>Ga0114904_1000024_pt1 | contig 105733 bp, 102 predicted proteins | sample MalvirDeepMed_s6_FD_83498 | JGI IMG/M metagenome (GOLD analysis project Ga0114904, IMG submission 83498) | Marine viral communities from the Global Malaspina Expedition - Malaspina viral metaG DeepMed_s6 | ecosystem: Environmental > Aquatic > Marine > Oceanic | place: Mediterranean Sea... | reverse complement strand
GTGCCAACGCTGATGAGGAGCCCCCATGTCCCGCCATTTCGAACAGGCCGACGGCCTCTGTGAAACTCCGGACGACGCTACCCGCGACTTCCTGTTCAACCAGACCATGCTGCGCATTAAAGACCCGGCCCGCAGCCTGGATTTCTATACCCGGGTGCTGGGCATGCGTCTGGTGCGCAAGCTGGATTTTCCGGCAATGAAATTCAGCCTCTATTTCCTCGCCTACCTCGGTGAGGAGGAAGCCCGCCAGGTACCGGAAGACGACGCCAAACGGCTCACCTATACCTTCGGCCGTGAAGCCATGCTGGAGCTGACCCACAACTGGGGCAGCGAAGACGATGCGGACTTTTCCTATCACAATGGCAACGACCAGCCCCAGGGATTTGGTCATATCGGCATCACCGTTACCGATGTTTACGCCGCCGCCGAACGGTTCGAAAAACTGGGGGTGGATTTCGTCAAGAAACCGGACGACGGCAAGATGAAAGGGCTGGCCTTTATCAAGGACCCTGATGGATACTGGATCGAAATCCTCCAGGCCGACATGATGGAGAAGCAACAGAAAGGCGACTGAAAGATGTCACTTTTCTGACAGGAAATCTGTTTTTTTGCTTTCCTATCTGGCTGTCTCGTATTGTGTAAGGCTCGTTTTGTCCAAGGCCCGGCATCCTCGCCGGGCCCACCTCAGGGGATCATCCATAATGAGTCAGTCTTCTCTTCTTACCAGCGCACAGCGTACCTTTTGCCAGGCCAGGTCCGACCAACCAGCCCCGAACGGCCCCCGTGCCAAGGCATTGCTGGCGTTGGACCAGGGCCATACCCAGCAGCAGGCCGCCGAACAAAGTGGGCTCAGTCTCGGCCAGGTACGCTACTGTTTACGACGGTTCCGGACCGTAAGCCTGGAAATCTTCGACACCGATAGTCCAGTTCCTGCTCCTTCTGCGCAGGGAGACAGTAAGACTCAAAAAGTCGACAAAGAAAAAAAGAAAAGTGGCAAAAAAGGCAAAGCACTGAAGCCCGTAAAAGCCAAAAATGAAAAGTCCGAGAAAAAAACGGACAAGAAAAACACCAAAGCCAACAGCAAAAAGAACAAGAAGAGCGACAAGAAGGACAACAAGAAAAAGTCCGGCAAAAAGGGTGACGACAAAAAAATCACAAAAGGCAGCAAGAAGAAGAAAAAGAAATAGTCGGGAATCCTCCACCGGCGCGCATGCTACACTTGCCTATCACCACGGATAAGCATGGGGGCTTTTTTGCTGACGCGTCTTCCTCCCTGGGTAGAAGTTGGAGCCTTTCTGCTCGCCTTTCTGGCGGGCAGTGTCAATGCGGTAGGCCTGCTGGGCTTCAGCCACCAGTCCGTCTCTCACCTGACCGGCACCTCCTCACTACTGGGTCTGGCATTGGCGGATCTGGCCCTGAACAATGCCCTGCACCTGCTGTTCACCCTGCTGAGTTTTCTTGCCGGCGCCGCCCTCAGCGGCATGCTGATCACCAGCACCGCCCTGAAACTGGGTCGCCATTACGGCTTCTCCCTGCTGATCGAAGCCGCGTTACTGGTCATGGCCATGCTGACACTACAACAGGGCAGTGATCTCGGTATCTATCTGGCCTCCATGGCCTGCGGCCTGCAGAACGCCATGGTGACTACCTACAGCGGCTCTATCATCCGCACCACCCACCTGTCCGGGATCTTCACCGACCTGGGCATCATGCTCGGCAACCGGCTGCGTGGCATTCCCCTCAATGGTCGCCGGCTGTTGCTGTTCGTCTTGTTGATTGGCGGCTTCGTCTGTGGCGGCGTGGTCGGCACCTGGCTGTTCCGGTTGCTGCATTTCACCGCGCTGATGGCCCCCGCCGCCCTGGCTGTATCGCTGGCAGTGGTGTACTGGCGTTATAGCCGACAGTACCGGTAAAACGTTAATCCCTGTAAAGCTTTGCACCATTGCTACCACTGGCACAGACTGCTTCATTGAGAGGCCTAAATTGAAAGGTCCGTAAATCAACATGAAGCGGCGGTGCGCTATGCGATGGGTTCAGTCTGGCTGGCTCGGTGTGCTACTCGCCCTTTTGATCGCCTGCCAGCCAACGCCAATTTCTACACTGGCTACAGCCTCTATCGGCGAACAGATCCGGGACCGCTATGAGCAAACACTGCCGGATCTGTCCCCCGACAAGCAGCGTCATTACGCCACCCGTCTTTACCGGATCACTGGCGACTCGGACTACCTGCCGATTATCTATCAGGACCTGATCGGCAACGCCGATTTCCTGCAACAGGACCTGAGCCAGTTGAACAATCGGGGCTACCGATTGAACCGGGCCCGGCAGATCGCCCGCAGCTATCGGGACGACACGGACAAACATCAACGGCGCAAGCAGCTACTGCTGGCTTACGACGAAATCCCGTTTGCCAAGAATCTGCTCTATTACCTGAACAAGGTGGACCAGCTCGGCCTGGCCGGGAAACCACCCTTTACTCAAACAGAACAGGGCCTGGATTACCTGCGTCAGGTGGATTTTGCCCGCTTCATTCTCGACCCGGAAGTTATCGCCGCCTACTCCCCACAGCTGGCCAATATGGTCTATTACCTGCACGAGCTGGGTATTCGCGATCTGCGGGAACCGTTCCAGCAAGCCTTTCGCCAGGTGTTTCCGGACCAGCCGCCACGACCCGGGCCGGCCCTGGATGCCCGGGTCTACGGCATGACCCACGTGATCATCGCCGCCAGTGGTTACTACCAGAAACCGATCCGCCGCGAGGATTTCGCCTGGATTTTTGACTACCTGGAGCGCCATCACCGGGATCTGATCGCCTTTACCAAACCTGATATCTATACGGAAATGGCCCTGTGCTTTCTGTTGGCAGGGGAGGGCGACAGCCCGGTTATCGGCGCCGTCCGCGAGGCACTGGAACAGCGCTACGATCCACAGGCCGAGATGATTCTTTCACCCCACTGGGGCACGGATCTGAACAAGGGGGAACACCGCAACGTGCTGGCGATCATCTTGTACCACTGGCCGTCGCGGTTACACCCGGGGCCGGACCTGAGCCATTACCCGGCTTATCTTGAACAATTTGCAGCGGAGTAACAGATAGCGTTCTTCAACAGTATTCCTCTGGAAATCACTGCTGCCAGGAATAGTCCATCTGCCTGGCGGTTTTCTGCGCCAATTCACGGTTATACAGTTTCTCAACCAGATGCAGGCTCATATCGATGCCCGCAGAGATACCGGCGGAGGTCAGTCGATTGCCATCTTCCACCCAGCGGATATTTTCCTGCACATCCAGCGCGGGATAACGCTGACGCAAATCAGCGATGTCTTCCCAGTGAGTGGTTACCCGTTGATCCGCGAGCAGCCCGGCCTCTGCCAGCAGAAAGGCACCGGTACAAACCGACGTCACCCAGCTGGCAGAATCGCCGGCCTCGCGCAGGGCGTTCAGCAAGGCGGGATTGGTCATGGCAGACGTATGTAACCCGCCACTGACCAGCAACACATCCAGAGGCGGGTGGTCCGCAAGCGTGAAGTGACTTTTCACCGGGAAGCCACCTCTGGCCATCACCTCACGGTTTTCACTGATCAGGGACACCTGCCAGGGCGAGCTCTCACAGAGCCGGGCGGCGGTGGAGAACACTTCATAGGGGCCGGCAAAATCCAGTACTTCGGCATCATCGTAGATCACAATCCCGATTTGCAGCATGGTTATTCCTGATGATTTATTTGGGTGGCAGGGTACGCACAAAGGCAAAGCAGTGAGATAACCAGTCGTGCAGAGCCTTGTCATCAGCGACGGTATCAGCGTCGATCATCAGCATGCCCTTCATGGGCCGGCCAGTGAAATCCATCTCGCCGGCTCCTGGCTTGGCAAGCAGGGCACGGTAGGCATCCGGCCCAACCCTGGCCATCAAGCGGTCGCCGAGAATGCCGCAACACATGTTGCCGGCAATCATGAAACAGAGGCCACCGAACATGCGCTTTTCATCGGGCAGGGCGCCACTGATCGTCAGCAGTGCTTCGCGCACCCGTAGCGCCAGATCGCTATCAAAGGCCATCAGAAAACGGCGCGCAACGCATTGACGGTGAGCCCGATCAGTACCAGTGAGGACAGGGCAAACAGCACAAAACGCAGCTCGATCTTGTTGATCAGCGCCTGCAGCACCGAATGCACCACGCGGATGCCCACATAAGTCCAGGCCAACGTCAGGTTGATGCCATCACCCTGGCCAAGCAGTGCCAGGGACAGGGCCACCGCATAGAACACCGTAGGCTGTTCCATCAGGTGATTATAGTTATCCGCCTTCCAGCGCACACTGGCGGGCAGGGTGTTCATCTGCTCGCCGCGGGGCGCCTGCGGGTCCGGCTTCATGTTGGCAGCGCGCATGGCGGGTAACCGGGTCACATACATCCACAGCCACATCACCATGGACCAGGCCACCAGCACCACCACCGGGGCAATAATCGGACTCGTCACTTGCATGTTTTTTCCTCGTGATCCGTATCCCGTGAGGGCTCATAACAGTTTCTGCAATGCAGCAATAAACATACCTGTAAGAAAAGCTGCCATCAGCAGTAACGCTATTTTCCCCTTGTGCAGCGGATTGTCCGCCACCCGCAAGCCTCTGTCGCAACAGGCTGACACCCAGGCCGTCGCTGCCGCCCGGCTCATTTCATGCTGCCGGCACAACTGTCCGACCGCAGCCTTTTCCCCTCGGCTCTTCAGAGTTTGTTCCACATCTTCCGGTAGTCTCATTTTTCTTCCCTGTTTTTTATTATTTAGCTTTTCTTCGACAGACAAACTCCCCCATTCATAGCGAACATGGCAGTGGCCACACCCACCACCATCAGCAACGCCAAAACAGTTCGGCGCCAGGGGTTGATACATAAGCTGTTTTTTTCACACCGGGCCGCTGATCCAGCCCCATTCCTTGAGGGTGATCAGCCAGCTCAGCGCCTGCACATCCAGCCAGTCACGCAAGGGCGCTGCCTGGGGACTGAACAGAAAGAAGCCCAGCACCGCAAGATTTACCACGACCACCAACCAGAAAACAGTGCGAAAAGGCTGCTTGCGGGTTTTGTGACGAAACAACGGACGGGCCAACAGGGCGCCGGGCCAGCCTCCGGCCAGGGATAAAAGCTGCAGGGTATTTTCCGGCACCCGCTGTCGTTCGTTCAGCGCCGCCCGCTTGTCCAGGCCGAACATCAGGAACGTCAGGCCGGCGATCAACAACAGGAAAATAATCAGGAAAATCCAGAACGCATTCTGCGAGAAAAACCACCACAGCGCGCCATAGAAGGCCCCCACCATCAACAGTGGAAAAAGAAATTCCGGCAACAGCAGATGAGCAGGCCGCCAGCACCGCTCCACCTCCACCGCACGCACCCCTTTGGCGGCATCCGGCTCTACCCGAAACAGCACTTTTTCGCCGGCTTTAGGGCGCGAACGCATACGGCCAAAGGCACTGACATGAACAAAAATATCCCGGCCTTTCTTATCGGTAATAAAACCGAAGCCACGCACATCGTCCCAACTCTGCAGTACACCCGATTGTTTCTTCATAATGTGTTTGTGTCAGTGATGTTCCGACCAATGCCAGTTAGGCGTACTCAACAGCCCCTGCCCGACGATCTGTGTTTCACCCAGCTCCTTGGTGAGCTCCACCCCATGACACTCCGGATGTTCGTTCAGCGCCGCCACCAGCCGGCTGGCATGGCTGACCACCCATAACTGGCTGTGCTGACTGGCCTGCTCGATCAGGCGGGCCAGCGCCGGCAACAGATCCGGATGCAGACTGTTCTCCGGCTCGTTGAGCACCATCAGGGAAGGGGGACGCGGGGTGAGCAGGGCGGCGATCAGCAACAGGTAGCGCAGGGTGCCATCAGAGAGCTCCGCCGCCGACAATGGTCGCAACAGGCCATACTGGTGAAACTCCAGCTTCAGGCGACCATCCGCCAACGGTTCGATATTCAGCTTGGCACCGGGAAAGGCATCCTCAATGGCAGCATCCAGGGCCATACTGTCGCCCACCTCGCGGATGGTCTGCAACGCCGCCGCCAGATCGCGACCGTCGTGATGCAGCACCGGAGTACGGGTACCGATCTGAACCTGCCGGGCCGGGGCCTCCCGGTCGGTGCGGAAGTGGTCATAGAAACGCCAGCCGCGAATGCGTTCACGCAGGGCCAGCACCTCCGGCGCCGAGCGCGCATCAGCCACCTGGCTGAACAGGCTGTCGAAGGTATTGAGATGGTCGGCAAGGGATAACCAGCCGTTGTCGACACGGGCTTTCACCAGTGGTCCTCGCCGATCCACCAGTGCCGCCGCCGGCCGGTAGGCCCCACCGGCCCAGATGATTTCCCGCTTGATCTCCGGGTCCAGATTGAAGGCGGTGGTGCTGTCCGGTCGCGGCAGGCCCAGCTCGATCAGATAGCCGAAATCCTCGTCAGCAAATCCCAGCTTGAGCCGACGGCTATGCTGCCGTGGCCCGCCTTCCACCGGCACCAGCCCCTTGCGCATGGCGGTACTGAGCGTCTCCGGCCCGGCCCAGAAGGTGGACTCCAGCCCGCCCTCACTGGCCAGCGCCGCAATCACATCATCCTGCGCCGTGGCCGCCAGCAACCGCAGGGCCCGGTACAGGTTGGACTTGCCACTGCCGTTGGCCCCGGTAATCACATTCAACGGCCCAAGCGGCAGCACCAGCTCCAGGGCGGAGCGGTAATTACTGATGGCCAGGGTGGTCAGCATGTCTTGTCCTTATTGTTAGCTGCAAGCCACAAGCTTCAACGCGGTTATCGTCGCGGTATCCGCCAGGGCCTTATACGCGTTCAAGCGCGGGCACGAACTTGCTATCACGATAACCGAGGGCGCGCCTTGTAGCTTGCTGCTTGAAGCTTGTAGCTATCTTTTATCCTTGCCACGCCCACAAGGCCGCCAGCAACGCCACCGGCGCCGTCTCGGCACGCAACACCCGATTGCCCAGGGCAAACGCCACAAACCCGTTTTCCTCTGCCACGCGCAATTCCTCGTCGGAAAAGCCGCCCTCCGGGCCGGTGAGCAGGGCCAGTTCCGTAATGCCGTTCAGCGCAGCAGGGGAGAATGGGTTTTTCCCCGGGTGGGCGATCAGTCGCAAGTCTGGCAGGTCCGATGTCAGCCAGTCCTTGAGCGACCTCACACCGGTGACCTGCGGGGGCCGGTTCAGGCCGCATTGTTCACAGGCACTGATGGCCACCTGTTGCCACTGGCCCAGTTTCTTTTCCTGGCGTTCGCCCTTGAGGCGGACTTCGCAGCGCTCGGTATCCAGCACCACGATCTGCGCCGCGCCCAGCTCGGTGGCTTTCTGGATCGCATAATCCATGCGCTCGCCCTTGATCATGGGCAGTGCCACCGTGACCGCCAGCGGCGCTGTGCGGTCATCCGCCACAAACGCCAACGGTTCCACGGTCACCGCCTTCTTGCCCACGGCAAGGATCCGCGCGGACCATTCACCGCCGTGCCCATTGAATACCACCAGCTCGTCCCCCTCCGCCATGCGAAGCACCTTGCCAATATGATGACTGGCATTGGCGCCCAGCTCGGCGGCAAGGCCAGACTGGAATTCCTGATCGTCGTAAAAGCGGCGCATAATATCTCTTGGCAAGGGTTAGTGACTTACCTGCGGCACGGCCTCCAGCAGGTAATCGATAAACAGACGGACCGGCCGGGAAAGCAACCGGTCCCTGGCGTACAACAGGGAAAACGGTCGCGCACAGCCGGCGTAGGGCGCCAGCACCTCGCGCAGCTCGCCCCGCGCCAGCGGCGTCTCCACCATAAACCGGTAAGTCTGGTACAGGCCGGCACCGGCACGGGCCAGTTGAATGCCGGCACTGACATCCTCCTGGCACTGATACTCCCCGCGGGTGAGCATAGCGGTTTCCTGGCCGTTTTCCATAAACAACCAGGCCACATGGCGGCCCGTACTGGGTAGCAGAAACTGGATGCACTGATGGCTGTCCAGGTCCGTCAGCGCCTGCGGCTCCCCCCGCGCCGCCAGATAGTCCGGCGAGGCCACCACCACCAGTTCGGCCTGTTCCAGGGGACGGGCCACCAGGCCACTGTCCGCCGGCGGCCGGGCACGCACCACCAGATCATAGCCCTCGGCCACCAGGTCCACGTTGCGGTTCCCCACATGAATATCAAAGCGCACCTGGGGGTAACGCTGCTGAAAGGCCGGCAGCAAGGGAAGAATCCGGGCATGGCCATAGGTCGTCGGCACACTCAGGCGAACCGTGCCCGCCGGCTGTTGCTGGGCACCGGTCAGCTCCCGCTCCGCCTCCTGCAGGCGCCCCAGCGCTTCCCGGCAATGCAGCAGATAGGCCTGCCCACTGTCGGTGAGCCGCAGTGAACGGGTGGTGCGGACAAACAGCCGTACCCCCAGCCGGGCTTCCAGGCGCGCCATGGCCCGGCTCACCGCCGCCGGGGAAAGGCCGGCTGCCTGGGCCGCCCCGGTAAAACTGCCCTGTTCCGCAGCCAGGCAGAACAGCTCAATGCCACCCAGCTCCACATTGCCGAAATAACGGGCCATTCATTACACCATGTAATAACTGATGTGCCATTAACACCATTTATTGACCCCAGGGCAAGAAAATACGCTGTGACTCCCTTGTCGACTATCAGGAATCACTACCATGAAACTGTATTACGCCCCTGGCGCCTGCTCCCTGGCGGTTCACATCATCCTGCGGGAACTGGCCGCTGATTTTTCCCTGGCCACAGTAGACCTGGCCACCCACCGCACGGGAGAGCAGGACTTTTTCTCCCTGTCTGCCCACGGCCGGGTGCCCCTGTTGATACTGGATGACGGCACCCGGCTCACTGAAGGGCCGGCCATCTGCCAGTACCTGGCAGACCATTTTCAACGCCGTGACCTGCTACCCGCCGCCGGTAGCCTGGACCGCTTCCGGGTGCACGAATGGCAGAACTTCATCGCCACGGAGCTGCACAAAAACTTTGCCCCCTTCTTCAAACCCGGCTACCCGGACGCCAGCCGGACACTGATGCGCGACACCCTGGGCAAGACCCTGGGCTGGGTCGCACAGCAACTGGCGCAGCGTGACTTTCTCACTGGCGACACCTTTACCCTGGCGGATGCCTACCTGTTCACCGTTACCGGCTGGGCCGATGTCGCCGGCATTACCCTGCCCGAACGCCTGCAGACATACCGACACACCCTGATGCAACGCGACAGCATCCATCAGGCCCTGAAAGCCGAAGGCCTGCTGTGAAGGAGCCCGACATGTGGAAAGCCAACCGTATCACCCAACTGTTGCATCTCGATCTCCCGCTGATCCAGGGACCCTTTGGTGGTGGCCTGTCATCAGTGACGCTGGCTGCCACCGTCAGTGAAGCAGGGGGGCTGGGGTCCTTCGGGGCCCATCACCTGACACCGGACAACATTCTGGAAACGGCGGCGGCCATCCGTCAGCGCACCGATCGGCCCTTCGCCCTGAACCTGTGGATTCCGCCCCACGACCCGGCGACCCATGCCGATGCGCAACACGGCACCGACTTGCTGGCGCCGTACTACCGCGAACTGGCCCTGACTGCGCCGAGCCTGCCGGATGAAGATTACTGGCCAGACTATGACACGCAGGTGGAGGCAATACTGGAAGCCCGACCGGCGGTGTTCAGCTTCGTCTACGGGATTCCCGACCCGGCCATCCTCAACGCCTGCCGGCAACGGGGTATCCGTACCCTGGGCACGGCCACCACCGTGGCGGAAGCCCGCGCCCTGGAGCAGGCCGGGGTGGATGCCATTGTCGCCACCGGCTTTGAAGCTGGCGGACACCGGGTATCGTTTCTCGACCACCCGGAACGCTCCCTAAATGGCAGCTTCGCCCTGATCCCCCAGATTCGCGACGCGGTCCGCCTGCCCGTGATCGCCGCCGGCGGCATCGCCGATGGCCGGGGCATGGCCGGCGCCCTGATGCTGGGTGCGGATGCCGTACAGGTGGGGACCGCCTTCCTGGCCTGCAAGGAATCCAATGCCTCGGGCTTGCACCGCGACATGCTGTTCAGCGAGCGGGCACAACACACCGGGCTGACCCGGGCCTTCAGTGGCCGGCTGGCGCGGGGGATCCGCAATCGCTTCATGGAAGACATGGAGGGACGAGACGACATCCCCGGATACCCACTGCAAACCTGGCTGACACAGCCCCTGAAGCAGGCCGCCCAGCAACAGGGCAACCCGGAGCTGCTGGCCCTGTGGGCCAGCCAGGCGTCACCCTTGCTGCAGCATCGCCAGGCCAGAACCCTGATCCGCACCATGACCACTGACTGTCTTGAGAGGCTGCCTGCGTCACTCAGGGAGTAAAACAACGCTGCCGTCTTTATATGGGCGGCGGCGCTTCAAGCAACAGACGCTCGCCAGCAGGAAAAGCAAAAGGCTACCATAGCGCCGGTCGAAGAGACTGCTATCGAGTGAGAGATTCCATGGGCGAAATCGTAGCCTCCCCGTTCCAGCCGCCCCTGTGGCTGCGCAACCCGCATCTGCAGACCCTGTGGGGGCCCCTGGGCCGGGCCTTGCCAGAGGTGGAGCGACACAGCGAATGGCTGCCGCTGGCGGATGGCGACCGGCTGCTGCTGGACTGGGCGGGCCCCGAGCGTCATCCCGGGCAGTTGACCGTGATTCTGCTCCACGGCCTGTCCGGCTGCAGCGACTCCCACTATATGCGCGGCATCCAGCGCGTGCTGGCGGATGCCGGCATCCGCTCGGTGGCGATCAACAGCCGCGGCGCCAAGCAGCCCAACGACACTGCCCTGTGCTATCACGCCGGGGAAACCGACGATGTGGATGCGGTGATCGAGCATGTCTTTGCCCAAGACCCCACCGGCCACCGCCTGGCCATCGGCGTGTCTCTGGGCGGCAGTCGTCTGCTGAACTGGCTGGCCCACCGGGACAACGGCAAGCTTACGGCCGTGGCATCAGTGTGTGCGCCCCTGCGTCTGGACCTGTGCGCCAACCGGCTGGATCGGGGCCTGTCGAAACTATACCGCCAGCATTTGTTGAAAACCCTACTCGGCCAGCTCGGCGACAAGAAACGCCACCTGGACAAGGTCAACCCGCCGGAAGCCAAACGCCTGCACCGGCTGAACATGAACGGCATCCGCTCCTTCTGGCGCTACGACGACCAGATCATTGCGCCTCTATACGGTTTTCGCGGCGCCTACCACTACTACGCCCAATGCTCTGCCGGCCCCAAGCTGCTGCAGATCCGCACCCCCACACTGATGCTGCAAAACCGTGACGACCCCTTCATGACCCCGGATACCCTGCCGCGCCAGGAAGAACTGGGCCCGGCAGTGACCCTGGAAGTGAGCGAGTACGGCGGCCATGTGGGCTTTATCAACCATGCGCCCCAGCGCTACTGGCTGGAACAGCGGTTGATGGCGTTTGTGCAGGGGTTCGGGTTTCGCTGAGAGGCTTTTGGGTTCGCCCCTCAGCAAGGGCGAACCCAAACGGTTGGAGCCCATGCTTGCATGGCGAAAGAACCCGGCAATCAATGCAAAGCTCAAGAACTGACCCCAGTTCCCCGTTTCATGATTCGACCAGCGACCTTTAGTCAACGATTATACCGTGGGCGATTCTACTCAAGAGCACGAAGCCTGACTTAGGTATGAGTGCACGCCCATACTAACTGCCACCAAGAACATCAGATATGGGATTATGTAGCCGGAAAGGGTAGGCCTAACGAAAAACAGGTAAGCGCTGCAAAGGAGAATAAATAGTTTGTCCTCTTTCGACCGTACTACCAATTTACTAGTTTGCTTTATGCCGTGCGTTTTATGCTCAAAGCAATAGTGCAAACCCAAGCTAGGGTGGTGGTTTATGTATATCTCAGGGCGAGAGTCAAAGTCCTCGGGCTTAAAGTTTTTCTCGCGTATGTATGCTTTTGGGATGACTCGCTTACGCAAGTGATACGGCACCCCAACTTTTAGCTCTTCCCACCAGCCTTGAATCCAAACTATCCTTGCCACCATCCAGTATCTCAAGAGAAACCAAAATAGAATCCCCCAAACAAATCCGGCCAAAACTGTCTTGTTCTCAAATTCGACATTAACCATGGGTAGGCTGACTGTTTCATCAATGACCCTTCCGCCAGCCATATAATAAACAATGATCGACATGGACAGGACGGTTAGGTTTCTCCGTTCTGGGCTTGAGTCTTGGATCGGCATTGTTGTGTATTTCCCTTCCCTGAGTGAGCCATTCAATTTTTTGACCAATGGAGTCTAACAGCATCGCCGCTTTTTTTGCTCAGCACCCCGCCTACCCCCATGCTGTCCATAGTACAAAATTCGGTGCCAGCTATGACCACCATCAAATCCCAGCCGCTGTTAAAATCTGCTTTGGGGTCAGACTTCACATTTCGCGCCCCACCAGAAAGCCAACATTCAATTTACAACTGGACGAACAACGGCTGACAGCTCTTTCCCGGTGACCATGCCAGAATGCCTCATAGGCTCGTGCAATGTGAGGTCTGACCCCGGGCCACTCGGACACCGGCGCCACTTAGGTGTTCTCTCTTATCTAACGCCTGAGTTAGGTGCCGACATCATCTTCTTTCAACGCCTCATATAAACTGTTAATCGGTATCTCGTGGGTTTTTTGAGCGACGTGTTTATTCGCACCTTCAATTTTTGATTGGACATGCTTTAGCACATGAGCGACGACCTCTAAGAAGGCCGCTTTATCTGCCCCTGAAATCTGTCCTAGGTACAGGATTTGACCTGATATCCCCAAAATTTTTTTGTTTTTCTCATCGGGAGAGAGGATGGCGAAGATTTGAATTTGTTCATTCAGTGACAAGCCTCCATGCGCGACATAGCTGTTCCGAAGCTCCATCAATTCGTGGTGCGAGCGAAGCAGATCAGGGGTCTCCTTAAAAACATGCTTTGCGTCAAGGCTTGTGGCTCTCCCGTCCGCACTAGTGAATGCTTTGGTGTATGTAGAAACGGCAGCCAAAAGTAGCGCTTGGTCCTGGACGCACCGTTTCTTAAGACTAGGGTCCGTTAGCCTAAACATCTCGTTAGCGACCATTAAATCCTTATAGATCAGACTAAGTCCCGCAAGTCGATCAACCGCCCGCCCTTTCAATGTAACGCATGGATGAACTTCGCCATCCACCTCTGCAACGATTGATACCTCTACAACATCTGGAGACGGCATCTCAAAGGCTCCTAATGCTCCGCTTACCTGCAAATACTAAAGAGGAAGTTTTTGTATAGAGTCTGGTGGGAAGGCCACATATTTCAACTCTCCACTAGAAAGCTAGCATTCGCCTGCCCATTGGGTTACTAACGATTGGCGACTCTTTCCCGTGGCCATGTCCGAATGCTATAGATGTCGTGGAATGTGAGGTCTGACCCAGAGTCCCCGAGCCCCCGTGCCCCTGCACGTGCCCTGTGTGCTCCTGTGCTTGTTATCCGATTTCATTGCGAGGCCTAAATAGGCCCTTTATGCACCTTAAACAAGACGTTTGTCTTCTTGTCGAAAATAGCTAAATCAAGGTGATCAATATGCCATTCAAAATTATATTTATTGGGATGCTCCAGGTTTCCTTGATCATAAAGGTTATTGATGAACAACCTGTCATCCAACTTTAAGTCAGTTTCCCTAATGACTCTAGAATAATAACTGGCCATCTGGATCAAATAGATTGGGTGACCAGACGTGGTAATCGGATTGCTGATATATGCCGAACCCGGCGCCATACCTTGAGTTACGTGCTTTTCATATATCTTCCACATCCGTTCTCGTTCATCTGTCATATTGCCGTAACCATCAACAGATTCGAATACATTATGATCAAAGATTCCTACAACATGAAACGTATCACGAGATACCAATGCAAAAAGAACGTCATCTGTTCGCTCAGATAGACCTGTACTTTGCACATTCATATTAAGATGGAAGTGATGGAATCCCTTAGTGTTAAGGATTTGATCCTTGTCTTCCCATGAATCTACTTCGCCATCACGGACTCTTTGTGCTGGAGTGTATCCATTTTTGTGTGCGCGCCGTGAATGATAGGGGTATATATCCTCCCCGCTCCTAACTTTTTCGAGAAGAGAATTTATACCAGGTTTTAAAGATTTCCATCTTCGATCCAACGTAACTTCAGGAGCTATTTTAACCTTTCTCTGGCGAGGAGGAACAATCCTAGTTTTCCAGTGCAAATAGTGAATCAATACGCCATTTATGTTCTGCCCTTCGAGATCGTCAAGTGTGTCTTTGTCATTTGGGAAAAAAGGGAGCTCCTTTATCAACGTTGACTTTAGTTTTTTTATTCTCTTTGTTTCTTCCATATATTCACAACTGCTGGGCTAAATATGCATTCCATAACGCCTAAGATCAGGTTTGTGTGGGACGATGCCTGTCGGGTGGCGAGTCAAACGTCATCTGCAGCGATTCGTTATGATTTTCCATAGCCATTAGGCAATGCGGGTTTTGGAAGCGTGCCCGAACTTTTTTCATTGGTATCGAAATCGTTGGTCAGCATGTTGATATTCACTTCAACATCAGTCTGAACAGTTGGAGGCGTGCCATCCCCAGGCGAAAGAGCGTCAAAAACTTCGTGTCCGATCTGTAGCTGCCCAACAACGATTGTAGTTGCGATTGCTAAGTTTCCCATCACGTGCCAGAACCGTTTACCGAGATCTGTTTCGCGTGTTCGAATCCAGACTTGCGGGTTTCGTGCTACCGCACCAGTAAGCCGCTCTACTTCTGCCTCTAGCGGTCTGATTCCTCGAATCTTGTACTCCTCAACGGCATTCTTAACCAGTGTGAGGTGTTCGAAAATGAAATCTCTCAAATCCGGAGAGAGTTCATCTTCCTTAAGATCCGCGATTAGGGCGTTAACATCTTTCAGCAAACTCTCCAATGAGCCTGGATCAGCGATCTTTTCCGGGCGGTTTCGCCCCAAAGCATCGTCACACACTTCAAGCCCGAAGATCGTTTCTGCATTGAACCTTTCAATGAACTGCTTCCATTGAATTTGGAGGTTCAGAATTCCGAACGATTTTTCGACACTTGGGAGCCACTTTAAATGGAGCTGATGATTAATGTTGTCAAGCTGCTCGATTTCGCCCTTGATAGCACCGGGCAAGGCCATGACTTGGCCTACGCGTGAAAGAAGGAGGCTTTTGTCGTCCTTTGGTACATTCAAGATGGCAGCCCAAGCGTCAGCGGCTTGCTGGTCCTTCTTCTGCTTCTGGCCGTCCTGAATGATCTTGAGCAGGCGACTTGCTGGATTATTGACACTCATATCGCTTTAATCTTGCACAAAAAAATTAACAGATATTAGGAAACTGGCTCGAATATCCAATGAACGTATCGGCTTCCTTTCACAAAATGGAAACTTGCATACTGAAAGATAAAAGCAGAAAAGTCAGTCAGTTACAAACCTGTCTGTTTACACATGATTCAATATGTTGACCTCTTCTTTTCCCTGATCCAATAACACTGACCATAAAGACAGAGTGATTGAAAATGGGATTCAGCCCGAGGACAAAGAGCGTGCAGGCCGCCCCATAGAGGCAAACAACCATCGGTTATCAACCGCCTATGTTTGAAGAGGAGTGGTGGGGTGTATCCGGAAAAGGGCAATGCTCCCGCGTCTTCACCAAGAGGGCACAGAGCAAATTGGGAAAAGAGGATTCTCCTCAGTGTGCTCTGTGCCCTCTGTGGTAAACCGTTTTTATAGCGGCAGCGGTAAGGGCAGCTATTCGCTGCCGGTACGCTGCATTCCCGGCACATGGCCGAGCAGCAACGCCGAGGTCGTATCCACCGCCCGGTAGCGGGCCTTCATTTCTTCCAGGTGTTCGCGGGCTTCGCCGCGCAGGAAGGGTTCTTCCAGGCAGATGATCTGGTAGATGCCGTGGCGCATCAGGGATTCGTCCAGGGCTTCATCGGCGGCCGCATCCGGGCGCAGGCCGTGCACCAGTGCCGCCCAGGAAGACATCAGCACCCAGGTGTTCACCATCAGCCCCTGTAATTGCTCATCGTCCACGGCGATGATGCCGCTGCTGCGCAGCTCCCCGTAAATCACCAGCCCCCGTTCCAGCACCACTTCCACAAAGGCCTGGTAGCGCGCCGCCAGGGCCGGGTCGGCATGCAGAAAGTGGGTCAGGTCCCGGTGGAAGAACCGGTATTGCCACATGGAGGCCAGCAGCCCTTCGAAATAATGGGTCTTGATGGTCCAGGTCAGCGGCCCCTGGGGGGCTTCCAGCAGGGCCAGCAAGTTCTGGCTGTAGCGCTCGAACAGGGCGGCCACGATGGTGCCCTTGTTTCGGAAGTGGTAGTAGAGATTCCCCGGGCTGATGCCCAGGGCCTCGGCGATGTGATTGGTGGTCACATTGCGCTCACCTTCCCGATTGAAGAGAGCCAGACTGGTATTGAGGATCCGTTCCTTGGTGCTGGTCATTGTGGGCCAAATGTAGTGATTTCATTACTGCCGGTTGACTCCTAGAGTAATTACTCTAAAAATCAGACTCAAGGTTAATTTTTGATCGCCAGCCAGGGCTGGCGGTCTTGCCATCATACATAATGAAAAGCCTCGGGAGGCAAGTGACCATGGTCGCCGAAGTGAAAGATCTCCACAGCAACAACGCTGACGTCGAACGCATGCAGCAGATCTTTGCTGCCCAGAAAGCGGCCTACCGCCAGCACCCTTACCCCAGCGCGGAGCAGCGCATCGAGCTGATCAGCCGCATCAAGCCGCTGCTGCTGGATAATCTGGATGCCTGGATCGAGGCCCTCAACAACGATTTCACCACCCGCGCCGCCGATGAAACCAAGCTGGCGGAAATGTTGATCACCCTGGAAGGGCTCAAGTACACGACCAAGAAGCTGCGCAAGTGGATGAAACCCCAGAAGCGTAGCGTCAGCGCACTGAGCTGGCCGGGCAAGACCTGGGTGGAATACCAGCCGCTGGGCGTGGTGGGCATCATGGTGCCCTGGAACTACCCGATCCAGCTGGCGGTGGTGCCGCTCATTACTGCCCTGGCCGCCGGCAACCGGGTGATGATCAAGATGAGCGAAGCCACGCCGCGCACCGGTGCGCTACTGGAAAAACTGATCGCCGACACCTTCCCGGAAGAACAGGTGGCCGTGATCAATGGCGAAGTGGATGTGGCCCAGGCGTTTTCCAGCCTGCCGTTTGACCACCTGCTGTTCACCGGCTCCACCACCGTGGGCCGCCACATCATGCGCGCCGCCGCCGCCAACCTGACACCGGTGACCCTGGAGCTGGGCGGCAAGAGCCCCTGCATCATCGGCCAGGACTTCCCCATGAAGGACGCCGCCGAGCGGATCGCCTTCGGCAAGTGCCTGAACTCCGGCCAGACCTGTGTGGCCCCGGACTACATCCTCTGCCCGGAAAACCGGGTGCAGGAATTTGTGGACGCCTGGAAAGCCCAGGTGGCCCAGTCCTATCCCACCATGGTCAACAACCCGGACTTCACTGCCATCGTCAACCCGCGTCAGCACAGCCGTCTGCAGAGTTACCTGAAGGACGCCAGCGAGAAAGGCGCGGAGATCATCGAGATCAACCCGGCCAATGAAGACTTCACCGGCAGCCAGAAGATCCCCCATACCCTGGTGCTGAACGTGACTGACGACATGCAGATCGCCCAGGACGAAATCTTCGGCCCGCTGATGATCGTGGTGCCCTACAAGAACCTGGATGACGCCATCGACTACGTGAACGAGCGCCCCCGTCCGCTGGCTCTGTACTACTTCGACTGGAACCAGGGCAACTGTGACCGGGTGCTGAAGAACACCCACTCCGGCGGCGTCTGCCTGAACGACACCATTTCCCATGTGGGCGTGGACGATATTCCGTTCGGCGGTGTGGGCGATTCCGGCATGGGCGCCTACCACGGTCCGGAAGGTTTCCTGACCTTCTCCCAGGCCAAGGGCATCTACAAGAAGGGCAAGTTCAACGCCACCAAGTTCATCCTGCCCCCCTATGGCCGTGGCATGCACAAGATGATCGACAAGTTCTTTTTGAAATAACAACGACGGTTACAGGGTTACCGTTACCTTGCTGTAGGAGCGTCGCTGGCGGCGCGATAACCCGACGTGTGGAATCGCGCCGCCAGCGACGCTCCTACAGATAACGACAAACAACAATAAGAGTGTGCTATGGACCAGGGAATTGACCGCCGCAGTTTTCTCAAACTGGGCGCCGCCGGTAGTGCCTTGCTGGCCACCGGCTCCAGCCTCACCTTGCTCACCGGCTGTTCCAGCAATGACGGCCCGGCGGCAGGGTATCGCCATTTTCGCCAACAGGATGTGGACCTGCTCACCCCGCTGGTCGGCGCCGTGCTGGGCAAGGCCCTCACGGATGTGGGCGCCAGTGCCGAAGACGGCATGAAGGCTTACGACGATCTGCTGGACGGGGCCATGCCCGGCACCCGGGCCACCCTGTTCCAGATTCTCGATCTGATGCAGCTGGGCGCCGCCCGCTGGTTTATCACCGGCACCTGGGCCAGCTTTGCCGAGCAGAGCGAGGACGAGCTGCAACAGACCCTGGCCCACTGGTCCTCCAGTGATCGCGGCCTGTCGCGCATGGCCTTCAAGGGGCTGACCCAGCCCATGTTCATGGCCTGGTATGTGAAACCCGAGGCCGCGCGCAGCACCGGCTACCCGGGCCCCCCACAAAAAATCGTCGCCTGAACAGCAACGCTTTTTCTGCACCAGCCCGAAATAAAAGGACAACGCCATGCAGAATCTGTCTTCCCTGCCCATCAAGGGCATTAACGACCCGTGGAAAACCGGCATCAAGAACGGCTGGGATGTGATCGACGGGCGTACCGTTTCCTCTGACCGCACCCTGGAAGCGGATGTGGTAATCATCGGCACCGGTGCCGGCGGCGGCGTCAGCGCGGAAATTCTCACCCAGCGCGGCCTCAAGGTGATTCTCATCGAAGCCGGCAAGCTGATGAGTTCTGACGACTTCACCCTGAACGAAGGCGAGGCCTACCGGGACCTGTATCAGGAAGGCGCCATGCGCGCCACCAAGGATGCCGGCATGACCATTCTGCAGGGCCGCACCGTGGGCGGCACCACCGTGGTCAACTGGACCAGCTCCTTCCGCACCCCCAACGAAACCCTGCAGTACTGGCAGGACACCTTCGGAGTGGAAGACCTGCTGCGCAATGATCTGGACCCCTGGTTCCAGAAGATGGAGGAACGGCTCAAGATCAGCCAGTGGCTCATGCCCCCCAACGCCAACAACGACGTGCTGAAAAAAGGCTGCGACGCGTTGGGCTGGGAATGGGCGGTGATCCCGCGCAATGTGGAAGGCTGCTGGAACATCGGCTATTGCGGTATGGGTTGTCCCACCAACGCCAAGCAATCCATGCTGGTGACCACCCTTCCTGCCGCCATGAATAATGGCGCCACCCTGATCCACAGCGCTCAGGCCCACCGCCTGCTTATCGATGGCGATACCGTCACCGGGGTGGAAGTGCGTCCGCTCAACAACGACAAGGTGCCCACCGGCGCCACCGTTACCGTCAAGGCGAAAACCGTGATTGCGTCCGGCGGCGGTATCCAGACCCCGGCCCTGCTGATGCGTTCCGACGCACCGGACCCCCAGGGCCGGGTGGGCAAGCGCACCTTCCTGCACCCGACCACTTTCACTTTCGGCATTTATGACCAGGAAGTGGCACCGTACTACGGCGCACCCCAGTCCCTGTATTCCGACGAGTTCGTGTTCAAGCACGGGGTGGACGGCCCGGCAGGGTACAAGCTGGAAATGATGCCCATGCACCCGGGCCTCACCGGTGCCCTGATGGGCGGTTACGGTGGCGATGCCCGCAACGAAATCGAGCGGCTGCCGAACCTGGCCTCCTCCATCGCCCTGTTGCGAGACGGTTTCCACGCCGACAACCCGGGCGGCAATGTGGAACTGCGCGATAATGGCGAGCCGGTCATCGACTATCCGGTTGACTCCTATCTGCTGGAAGGCGCCAAGCGCTCCCACCTGACCATGGCGGAAATGCACTTCGCGGCAGGGGCCAAAGAGATCCGGCCCAGCCATAGCCATGCGGGCTATTACAAAAGCTGGAAAGAGGCCAAAGAGGCCATCAACAAGTTGGCCTATGATCCGGTGATCACCGGCCTGGGCAGCGCCCATGTGATGGGCGGCTGTGCCATGGGCCAGGATGAGTCCCAGTGTGTGGTGAACAGCGATGGCAGCTACAAATACCTGAACGGCCTCTACATTATCGACGGGTCCGTGTTCCCCACCAGTCTGGGCGTCAACCCGCAGCTCACCATCTATGGCATGAGCGCCCGCAACGCCACCGCCCTGGCGGACAAGCTGAAAGCCTGACCTGCCTGCACCGACCCTGCGCCGTTGGCCCCCAACGGGGCAGGGACCTTCCCTTCAACATCGTAGCCGCCCTCACTTTCACCCCGAAAACCTCAGGTAGCAGGGGAAGCCGGACGCCAAATAGGGTATAAGTGCGGCATGAAAACCCCGCAACGATTACAACCCCTGGTAGATGACGGTCTCATCGACGAGGTCATCAGCCGTCTTATGAGTGGCAAGGAAGCCGATATCTTCGTGGTCCGCTGTGGCGACGAGATACGCTGCGCGAAGGTCTACAAGGAAGCCGCCAAACGGAACTTCAAGAAAGCGGCCCAGTACCGGGAAGGCCGCAAGGTCCGTAACAGCCGCCGCAGCCGGGCCATGGAGAAAGGCTCCAAGTTCGGCCGGGAACAGCAGGAAAAAATCTGGCAGAGCGCCGAGGTGGATGCCCTGCGCCGGCTGGCCGAGGCCGGCGTGCGCGTGCCCAAGCCCTACGACATGCTCGAAGGGGTGCTGCTGATGGAGCTGGTCACCGACGATGACGGTGACGTGGCCCCGCGCCTCAGTGAAGTGGTGATGTCCGCCGAACAGGCAGAAGAAGATCATGCGCTGATGATGCAGTACGTGGTGCGCATGCTGTGCGCCGGCATCATCCACGGCGACCTGTCCGAGTTCAACGTGCTGGTGGACGACTACGGCCCGGTGATCATCGACCTGCCCCAGGCCGTGGACGCCGCCGCCAATAACAGCGCCGAAGCCATGCTCTATCGGGACGTGGACAACATGACCCGCTATTACGGCCAGTACGCCCCGTCACTCCGTGGCAGCCGTTATGGTCAGGAAATCTGGGCCCTGTATGAAAGCGGCGAACTGACCCCGGACAGCGAACTCACCGGGCATGTGGAAGACGACGGCCACATCGCCGATGTAGAAGACGTGCTGGCAGAGATCAAGGCGGCGTTCGAGGAAGAACAGGAACGCCGGGAACGACTCAGCGGCGACGCGGAAGACAGTGGTTATTGAACGGCCCTGTCCACAATCCGCTTTCGGCACATTTTAAAATAGAAGACCGGGTAGGGTGCACTGAGCCTGAGGCGAACTGCATCCTGCGGAAAACCTGAATTGCCGGTATCCCCACCTATCCGTAGGAGCGTCGCTGGCGGCGCGATTTCATGCGTTGGCTATCGCGCCGCCAGCGACGCTCCTACGGGAGATTGTATCGCTGAGCGACAGGTACGATCAGACACCGGCTAACGTCTGGCGACAGCGTATCGATCATGGCGTCCGCCCAGAAAAACCCCTGCACCGACACCCCACACAAGAACAGCACCAACAGGAAAAAGATCAGCGGCTTGATACGCGCCCGGTGGCCGTACACATAGCGGGCAGGGCGGAACACTTTTTCGTCGGGCAGTGGCGACTGGCCCAGTCGCAACACACGAACACTGTGCCGCCCCTCAATGGCCAGCAATATCAATGCGAGACCCAGCGGCAAGCCGATAAAGAGGCTGTAGAGCACCAGCGCCAGACCGTTAACAGAGCCATAGTGGTGGCAGTGGGCCGTTTCCACATAGCGCTCGAACCAGGGAAAAAAGAAAAACTCGGTCAGCAGGAAAAGGGGCACAGCCCAGGCGGCATGAAACAATAACAGGCGGATACGCTCGGCCTTGCTGTATTGCGGTGCCCAATCGGCCATAAGCCTCCCCCGAATCGACGTCCCTGTGGGAGCGGTGTCTCGCACAGGCGTTCCTTATTATTCAGGGGATATTCTGGCAGAAAAACTTAGCGGTCGTCGCGACGCAGCACAAAGAAAAACGGCTGCTTCATCCCTTTCAGATCCATGATGCCGAGCACGGTGTTGTCGTCCACCTTGCGAAACACATCATTGATGGGCAGGTTGTCGTAGGACATGGTGGCCGAGGTTTTTCCCCGGTAGTGGATCATGCGCAGGCGGGCAGCAGAGCGGCGCCCGGACAGCAGCGGCAGGGTAACCTGGAACAGTTTGCCCACCCACTCCGAACTCAAAAACGGCAACCGGTCCAGCAGCCCCAGCCCCGGCATCACCAGCATCGGCTTCACCGTGGTCAATTTACCGGATGCCTTGCGGAACACCAGCGGGTGCACGTGTTCGGCGCTGTCAAAACGCTTGCCATGCCAGTGGCAACGCTCCAGCACCCCATCCAGCGGATGACCGGTTTCGAAGCCTTCGCCTTTCCAGGCGCCAAGCATGAAGTCCGTATCAATGGGCTCCAGCGCATCATAAATGGCCAGCGCATCCTCACAGGAGACCTGCCCGGCCTGCTGAGCTTGCGCAAAACTTATTTCTTTCATGCTTTTCTTGTCTGCCTGAGACACACCCATGATCTACTCCTGAAGCCGCACGAAGAATGGACCCATACGCTAAGCACAGCCCGGTAAAATCACCAGTGTTTGTGCGCCATTGTCAGGCAAGGGTGTTCACCAAAAACACCATGCATTGACCAAAACATTCTTTTGAGAAAGAACCGATCGCAAACAAGAAAAATCAACCGGATTTGTATACCGCAGAGCCTGGTTTTACTCGGTGAACTCTGTGCCCTCTGTGGTAAAAATCATCCCTTGCAACGTCCTTCTTCGCGCAATGCCGCCGCACTGTCTTCCAGCCGCTGCTGCTCCCGGCCCAACAGGGCACTGACCTGCTTCAGCTCGCGAATCTTGTCGTCCACCGCCGCCTTCTTTTCCGCCATCAGCACAGCGCCTTGTTCGCAATCGATGCTGTCGCTGCGCAGGGCATCCAGCACCTCACGAATCTCACGCAGGGAAAAACCCAGCGCCTTGAGCTGGCGCACCATGGCCACCCGTTCCACTGCCTTTTCCGGGTAATCCCGATAATTGTTGCCACGCCGTTCCACTTCCTGGAGCAAACCGGCCTTTTCGTAATAGCGCAGGGTATGGCGGTTCACCCCGGTGCGCTGTTCCAGTTCCGCAATCTGCATGGCGGCCTCGCAATCCACTGTTGACCTTAGAGCATACTCTACCCTTTAGGGTGGTGGCATACCTCATCACGGAGACCTGCCATGACCATTCTCATCACCGGCGCCAGCGGCTTTATCGGCCGCCATGTCTGCGCTCAGTTAAGCCATCATCACGACATCCTGGCGGTATTGCGCCAGCCGGACAGCCAGCTTCCCGCCCTGCGCCAGCAAGTCCATGCCCTGGGCGGGCAGGGCGAGCGTCTGCAGGCGGTGCAGGGGGATCTGGATTTGCCCGGCCTGGGCCTGCCCGAGGATCTGCCTGCCCCACAGGCCATCATTCATCTGGGCGCCCGCTTTGCCTGGCAACTGGATCGCGACACCGCCCAGCGCACCAATGTGGCCGGCAGCCTGGCGGTGGCCGAGCTGGCCCGCCGCCATGGCAGCCGCCTGGTGTTTATCAGTGGCTTCATGCTGGAAAACCATGAGCATCTTCAGCGGCTGGGTATCACCGGCGACGACCCGGACCAGGTGGACTGGCAGCAGGTTTATCGCCGGGCGGGTGGCTATGAAGCCAGCAAACTGGAAGCGGCAATCCGGGTACGGGCCCTGGCGGCAAGCCGTGAGCTGGATCTGGTCGAAGTGCAACCCGCGACGGTCGCCGGTCACAGCCATACCGGCGCCCTGGATAGTGCCCAGCCGCTGTATTCGCTGATCGATAACCTGGCGCGGGGGCGGATGGCCATGGTCCCCGGCAGCCCGGATCACTGGCTGCCACTGGTGGCGGTGGACCATCTGGCGGCACTGATTGCGGAGGCGACCCGGGCCCATACCGTGCCGCAACGGCTACTGGCCCTGGACCCGTCCACCCCCAACTTGCAGGGGCTGCTGGCCATCGCCGCCGACAGCCTGGGGCGGCGCCCTCCGCAGCGGCATGTGCCGATTCCGGTTCTGGCGGCCCTGCTGCGTCTGCCGGGGATGCCACGGCTGATGAATACCTGGCCGGAGGCCCTGCACTTCATCCAGACCACCCGTTTCGACACCACCGCCACCGACGCCTTTCTGGCGCAGCAGGGGCTACCGCGCCCCGCCATGGCGGCGGTGATTGCCCGCAGTGCCCGCTGGTACCAGCAACAACGGCATGGTCAGGCGGATCCGTCACCGGCCTGACCCTGCATCTTTGCGGGCGCTTGGGGTATGCTTGCGGGCATTGTGGGTGCCCGGCACGGCCGGGCACGGTATTCAGCGATAAAGCGAGCCAAGCATGACCAACCGCGTAATCTACCCAGGCACCTTCGATCCGATCACCAACGGCCATCTGGACCTGGTCGAACGGGCCGCCAAGATGTTTGATGAAGTGGTCGTCGGCATTGCCGCCAGTGAAAAGAAAGGGCCCCTGTTCACCCTGGAAGAACGTGTGGAGCTGACCACTCAGGTACTGGCCCATCTGCCCAATGTCCGGGTCACCGGTTTTTCCAAGTTGCTGGCCCACTTCTGCAAGGAAGAGGATGGCAACATCCTGCTGCGCGGCCTGCGCGCGGTCAGTGACTTCGAATACGAATTCCAGCTGGCCAACATGAACCGGCAACTGGCCCCGGAGCTGGAAACCGTGTTCCTGACCCCGGCGGAGCACCTGTCCTTTATCTCCAGTTCGCTGATCCGCGAAATCGCCCTGCTGGACGGGGATGTGAGCAATTTCGTACCGCCGCTGGTGGCGAAAGCGCTGGAGCAGAAACGTCAGGAAAGAAAGAAAGGCTAACGACCCCGCGAACCGGAACCAGTCGCGGGTTCTGGCCTGACATAACCGCTAGCCTTGATCATCTTGGCGCGGCAACCATTCCGCTTGCAACATTCTGTAGGAGCGTCGCTGGCGGCGCGATATCCATACGGAGGTTATCGCGCCGCCAGCGACGCTCCTACAGCGAAGACAGCCCCCATCCACGGAGGAACCATGCGCATTCTGCTTCCCATGCTGCTGCTGATCAGCCTCACCGCCCAGGCCGCCGGGCCGGGCAAGAACGCGGTAGCGAGTGCTCACCCACTGGCCACCGACGCCGGCATGGAAATCCTCGCGAAAGGCGGCAATGCCTACGACGCCGCCATCGCCGTGGCGGCGGCACTGGCGGTGGTAGAGCCCTACTCGGCCGGCATGGGCGGTGGCGGCTTCTGGCTGCTGCACCGGGAAAGTGACGGCCTGCAGACCTTCGTGGACGCCCGGGAAACCGCCCCGGATGCGGCCATCCCTACCATGTACCAGGATCGCGACGGCAAGGTGGTCCGTGATTGGGCCCTGAACGGCCCGAGCGCCGCCGGCATCCCCGGCCAGGCCGCCGCCTTTGTGCATCTGGCGGACAACTACGGCAAGCTGCCCCTGAAGACCTCACTGGCACCGGCCATCCGGCTGGCCAGGGAGGGGTTCGAGGTGGAAGCGCATTACCGCAAACTGGCCGGTTACCGGGAGGATGTGCTCAACCGCTTCCCCGAAGCCGCCGCCATCTTCCTGCACAACGGCAAAGTGCCCCCCGCTGGCCATGTGATCAAGCAACCGGATCTGGCCCGGGTACTGACCCTGCTGGCCGAGAAAGGCAAGGCCGGTTTCTACCAGGGCGAGGTCGCCCAACAACTGGTGGAAGGGGTGGAACAGGCCGGAGGCATCTGGACCCTGGAAGACCTGGCCAACTACGACGTGATTGAGCGCTCACCCACCGTGAGCACCTTCAAAAATGCCCGTATCGTTTCTGCACCGCCGCCCTCCGCCGGCGGCATTGTGATGGGCCAGGCCCTCAACATCCTCAGCCAGTTCGACGGCGAGCCGGACACTCACCTGATCGTGGAAGCCATGCGCCGAGCCTACCAGGACCGGGCCCGCTACCTGGGCGATCCGGACTTTGTGGATATCCCTGTGGATAAACTGTTGAGCAGCGATTACGCCAAGCAGCGAGCCAGCACCATCAACCTGGATGAAGCCACCCCCAGCCATACCCTGGGCGAGCCCCTGACCGTGGAAGAGGGCTTCCATACCACCCACCTGTCGGTGTTGGACAAGGCCGGCAACCGGGTCGCCGCCACCCTTAGCATCAATCTGCCCTTTGGCAGCGGCTTCGTGCCGCCGGGCACCGGCGTCCTGCTCAACAACGAAATGGATGATTTCTCCGCCAAACCCGGCGTCCCCAACGCCTACGGTCTGGTGGGTAGCGAGGCCAACGCCATTGCCCCCGGCAAGCGGCCCCTGTCATCCATGACGCCTACCTTCGTGGAATTCGACGACCGCGTGGCCATCCTCGGCACCCCCGGCGGCAGCCGTATCATCACCATGGTCATGCTGGGCGTGCTGGAAGCGGCCAACGACCAGCCCGTGGATGCCTGGGTCAACCGGGTCCGGTTCCATCACCAGTACCTGCCCGATGAAGTGCAGGCAGAACCGGAATTTGTCGGCAGCGAGGCCGCCAAGGAGCTGATGCTGCGCGGCCACCATGTGGTCTCCACCGGCCGCGATTACGGCAACATGCAGGCGATCCTGTGGCGCAAGGGCAGCAATGAGGTCACCGCCGCCAGCGATCCCCGCGGCATAGGCAGCGCCGCCGTCAGCGGGCAGGCACCGCTGAAGAAAACCGGCACGGATTAAGTCACAAAGGAACCTGTCACCATGAAAGGACTTCTGCTGTTGAGCTTCGCCGCACTGCTGGCCGCTTGTAGTGAGAGGGCGGTCTACGACAACCTCCAGCACAACAACCGCCTTCAGTGCGACAGGGTGCCGTTATCGGAATACGATGCCTGCATGGAGCGGGCCAGCAAGCCCTATGACGACTATGAAAGGGAACGCCGGGAATTGAACGACTAGCCCCCACGCTGGCCTGGCAGCCGGTTTCCGGTTAGCGTGGCTCCTTCCCATGACTGCGACTGGAGCCGCCATGTCTGCCCTGTTTGCTACCGACCTTCCCCTGATTCAGGCCCCCATGGCCGGCGTGCAGGACTGGCGCCTGGCCGCGGCAGTGTGTGAGGCCGGCGGACTGGGATCCGTGCCGGCGGGGATGCTCAGTGCCCAGGGGCTGGAAGAACAACTGACGCAACTGTCTGCCGCCACCAACCAACCCTGGAATGTGAATTTTTTCTGCCACACGGCTCCGGCGCCAGACCCGGCAGGGGAGCAGCGCTGGGTGGACGCCCTGCAGCCTTTCTATGAGGAATTCGCAGCGGATACCTCGGCCATTGCTAGCGGCCCCTCCAGGCAACCCTTCGACGAAAACAGCGCGGCGGTGCTGGAACGGTTTCGCCCGGCGGTGGTGAGCTTCCATTACGGCTTGCCGACCCCGGCTTTGCTGGCGCGGGTAAAAGCCACAGGGGCCCGGGTGCTGTCCAGCGCCACCACGGTGGAAGAAGCCCTCTGGCTGGCAGAGCACGGTGCCGACGGGGTGATTGCCCAGGGGCTGGAGGCCGGCGGCCATCGGGGCCATTTCCTCAGTGACGACCTCAGCCTGCAGCAGGGCACCTTCAGCTTGCTGCCACAGATTTGCGACGCCATTTCCCTGCCGGTGATCGCCGCCGGCGGCATTGCCACCCCGGCAGGGGTCCGGGCCGCCCGCGCGCTGGGCGCCAGCGCCGTTCAGGTGGGCACGGCCTACCTGCTGTGCCCGGAGGCCACCACCAAGGCCGTGCACCGGCAATGGCTGCAGAGTGAACGCGCCCGGCATACGGCCCTGACCACAGTGTTTTCCGGGCGTCCCGCCCGGGGCATGGTTAACCGGCTGATGGAAACGCTTGGCCCTATGCCGGAAGCCGTGCCGGCCTTCCCGTTGGCTGGCAATGCCATTGGCCCGTTACGCGCGTCAGCGGAAGCGCAGGGGAGCGGGGACCCTTCGCGATGCAAGCATCGCTTCCCACAAAAAGATCAAGATTGGTGGGCGTTTTTCAGGGGCTCTCTGGTTTGCCGTTTACCTGGCGAGCGGGCTCATGAAGTCTTCGCCATGCAAGCATAGCTGCAACAAAATCAGCCAAGGCAGCGTCTTCTATGGCCCGATTTAACCTTGCAGGTTGCGGGGCAGCGGTCAGAATCGACATCCTGTTTACCGGTCATGCCGGTGTGAGACTTGCCCGGCCCGCTGCCGGGCCCCAGCGGAGTGCTTTACATGCAGCGTATCGAGATTACCAAGACCTTCCCGTTTTCCGTGGACAAGCTGTTCGACTTTCTCAGTGACCACGAAAACCTGGAAGTGATTTTCGCCCCGGCCAAGATCAAGCGAGTGAAGCCCGGCATCGACAGCCCCAACGGCGTGGGCTCCACCCGTCGCATGCGCATCCTGATCGCACCGCCTTTCGAGGAAACCGTCACCAAGGTCGTGCCGAACGAACTGATCGAGTACAAGATCAGCAAGGGTAGCCCCCTGAAGAACCACAAGGGCACCATGCGCTTTTCCGAAAACGGCGATGGCGGCAGCCAGCTGCACTACGTGATCGAATTTGAAGGCAAGCTGCCCCTCATCGGCCCGGCAGTGAAAGCCGGCCTGGGTCAGGCCATCAGCCGTGGGCTGAACAAGCTGAAGCTGTAAGGCAGCACTCTGTAGGAGCCATGCTCGCATGGCGAACTCTCTTTGAATCGCCATGCGAGCATGGCTCCTACAGAAGTTTTCAGACATAAAAAAACGCCGGCACCCTTGCTTGCACAGATGCCGACGTTGAACGGTTGCGACAGTGATTAACCTGGCTTAGAACGTATAATTCAGACTCAGGTTTGCGTTGGTCGGTGCACCGTAGTAGCTCTGACCAAAGTACCGCAAGCTGCTCAGATACTTTTCGTCGGTCACGTTGTTCACTCGCAGTTTGGCGTTGAAGTTATCAGTGAAGTCATAGCCTGCCATCAGGTTAACCAATGCATAACTTTCCTGTTTTGATTCATTACCGCCGCTGGTGTTAGTCACCGTGCTCTGCCAGTTAACGGTCATGCCCACCTTCAGTTTCTCCAGGCCGGCCGGACGATAGGTAGTCGCCAGTGTGAAGGTTTCTTCAGGAATATAGGTTCTCAGCTCATTGCCTTCATCATCATCCTCAATGTCCAGATAGGAGTAGCCAGCTGAAATATTCCAGTTCTTCATAACCTCACCGGACACCTCGGCTTCATAGCCCCCGCTATCGAAGTCCTCTCCCCGGTATTCGGCTATCGGTGTGCCGTTGTCAATTTCCTCTGCCACGTTTTTCTGTTCGGTTTCGAATGCCACCAAAGAGGTATTCAGGCGGCCCTGGAACCATTCGCTCTTCAGGCCATACTCGATATTGACACCCTCGATCGGCTCCAGACGGTTGCCGTCCGGCTTCTGTTCCGTTTGCGGATTGAAGATAGTGGTATAGCTGGTGTACAGAGAATGCTGCTCGGTCAGATCAAAGATCACGCCGGCATAGGGAACCCATTCAGAGGCACTGGCGGTGCGGGTAGCGCCGTAGGCTTCACCCTCGCTGTCCACATCCTGATAACGGGCACCAACCACTGCGGTCAGCGGGTCCGCCAGATTCAGGCGGGTGGCCAGGTAGCCGCCCAGGTAACGATCGACCCAGTCACTGCCTTCTTGCTCCCCGTCAAAGGCTGGCTCAGGGAAGTCCCCGGTGAACACTTGCTCCGAATCAATCGGTGTAAAGCGCGAACCGCCGAAATCAGCAAAAATGGACTTTTCTTTAGGGCGGACTTTGCCACGATTAAAGCCGATGACCATTTCATGGACACGCCCACCGACCTCATAGGGCCCCCGGGCAGACAGGTCAACGGTTTCCTGTCGTTCATAGCTCTGGAACTTGCTGGGGTAGGCAAACATGCCATCCAGATCACGGGTGGGGTTACCGAACAGGTAGAGCAACTTCGAGTCGCCCACCCATTTACGGTATTGATAAACCGCTTTGCCTTCCCAGCCATTATCAAATTGGTGGGCCAGTTCGACAAAGGCGTCTTCCTTGACCGTATCCCAGAAGGCCCAATCGGCCCCTGTGCTGGTAGAGACGCTAAAGTCTGTGGGGGTGCCATCCGCGTAGAACAGCGGCAAGGAACCCCACATGTTCTGGTCCGCGTTATCTTCCTGGCGGGAATAGCCAACGGTGAACAAGGTGCTCTCAGTCAAATCTGCTTCAACCACACCATAGAGGACGCCACGCTCTTTTTCATACCGGTCCAGGTAGGAGTTCCCATCCCGGTACGCGGTCACCACACGTGCCCGGACATTATCGGTCAGACTACCTGATACATCGCCATCGGCGCGGTAGGTGTCCCAGGAGCCTCCGGTCAAACCGATAGACGCGCGCGCATCACGGGTGGGACGCTTGCGGACAAAGTTCACCACAGCGGAAGGCTCGCCCGCGCCAGCCATCAGACCATTGGCACCACGAATCACTTCCACACGCTCAAACAACGCGGTATCCAACTCACCGCGCACGCCGGGACGACCGGAAGGCGAACCCACACCATCATATTTAAAGGTATCGATATCAAAACCGCGGGCATTGTATTCAGACCGATCAGTTTCGTATTTCTGCACGGTAATACCAGTGGTATTGGCCAACACATCATTTATTGTGTTTTGGCCGAAATCATCCATTTCCGTGCGGGTGGTCACGGACACGGATTGCGGCGTTTCACGTAAGCTCATGGAAAGACCTGTCGCACTGGAGACAGGCTTTTTGGGAGCATAGCTTTCGGTATCGTTGGCTACCTCACCAGACGCAGAAGCACCGACAGTGATTTCGCTCAGCTCATGAGCAGACGCATCCGTCTTGTCCGCCTGGAGGACAGGCGATAGCAACAACAGCGAGGCGTTTATCGCCCCGAAAAGAATTCGATTTCCCATGGAAAGCCCCAGTCAGTTCACACATATTCGGCTTCGGCTGACAGAGTGTTCTCTGCCCCCAACAGTGATACGGGCCGAAACTGGCTGGGGATGGTAATGAATCTGATAACGATTCTCAATAGTATTATTGACTGATGCCCTCATCCTGTGAGAGCAGAGACTGCAATTCCGCCCGGCCACGCTGATTGGCCTCTACCAGCTTGTCGCCGTCGTGCTGGTGCTCGACCTGCTCGCGCAACAGGTTTTCATCCAGCTCGCGGAAGCTACGCACCAGGTCGATGGCGGTGGATTCCGGCACACCCAGCTGCATCAGGGTCACACGGGTACTGAGCAGGGCGGACTCGAACGTCTCCCGGATCACCTGATCAACCCCCAGGGCATGGAGCTTGTAGGCGTGGAAGCGGTCCCGGGCCCGGGCCACGATGGTCACGTCGGGGAAATGGTGGCGCACCAGCTCCGCGGCCTTGAGCGAGTCATCCACATCATCCACCGCCAGCACCAGTACCCGAGCGTGTTCCAGCCCGGCATTGCGTAACAGGTCCAGGCGGGTCACATCACCGAAGTACACTTCGTTGCCGTAGCGGCGCAGCATGTCGATTTCGTCCGGGTCGGAATCCAGGGCGGTGAACGGGATCTTGCGGGCCACCAGGATCCGCGCGGTGATCTGCCCGAATCGCCCCAGGCCAGCGATCACCACCCGCGGGTGATGGTCGGGCATGTCTTCCGCTTCCAGGTCCGGGCGCGAGGTGCTCTTGCTGCGCTCCGGCCACAGCAGGGTGACCAGTTTCAGCAGCAGCGGGGTGGCGGCCATGGACAGGGCCACCACCAGGTTGAGCTGGCCCACCAGGGTGCTGTCCAGCAGGTTCAGGGCCTGGGCCTGGGTGAACAGCACAAAGGCAAATTCACCGCCCTGGCAGAGCAGGATGCCGAACAGGGCGGTGTTGCGCCATTCCACCCCGCGTACCCGGCTGATCACCGCCAGCACCAGGGCTTTCAGGCCCAACAGCACCAGCAGATAGAGGGCGATGTCCCCCGGGCTTTCGACCAGCAAACGCAGATCCATGGTCATGCCGATGGCCAGGAAGAACAGCCCCAGCAACAGACTCTTGAAGGGCTGGATATCCGTTTCCAGTTGCTCCCGGTAGGGCGAGTTGGCCAGCAGAACCCCGGCCACGAAAGCCCCCAGGCCCATGGACAGCCCCAGGTGCTCCATCAGGGCGGCGGCGCCGAGCACCAGCATCAGGGCACTGGCGATCATCAACTCCCGGTTGCGCAGTTTCGCCAGCCAGCCCAGCCAGGGATTGAGGGCATACTTGCCCGCCAGCACCATGGCCACCAATGCCACCAGACCGGCCAGCAACTGCGGGCTGTCCTCACCGGCCTGGGTGCCGGCCAGCAGGGGCAACAGCAGCAGGATGGGGATGACCGCCAGATCCTGGAACAGCAGAATGGAGAACGCGGAGCGGCCCTGGGGCGTACCCAGCTGATTGTTTTCCACCAGCATCTGTACCACAAAGGCGGTGGAGGACAGTGCCAGGGTGAAGCCGATGGCCAGACTCACGTTGGTCTCGAAGCCCAGCAGCAGAAAGGCCCCCGCCAGCAGCGCGGCACTGAGCAGCACCTGGCTGGCGCCCAGTCCCACCAGCCGGCGCCGCTGCGCCCACAGTTGTTGCGGTGCCAGTTCCAGCCCCACCAGAAACAGCATCAGCACCACACCGAGCTCGGCGAAGTGCAGCACGTCGGTGCCGCCGCTGACCAGCGCCAACCCCAGCGGCCCCACGGCGATCCCCGCCGCCAGATAGCCCAGAATGCTGCCCAGCCCCAGTCGCTGGAACAAGGGCAATAACAACAGGGTCGCCGCCAGCAGCACCAGCGCCTGAGAGAAAAAGCCTTCCACGATGATCTCCTTTTTCTGATCCGCTCATGCTAGCGGATTTACCCATGAGCCGTTGTTAAAAAGCGCTATCGGTTGCCGTGCACCAAAATTGCCCAACCATCGCCAAAGCCTTACCATGCGCGCTCTTTATTCGCCCCGGAATAGTGCGCGAGATGAGTGAACAGAATGACCGGCTGCGCCAGCAACTGGTCGGCAGCCTGTTGCGGCAACTGCATCTGGATGTGATGAGCCAGCGGTTTAATCCCCGCCTGGTGCTGGCGCTGTTCAATCTGGTCAACGGCGGGTTGAGCATTGCCCTGATCGCCATCGTTGCACTGATTACCCAGCAGTCCTTTATCTTCCCCTCTCTCGGCGCCACTGCCTTTCTGCTGTTCCACCTGCCGCTGGCAGAAGCGGCCTCACCGCGCAATGTACTCAGCGGTCACGTGATCGGCGCCCTGTGCGGTTGGGCCGCCCTGTGGGTATGCGGGCTGCACGATGCCCCCGCCGCCTTTCTGACCGGGGTGGAATGGCCACGGGTGGTGGCCGCCAGCCTGTCGCTGGGCTTTACCAGTGCGCTGATGATCCTGTTCCGGGTCGCCCACCCACCGGCCGGAGCCACGGCGCTGATTGTTTCCCTGGGGCTGATGCACGAGCTGCAGCAACTGCCGGTGCTGATCAGCGCCGTGGCCCTGCTGGTCACCCAGGCCTTCATCATCAACCGGTTGGCCGGCATTCCCTATCCGCTGTGGCGCAGTCGCAAACAGAGCACCTGAGCCACTTTCGTAATGAGAATTACTTTTATTCCTGTTAGACTGCTGCGCTCAGTCTGATCGTCACAGGTGCATCATGCGCGCAATTCTGGTGGTTCTTCATCGCTGGTTCGGCCTTTTTATTGCCGGCTTTCTGATTATTGCCGGCCTGACCGGGGCGCTGATTTCCTGGGACCACGAGCTGGACGAGTGGCTCAACCCACACCGTTCGAGAGCCAGAGCGAAGGGCAACCGCTGCCCATGCTGGAACTGGTGGACCGGGTGGAGCAGGCCGACCCCCGGGTACGCGCCAGCTTTTTCAATCTGCAACCGGAACCCGGCCACAACGCAGAAATCTGGGTAGACGCCAAAGTGAATCCGGACACCGGGCGCCGCTATGAGCTGGACTATGACCATGCCTTCGTGGATCCGGTCACCGGCGAGATCGTCGGCAAACGCCTGTGGGGAAAGATTTCCCTGCACCCGGAACACCTGATGTCGTTCCTCTACAAGCTGCACTTCACCCTGCATCTGCCGGAGTGGAAGGGCATTGATCGCTGGGGCATCTGGCTGATGGGCGCCGCCGCCATGGTGTGGCTGTTCGATACCTTTATCGCCATGGCACTGACCCTGCCGCGCAAGCGCCGTACGCAGAAAGCCGGCGGCAAGAGTTGGCTGCAACGCTGGAAGCCTGCCTGGATGATTCGTCGCGGCGCCGGGGCCTACAAACTGAATTTTGACCTGCATACGGCGGTAGGGCTGTGGGTGTTCGGCCTGCTACTGATTCTGGCGTTCACCTCCTTCTCCCTGAACCTGTACCGGGAAATCTTCTACCCGGTCATGTCCATGGTCTCCGAGACGACCCCCGGGCCTTTCGAGACCCGCACCCCCACCGCACTGCATGACCCGGTAGAGCCGCAGGTAAGCTGGCCGGCCCTGTTCGATAAAGCGCGCACCGAAGCGGATAACCGCCAGTGGCAAGAGCCCATCGGCGATACCTTCTACAGCGACAACTTTGCCGTGTTCGGGGTGCGCTTCTATTACCCGGGCGAAGACCACGACAGCGGCGGCATGAAAGTGAAAAGCCTCTACTACGACGGCAAGAACGGCGACCTGATCGGCGATGAAGTCCCCTGGCAGGGCACCGCCGCCGACATCTTCAACCAACTGCAGTTCCCGCTGCACTCCGGTCGCATCGCCGGCATGCCGGGGCGTATCATCGTGTCGATCATGGGCATTGCCGTGGCCATGCTCTCTATCACCGGCGTGGTGATCTGGTGGAAGAAACGCAAGGCGCGGGTGGCGAGTCGCAAACGAAAAAAGCAAGCAGCCATGACAGCCACCACCGCGTCCTGACCGCAGCACCTGTAGGAGCACCTCTCGAGGTGCGAACCGCGCGCCAGCGCGGAAATCGTCCGCAGGACGATCAGGAATATCAACGCTCGACAGATTTGAGAAAGGAGAGGCGAGCAACATAAACGTTGTCGCCTCGCTTCGCGAGGTTCGCACCTCGAGAGGTGCTCCTAAAGGGGGTTATAGCCAGGCGGCGTTCCAATAGGGGTAGTCTCTCAGCGAACTGACGAAGCCGGCACGCAAAGGGTTGGCAACGATATATCGAGCCACATCCCGAATGCTTTCCTCTTTGCGCACCGCATGGTCGTGGTATCCCTTCTGCCAGACCGCCGAACCGCAAAGCCGACCACTTCGACCCTTCACTCTGAGCATGACTTTGGACAGAGACTCGCCATCCCCAAGCTGAAACAACCAGTGTAAATGGTCAGGCATAAGCACATAGCAAAGTGTTGAGGTAGCGCCGGCCTGATCACTCCAGAGAAGCGTTCTGCACACCTGTCTTGCCAGGTGGTAGTCTTCAAACCAAGGATACCGCCCATTCGTCACCGCAGTGACGTGATAAATCCTTCCCGCCTCGGAGTAACGCCCCTGCCTGAGACGGTTTCCCTGATATCGCTTTTCCATACAAAAAGGATTGCGCCCAAGCACAAGGCAGCAAAGCCGATATCGCTGAAGTTTCTGTAGGCGGCACGATCAAGCGAACGAGAGCAGGCTCTCAACAGCAAGCATCAGAACCGATCACGACCGGGCTGGTTGAGGTTGTTGATGCGGGTCTTGCCCAGCAGTTTCAGTAACAGATTGCGGAAGAAACGCAGTAGCGGGTAGAGCACTTTCGAGACGCGCCGGGAACGGAACATCCAGTAGTTGAAGCGGTTGAAGATCCCCGAGCGGCTGCCGATCAGGGCCAGGGCATGGATGGCATCGGCGCCGTAATAGAGCTGGTCGCCCATCTTCAGCACCATACCCTGATCGATATCCAGGCCAGCGCCGGTGATCTCGCGCATCACCTCACTGTCTTCCCGGGCATCCACGATACGCAGTTCCCCCACGCTTTCGCGGATGCGCACCACCTGGCAATAGGCGTGGCAGGCCGGGCATTCCTTGTCGTAGACCAGCAGGATGTTGGGGCGTGAAATGTCGGGACGGGACACATGGCCTCCGGCTGAACCCAAAAAAAGCCCCCTGTCGGGGGCTTGTTGTTACCACTGAATCGGCGCTTCCGACGAGCCCGGGCTGGGCGCCTGCCCGGCGGGTCCGGCCGCCGGGCTGTCTGCGCCAGCGGCACTGCGTACCCGGTCGCCGGCCTGCAGGGGGCTACTGGCCGGGCCGTCCAGGCGAGCAACGCCATAATCCGGGCGCACATCGGTGACGGTCAGGGTGGCCAGGGCGTTACCCTCCAGCTTGATGGTCAGGCCGGTGTCCGGGTCTTTCATTTCCCCGGCGGGGCGATAGACCTGCATGCTGGCATCCTGCTCCAGCCGGCCCTGGCCCTGACTCAGGAATACGGTATCGCCCTGCACCTTGATGATTTGCACCGGGTAGAGCACATCCGTGGCGGCACCGGCCATGGCCCGGGCAATGACGGGATAGAGTTCATCCGCCAGCCGCTCCGGGTGGTTACGGTCGTCGATCTTGAGCTGACGGGCCACCTCGCGGATGGAAGCTTCAGACTGGTTCCAGTCGAACAGGTCTGCCCAGAGGATTTCGCTGGTGGTGGTATCGATCAACCGATAGCGAACCCGGATGCGCGGCTCATAACCGGAAAACTTGGCACCATAGAATTCCCGCTGACTGTCGCCGATGCTGAAATCTTCGATGGTGCCTACCAGCAGCAGATCGGCCCCTTTGCGCTGCCCCAGCCGTGCCAGCTCTTCCGGCGCTACACTGCCGCTGGCGACGACGGACTGCTCCTGATCAATGGCATCCAGGTTGGCCCGGTCCAGCACCCGGAAGCGACCGGACTGGGTAAAGGCGGTAACCAGATCATCGCGCAGCTGACGCTGCACCTGGCTGGCCGGCACCTGCACGTCACCCAGGTCATAACGGGGCTGGCGGCTGTCGAAGGTGGTAATGGCAATACCGGGCAGGTGCGAGCGGTCCGCACCCAGGGTCTTGGGACGAAGCACCTCCGCCTGCACGTTGGCCTGCCACAGGCCGTCTTCTACCTGCTTCACCGACTGCACCTGGTAACTCTTGATATTGCCCAGGGTAGGCAGCTGCGGCTCCGGCACCGAAGTCTCGGTGCCGATCCAGGTGCTCACATCACCCTGCTGGCGAACCACCCATTGCAGCACATTGGTGCGGAAGTTCGGGTCCACGGCCACGCTGACCCCGCCGGCCTGTCGCACCGCCGCCACCAGGGCATTGGTCATGGCCTGCTCCGGGTTGTCGCCGTAGCCGCGGGCCGATACAGAAACGGTCTCCGTGGCAGCCTGGGCCAGCGACGCACACAACAACAGGATGAAACATAACGGAGCGAACAGGTGCTTGGTCATAACGGCCTCCATGTCTGGTTAGCTTGCACGCACCCGGGAAGCCCGGCTGCGTGCAGCGTCCTTACAACCCGAACAGGCTCTTGCTGCGAGTCTTGCGGATTTCTTTTTCGTTGGTCCACTCGATGATGCCGGTCTGGATGTTGAGCAGTTTGAGGGTGAACTTGTAGTACACGTCCTTGGTGCTGCCATCGCGTTTGACGATGGAGGAGAAGTTACCGTACATCATCAGCTCGGCACCGATCTGGCGGCCCATGGCGGCGGCTGTGGATTGATCCACCATGCCGGAATCGCTCTGGTATTCCAGCTGCTGACGCACACGATCCACCACGGACATGTCCACAAAACGGAACTTGCCGGAGTTGATCAGCTTGGACTGGATGGTGTCGGTGATGGACTCGGTGTCCACGTGTTCGGTGGTCTTGTTCTTGATGCGATCCACGAATACCACCGGACGGCGGTTCTGGGTCATCTGCACGATGGGCGGAAACACCATCATGTCATCCACCATCTTGGCGGCGATCATCTGCAGGTCGGTGGAACCGAAATCCGTGTTGACGGTTTCGCGGGCCTGGGCATCACCGTAATCCACCTTTGAAGCACAACCGGACAGGGCCAGGGCACTGCCCAGCAGCAGCATGGAAAGTAGGCGTAGCATTATGATGTTCTCCTTGTTCCTTTTAGGAAGGCACGCGACGATTATTCGCGTACCCAGATTTCAAAGCGTACGGCGGACGGGTTGGGGGCAACGGCCTGGACGCTGTTCTGGCTACGACCTGCCATCACCACCTGCCGCCAGGGCTGGCCTTCCGGCGCCTGCTCGAAACCGTCCTTGTCGAACCATTTGAACTTGTATTGGAAATCCAGTTCAAATTTCCAGTCATTTTCCAGTGTGGCCTGGATGTAAAGCAGGTCCCCAACGGTTTTCTGCTTCAGGTCCTGCACGGAAATACGGCTGGCCAGCAAGCTGTTGCTGGAATAGACCTTGGTGATGGTCTCGCCGTCTTCATCCACTTCCATGCGACCCATATTGGTGGCCGAGCAGGCCGCCAGCATGGCAGCCAGCAGCAGCGCCATCATCGGGCGTAACAGTGTCATAAGGGTCCCTCCTGAACGGGTAACACGCGGGTAATCAGCTGGCCGGGAACGGCCGCCACATGAATCACGGTGAGGCCACGGTTAACCACCGGTACCGTCAACGTAGCATTGCCCCCGGGGGTGCTCAATACAAGGATATGTTCCCCCTGGGGCAGTGAAAATCGTGTTGCCTGGGCATAGGCAGGCAGGGTCAGCCAGCTGCGCCGGTCCGCCTGCTCGCTGACCAGGTTGTACAGCTGGGTGGCAAAGGCCCCCAGCGGGCCGAAATCATCGTTGGCCTTTTTCTGCAGGTTGTACTTGGCGGTGGCCCGCAGGGTCTGGCGCACCAGCATGCCGGGTAGTCGTTCTTTCAGATCCTTGGCGGCCAGGGCCCCCACATCCGCCAGCACCACGGTTTCCCCCAGCGGCTGGCTGGCGCTGTCCAGTACCCGCAGGCTGTTGGGGCGTGGCTTGCTGGTCAGGGAATAGGTGGGAAAGGCCACCGAAAAGATGCCGTGGACGGTGGGAATGGGCAGGCTGAATTCTTCCCGGGCCTGCACAAAGCCCTGCTCGTACAGTACCGCCACCATGCCGTCTTTTTCAGGCCGCCCTTTCATGGCATTGGACACGCGCTCAACGTCTTCCTTGAGCATGTCCAGCTCCGGGTGGATCTCCAGGGCCTTCTTGTAGTCTACAAGGGCATCGTTGTATTCGCCGTGGGCTTCCCAGAACAGGGCCGACAGGTAGAAGGTCCAGGCATTCTGGAAGCTGGCCTTCACTTCCCCGGCCACCGCATTGATGCCCTGGAAATAGCCATCGAACTGGCTCAGGTCCACGTTGTTTTCTTCTGCCGCTTCCTCGGCCTTGGCAATTTCCTTGTCGCGCTTGTCCGCCGCCACCCGCTGCTCCAGGGCCGCGCCACGCAATTCCACGGCGGTACCAGTGGGATCGTTGGCGTCCCAGTAATTCAGGGCCTGATAGGCATGGGTGAAGATGCGCTCGTAGTCCGGCGCCACATAACCACGGGCATTGTCGTTGGTGACCAGGGATGTGGTGGAAGACGCCAGGGACGAGACCTGGATACGGGCGCTGGCGTCTTCCTCGTCATATTTCTGGATGGCGCTGGCAAAGGCCTCCCGGCTCTGTTCACGCTGGCCGGTGAGTTGGCTGACCCGACCCAGTTCCTGCAGGTAAAGGACGCCATCACCGCCGGAGGCAGCTTTTTCCAGCTTCTGGGTGGCCGCTGGCGTCACCGGGGCGGTCGCCAACGCGGTTTTCCATTGCTGGGCCTGGTTGGGGTAGGGCACAAACAGGGAGTTTGTGGCACAGCCGGACAATGCCAGCAGCCCTGCAACCAACAGGCATCCTTTCCTGAGTCGTCTCATACGTTAGATACGAAAAAAGCCGGAGCAGGCAAGGTAGCCCGCCACCGGCTTTTTGTCGAGCGTTTCACAGTTCAGGAGGAAGGCCGGAACAGCCACTCCCCGAGAAACACCGAATCGCCTAGAACAACACCCGGGTCCGGATGGTGCCGTCGATGGTACGCAGCTTCTCCAGCGCCAGCTGGCTGTAGCCCTTGTCCACATCGATGACCACGTAACCGATCTCTTCGTTGGTCTGCAGGTACTGGCCGCAAATGTTGATGCCATTTTCGGAGAATACGGTGTTGATCTGGGTGAGCACGCCGGGCACGTTCTTGTGAATGTGCAGCAGGCGGTGCATGTCCGGGTGGGCCGGCAGGGCCACTTCCGGGAAGTTCACCGCACCCAGAGTGGCACCGTTGTCGGAGTAGCGGATCAGCTTCTCGGACACTTCGGTACCGATGTTCACCTGGGCTTCCTGGGTAGAACCACCGATATGCGGGGTCAGGATCACGTTGTCGAATTCACGCAGCGGGCTGATGAACTCGTCGTCGTTACCCTTGGGCTCTTCCGGGAACACGTCGATGGCAGCGCCCAGCAGGTGGCCATCACGCAGAGCACCGGCCAGGGCATCAATGTCCACCACTTTGCCGCGGGCATAGTTGATCAGGTAACCCTTGGGCTTGATGGCGCGAATCTGTTCTTCCTTGATCATCCAGCGGGTGGCAGCAGTGTCCGGCACGTGCAGGCTGACCACGTCGGACTGACCCAGCAGCTCAGTGAGGCTGCTCACCTGCTCGGCATTACCCAGCGGCAGCTTGGGCACCACGTCGTAGAACTTCACCTTCATGCCCATGGACTCGGCCAGCACGGACACCTGGGCGCCGATATTGCCGTAACCCACGATACCCAGGGTCTTGCCACGAATCTCGTAGCTGTCCTTGGCAGACTTCAGCCAGCCGCCGCGGTGGGCAGAGGCGTTCTTCTCGGGAATGCCGCGCATCAGGTTGATGGTATGGGCAATCACCAGTTCAGCCACGGAACGGGTATTGGAATAGGGGGCATTGAATACCGGGATACCACGCTTCAGGGCGGCATTCAGATCCACCTGGTTGGTACCGATACAGAAACAACCCACGCCGATCAGTTTTTCCGCCGCCTGGAACACCTCTTCGGTGAGCTGGGTGCGGGAGCGAATGCCGATGAAGTGGGCATCCTTGATCTTGTCTGCCAGGTCGTTGCCGGTCAGCGCGGTGGGCAGCAGCTCCACATTGCTATAGCCGTGCGCTTTCAGGTTCTCCACGGCGTTTTCGTGGATGCCCTCGAGCAGGAGAACGCGGATCTTGTCCTTCTCAAGAGAAGTATCGGCCATGATGTAAGTCTCGGTAGCCTGTGAAATGGGCGCGTATGTTAACATAGCCCGCTCAAATTGAGAGCAGCCGCGCCGTCGGATTGCTCAAGTTGCCGTGAGAACGCCTCAACATCGTGCGTTTTACCCCTGCAGGAGACCCGTTGATGACCGCCCATGCCCATGCTGCGCTGGAGCAACTGACTGATTTGCTTGGCAATCGCCTCCTTACCGACCAGGAAAGCGCCGAGCGCTACGGGGTCGACTGGACCAAGGTATGGGCCCCGGCCCCCAGCGCCATCGCGTTACCGGAAACCATCGACGAGGTGCAGCAGATCGTGGAGATCGCCAACGACCACGGCCTGCACCTGGTGCCATCCGGGGGCCGCACCGGCCTGTCCGCCGGGGCGGTGGCCGCCAACGGCGAGCTGGTGGTGGCCTTCGATCGTATGAACAAGATCCTGGAATTCAACGAATTCGACCGTGCCGTTACCGTGCAGCCCGGCGTCATCACCCAGCAGCTGCAGGAATTCGCCGAAGAGAAAGGGTTGTTCTACCCGGTGGACTTCGCCTCCGCCGGCTCCAGCCAGATCGGCGGCAACATCGGCACCAACGCCGGGGGCATCAAGGTGATTCGCTACGGCATGACCCGCGACTGGATCACCGGCCTGAAAGTGGTCACCGGCAAGGGCGAGCTGCTGGACCTGAACAAGGGCCTGATCAAGAACGCCACCGGTTACGACTTCCGTCACCTGTTCATCGGCGCCGAGGGCACCCTGGGTTTTGTGGTGGAAGCCACCGTGAAACTGGCCCGCCAGCCGAAAGACCTGACCGCCCTGGTATTGGGCGCCCCCGGCTTCCGGGAAGTGATGAAGATCCTGCACGCCTTTCAGCAGGACATCGACCTGACCGCCTTCGAGTTCTTTTCCGACAAGGCCATGGCCCACGTACTGGAACACGGCGTGGCCAAGCCCTTCGATACCGAGTGCCCCTTCTACTGTCTGCTGGAATTCGAACAGCTCTCCGAAGCCACCGGCGACCAGGCCATGGCCATCTTTGAAAAGTGCGTGGAAGAAGGCTGGGTGCTGGACGGCGTCATGAGCCAGTCCCTGCAGCAGCTGGATCAGCTGTGGCAGCTGCGCGAGCGCATCTCCGAGTCCATTGCGCCACATACCCCCTACAAGAACGATATCTCCGTCACCGTGGCGAAAGTGCCGGACTTCGTGGAAGACATCGACACCGTGGTGCAAGACGCTTACCCGGATTTCGAGATCGTCTGGTTCGGCCACATCGGCGACGGCAACATGCACCTGAACATCCTCAAGCCCGCCGACCTGGCCAAGGAAGACTTCTTCGCCCAGTGCAACAACGTGTCCAAATGGGTGTTCGAAATCGTCGAAAAGTACAACGGCTCCATTTCTGCGGAACACGGCGTGGGCATGACCAAGAAGCCCTACCTGGAATACTCCCGCAGCCCGGAAGAAATCGCCTGCATGAAAGCGGTGAAGCACGTCTTCGACCCCAACAACATCATGAACCCGGGGAAGCTGTTCGATGTTTGATGAAATCAACACCCCGGTGGATCAGGACGGTTACCAACACCGCTGGATCGACGGCGCCCCCATCGACATTCCGGTGGGCAAGGCCGTGTGCGTGGGCCGCAACTACGCGGACCACGCCAGGGAACTGGGCAATGACGTGCCCGATTCCCCCATCCTGTTCATGAAGCCGGCCACCTCGTTGGTAAGCCTGCACGAACCCCTCGAGTTGCCCAAAGGGCAGGGCGAGGTGCACCACGAAGTGGAAATGGTAGTGCTGATCGGCAAACGGATTCACAAGGAAACCGACCTGGACAACGTCCGCTTCAGCATCGCCGGCTACGCCGTCGGCCTGGACCTGACCCTGCGTGACGTACAGAACACCCTGAAAGAAAAAGGCCACCCCTGGGAACGTGCCAAGGCCTTCGACGGCGCCGCCCCGGTATCCGGCTTCATCGATGCCCGCGGCATTTCCGTAAAGCAGAAGCTCAATGTCACCCTGGAAATCAACGACGAGGTGCGCCAGCACGGTCACACCGGCCAGATGCTGTTCCCCACCTTCGAGCTAATCAGCGAAATCAGCCAGACCTTCACCCTGGAACCGGGCGACGTGGTCTTCACCGGCACCCCCGCCGGCGTCGGCCCGCTCAATAGCGGCGACAAGTTCACGGCACGGCTGGGTAATATTATTCAGGTATTCGGCTCCGTCGCCTGACCCCCCCCTGTAGGAGCACCTCTCGAGGTGCGAATCTCCGACCAAGGTTGGTGGCGCCCAAGCCACCAACCTCTCCCTGCAACCAATTACTCTGTCTCCCCCTCAGCCCCGCCTACCCCCTTTATATTGATAATAGGATAAAACCTATATAGGCTAAAACCTATTCAAGGATGAAGGAGCAACAATGTGGCAAATTCAAACCACGGATAGGTTTGATAAATGGTTCGATGCGCTTAACGACACAGACCGGGAAAACGTCATCGCCGGCATGCTTGTTCTGGAACAAAAGGGACCTCTCCTGTCCCGACCTTATGCCGATACCGTGAAGGGGTCGACTCACCCGAACATGAAGGAGCTAAGAGTCCAGAGCAGAGGCAATCCCATCCGGGCTTTCTTTGCCTTTGACCCGGAACGAACCGGGATTCTGCTCTGTGCCGGCGAAAAGACAGGTAAAGACAAGCGATTCTACGATGAGATGATTCCCGTGGCCGACCGCGAATTTACCGCGCATCTGCACAAACTCAACCGAGGTGGCTCAAATGGCTAGAACGCTGAAACAGATCCTGGAAACCGAAAAGCCAGAGATTGTCGAAAAGGCCAAAAAGAAAGCTGACGCCATCCTGCTGGACATCCATCTGGCTGAAATCCGTGCCCTGATGCATAAAACCCAGGCTGAAATGGCCGCTGCACTTGGCGTCAAGCAACCCACCATTGCCGGCATGGAAAAGGCTGGTCAGGATCTGAAGCTATCAACCCTGAAACGTTATATTGAAGCGGCTGGCGGGAAAGTGCGGCTGGATATTGAGCTGCCAGATGGGCAGCATCATGGGTTTACGCTTTAGGGGTTAGTTACGCGCACGGGCAAGACTTGCCCCCCAGCGCCCCTGAAGCCTTGAGAAAACCCTATCAGGAATATGAAACCACAGGCATTCAATGACTAATAAAGCATTTAAAAAAATATATGAGTTTCATGAAAACATTGAGAACTATAGAAGGTCTCTTAACTTGGAAGCCATATGGCTTTTTGTTGCAACCCTAGGTTGCTGGAGTGTCAATAATGACATTATAAGGGTTTTTTCCTTATCAATTACTTTTTTCTTATTTTCTTTCCAAGCCTATCATCGTCTACCTAATAAAAAATCTTTCGAAAAGATACGAATGGAAGCTCAAAGAGAAATTAATGCACTTCCAAATCCCGAAATAAAAGACCAATACCAGAAAGAGCTGGATGAAATAGTGAGCACAAAGCTATCCACTTCTTCAGCAATCGCAGGGTCTTCAATATTTTGCTTGTGTTTCAGTTTTTGGTTTCTAAGCGTGATTTATTGGGCGATGCCAAAATTATGGCATTAACTTATTAATCGTAGGTTACGATTAATGGGGCCTATTTTTTTATCGTTCCCGCCTTAACCTCCTCATCCTTCCCATTCAATTCTAACGAGATAGGGGACACGCACCCCGCCACACACCTACTCCTCCTCAAACGCATCCCGATGAAACTCCGCCGCTTCCATCACCTCACGGAGTCCGCACGCCATCAGTTCCGGCACCTCGCCGCCGGCCAGCACCGTCAACATGGTATGCACACCCCGGGCGAGTGAGGTCAGGTTGTAGCCACCCTCAAGCACCAGTACCAAACGGCCGTCGCAGTGTTTGTCGGCAATGCCCTGGACGATGCCGGTGAGGGCGGCGAAGCCGTCGTAGCTCAGATTGAATGCCATGTCGTTGTGGTGGGGATCGGTGCCGGCGGAGACCAGTACCAGGTCGGGCGCAAAGCGGTCGGCGGCGGGAATCAAAATGTCGCGGAAGGCTTTTTCCATGGCGATATCACCAGAAGCCTCCGGCAGGGGAACGTTGACCGTATACCCCTCACCCAGGCCGGCGCCCACCTCCTCCAGATTACCGGAGCCAGGGTAAAATGGCGCGGCACAGTGGGTGTCGAAGAACAGTACATCCGGGTCGGCCCAGAAGATGTCCTGGGTGCCGTTGCCATGATGTACATCCCAGTCAACAATCAGGATGCGCTCGCAACCCAGTTTTGCCTGGGCATGGGCGGCGGCCACGGCCACGTTATTGAACAGGCAGAAGCCCCGCGCCCGCACCGGTTCGGCATGGTGGCCGGGAGGACGCACCAGGGCGAAGGCGCTTTGCGTTTCTCCCTTTACCACGCTCTCCACGGCGGCAATGGCATTGCCCGCCGCGGAGCTGGCAGCTGAAATACTTTCCGGCGAAACAGCTGTGGTGTCGCTGTCCAGCCAGGCACGTTTTCCTGCCAGAGAAAATATGTGATCCAGGTAGGTGGTGGTGTGGACACGTCCCAGTTGTTCGTAGGTGGCGGGCGAGCCTGACTGGAACTGTACGCCTGGGATGGGTTCCTGCTTCAGCAAGTCCATGATGGCGGTGAGTCGGCCAGGGTGTTCCGGGTAGTCCCATTTGAAATTCAGCCCCCCCAGAATACTCCTTACCCGCTTTTCCACCCGGCTGGGCAGGAAGGGTAAATCCACTTGCGGATCATGGCCGAGCATTACCTCGTCATAAAACACGGTTACGCTGCGCGACTCTGCCACTCGTGACTCCCTCACTTGGTGTGTGTCCTTGTTTGATTCTCCGCGTAACCCCCCGCCTAACGCAACCGCATGGCCTCCTCTCACCACATCCATAGCGCTCTAGCCGTCATGACCGCTACGACACCCGAAAATGCTTGCGCAAATTATCATTCACCCAGCCACCCAACCGCTCACGGCCAATACTGTCGATAAAATCCCGCACCTGTTCCGTATAGTCACGATCCTCTTCAAGAATATGATGCAACAGCCACTTCTCCAGCACCTGCAATAACGGCTCGGCAACGGCTTCCCCTTCTTCATGGCGACGCATCAGGGATTCGATGTGGAAGGTGAACTTGCGATGCAGGTGATGGTGGTTATCCAGGTCTTCATAACCGGCCCGCTCCATAAGCGCTTCCTCGAAACTGAAATGGGACTCGGTGTAGTCCACCAGATCATAGAGGACCCGGGCCACGCCCAGCTGGGCATCCGGCTGACCTGCCAGGCGGTCAAGATCGTTGATGTAGTCGACGATACGCCGATGCTGCTGGTCGATCAGCAGGATTCCCAGTTCGTAATCCGGGCTCCATACGATGCGCATGATCCGTCTCCGGTATGTGATGCGGGGTATTTACGCTAGCAGGGGGAGGGTTAGAAGATTTAGATATAGATCAATGTTTGTGCTGTGCCGGGGAACCGGATCGCGCCCTGGCAGGGCACCCTACAGACGGTGAGGGGTAAAAGCTGGATAATGGCGCTCCAACGCCCGCCATTTCTCAAACCCGGTAGCCCCGCCATGGAAATCAACGTCAACTTCCTCGATAACCTTCGCCTGGAAGCCAAGTTCGACGACTTCACCGTCATCACCGACCAGCCCATCCGCTACAAGGGTGATGGCTCGGCACCCAGCCCGTTTGACTATTTCCTGGCGTCGTCGGCCATGTGTGCGGCCTATTTCGTGAAGGTGTACTGCAAGGCCCGGGATATCCCCACGGACAATATCCGCCTGTCGCAGAACAATATCGTCGATCCGGAAAACCGCTATAACCAGATCTTCCGCATTCAGGTGGAGCTGCCGGAGGATATTTCCGAGAAGGACCGGCAGGGGATTCTGCGTTCCATTGATCGCTGCACGGTGAAGAAGGTGATCCAGACCGGGCCGGAATTCCAGATCGAGGAAGTGGACAACCTGGACGAGGACGCCCAGGCCCTGCTGATGGTGAAACCGGACGAGGAACACCGCACCTTTATCGAGGGCAAGGATCTGCCGCTGGAGCAGACCATCGCCAACATGAGCGCCATCCTCGAAGAGCTGGGCATGAAGATCGAGATCGCCTCCTGGCGCAACATTGTTCCCCATGTATGGTCCCTGCATATCCGCGATGCGGCCTCGCCCATGTGCTTTACCAACGGCAAGGGCGCCACCAAGGAAGCGGCCCTGTGTTCGGCGCTTGGCGAGTTTATCGAGCGACTCAACTGCAACTTCTTCTACAACGACCAGTTCTTCGGTGAAGAGATTGCCGACAGCGACTTCGTGCATTATCCCAACGAGAAGTGGTTCAAACCCGGCCCCAACGATGCGCTGCCGGCGGGGATTCTGGATGACTACTGCCTGGGCATCTACAACCCGGACGGCGAGCTGGGTGGCTCCAACTTGATTGACACCAACTCCGGCCGGGTGGACCGGGGCATCTGCGCGCTGCCTTTTACACGCCACTCAGATGGCGAGACCGTGTACTTCCCCTCCAACCTGATCGAAAACCTGTTTCTGAGTAACGGCATGAGTGCCGGCAATACCCTGGCCGAAGCCCAGGTGCAGTGCCTGTCGGAAATCTTCGAGCGGGCGGTGAAGAAGCACATTATCGAGGAAGAAATCACTCTGCCGGATGTGCCCGACGCAGTGCTGGCCAAATACCCGGCGATTGTGGAGGGTATCCAGGCCCTGGAAGAGCAGGGCTTCCCGGTGCTGGTGAAGGATGCCTCCCTGGGCGGCCAGTTCCCGGTCATGTGCGTGACCCTGATGAACCCGCGTACCGGCGGCGTGTTTGCCTCCTTCGGCGCCCACCCGAGTTTCGAGGTGGCACTGGAACGCAGCCTCACCGAGCTCCTTCAGGGCCGCAGTTTCGAAGGGTTAAACGATGTACCACCGCCCACCTTCAACAGCCAGGAAGTCACCGAGCCCAACAACTTCGTGGAGCACTTTATTGATTCCACCGGGGTGGTGAGCTGGCGCTTCTTCAGCGCCCGGGCGGACGAAGAATTTTGCGAGTGGGATTTTTCCGGAACGAATGACGAAGAAGCGGCGCGACTGTTCGCCATTCTCGACGATCTGGAAAAAGAAGCCTATGTGGCGGTGTACGACCAACTGGGCGCGCCGGCCTGCCGGATTCTGGTGCCGGACTTTTCCGAGGTCTACCCGGTGGAAGACCTGATCTGGGACAACACCAACATGGCGCTGGATTACCGGGAAGACATTCTCAACCTGCACCGCCTCAACGACGACCAGCTCAGCCAGCTGGCTGAGCGTCTGGAAGAAAGCCAGATCGACAACTACACGGACATCATTACCCTGATCGGCATCGAGTTCGACGAGAACACCGTGTGGGGCCAGCTCACCGTGCTGGAACTGAAGCTGTTGATCAACCTGGCGCTACAGCGTCATGAAGAAGCGCTGGAACTGGTGGACATGTTCCTGCAGTTCAACGACAACACGGTGGTACGCGGGCTGTTCTACCAGGCCATGCGGGCGGTGCTGGAAATTACTCTGGATGACGAACTGGAACTGGAAGACTATCTGCGAAACTTCCAGCGCATGTTCGGGGAGAACACCATGGAAGCGGTGGTGGGCTCAGTGAATGGCACGGTCCGTTTCCATGGCCTGACGACCACCAATATGCAGCTGGAAGGGCTGGAAAAGCACCAGCGTCTTATTGAAAGCTACAAGAAGCTGCATGCGGCGAGGGCAGCCAAGGCTGGGCTGGCGTAACCAGCCCCTATACCTATTGCTGTAGGAGCTATGCTTGGGAAGGGTTCACCATCAAGCATAGCTCCTACAGTTGATTAGCCCTCAGGTATCACCTCGATCACTACCTTTCCGCGACACCGGCCAGTGCGACTCCGATCATAGGCTTCCTGGCTCTCTGCCAGAGAAAAAACGCTGTCGATAATGGGACGCAGTTTGCCGCTTTCCACCAGCTCTGACAGAGTCTCCAGATCCCGCTTCCAGGATTCCACCACCACGGTGCCGCAATGCTTGCCGAACACCCGATAGAAAGGCGTCACCAACATGGAGCGGGCGTCACCGCCGGTGGAGATGAACCAGCCATCGTCGCCAATCAATTCGTCACAGCTTAGCGGCGATTCGTAGGAGGTGACGTCGAAGACCAGGTCGAAGGAGCCTGCGGTTTTGCGGTAGTCCCCCTGGGTGTAATCGATAATCTCGTCGGCACCCAGTTCCCGAACAAAGTCCGCGTTGCGACCGCTGCAGACACCAGTGACATTCAGCCCCATGGCCTTGGCAATCTGTACCGCAAAGGTGCCGACACCGCCAGACGCACCAATGATCAACACCGTCTTGCCGGCTTCCGCCTTGCCTTTTTTCAAACCTTGCAGGGCCGTCTGGGCGGCCAGTGGCATGGAGGCCGCCTGCTGAAACGTGAGCGACGGTGGTTTTTTGGCGATGCGCTTCTGGTCGATACGGGTCCGTTCTGCCAGAGACGCGGTGCGCGGGCGCATATCCATACCGTAGACCGCATCGCCAATCTCGAAGTCTCGCACCTTGCTACCCTTGTCGATGATCACGCCGGCCAGATCATCGCCGAAGAAGGGCGGCAGCTTGCTCACCAGCAGGGGCGTAAACGCCACCGCCGCATGATAGTTCAGCTTCCAGTCCTTGGGATTCACGGACGCCGCGTGCACTTGCACCAACACATCATTGGGCCCCAGACGGGTAGGCGCGGGGATATTTTCCAGGACCAGCTTGGCGGACAGGCCCCAGCCTGATGTGGTGATGGTTTTCATGGATTCGGCTCCGTGATGAAATCAGCGAATCCAAGCTTAACAAAGGGGGGCGTGAAGAGAGCGGTCAGATGGCGCCAAGGGAGGTGAGGTTTGTGTCAATTACAGCGGCAAGCTTCAAGCCACAAGCTGCAACGCGAACCACGGCTTCAAATGTTGAAAGGGTTGAGCCGCGCCGGTTACTACCAGCGCGGGGCGCGACGTGCAGGAAACCCCAAACCCTATCCCGTGTTGTAGCTTGTAGCTTGTCCCTCAGCCCGGATCCACCTTGCCACGCAGGGATTTCGTCTTGCCGCGTTTGGTCTTGCTGTCCATACGTCGACGCTTGCTGCCCAGGGTGGGGCGGGTGGCCTTGCGGGGCTTCTGCTCCACGGTCACGCTCTTGATCAACTGGGCGAGCCGGGCCAGGGCGTTTTCCTTGTTCATTTCCTGGGTGCGGAACTGCTGGGCCTTGATCACCACCACCCCGTCGCTGGTGATGCGCTGGTCGCTGAGCGCCAGTAAGCGCTCCTTGTAGCGATCGGGCAGGGATGAGGCGCGGATATCGAAGCGCAAATGAATAGCGGAGGCGACCTTGTTCACATTCTGGCCACCGCTGCCCTGGGCGCGGATTGCCTGAAGATCGATTTCCTGTTCCGGCAGGGACAGCTTGGGAGTGATTTGCAGCATGGCGGTACTGTAGCGGCTTCGGGGAAAGGGGAGCAAGTGACTGCGCCGCCGGGGCCTCCCTCAAGAAGCACGCCTGCAGCGTCGTCGATACCACTGCAGGCGATTGTTTGCGTGATTAGTTTTTCACATCACGGTCGTAGTTGAGCCGTTTGGCCGCATCCATGGTCAGCAGTTGCATGAACGCCTTGGTTTCGGAATCCGAGCCGGTGGGCGTATTCCCGTCGCCACCGCCAAACACATATTGCGGCACCTTGCGTTGGGCGAAGGCCTCTGCCCAGATTTTCTGGATCTCGATTTCCGCATCGAGCTTCTGGGCCAGGGCGTTATCCGCCTGCAGCACTGCTTTCTTCTGATAGGCCTCCGCATCGGCCAGGGTACGACGGGTTTCCGCTTCGATGCGCGCTTTCTCCAGGTTGACCTGGGCGGTCTGTTTGTCGATTTCCGCCTGTTCCTGTTTTTTCTGCGCTTCGGTAATGGCCAGCTGTTTCTCGGTCTCTGCTTCCGTGGTGCGCTGGATCTGATCCACCTTCGCCTTGGCCTGACGCTCGGCCACTTCCCGCTCACCCCGGGCAATGGCCAGCAGTCGCTGCTCTTCTTCCTGGACCCGTTGTTCCCGGGCAATGGCCCGATCCGCAGAGGCTTTCTGCTTGAGCTGCATGCGCTCTACGAAGCGCTGGTTCGGGTCCATCTGGGTGATACGGGCTTCCACCACAGACACGCCGTAATCGATAAAGCGCTGGGATTTGCGCCTCGGAATGCCGGTATCGTCCAGCATTTTGCGGACTACGAAGACCACCTTGGAATCATCACCGTAGTCCTGCTGTTGGGTTCCCATGGCAACATTGGCGCTGCCTCTCACATCACCCACTCTCTTTTCGCTGATCTCTTCCCGGCGAACAATGTAGATGCCATTGATCATCTGGTTCTCGAATTCGGTATTGAATTCGGTGCGCCCCCCGGAGTAGTACTCCTCGGCACTCATTAACGACGCATTGGCCTGCAGGGTTTCCTTGAAAGCGGGAATCAGGGCGGTGCGCAGGAGGTTTTCCGGGTTACGGTATTCGTGGGCCAGCTGCAGAAAGCTGTCCTTGTCTGTGGGGATGGTAAAACGCACCGTGGCCTGTGCATTGGCGTCTACCTGATCCAGGAACATGATGTTCTGGGGCGGCAAGGCGGCAGAGGTTTCCGAGCTTTCCACTTCCACATAGGCCAGGTCTTCCGTACCGCCTTTCACTGCCTGCACTGTCAGCGCCCGTTTCCAGGAATTCCAGCGACCGAAGAAAAAGAACTGGTAGCCCACATCTGATACCACCTGTTCCTGACCAGTGATGGTGCGCACGTGATACACATAGCCGGGCTCGGCATAGAAAATGGATTTGTTGGCAACCACCACCAGTACCAGTACACCGATCACGGCCCCTACCAGCTTTGGCACGGGCAGGGCGCCCTTGAGCTTGTCCTTGAGCATGAATTTTCCCCCAGAGAGTCAATGTGAAAGGGGAATATTTTAGAGGGCGATCCGGGAAAGGATAGTGGGCAATGTCTTACATTTGGGATCTTTCGGATCGCAGGGGTAAGCGTGCAGGGCAGGGAGCAAGAGTCCCAGGAGCGGGTGCGAGTCTCGAGTTGCGAAACCCCTGACTTGCTGGCTTTCCGCAACTCGTACCTCGTTACTCTCGACTCACCCCACAGGCACCGCAAAGTGGATCATCACATGCACCTGAAGCTCACCGACCAGGAAGCCGAGTAGCGCGCCCACGGTAATCAGTATCCATTCGTCCTGCTGGAAAGCCGGCCTGAGTAACCCTTCGAATTCCTCCTCGGTGAGTTCCTGCATTTTGGTCACAAGCAGGTTTTTCAGATCCATGGCTTCTTCGGCGTAGGCCTCCATGTGGGTGAGGGTTTCCGGCAGATGCTGCATGACCTTCTCGGATACGGAGCGCTTCATTTCCTGGTACCGGGTGCTGCCCACGGCGAACACCACCAGCGGCTTGGCCAGGCCCGCCTGTTCATCCATGGTGCGCTGTACCTGTTTCTGTACCAGCCCGAACAGCCGGTCAGACATGGGCCCGGTGAGGATGGCGCCGATCACCGCCGCCGGGGTGACGATCTCCGTGGCCACCAGCTCCCCGTAGCGTGCCGCTACCTGTTTGCGGCGGCGCAGGAACAGGCCCTGCCATTCGAACAGCCCCAGGTAACGCACCGGCTGTTTCGGGTTGAAGATCATCTTCAGCGCCAGCCAGTCGGTGAACCAGCCGGTGAACAGCCCGAACAGCGGAATCACCCAGATGTTGTGGGTCATGGCCCAGACGATGGCCTGAACGATACCAATGGCAAAGCCGAAGTAGATGCCGGAGTTGCGGATGAACTTGAACTCCACATGGCCGGCTTCCAGGAACACCCGGTTGAGCAACTCCTTGTCACGGACCAGTGCACTGGTGACCAGATCCTTGAGATCGAACACCCGGGTGATATTGCTTTTGATGTCCGTCATGATCTGTTCGACCATGTGCGGCGCTTCATTCTGAATGCGCTGGATAATCAGATTTTTCACTGATTCGGGAGCAGACTCCCACAGGCCAGGCTGGTATTCGGCAGCCACCTCGCGGGTGATGTCTTCCACGGAACGGATCAGCGGTTCGCGGATTTCCTTTACCACCCGCTGCGGATCCAGCTTGTCGAATACATCCTCGGGTTTAAGCAAGCGCTCCATCATCAGGTCACAGGCAATACTGGCCATGGTGGCGGCCTTGCGCGGCACAATGCCCTGCCAGCCCAGGAACGGCCTCCAACCCACAAACCTCAGTGGTTTGAACATCATCTTGATGGCCACCACCTTGGTGTAATAACCAATGGCAGCTGCCACAAACGGCATGGCCAGATAGAGCAGCCAGTTGGCCTGAATATCCGCCAGAATCAGATTGATATCGGTAATCACAGGCTTACTCCTCAGTCACTGCCGCTTCGCTCAACAGTGCCCACACCTTGTCGCCCACCGGGCTCATGTGGAGGGTTTCGCGACGGACTTTCAGTTTTGGGGAGTGCGCTTTGAGCGCCTCTTCCGCCTTGCGGTAATCGCTGTCGCCTTCGAGCAACTCGTAATCCATGCGCCGCTCTTCGCTGAACCCGGACGCGACCACCAGGCCGCGAGCAAACAGGCGGTTCAGGTAGAAGGCAATGAAATCCGTGCACTGAATGCCTGCGGCCCGCCCGATATTGGAGTGGCGGTGGAAGACTTCACCCCGTGACAGACGCCCGCCGGTGAAAAGAGTCAGCATGGGAAAACCGCTACCATCAGACAGGGCGGCCAACAGGCGGGCTTCATCGGCGGTAGTCCCCGACAGTACCTGGCTGACCAGCATGGCACGGGCCTGCTCCTGGCTCTGCTCCATGGACACTTCCAGCAATTGCTGAAAGCTGTCTGCTGGGCCGCCCAGACTACCGGGAGATTCCAGCCCTTCCAGGCGGTGCTTGAGCCCCTGCAGAACATCCTGTTCTACCTGATGGAGGCGTTCATCGGCACGCTGTACCGGCGGCAACTGATACAGCAAATGCTGTATTCGCGCCCGCAGGGCAGCGGGCGAGAGTGGAGAATCAGACACGGTTGTTTCCTGTTCTTATTGTGGTTTCGGGTCTTTGGCGTTTACCGGTGTTTCATCGATATCATCGGGCCGGGCAAGATCGGCTAAACAAAGACCACTTTATTATCGAGTGTGCGCGGTTTTCATTTTTGTGCAAGTTACCGTGCGTATGTTTTCCGCAACCCCCAGCCCCGATTGGCGTTATGGCCTCTCACGCAAGGCCAGTACCCGCTCGCGCAAATCATCCCCGCGCACCTGTTCCGGAGCCACCGCGTCCCCTACCGCCAGTTTGATCCGCGACCAGAATCGTCGCGGCAGCCGGGTCAGGGCTTTGCCACCCTTGTGGCTGAAGAAGCTTCCCCAAAGACCTGACAGGGCCATGGGAACCACCGGTACCGGATAATCGGCGACGATCTTTTCGATGCCGGCGCGGAATTCAGCCACCTCGCCATCGTCGGTGAGTTTGCCTTCCGGGAAAATGCACACCACTTCACCAGCCTCCAGTTCCTCGCGTATACGCACAAAGGCCCGTTCATAGATTGCCGGGTTACGAACCTTTGAGTCGATGGGGATGGTCTTGCCGGTACGGAAAATATAGTTGAGCATCGGCATGTCATAGATAGGCTTGAACATGACAAAACGCACCGGTCGGCGGATGGCCCCGGCCAGCAGCAGGGCATCCACATAGCTCACGTGGTTGCAGACCAGCATGCAGGGTCCCTCATCGGGAATATGTTCCATACCATCGTGCTTCACCCGGTACATGGTGTGGGTCAGCATCCACACCAGCAGGCGAATGAGGAATTCCGGCACCACCGTATAGATGTAGCTGGCCACCAGCACATTGGCCAGCGCCAGGGCCAGGAAGAACTGGGGTACGGTCAGTTCCAGCAGGCCCACCAGCACGATGCCTGCCACCGCCGAGCCCACCATCAACAGGGCATTGAGAATGTTGTTTGCGGCAATGATCCGCGACAGGTGTTTGGGGTTGCTGCGGTGTTGGATGAAGGCGAACAGCGGCACGATATAAAAGCCGCCAAACACGCCGATACCGAGCAGATCCATCAATACCCGATAACCACCGGCCTGCTGCAGGAAGCCGGCGATATCCACCTGGCCATTGCCTTCCAGCCCGGCATAGGAGAAGAACAGATCCACCCCGAATACGCTCAGGCCAATGGAACCCAGCGGTACCAGTCCCAGTTCCACCCGCTTGCCGGAGAGTTTTTCACAGAGGAATGAGCCCAGGCCGATGCCGATGGAGAAAGTGCCCAACAGCACGGCGTAAAGACCATCGGTGCCCAGCAGGTAGTCATCCACGTAGACCTTGAGCTGAGTGGTATAGGCAGCACCCAGAAACCAGAACCAGGAGATACCCAACACGCACATCCATACGGATTTCACCTCCCGGGCATAGCCGACGATGTGCCAGGTTTCCTTCCACAGGTTCCAGTTCAACTTCAGCCCATCATCCGCCGCTGGCGCGGAGGGAATACCGCGAGCCGCCAGGTAACCGAGCAATGCCAGCCCTACGACAGCGATAGCCACCACGCCATCGCCCACGCCATCCATTTTCAGCAGCACACCGGAAATGGAACCCAGCAGAATCGCCAAAAAGGTACCCATTTCCACCAGCGCATTACCGGATACCAGTTCCTTGTCGTCCAGCTGCTGGGGAATGATGGAATACTTGATCGGGCCGAAGAAGGTGGACTGCAGGCCCATACAGAACAACACGCCAAGCAGGAAATACACCGCATCGAAGAAGAAGCCCACGGCAGCGGCGGACATGATGCAGACTTCCACAAACTTGATCTTGCGCACCAGCGACGCCTTGTCGTACTTGTCCGCCACCTGGCCGGCCAGGGCCGAAAACAGGAAGAAGGGCAGGATAAACAAGGCCAGGGCCACGTTGTTAAGGGTGTTGACGCTGACGGCGGTGACCGCCCCGGAGGCAATCAAAAGAATCAGCGCCTGGCGGAACACGTTGTCGTTGAAAGCCCCGAGGAACTGGGTAAAGAAGAAAGGCCCGAAGCGGCGTGACGCCAGCAGAGAGAACAACCCTTTTTTCATTTTTCCGCCTTACAGTTCATGTTTAGGGTTGGGTGAGTGGCAAGTTACAAGTTGCAAGTTCCAACGCGGGCAAGGCCTGTGATTCACGGAGCGTCTCAACCCGCGCTGACGATGTTTACTGCGCGGGCACAGCCCTTGAAAGCGCAAGGAATCATTCCGCACCTTGCGGCTTTCAACTTGTAACTTGCATCTTTCCCCAGCTATTCAAGTAATGCTCCAGCAACGAATCGAGCATGGCCTGCTCATCCACATCCCCGGCCACATCCAGTTTGTTTTCCGCCGCCAGTACCGCGATGCCGTGGACGCTGCTCCACAGGGTGCGGGCAGCCAGGTGGATGGCGCTGTCTGACTGGCCTTTCGCCAGCCGCGCCATCTGGCGCTCCACCCGGGCAAACAATCTGGCAGTGCGCTGCTGATACCAGTCGGGTACTGGCGCAGACTTCTGCATGCGATGCATGAATACCATCTGCCACAGGGCGGTCTGTTCCCGAGCCAGGGCCAGGTAAGCGCTGGCCATATGGTGCAGGGCCTGTTGTGGCGAGCCTGTGTTAACGGTTTCAATCTCTGCCAACAACGCATCCAGGGTAGCGGCATTGGCATGCAGAATCAGATCATCCAGGTTGGCGAACACATGATAGAGCATACCCGGGGTGTAACGGATTTGCTCCGCCACCTTGCGCACACTGAGTTTCGCCAGCCCCTGTTCCGCCACCAGTTCGCGTACCGCATGGACGGCCAGCGCCTGCAGTTCCTCACGGCTGTGTTGGTTACGACGTGCCACCTGCTATTCCTTTTTGCTGATACCGTTTCTCTTGTAGTCCCAATGAATCCCTACAAGAAAGTCGATTTTCACCACAGATATCACTGAGAACACAGAGAAAACGCTTTACCCCGGTGAACTCTGTGATCTCGGTGATAAATCATTCCCTGTGGGGCAGTCATTTGCTCCCACATACAAAAAATCTGATTCAGGACGATTGCAACCTTGCCAAAATCACCCGGGCCCGCTCGGTCTGGCTGTCACCGATGCCGGCATCGGCCATACGCTTGTCCAGGCTATCCATCTTACTGTCGCCGGTCTGCCAGTCGCAGTGGATCTCACTGTGCCACAACAAACGACATTCTTCCTGCCGTTGCTGGATATGCTGCAGGGTCTGTTTACTGTCGCTAAGCCGTTCGGCAAGACCGCGGCCCTGCGCTTCCCGATTCCGGCTTTGCCCGAACAGGGCTTCCTGGCTTCTGGCCAGCGACTGTTCATGGCGCAGGGTTTTCAACTGGTCCGCCGCCTGCTGGATGAAACGTTGGTATTCCGCTTCCTGCTGGTTCAGCGCGATGCCCTGTTGTTCCAGTCGCGCCTGTTGCTGTTCCAGATCCGCCAGTCGCTTACCAATATCCAGAGCCAACGTTTCCTCACTGGCGTCCAGGGCCTGACGGGCCCCATTTTCGTAGTAGCGTATCTGACCGGCCAGCTCGTCACTGCGACGGCGGTTTAGTTTTTGCTCTGCCATCAGCCGCGCCAGTTGCCGACGGGCATCGCGCAGGGATTGTTCGGTTTCATAGAGCTGCTGGTCGAGCAGCAGCATGTCGTTGGCATTGACGATCTGTTCCATGCTGACACGGGCCTGGCCGCGCATCAGGGTTTTCAGTCTGTTCCAGGCAGTGGCCATGGGTATTCTCCTCGGAATTGTTGTTGGTCTAATCCGTGTATTCCTTGAGCAGGCGTTCGGTCTTAGCCTCACTGATCCGGTTGATCAGTCGACGCGCTTCATGATCATCGCGCAGGGTCTTCGCCAGGGTGATGGTGGAGCCCACCACGAACATGATGCCCATGACCAGGTAGCCCTTGATCCACAGGTCCGTGGGCAACCAGACGATACCCAGAATCATCAGGCCCAGGCTGATGCCAAAAGCCGCCTTCACGTAGAACAACCAGCCGCCGGAATGGCGTTGAATCGTGCTCTCATCCATGGGGTTTCCCTCTCGGTATCTATCGTTGCTTTGTTTAACGATGTTTAATAAAACCCATTATTAAACATTGTTCAATAATGTGGGTGTTACCGAGTATGTGGCGGGGTGTTCAATAGGGGAGGTTCTATCAGTGAGGAAGATCCGGGGCGCCAGGACGGCGGCCCACCGGGCGGGCCGGATTGCCGGCGACGATGGTCCAGGGCTCCACATCCCGGGTCACCACGGCCCCCATGCCAACCACGGCGTGATCGCCAATGGTGACACCATCGACAATGCCGACCCGGGCGCCGACCCACACATCCCGGCCGATGCGAATACCTTTCGAGGTCACCGGCTGTTCGCGGATTCGGCGATCTGCATCAAGACCGTGGTTAAAGGCATAGAGGGTGCAGTAGGCGGCAATGCGGCTGTCATCGCCAATCTGGATGCCGGCGGCACCACCATCCAGGGTCACATGATGGTTGAGGCTGACCCGCTCGCCCAATTTGACCGGGCCATGAATAACGCAATCTGCCGCGATCTGGCTGCCATCACCCACGATAATGTCGCGACCAGGCTCAGCCAGCAACACCGCCTGGGGCGCCACAAAACAGGCCTCCCCGAAACGCACGGTCTCCAGTGCCATCAATTGCTGCTGGATCTCCCGCTGCCAGGGTTCCGCCCAGGCACGATGTTTTGCTTTCAGGCGACCGTAGAGCCAGGGCATATAGGCCAGGCGTTTTTTGTGCTGTTCGCGGTAGTCGGGGTGAGTCATGGCACTCTCGATATATCCGAAGGAGCGGCGCTTGAGCCGCGAATCTGCCTGCGAAGGCCTCGCAACTATGATTCGCGGCTCAAACGCCGGTCCTGCAATTAGCAATACGAGTTTAGCAGCCAGCATGGAATGCAGTAGCATTGGCCTCAAATCATAAGGAGAACGTGGCATGAAACAGTTTTGGGTTCTGGTGGGGCTACTGGTTTTGAGCGGCTGCAAGACCATGGAAGCAGCGATGCCTTGGGTAGACATGGGCAACCAGATGGCCAAGAACGCCGGCTACGACACCGACTCGAAACTGGCGGCGGGCATTAAGGAAACGTTGATCACCGGCACCGACCGGGCCAGTGCCCAGCTCTCCCAGACCGGTGCATTCAATCTGAAGCTACCCGCAGCCGCCCAGCCCGTTGCTGATACCCTGCGCCAGTTCGGTTTCGGTAGCTATGTGGACAAGGTGGAAACCGCCATGAACCGGGGCGCGGAGCAGGCGGTGGCAGAAGCAGCCCCGGTCTTCAAGCAGGCTATCACCAACATGAGTGTCAATGATGCCCTGGGAATTATTCGCGGCGGCGATACCGCAGCCACCTCCTACTTCCGAGGAGAGACCGAGACCAGCCTGCGCCAACGCTACCAGCCGATTGTGGAAGACAACCTGAAAAGGACCGGTTTCTACGACCAGTACAAGAGCCTGCTTGCGGTGTACGATAAGTTACCACTCACTAACAAACCTGATATGAACCTGGAAAGCTACGTCATCGACAACAGTATGGACGAGCTCTACACCCGCATCGGCGAGCAGGAAGCGCTGATCCGCCAGAATCCCATGCAGCAGGGCAGTGCACTGATCGGGGCAGTTTTTGGAACGGGACAGGCCGAGTAAGCAGGGCTTTTGGTAGGAGCGTCGCTGGCGGCGCGAACCGGAACGCAGTGCAGGTAACGCCCGACAGGGCGGCCCGCAGTGCATAAACCCAAAACCTGAAAAGCGGTATTTACCACAGAGGACACAGAGATCACTGAGGAAAAGACAGGTTTTTCTCTGTGTGCTCCGTGCCCTCTGTGGTGAAAAGGCTTTTGATCTTGGGTTGGGTTATCGCGCCGCCAGCGACGCTCCTACGGCACAGATTCGCTACGCCACCTGCACCGCCGTAAGCTGTGCAAATCGCCCAAGGATAGCGCTGGCATCGTCGCATTCGCGCACTTCCGGCAGGTGACTGTCTACCTGTTGCTGACTCAGCCCTTCACCACGCAGCGCCTGCAGATAGGCGCGCATCACATCGGCGCTGAATTCCGGATGAAACTGCACCCCCCAGACCCGCTCCCCGTAACGGAAGGCCTGGCAGGCGTCATGGACATTGCTGGCCAGCACCGTGGCACCGGGCGGGGGAGTCAGTACTGACTGACGGTGCACCACTTGTGCCCACGGATGTCCGGCGATGGCGCCTAACAGGGCATCCTGTCGACCGGCACCTGTCAACCGCAGGGCAACCGTGCCCACTTCCAGACCCATGGGGTTATCCGCCACTTCGCCACCCAGGGCGCGAGCCAACAGCTGGTGGCCAAAACACAGTCCCAGTACCGGCATCTGTACCACTTCATGAACCAGGGTATACAACCAACGCATCAACTCCCGCATCCAGGGCGCCTGATCGGTGACCATGGCATGGGAACCGGTAATCACCACGCCCGCCAGCTCAGTCAACGCAGGCAGCGGTCCTCCCTGTTCCGCATCAACCACCATGACATCGGTAGCTGAACCCAGTCCCTGGTGTATCCAGGCATCAAAATCACCGTAGTGCGCGCTGATTTGCGGGAAGGTGCTGCCGGTCTTGATGATGGCGATGGGTTTGCTGTGATTCATGGCCTGTCCACCGTACTGTCCTTGTCTGGTTTTCTTTATTCAGAGCAAGGGCTGTACCAACTTTTCAACACGCCAAATCTTTGTGTAGGAGCTCCTCTTGAGGGGCGAATCGAGCGTAGCGAGGCAGTATGGCAAGACAGGCTCGCAATGGAGCCTGCCTTGCTCAGATATTCCTGATCGCCCTGCGGGCGACTTCCACGCTGACGCGTGGTTCGCCCCTCAAGAGGAGCTATTCGCTTCGCTTACCCTTCGGGCCGCACGGAACTACGTGCGTTACTCCGCTACGCTACGTTCCTACAGCGGCTTCGAAACAGCTCTGGCAGCAGCCTCCCGCAGAAAGAGGTTTGGCAGTTACATGAGATCCCGATGCCGCGGGCAGCTGATGAGGTGATCGTTGACCATGCCGGTGGCCTGCATGAAGGCGTAGACGATGGTGGGGCCAACAAACTTGAAACCCCGTTTTTTCAGGGCCTTGCTCATGGCCTCGGCCACCGGGGTGGAGGCGGGCACCTCCTTGAGTGTGCGGAAGTGATTGATCTGCGGTTGCCCCTCCATAAAGTCCCAGAGAAAGTCACTCAGGGTGCGACCCTCTTCGCGCAACGCCAGATAGGAGCGGGCATTGCCAATGGTGGCAGCCACTTTCAACCGATTGCGGATGATGCCCGGATCCTGAAGCAGGGCGGCCACCTTGCGGTCGTCATAGCGAACGATCTTTTCCGCATCGAAGCCGTCGAATACCTTGCGATAGTGCTCACGCTTGCGCAACACGGTAATCCAGCTCAGACCCGCCTGGGCCCCTTCCAGATTCAGGCATTCGAACAGGGCCCGATCATCGTATTCGGGCACCCCCCATTCATGGTCATGGTAGTGCTGGTAGAGTGGATCATCCCCGCACCAGGGACAGCGCTCGTTCATCACTTTTCTCATCCGTTGTTGCACAATCAAAAGACGCTTCGTAATCCGCCAGGGTCTGCCCCGGGCGAACCGGGTAACTGTCTTCCAGCGTCTGCAGGATGACAATGCGATCTACCCGGAAGTGGCGGAAGGCGCCACGCAGTTCACACCAGCCCGCCAGGGTCCAGCAGTGGCCCCAGAAGTACAGCCCCAGAGGCCAGATCACCCGCTTGCTGTGCTGCTCCTGCAGATCCCGGTAATGCAGGCGCACCTTGGCCCGTTCGGCGATGGCCTGCTGCAGCGGATCCAGCAGGGCACCCAGCATGCGCCGCTCCGGTAGCGGCGGGGCGCTCACCGGTGGCGTCATGGCGCGCAACTGGGCCGGCACTGCCATGGCCAGTTTTTCCTGCACCGCACGCAGCGCTTCTGCCTGGCGCTGACTGGCCCAGCCCTGGGCCATGGCCAGGCCGGTGAGCAGAGCCTGCCATTCCTCCACGCTGAACATCAGCGGCGGCAGCTGGTAGCCCTCGAGCAACGCATAGCCTTTGCCCGCCTGGGAATAGACCGGCACGCCACTGGCGGAGAGGTGATCGATATCCCGATAGATGGTCCGTTCCGATACTCCCAACCGCTCGGCCAACGCCTGGGCAGTAGTCCACTGGCTGGCACCGATAATCTGCACGATCTGAAACAAGCGTTCCGCGCGTCGCATGCTCTTTCCCTGTTATCACGCTGGTGATGTCCCCCTGGCCTTCGACATTACCCGAGCCGGCCTGGTGCGTCATTCTACCGGTTCTCTCCTGACACCCTGCTGTCAGTAGTCATCCGGCCAGCGGTATCACCGGCCCGGTCGGCCCGGTATACTTGGCGCCTGCTTTTTGGGGCAAATCGAAATCGAACGACAGGATTCAGCATGGCGGAACAACCGCAGACGGACATCATGACATTCCAGGGCCTGATTCTGGCCCTGCAACAGTACTGGGCCGAGCAGGGGTGCGTGGTCGTACAACCCCTGGATATGGAAGTGGGCGCGGGTACCTTTCACCCGGCCACCTTCCTGCGCGCCATTGGCCCGGAAAACTGGAACAGTGCCTATGTGCAGCCTTCCCGCCGGCCCACCGACGGTCGCTACGGGGAAAACCCCAACCGGCTGCAGCACTATTACCAGTTCCAGGTGGTACTGAAACCGTCGCCGGATAATATCCAGGAACTGTATCTGGGTTCCCTGCGCATGCTGGGCTTTGATCCGCTGGTCCACGATATCCGCTTTGTGGAAGACAACTGGGAATCCCCTACCCTGGGTGCCTGGGGTCTGGGCTGGGAAGTGTGGCTCAACGGCATGGAAGTGACCCAGTTCACCTACTTCCAGCAGGTGGGCGGCATCGACTGCTACCCGGTCACCGGCGAGATCACTTACGGTCTGGAACGCCTGGCCATGTATATCCAGGGCGTGGATTCGGTCTACGACCTGGTGTGGTCCGATGGTCCCTTCGGCAAGGTCACCTACGGCGATGTGTTCCTGCAGAACGAAATCGAGATGTCCACGTTCAACTTCGAACACGCCAATGTGGATGAGCTGTTCAAGCAGTTCGACCTGTTTGAGAGCGAATCCACCAAACTGATCGAGGCGGGCCTGCCGCTGCCTGCTTATGAGTATGTGCTGAAAGCCTCCCACACCTTCAACCTGCTGGATGCCCGCAAGGCCATCTCCGTCACCGAACGCCAGCGCTTTATTCTGCGTGTGCGCACCCTGGCCCGGGCCGTGGCCCAGGCCTACTTCGACAAGCGCCGTTCGCTGGGCTTTCCCATGGCGGATGCCAGCATCCGCGAGGAAGTGGAGACGGAATTGAAAAAGCAGGATGACAAGGCCGCAAAGCAGGCCAACAAAAAGAAGGGGAAGCAATAATGTCCCGGGATTTACTGATTGAACTGGGCACCGAAGAGCTGCCCCCCAAGGCGCTGCCCACACTGAGTGCGGCGCTGACAGAAGAGTTTGTCCGCCAACTGGACGAAGCCGGCCTCAACCATGGTGAGGTAGAAAGCTTCGCCGCCCCACGTCGTCTGGCTGTGCTGGTGCGTGGCCTGGATGACAAGCAGGCGGATCGGGATATCGAACGTCAGGGCCCGGCTGTTCAGGCGGCCTTCGACAAGGACGGTAACCCCACAAAGGCCGCGCAAGGGTTTGCGTCCTCTCTGGGTCTGAGCGTGGATCAGTTGGGCCGCCAGGACACCGGAAAAGGGGAGCGCCTGGTAGCCCAGATCACCGAGAAGGGCAAACCCGCCGCCGAGCTGATTCCCGACTTCGTTGCCCAGGCGGTACAGAAGCTGCCGATCCCCAAGCGCATGCGCTGGGGCAAACGCAAGGTACAGTTTGTGCGCCCGGCCCACTGGCTGGTGGCCCTGTTCGGTGACGAGGTGGTGCCTTTCGAGCTGCTGGATCTGCAGGCCGGCCGCACCAGTTACGGCCACCGGTTCCATGCCCCCGGCGCCATCGAGCTGGCCACTGCCAGCGAGTACGCCGAACGCATGGAAAAAGACGGTCATGTGATCGCCGACTTTGCTCGCCGCAAGGCCATGATTGAAGAGCAGGCCATCGCCGCCGGCAAAGAAGCCGGCGGCACCGCACAGATCGACCCGGACTTGCTCGACGAAGTCACTGCTCTGGTGGAATGGCCGGTGGCCCTGATGGGTAGCTTCGATGAGGACTTCCTGCGCGTGCCCCAGGAAGCCCTGATCAGCGCCATGGAAGAACACCAGAAGTATTTCTCCGTGCTGGACGGCGACGGCAAACTGATGCCGCGTTTTATCACCATCAGCAATATCCAGTCCAAGGATCCCCAACAGGTGATCCACGGTAACGAGAAGGTGATTCGTCCCCGTCTGGCGGATGCGGCCTTCTTTTACGACAACGATTGCAAGAAGACTCTGGCTCAGCACGGCAAAGGGCTCGCCAATGTGGTGTTCCAGCAGCAGCTGGGCACCGTGGCCGACAAGTGCGCCCGCATTGGTGGCCTGGCCGCTCTTATCGCCGAGCAGATTGGTGGCGATGCCGAACAGGCAAAACTGGCCGGTGAACTGAGCAAGGCCGACCTGAACAGCGAGATGGTGGGCGAGTTCGACACCATGCAGGGCATCATGGGTTTCTATCTGGCGCGGCTGGAAGGTCAGCCGGACGAGGTAGCCCAGGCGCTGTACGAACAGTACCTGCCACGTTTCGCTGGCGACAAGCTGCCGCAAAGCAAGACCGGCATGGCCGTGTCCCTGGCCGACAAGATCGATACCCTGGTTGGCATCTTCGGTATCGGCCAGAAACCCAGCGGCACCAAGGACCCCTACGCCCTGCGTCGGGCCACCCTGGGGGTGCTGCGCATCATCATCGAAAACCAGCTGGACCTGGACCTGCAGTACCTGCTGGAAAAAGCCGGTGATCAACTGGAGCTGCGCATCAACCGCGCCGACGCCGCGGAAGCCTTCGAATTTATCAAGGGGCGCTACCGGGCCATCTACCAGGAGCAGGGCATTGCCACGCCGGTGATCCTGTCGGTGCTGGCCATCGACGACGCCTGCCGCAAGCCCCTGGATTTCGATCGCCGGGTAAAAGCCGTCGCTGCCTTCCAGCCCCGGGAAGAAGCCCAGGCGCTGGCGGCTGCCAACAAGCGGGTGTCCAATATCCTCGCCAAGCTGGATCAGGCACCGCCAGAGGAAATCGACGGCGCATTGCTGGAAGACGAGGCCGAGCAGACCCTCACCAACCTGGTGGTGGCCAGCTACGAGCAGTCCGAACCGCTGCTGGAAAAAGGTGACTACCAGGGCGTGCTGGAAATGCTGGCCGAACTGCGTGAACCGGTGGATGCGTTCTTCGACACCGTCATGGTGATGGCGGACGACCAGGCCGTACGCAATAACCGTCTGGCGCTGTTGGCCTTCCTGCGCGACCTGTTCCTGAATGTGGCAGATATCAGTCTGCTGCAGGAATGAAGCGCTGGCACGCCAAACCCGGGACGCATACACGTTAAACCGAGGCCGCAGTTACTGCGGCCTTTGTTTATAACCCGCCGTAGGCGCGGTCGCTCGCGGCGGGAACCGGAACGAAGTACATAAACCCAAAAGCCTGAAAAGCGATATTAACCACTGAGGCCACAGAGCATGCAGAGTTTAAAACTCTTCTTTTCCTCAGTGACCTCTAAGCCCTCTGTGGTAAAAATGCTTTTGATCCAGGTCTTTTATCGCGCCGCGAGCGACGCTCCTACGGCGAAGTCATAAGGTCTAGCAATGAACAACCTCATCATCCTCGACCGCGACGGTGTCATCAACGAAGACTCTGACGCCTATATCAAGACCCTGGACGAGTGGATTCCCCTGCCGGGCAGCATTGACGCCATTGCCCGGCTCAGCCGGGCAGGCTATACCGTAGTGGTAGCCACCAACCAATCCGGTATTGCCCGTGGCTATTTCACGGAGGCAACACTGGATGCCATGCATGAACGTCTGACGGAGCTGGTCCGTGACGCCGGTGGAGAGATGGGCAAGATCTTTTATTGTCCCCACGGACCGGATGACGGTTGCCTCTGCCGAAAACCGGCTCCCGGCCTGATCGACCAGATTGTTACCGAGTATGGCGATGTCACCGGCGCACCCCTGATTGGTGATAGCCTACGGGACCTGGAAGCCGGAGTCGCCCGTGGTTGCCAGCCGGTACTGGTATTAACCGGCAAGGGAGCCAAGACACTGGGCAAGGGCTTGCCGACTGCGCTGGGCCATGTCGATATATACGACTCCCTGGCGGATTTTACGGATCATATTTTGAAGGATTAGGCATGACACAGCACACGCATTATTCGCTGCCGATCAAGATCCGCAGCGTTCTGTTTTTTGTGCTGTATAACCTGGCCGGCATTATCCACAGCATTTTCTGCGTACTGATTGGCCCCTTTCTTCCCTACCGTCGTCGCTATAATTTCGTCAATCTGTGGACCCGCTTTGCCATGTGGCTGCTGCAACGGCTTAACGGCGTACGCATAGAGGTGGAAGGGCGCGAGAATCTGCCTTCCGGGGCTTTCGTGGTATTGGCGAATCACCAGAGCAGTTTTGAAACCTTTTATATGCAATTGCTGATCAGTCCACAGGCCACCGTGCTCAAACGCGAGTTACTGTGGCTGCCTTTCTTTGGTTGGGGGCTGGCCCTACTCAAACCGATTACTATTAATCGCAGCAATGGCAGTGCTGCACTCAAATCCGTATTGCAGCAAGGCAAGCAACGCCTGCTTGCGGATATCCCTGTGGTGATTTACCCGGAGGGTACGCGCCAGGCACCGGGCACGCTTGGCAAGTTCAATCATGGTGGTTCCATGCTGGCTTGTCAGGCTGGCGTCCCGGTTGTGGCCATTACGCATAACAGTGGCAATTGCTGGCCAGCTCGTTCATGGATGCGTCTGCCGGGTACGATTACCTTACGCATCAGCCCACCGATTAACAGTGACGGTAAAAAGGCAAAACAGGTAACCGAAGAGGCCGAAGACTGGATTCGCCAACATTACCCACAATAGTCTTTTAAAATCTTTTTTTTATTGTCCATCTGCCGCGAGTTTAATTGCCTTTCCCCGGTAAAATAACTAGAGTTTGTGCCGCTGTTAATCATCGATAACAAGGGCTACTCAATGAGCATTAATCTTGATGAACTTTCCGTTGATGAACTGGAAAAACTGATCAAGCAAGCGGAAACCGCACTGGACAAGAAGCGCAAGGCAGAGCTGAAGAATGCTCAGGCGGTACTTGAGAAAATGGCCAAGGATCTGGGCGTCTCTCCGGAAGCATTGCTGAAGGATACCGCCGGCAAAAAGAAAACTACCCGCAAGAAAGCCGCCAAGAAGAAAACCGGTGTGCGTCGTCCGGCCAAGGTGAAATACCGTGATCCGAACGATAGCAGCAACACCTGGACCGGCCGTGGCAAACGTCCGTTGTGGCTGCAGGGCGCACTGGAGAAGGGCGCCAAGCTGGAAGATTTCGCCGTCGAGTAACGCAGCACTGTTACTTGATACGCGACAAAAAGCGAACCCTCAGGGTTCGCTTTTTTTATGCCGTTCCGGCTAGCCCCTTAACGCCGCCGGCAAGCGGCTATCCCGGGACGTTTCCTGCGGCCCGCCCGAGTTCTGCAACGCCTGGCAGGCCGGTATCAATACCGTCACCATTGCCAGTAGCAACAAACCCGCCATACCGGTCAGCGGCAACAGACTGAACAGATGATGCCAAGCGCCGCGCTTCACCTTGCGACGATACTGGCCGCGGCAATCCCTTTCCTTTTTCACCATGCGACTCCTTTATCCCGACTTCATCACCAGAGAGGTTTTGCGGGTCCTCGCATTGCTGTCACATACCAGCAGCAGCACAATCCGGAAAAAAGTCCGGATAATCCACAATCGTTTTCCCGGTCCAGCGTGAAATTGCCAACCTGAAATCCGGCTTAGCGAACCTTAGCTTTATTATGATTACAAAATACACTCATTTGTTTACAAACTGAACAACATTCAATTCAGCTTTTACGATTGCTATCAAACAAGGAGGAGAAGGGGAGAACAAAAAAGGGCGGCCGGACAGAAACAGAAAAGGGGCCGACTGACCCCTTTTCTGTTCATTGCGGTGAGCAACCCGTATCAGACATCCAGGTTGGAAACCTGCAGGGCATTGGACTCGATAAACTTCCGGCGCGGATCCACATCGTCACCCATCAGGCAGGTAAAGATCTGGTCTGCGGCGATGGCGTCCTCGATGGTGACCTGCAGCATACGACGGCTTTCAGGATCCATGGTGGTTTCCCACAGCTGTTCCGCGTTCATTTCGCCCAGCCCCTTGTAGCGCTGGAAGCTAGTGCCACGGCGAGCCTGAACCATCAGCCATTCCAGGGCATCGGCGAAGTGGCGAATGGGACGCTGGGTCTCACCACGCTGGATATAAGCATCGGCAGCCAGCAGGCCTTCCAGGGTTTCCCCAAGCGCCTTGATCTTCTGGTAATCCGGCGATTGCAGGAAATCCAGAGTTACCCGGTATTCGCGAGGCACACCGTGAGCGAGTACTTGCACACGTGGCAGGTACAGGCCCCGCTCCTCGTCCCGGGCGGCAGTGATGGTAAAGGTCTGGGTGGCATCGGTGATGGCATCCACTCGTTTGCCAAGCACCTGACACCAGTCTTCCATGGCCGACTGATCCTTCAGGCCTTCTTCGTTCACCGAAGGCATGTAGATCATCTGCTCCAGCACTTCCTTGGGGAACACCCGGGACTGACGATCGACAATCTTCATCACGTTGCGGTATTCCGCAATCAGGTTGGCCAGGGGCTCGCCGCTGATTGGCGGTGCATCGTCCCCCGGATAAAGGGCAGTTTTCTCCAGAGCCAGGGTGGTCAGATACTCCTCCATGGCCGGATCATCCTTGAGATACGTTTCCTGCTTACCTTTTTTCACCTTGTAGAGCGGCGGCTGGGCAATGTAGATATAGCCCCGTTCGATCAGCTCCGGCATCTGACGGAAGAAGAAGGTGAGCAGCAGGGTACGGATGTGGGAACCATCCACGTCCGCATCCGTCATGATGATGATGCGGTGGTAGCGGAGTTTTTCCACATTGTATTCATCGCGGCCGATACCACAGCCCAGGGCGGTGATCAGGGTGCCCACCTCCTGGGAGGAGAGCATCTTGTCGAAGCGCGCCTTTTCCACGTTGAGGATCTTGCCCTTCAGCGGCAGGATCGCCTGATTCTTGCGATCGCGGCCCTGTTTGGCAGAGCCCCCCGCAGAATCACCCTCCACAATATAGAGTTCGGAGAGGGCAGGGTCCTTCTGCTGGCAGTCAGCCAGTTTGCCGGGCAGGCCGGCAATATCCAGTGCGCCTTTACGGCGAGTCATTTCCCGGGCCTTGCGCGCCGCATCCCGGGCGCGGGCCGCATCAATGATCTTCGAGGAAATAGCCTTGGCTTCCTGGGGATTTTCCAGCAGGTAATCCTGGAACAGCTCACCCATGGTCTGTTCGACCGCGCTTTTCACCTCTGAAGACACCAGCTTGTCTTTGGTCTGGCTGGAAAACTTGGGGTCCGGCACTTTTACAGAAATTACCGCGGTAAGACCTTCCCGGGCATCATCCCCGGTGGGGTTGGCCTTCTCCTTCTTGAGCAGGCCTTCCTTTTCCATATAGCTGTTCAGGGTACGGGTGAGGGCAGCCCGGAACCCGGCCAGGTGGGTACCACCATCCCGCTGGGGAATGTTGTTGGTAAAGCAGAACAGGTTTTCCTGGTAGGAATCGTTCCACTGCATGGCCACTTCCACGGCGATACCGTCTTCTTCCCGGTCAAACTGGAAGTGAAACACCTGGTTCAGGGGCGTCTTGTTTTCGTTCAGGTAGCTGACAAAGGCACTCAGACCACCTTCATACTCGAACACATCCTCCTCACCGTTACGCTCATCCAGCAGGTGAATACGCACGCCGGAGTTCAGGAAGCTCAGCTCCCGCAGACGTTTGGCGAGAATATCGTAGTGGAATTTGATATTGGTGAAGGTTTCCGGAGAAGGGCGGAAATGAATGGCTGTCCCGCTGCTGTCGGTAGTGCCCACCACTTCCAGTGGCATAGCCGGTACACCGTGACGGTAGACCTGCTCGTGGACCTGGCCGTTACGGCGAATGGTCAGCTTCAGCTCTTCGGAAAGGGCATTCACCACGGAAACCCCCACACCATGGAGGCCGCCGGACACCTTGTAGGTGTTGTCGTCGAATTTCCCGCCGGCATGGAGCACGGTCATGATCACTTCGGCAGCGGACACCCCTTCTTCTTCGTGCATGTCCACGGGAATACCCCGGCCATCGTCCTGGACGGACACGGATTCATCCGGGTGGATCACCACCTTGATCTCGGAACAGAAGCCAGCCAGGGCTTCGTCAATGGAGTTATCCACCACCTCGAAGACCATATGGTGCAGGCCAGTGCCATCATCCGTATCCCCGATATACATGCCAGGGCGCTTGCGAACGGCGTCCAACCCTTTCAGCACCTTAATGCTGGATGAATCGTAATTTTTCTCCGCCATGGTATTTCCTTATTCACTCCCGGTGAGGGGCCGAAGTTGGCCATGTTCCACGTGGAACATTTTGCTCTCGATCGCCCGTAACGCTTTATTCTGCTGCACCACAGCCTGCCATTGAGGCTGATCCAGTGCGGTAATCAGGGTCTGGTGGCCCGTGGAGGCCAGATAACCCAGCATCTGATTACGGTGTTCTTCGTCCAGCTCCGCTGCCAGATCATCAACCAGCAGGGTACAGACTTTCCCCGCCTGACTGATCAAGGGCAGCTGGGCCAGCACCAGGCCATAGGCAACCAGCTTGGCCTGCCCCCGGGAAAGGCGATCTCGCGCCACCACTCCCCGGGTTTCGATACGAATATCACTGCGATGAAACCCCGCCTGGCTGAACCCGCGACGGATATCGTCAGGGCGAAGGCGAGACAGGGCATCCGCATAGCTTTCATCTTTTTGCAGCCCCGTCTGTAGCTGGACCCGAATTTTCAGCTCTGGCGCCAGATGAGACAACACCGTATCCAGCCCTGCCTGCAGGGCTTGCAGATAGCTACGGCGTAACCCTTCGATTCTATCAGAAGTCTGCGCCAGTTGCTGGTCCCAAAACCCCAGTTCACGGGGGTTCGGACGCCCGGTACGCAGCAGGGCGTTTCGCTGCTTCAGGGCCGCCGAGGCAGTCCGCCATACCGGCATAAATTCATGTTCCACGTGGAACATTCCCCAGTCCATGAAGCGCCGGCGCAGGGCAGAGGCACCAAACACCAGCTCCACCGAGGTGGGGTGCAAGGCTAAAACCGGCAGGAGACCAGCCACCTCACTGAGAGCTTTCGGGGTTTCCCCATTCAGCTTGATGGCATCAATGCCACCAGGCGTGCGACGGACCCCCAACCGGTGGTGTTTTTCTCCCGCTAATACTTCCGCATACAAGGTGGCAGCCGGCGCGCCATCACGGACCAGCCGAGACAGCCTGCCACCCCGAAAGGAGCGACCACCACTACCAATGAAATAGATGGCCTCCAACAGGCTGGTCTTGCCACTGCCGTTATCGCCAAGAATCACATTAAGGGAAGGGGAGAGAGCAATATCCAACTGACGGTAATTGCGAAAATCTCCGAGCTGGAGACGGCTCAACATAGAAAGGAATCCACCCACAGCAACCAGGGAAGCCGCCGCAGCGACAAGAAATGACTGCACCGATTGTAGCTCAGGGAGAGGGCAGGGGCGATGATGCTAAAACTGTTTCCACCACAGAGAACACAAAGCTCACTGAGGAAAACCCATTTTCGACCAGGAGGGCACCATATTCATTGGCACAGGATCTTCAACTCTGTGCTTTGCATCCTTCATGGTAATGATGTCGATGCATTTACCTCAGCCGGCAAATCCCGGGCAAAAAAATACCCGGCGCGATGGCCGGGTATTTGGGGAGGAGCAAGGACTGCGGATCACAGCCGCATGGGCATGACCACATACAAAGCCGCCTTGCTCTCCGGGTCCAGCACCAGGGCGCTGCTGTTGCTGTCACCCATTTCCAGCTCCGCCTGGGTGCCAGCCATGGTGTTGAGCACGTCCAGCAGGTAGCTCACGTTAAAGCCGATTTCCAGAGGCTGACCATTGAAGTCCACGGACACTTCCTCTTCCGCTTCTTCCTGCTCCGGGTTATTGGCAACAATGCGCAGGCTGCCTTCGGACAGCTGCACCCGCACACCACGGTATTTCTCGTTGGACAGAATCGCCACCCGAGCCAGGGCCTGACGCAGGGTTTCCCGGTCAGCAATAATGGTGCGCGAACCTTCCTTGGGGATCACCCGGTCATACTCGGGGAACTTGCCGTCCACCAGCTTGGAGGTGAAAGTGATGGCACCCACCACGATACGGACATGGTTGCGACCCACGGTCAGGCGGGCATTTTCGCCGGCATCACCAAGGATGCGCGACAACTCCATCACCCCTTTACGCGGCAGGATCACCGAGGCTTCTTCCACGGGCACATCCAGCTCCGCATCGCACAGGGCCAGACGGTGGCCATCGGTGGCCACGGCGCGCAAGCGCCCCGGCTTCAGCTCGAACAGCATGCCGTTGAGGTAATAGCGCACGTCCTGCTGGGCCATGGAGAAGGCAGTGCGGTCAATCAGACCACGCAGCACACCCGGCTGGATATCCAGGCTGGAGCCAGCGGCATCTTCTTCCAGGTTGGGAAACTCGGAAGCGGGCAGGGTAGAGAGGGTAAAACGGCTGCGGCCGGAACGGACCAGCATACGCTCACCATCCACTTCGAAACGGATGTCTGCTTCCGCTGGCAGGCTCTTGGCAATGTCCACCAGCTTACGGGCCGGCACTGTGGTTTCCCCTGCCTGATGCTCCCCTTCCAGGGGCAGGCGAGCCACCAGCTCCAGCTCCAGATCAGTGCCGGTCATGGAAAGTTGTCCGTCACCCACTTCCAGCAGGACATTGGACAGCACCGGCAGGGTCTGCCGTTTTTCCACCACTGCGGCCACCTGTTGCAGGGGCTTGAGCAGTTGTTCTCTATTGATTGAGAATTTCATCGCGCTTTCCCGTTCTGGTTATTTGGGCCAGAGGCTCCCAGCCCCTTCCTTTACTGTATACAGAACCGGCCACCCGGCCGGACTCCCCCATCAGGACGTTAGCGTCCGCAACAGGCTCTGATAGTCTTCCTCGATTTCCGGATTGGATTCCCGCAGCTGCAAGACCTTGCGACAGGCATGCAGGACGGTGGTGTGATCACGGCCACCAAAATTTTCACCGATCTCCGGCAGACTGTGGCTGGTCAGTTCCTTGGACAAGGCCATGGCCACCTGCCGGGGTCTCGCCACCGAGCGGGTCCGCCGCGGGGAGAGCAGGTCGTTGATCTTGATCTTGTAGTACTCGGCCACCACCCGCTGGATATTGTCGATACTGATCTGCCGTGCCTGCAGGGCAATCAGATCCTTCAACGCCTCCTTGATCAGGCCGATATCGATCTGCGCACCGGTGAAACGCACATGGGCAATCACCCGGCGCAACGCCCCCTCCAGTTCCCGTACATTAGAACGGATTCGTTGCGCAATAAAGAAGGCGGCGTCATTGGGCAGATCCACCTTGGCTTCTTCCGCCTTCTTTTTCAGGATCGCCACCCGGGTTTCCAGCTCCGGCGGCTCCATGGGCTGGGACAGCCCCCAGCCGAACCGGCTCTTGAGCCGCTCCTCCAGACCATCCACTTCCTTGGGAAACTTGTCACAGGTGAGGATGATCTGCTGACCATTTTCCAGCAACGCATTAAAGGTATGGAAGAACTCTTCCTGGGACTGCTCCTTACCTGCAAAGAATTGAATATCATCAATCAGCAGGGCATCCACCGAGCGATAGAAGCGCTTGAACTCGTTGATGGTCTTGTTGCGCAGGGCAGAAATCATGTCTGCCACAAACCGCTCACTGTGCAGGTAGACCACCTTGGCATTGGGGTTGCGCCGCAGCAACTCATTGCCCACCGCGTGCATCAGGTGGGTCTTACCCAGGCCCACACCGCCATACAACAACAACGGGTTATAGCCATGGCTGGCCGGGTTCTCCGCCACCTGCTGAGCAGCCGCCGCCGCCATGCGGTTGGACTTGCCTTCCACAAAGGTGGAAAAGGTGAAACCGGTATTAAGGTTGCTGCGATGCTTGCGGGCCCCTCCCAGCTCCGTGGGCTGGGGTTTGCTCTCTGCCAGCTCGGGTGTGCGCATATGGCCGGAAGAGGGCGTAGCGGCACTGACAGGGGCAGAGGAAGACGACTGGGCCGGCGGTGCTGGCATACGACTGGATCCGACTTCCAGGCGCAACTGGGGCAGGGCACCGCTCTGCAACTCACCCAGCACCTCGCCAATGCGATCCATGTACTTGTCGCGAACCCAGTCCACCACAAATCGGTTGGGAGCAAACAGCGTCAGCTCGGCGCCATCCGCAGATGCAGCCACCTGTAATGGCCGTATCCACATGTTGTACTGCTGTGACGGCAACTCATCCTCGAGTCGAGTCAGGCAGCGTTGCCAGAGCTCTTCAGACACGCACACGCCTTATTATCCTGAAACGATACCGTGCTTCCGCCCCGCAGGCGCAGAAGAACGAAGGGACCCGACCGCGACAGAAATCACAGTCCAGCGGCACCCGGCCCCTGAATCGTCTTTTATGAACTGAATGAAAATTCGGTCAATGAACCGCAATCGAGCCCGTCATTCTACCCCCTCCGCGCGATAACTATCCACAGGACAGCTGGGATTTTTCCGGCTTTATTTCTGTGGATAACTAGGGCCATAACCCTGTGCGGGGATGCAGGCACAACCCGGTGGATAACCGGAGGTACAACTTATACCCACATTTAATGACAGCTCGTCCCCCGCTCGTCCCCAGTACTTACACACAATGGTACGCAAGTTATCAACGAAGCAAGATAATGATTTAAAAGGGGTTTTCAGGCTTATCCACAAAAAGGCGCTTCCCCTATAATAACTACTACTATTAAAAACATTTAAATATTTAAGTTCTATTAACAGTTCTCTCCAGCCCGCTTGGCACATGCCTGAAAAGCCGATTGACAGGGCATTACGCTTTCCCTAGACTTGCCGGCCTTCTAATTGATGTCTCATTCCATGGGGAAGACACCATGAAACGCACATTTCAGCCCAGCGTACTCAAGCGCAAACGTGCCCACGGTTTCCGTGCTCGCATGGCGACCAAAAATGGTCGCAAAATCCTGGCAGCTCGTCGTGCCAAGGGTCGTAAGCGGTTGGCTGCCTGAGCCAACCGTTTTACTCTGCCCTCCTGGCTGAGGTAACAGTGCCGACAACCCAGGCTTTTACCCGCCAGCACAGACTTCTTACCGGATCCCAATATCAGACCGTATTCGACCACTCCAAATGGAAGGTGGGCAATGCGGTGTTTCTGTTGTTGGCCTGTCCGAACCAGCAAGCGCTGCCCCGCCTGGGATTGGTGATTGGCCGCAAACGTGCCAAGCGTGCTGTGGACCGTGGCTGCGTCAAGCGCAGAGCCCGGGAACAGTTCCGGCTACGCCAGCAACAACTGGCCGGTCTGGACATTATCCTGCTGGTACGTGGACGCATTGATCACCCGGACCCGGCAGAAGTCACTGATCAGCTCGGCAAGCTATTCGACAAGCTGCTTGCTAAGTGCGGGCAAGCTTGAGAAACTGCGGCCCGTTTTTCACGCCACAGAATAGCCCGTTATGGAAATCCAGCGCGCCCTAGTTATTACCGGCATTGCCATCGTTTCCTACCTGATGATTCAGGCCTGGCAACAGGATTATGCCAATCCGACCCAGCCAGCCGCCGTTGAAGAAGTTGCGCAGAACGCGCAAGGCAATGACGACGGGCTCGACCTCCCCGAACCCCAGGCCGAGACTACCGACGACGGTATTCCCTCTGCGCCGGCAGAACAGGCCGACGCGCCTCCTTCTGAATCCGCCGACGCTACTGCCAGACCGGAACGCATCCGCGTCAGCACCGATGTGCTGCGAGTGGAGATCGATCCCAAAGGGGGCGATATCGTACGTCTGGCGTTGCCAGAGTACCCCCGCCATGCGGATACCCCGGACCAGCCTTTCGTGTTGCTCGAGCAGGATGCCAGCCGCACCTATGTGGCCCAGAGTGGTCTGATCGGCAAGGACGGCACAGATTCCAGCGCCGGCCGTCCTTTGTGGAGTGCTGCCAAGCAAAGCTATCAGCTGGATGAAGGCAACCAGGAACTGAACGTGGACCTGACCCTGCGCCAAGACAATGGCGCAGAGCTGGTCAAGCGTTTCACCTTCGAGCGCGGCAGCTACCTGGTCCGTGTCAGCCATATTGTTCGCAACCAGGGCAACAGCGAGTGGTCCGGTGCCTTGTATGGTCAGATCAAGCGCGATGGCAGCGACGACCCGGGCCTGTCCAACAGCGGCTTCATTCCCATGCCCACCTATCTGGGCGGTGCCTACTGGGATAGTGAAAAGCCCTATAACAAGCTCGATTTCGAAGACATGGCGGAAAGCCCCCTGGACCTGACCGTGCAGGGCGGCTGGGTGGCCATGGCGCAGCACTACTTCGTGTCTGCCTGGGTGCCGGATGCCCAGCAAAAGAATCATTACTCCAGCGTGTATCTGAAAAAGCGCGGCCAGTACCTGCTGCGCTTCGTGTCGCCCACCGTCAAGGTGGCGCCCGGTGAAGAAAAAGTGCTGTACGCCGAGTTCTATGCCGGCCCCAAAAAGCAGGACAAGCTGGAAGCCATCAGCCCTGGCCTGAACATGACCGTGGACTACGGCTGGCTGTGGTTTATTTCCCAGCCCATCTTTGCGCTGCTGGTATTCCTGCAGAGCGGTGAAGTGTCCGTGTTCGGCATGGATATCGATATCGGTGCCGGTGTGGCCAACTGGGGTGTGGCCATTATCCTGCTGACCTTTATCATCAAGGCGATCTTCTTCAAGCTCAGTGCCACCAGCTATCGCTCCATGGCGAAAATGCGCAAGGTGGCGCCGGAGATGCAGCGCATCAAGGAGCAGAACAAGAACGACCGGCAGAAAGCGCAGATGGAAACCATGAAGCTGTTCCAGCGCGAAAAGATCAACCCGCTGGGTGGTTGTTTGCCCATGCTGGTTCAGATGCCGGTGTTCATTGCTCTGTATTACGTGCTGCTGGAATCCGTGGAGCTACGTCAGGCGCCGTTCTTCCTGTGGATCAACGATCTGTCAGTGATGGACCCCTACTTCGTGCTGCCAATTCTGATGGGCGCCTCCATGTTCCTGCAAACCCGTCTCAACCCGACGCCGGCAGATCCCATGCAGGCTCAGGTGATGAAGTGGATGCCGGTGGTGTTCTCCGTGTTCATGCTGTGGTTCCCGGCGGGTCTGGTACTGTACTGGCTGACCAACAATATCCTTTCCATTGCCCAGCAGTGGGTGATTACCCGCAAGATCGAAAACGAAGGTTAACGGGCAAGTTGCAAAGCGCGGGAGGTCTGGGTGCCAATCGAGGTAATCCAATCCCGCGCTTCTGTCTTGTAAATGCCGTGACATTCCCACGGTTTTGGGGTTTCCTTGCGGCTTGAAGCTTGTTGCTTGTAGCTGCTTTCTCTATGTCAAATACTGCCCAGGACACTATTGTTGCCATTGCCACGGCGCCCGGCCGGGGTGGTGTTGGTGTGGTGCGCCTGTCCGGCCCGGACTCACAAGCGATTGCCGGTAAATTGATTGGTGACCGCTCACTGACCCCGCGAATGGCGCATTTCTCCCGATTCCGGGATGCCGGCGGTGAGACCATTGATGAGGGGCTGGTCATTGCCTTCCCTGCGCCCCATTCCTTTACCGGCGAAGACGTGGTGGAGCTGCAGGGCCACGGTGGCCCGGTAATCCTGGATATGCTGGTGGGCGCCTGCATTGCCGCTGGCGCCCGCCAGGCCCGGGCCGGGGAGTTCTCCCAGCGGGCGTTCCTCAACGACAAGATGGATCTGACCCAGGCCGAGGCCATCGCCGATCTGATTGATGCGGGCACCAGCGCCTCGGCCCGCGCCGCCCTGCATTCCCTGCAGGGGGTCTTTTCCGACCAGGTGAATCGCCTGGTGGAGGAACTGATCGGGCTGCGCATCTATGTGGAAGCGGCTATCGATTTCCCGGAAGAGGAAATCGACTTTCTTTCCGACGGCAAGGTGGCTGGTGATCTGCGTGACCTCCGCGCACAATGCCAGCGGGTGCTGGAGGAAGCCAATCAGGGGCGTCTGGTGCGGGAGGGCATGACCCTGGTAATCGCCGGCAAACCCAACGCCGGCAAGTCTTCCCTGATGAACGCCCTGGCCGGTTTTGATGCTGCCATCGTCACAGATATTGCTGGCACCACCCGGGATGTGTTGCGCGAAGCCATCCAGCTCGACGGCATGCCCCTGAACCTGATCGACACCGCTGGCCTGCGTGACAGTGCCGACGTGGTGGAGCAGGAGGGGATCCGCCGGGCCTATGCGGAAATGAAAAAAGCCGACCGACTGCTGGTGATGGTGGATTCCCGCGACGGCGACGTTAATCCACAAGATATCCACAGCTTGTTGCCGCAGAGCCAGCAGCAACTGGAAAACCTGGAGTTACCAGTGACAGTGGTGCTCAACAAGGCGGACCTGTCCGGCATGACCCCCGGTCCCCGGGAAAACGGTAGCTTCGTGATCTCCGCCGCCACCGGTGACGGGTTACCCGAGTTGCGTGAACACCTGAAAGCCGCTGCCGGTTTCAAAGGGATGGGGCAGGGTGAGGGACAGAGTCGCTTCTCTGCCCGCCGCCGCCATATCACTGCCCTGGAGCAGGCCCTGGCAGCCCTGGACAAGGGCGAGCAGCAACTGCAGGACCACGCCGCCGGCGAACTGCTGGCCGAAGATCTGCGTGCCGCCCAGAAAGCCCTGGAAGAAATCACCGGTGCTTTTACCGCGGATGATCTGCTGGGGCGGATTTTCTCTTCCTTCTGTATCGGCAAATAGCCAGGCGCCCTAGTTGCAAACCCCATTAGTGGTCTGGCAGGTGAGACCAACCCGGGTGCGCAGCTGCCCCGAGGGAATCACCATGGTCCCCAGGTTGCGGTTGCCGAATTCCAATCGCCCAATTTCCAGTGCCGCACCGCCAGCCGTAGCCCCAAACAGCAATTCCTGCTGAATCAGCAGTTTGGCCGGATCGCCATTGCTGTTGTCAGCGGTCGATTGTAAATCCAGTTGGCCGTTACGAACCGCGATATCCCCCGTGATCCGGGCCAGACGCAGGTCCACATCCGGTTGGCCCGGCTCCGAAATAGAAATAAAAGTGCCGTCATCAATTACGTCGTCACTACTCTGGGTGTGTGCCAGGGAGCTATCCAGGTCTGTAAGGCTAAAGTCACCGGCATAACGCAGGTACACAGGGCAAGGTGGACTGGCGCAGCTGGGGGAACCGTTCAGGTTAAGATCAAACTGGCTGAACTCCAGGTTGGCATTGATATCCAGCCCTTTGACCGGGTTGCTGCTCAGGTCCGGGAAGGGGCCACCGCCAAAGCGCCCCAGAAACTGGATGCGGGCCTCGCTGGTGTTCAGGTTCAGCCCGGAGTTCAGTACAGAAATATAAAGGTCGTTGGCGGACAGCAGCAGGTCGGCACTGTGAAAACCCACCGCCAAATTGGTATCGGTGTCGGCGATCATGAAGTGACTGCCGCGGGTAAACTGGTTGTAAGCGTCATCGCTGGACAGGCTGGGGCCGACAATCTCGCTGGTATTGCCATCGTTGTCCATGTCACCGCCATCGCGGGCCCGCGACTGGATTTTCAGCACCAGGTCCGTGCGTAAGCCGGGGAGTGTGGCGCCGGCCAGGTGGGTATCAGCGTTACCGCCGCCCGGGTAGAGGTAAATATTGCCGTCCACGCTGCCCAAGGTATAAATCAGCCCCCAGTTCTTGGTCCAGACTTCATCATTGCCCGGGTCTCCGGCGATGCCGTTATTCAGATATTCGCCATCACCGTTGATATCATCCCGTACGGTGACGCCGCTGGAATAGGCCCCCAGATGGCCATTACGCACCAGCAGCGCCAGGCCGCCGGTGCTGTCCAGGGGCACATCCACCAGTGTACCGCCATCGCTGCAGCCACTGGTGTTACTCAGCCCCAGCCAGCAAAGCCCGGCAGGGGCCTCGCCGCCGGCAAGTGGGTCCAGGGTAATATTGGGGAAGTTGAAGGCGGAGACAGTACTGTCCAGTGACTGCCATTTATCGAACAGGATGGTGGTTCCCAGGCGAGGGGTTTGGGAAGGGTCATCCGTTTCACCCAATACCCACTGGAAATCGTTGGCAAAATCCCAGCGCAGTGCCAAATTCAGGCCTTCGCTGCGATTGCCATTATTTTCGTCGCCACCGCTCCAGGCACCGCCGCCGGCCAGCCGGGCACGAAAGTTTTCCAGGCCACCGGCCCAGCCGCTGGTGAGAGTGGGCCGATCTGCCGCAGTGATGGCGAACGGCGAACTGCCGTCAGAGTCATAAGTGAAATCCGCCAACAGTTTTACGTCGGCCCGTGGGGCGTCAAGAATCAGACCTGTGGCGTCCGCGTTGAGATTGGCATTGCTAACACTGAAGTCCACTTCCAGATTGTTAAGTCCGAATTCCGGAGAGCCCGAGCCGCCCTGGCGGTAAAACAGCGTCGACGGCGCCATGTCCAGGGCAAGGCTGGTCAAACCACTATCCGTGGTGTCCGCAAGCAGTGGGCCGCTGTAGTGAAAGGTAAGGGAGGAATCCAGAGCCATCTGGCCATTGCTGCTTCCGATGCCGCTATGAATGAAATCGCCCGTATAAAGACGAAAACGCGGAAGGGTGACGTCTGCATTGATGAACGGCAACGGATTGGTTCCATCGGTACCCGCATCGATCGTCATAGCGAGAGTGAAGGGGTCCCCGCTGTAGGGGCTGCTACCGTCCACATTCTGGATCGCCATATTATTCGCTTGCACGGTTGAGCTGTCAGCGCTCCAACTGATGCTGCGAATATCCGGGCTGGTGATATTACCTTGCAGGGAAATGCCATCCTGCCCGGCCACGCTGGAAAGTTCACCCTCGGAAAGAGGAGTGAGTGCCTGGGCGGTGGGAGCAAGACCTATCGGTATCAGGGCCAGTATTGATCTGGTTGTCAGGCTGAATATCGTCATGGCGTTTACCTGTGTGGCTCCTAGCAGAACTGGGCACTGCCAAAACAGTTGTCATAAACCGGATCCAGCCCAATGATGTTGCCATCACGTGCTGCGGTACTGGTTGCGATATTGCCAACGAAAACGGAGGTCTTGTCGGAAATATCGAGAGTGAAGGCATCCGGCATGTGCATGGCCCAACCCGCAGGCATGGCTGCCTGGAAACCCGGGTACTGGATATCCTCTTTTTGAAAGGTAAGACCAAAGTTGCTGGAATTGATGTCTACTTGGTGCAAGTTGGAGATGTTGTAAGGCATGTTGTAAGCATTCAAATCATCATGAATACCATTGCCATCTACATCGGTTACTCCCAGCCCGGTCGCCAATTGATTCTTGAACTTGTCGGCAATGCTGCCTCGAAGCAAGGGAAGTACCGCGTCCAGGAGACCCCCGGAAAAACCATCGGGACGAACGATCCCGAGAGGGTTCGTGGTATCCGTTCCATGGATGATATCGTCCACCAGATCAGCCAGTCTGAGGTCATAAATAAAAGCCTGTGTCTGGCGTTTACCATTGAGTGATACCGGAAGCCCTGCTCTGCTCTGTGTTTCGAACTCGACGGTAAGATTGCTGAAAGAAGCACAGGTCCCGAGAACACATTCGTGATCATCATTGACCCCCAGAGTCCACTCCGGCTGGCTAAAATCATTATTGGGGTCCGCATCACCGGGAGCATCGGTTCCCGGGTTTTCTTCATAGTATGTGCTGCCGTCATTGGTGGGTGGCCGTGGTGTCCAGAATACACAGCAGCCCTGGTCCTGTGCGGTTCCCCGGCAGGGAGCACTGGCGTTGTCACAAGTCACGCCCACGTCATACTGACCCTGCATTTCGATATTGGCGGTAGCATTGAGGAAACCGCTGAAAGATTTGAACTTTCCAATGCTAAGGGGGCCATTCACATTCTCTGCGCCAAGGCGAAGACCCACGATTTCACGAAGGGTAGGGTTGTCATCATTCTTGATGGCAAACTGCAGATACGGACGTGACATGGAAAAGGGTTTCAGGCCAGTGGCGTCACCTGAAGGTACACAGTTGGTTCCATCTGAGGTGCAGCCAAAAGCCAGGTTTTCTGCATGCAGATCCACACCTGTATCGGTGCGACCCAGCTCGAGATTCTTGACGTTCATGTTCAGATCGAGAGTGGCATCCAGCCCTCCACGATAAAAGGTATAACCATTCTCGGTAACCTTGTCGCCTACAAACAGGGCCTGACCGGTAATATCGGATAACTCGTCATCATCCATCACCTGCATGGCTGAAAGTCCTGGACTTGCTGCAAGAATCAGGAAAAACGCCAGAAAAGAGAATCTTGTTATTTTTTTATTCATGAAAAATTCCGCTCGTCAGAATCCGAAAATGTAGGCATTTCCTTGAACATTAACTCCGGCAAAGGGGCCGTTTTCATCGGCTACCCTGAGACCAAGAAAAGAGCCATTGGCATTGGCGTTATAACCATTTGCACCGGCACCAAATTCAACCGCGGTGCCGGTCAAAGTCATGCCGAAAGAGATGTTGGTGTAACCGTTGCTCGTTTCTGTGGCAGGGTCATAGCTCCCTGAAGCTGCGGGCAGAGACAGCTTCATGGCAGCCATGGAGTCCAGGGTCGCGGTATCGCAGCTGCCGCCAGGCAACAGGCAGTCGTTGCTGTCATTCAGGAATTTGCTGCTATCAAATAGCGTGGTGTTATTGCCTGCTTCACTGAGATAGGCTGCGTCCAGGTTCAGGGTGGGGATGGATAAATTGCCGTAGTAGCCTTTCAAGACCAGCCATTCATCGGTGCGGTTGGCAAAGCTGAGTGCCAGGCGGCAAGGGCCTCCGAGAGTGTCGCAATCAGCGAGAGCAATGGAGCCGTCCGGATTGGTGTTGAGATCCATGCCCAGTTCCAGTGCCACACCGGCCTGGCCAATAACGGTTTGCATTTCCTCTTCCGCCATTGGTTCCAGTGCATGGCTGGGCGCGGACAGAATCAGCAGAACCGGGGAAATTAACCAATACTTCATAGCCCGGCTCCATTGGTGGTGAGTTTCATCTGCTGAATCAGAATGCCTTCTATTCGTGCTACCCCAATATTGGCTACGCTGCCGTCGGGGTCGGTGAAATAGATGCCGTTATCAGTGGCAGTTGAATTGGGCGGAGGCGTGGAAAAGTCCCCCCAGCGAACATAACCATGGGTTTCGGGATTAGGGGCGCTGATTGCTTGAACGCTGTTACCAAAAAAATCCGTGGACTCGGTCTGTGTGTCGCAACTGGTTCCCTGATTGCAATAAATGTCGTTGTAAACCGCAGCGACAGGGGGGATGGCAGTAAGCTCTATAATGAAATTGCCGTCGGTACCTGCGCTGTTCAGAGTGATAGCCTGGGAATGCAGCCGGCCGAGAGGCAGAAAAGCATCCACATTGCGAAACGTGAGCCCCTGACTATCGGAAAAATCGGGAACGCTACGCAGGCTGTCGGGACTACTATCGGTCTGGTTTACCGAAAAACGGAAATCGCCACTCAGGGCGCTTTGATAGGTGAAACCAAAGGTTGGGTCGTCAGAATTTGCGGTTTGCATCAAGCGGAAAATGGTAGGGTCGCCCGCTCGGGTAATGGGTTTTCCAAGGATGACTGTCTGACTTTGTAATCCGCAATAGCCGGTATTGCCGTTGCCATCCGGGCAGGCGCTTCCTTTGCCCACTTCCATTTCGCCCCAGAAACTCCAGCGCCAGGAGCTGCTTGCCGTTGGCCCGATGGTTTCCAGTACCGTGGGGCGATCAACACCCTGCAGCAGATTGCCTTGATAGTCATACCCCTGGTACTGGAATACTCGTACCAGAAAGGGATTGTAGACGGGTGCGAAATCACTGATGACATTACTGCCAATGGGGCACAGGTCGTCATTACAGGCGTTACCGTGCCAATCTGTTCCTGCTCCCTCACCGGTCATATGCAGGCCGTAGTAACGTGCATCCCCCCGGTGCCAGCCGTTATCCGTCGCACTCTGGCTGGGCGCCTGGCCAACTATTTCGAGATAGCTGGTGGGGGCTGTTTCGTATCGAAAATCATCCAGCGCTATGGCCAGCCCCTGGCCTTTGATGCTGGCCATGTCATGGTCACTGAGTGGCTCAAGCGCGTGGCTGGTAGTAACAGCACACATGAGCAAAGGGAGGGTTAACGGCAAGCGTTGCCGGGCATATTTCTGCATGATGGTTTCCCTGATCATGACAAGGTACTGACGTACCTTTTTGTTATTGTTTTATTTTCTGTGAGCCTTGTTATTCGACTTGTGGGCTAACGGGTGCAGTTTCAGCACGCTTATTCCCAAGACACGCTTGCAAACAGAAAAAGGTTCCCGGTTTCGGGCTTTTTATATCTTTGTGTAATCGAAAGTGATGTTGAGGGTGCTTGTAGGGTGGGGCGGGCTTACTGTAGGGGATAAATAGAGGGAACCTTTTTTTGCTCCCATGCGTGTAAGCATGTGTAGAGAACTATGCGATCGCCAGAGAGCCCCATATGAAGCAGCGAGAGTTCGAGTCGCTGGTAGGTCCTTTCCTGCCGGACCTGTACAGGCTGGCTTATCGATTTACCGCCAATTCCCACGATGCTGATGATCTGATACAGAACGTCCTGGTGAAACTGTATCCGCGGCTGCAAGAGCTAAAGGCGGTTGAGCGTCTCAAGCCCTGGCTGGCCAAGGTGCTTTATCGGGAGTTTATTGACAGCAAGCGTCGGGAAAAGCGCTGGCTCAAGCTGGTTGAGCCCCTGGATAACGACCTGGACAGGGAGTACCAGGCGGTAATGGAGAGTACTGAGTTGGCACCGGAGTACCTATACGGGCAAGCTGAACAGTGGAACACGATAAGCCTTGCACTGGACGGGTTAAACAGCGATCAGAGAACCCTGGTCACCATGCATGACATCGAAGGCTATACGGTCACCGAGTTGACCGAAATCCTCGACCTGGCTCCGGGAACCGTCAAATCGCGTCTGCATCGGGCGCGGGCGCGGTTACGGGACTACCTGGAAAGGGAACCGGAAGTGCCTCTCGAGCGTGTTCAGGGTAACGGGAGAAAACGATGAACTGCCATCAATTTGAGAAAATGCTGGATGATCATCTGGATGGTTATTTGTCCGGGGAGCAAGATCGGCAAGTAACGGCGCACATTGATAATTGTGCGCAATGCCAGCGGGTTTTGGCCCAGGCAAAGGATGTGCAAAAGGCATTGCAAACCATGCCAGTACCACGGTTACCGGATGATTATGCCGAGCGTCAATTTCAGCGGCTGTGGTCTGAACAGAATTTCGAGACTGGCAAGAGGGGATTTCATCATCTTTTCCAACCCGGGTTGGCCGCTGCATTACTGGTGGGAATCTTGCTGGGTGGCGGCATGGTGCAGTGGTTGTCTTCCAGCGAACCCTCACTTGTCTCTCAGCCCCTGACGGTGAATCTGTACGATACCCGTGAAGTTCGCTTCGTGGTCAATTCGCGCAGCGACCTGCAGGGTGCGAGGGTTACGTTGCGTATTCCGGAACATATGGAATTGGAAGGGTTCCCGGGCAGGCATGAGCTGACCTGGACAACAAATCTGAAGGCCGGGGCCAATTTGTTGTCTTTGCCGCTTCGGGCGGCGGATCTTGGCAGCGGTGAAGTTGTCATGATGATTGATTCCCCGGGAGGCACGCTGGTGGAAAAGACACTGGTCATTGAATCCAGCGGTAAACGGACAACAGGACGTTATCAACCGGAAGGCGTGACCGGGTGATAACGCCGGCGATCCCGATGCGATTGAAAATGAGGGAAAGACAATGAATATCAAGATGTTTTGGGTGGCTTGTGCTTTTTCCCTGCTGGCATCGCCGGCGTTTGCGGAAGAGGCGGAAATCACTATCGATATTATTGAAGAGGAAAGTGGCGATCCGGCGCAATTGATGAATCGTATCGAGTTGCCGGAAGCCGCTTCCATGGAAGCCAGTGAAAATTCCCAGTCCGGCCTGGATGCGGCTAATGATGCTCGTGAAAAAGGGCAGCAACAAGGAGCAGAAGCCGCTGCCGAATTCCGCGATGTGATCAATCTTGGCAGAGAGATTCCCTTGCCCCCGGAGCTGGGGGGGAGCGATATTCAGCGACCCGAGCCAGAAACTCCGCAGCCGCCATCATCACCGGGTGCGCCTTGATCCATTAGATGGTGGGTGCGCGGATTCAAGATTGTGTTTCAGATTTAATTATTCGGTACTGCGCCTTTCGCAGCGCCATAAAGGGGAAAAAAATGTTGAAGCCGGTATTCGCATTGATAATGCTGGTACTGATATTGGCCGTCATTTCCTTGCAAGCAAATGCCGGTACGGAAGTTGAGTCTTTCCAGGAGGGAGTTTTTTCCTTCAAGAAAGGCGATTATCCAGAAGCCAGAAAGGCCTTTGAAAAAGCCCGGAATGAAGGGCTTGATAGTGCGAGTCTGCATTACAATCTGGGTGTGACCTATTATCGCCTGGGTGAGTACGATAACGCTGCTACCGAATTCGAATTACTCACAGAAGAGCCCAAGTGGAAAAACCTTGCCTACTATAATCTTGGTCTTGTTGCGGAAAAACAGGGGCTAAAAAAGAAAGCGAAAGATTACTACCAGAGCGCTCTTTCGCAGCAGGAAAGCAAGGTGAATACCCTTGCGAACAGGGCACTTTCCCGCTTGATGGGTCCGCAGTCACCCAGTTATTTGTTCGCCAGTCTCTTTGCCGGTAGCGATGACAATGTGACGCTAGTGCCGGATCAGGAAACAGAAGGGAGCGAGGACAATCAGCTGACCGGCTTCATTACTGGTCGTTATTATCTGGATCGACAATGGAGTCTGGAAGGGCTGCTATACGGTCGTCGATACGAAGACAGTAGCGAATTTAATACGTCTCTGGCAGAAGTCGGGCTTCACCGGGAGCATGGACAGGGGGAATGGCGCTGGGATAACGCGGTGAATGTGTCTCTACAGTCCCTGGATGGTGAGCGTTATCTGGATACCGCCAGCCTGGAAGCCGAGGCCCAGCGCAGCTTGTCAGGGAAGCGAGCGGTGAAAGTTGGCGGCGAGCTTTCAGGAATTCGTGCCGCTGACGGTTTTGATTACCTGGAGGGATGGCGGGCCCGCGGAAAGATTCGCTGGCTACAGGGGCTGGGTTCAGGACAACTTCAGCTCGACTATCGGCTGGAGTTAAATGATCGCGAAGATCTGGTGGCTGGCGAAGACTTTGCCAGTTTCTCCCCGATTCGCCATCTCATCAAGACAGATTACAGCTGGCCCTTTTCCAGGCGCTGGGCCGGACGTGCCTCCGTCGCTTATCAGCATAGTGATTACCGTGATGACCATATTATCCAGGGAGAGACCATCCATCGAAAGGACAATCGATTGATGGCTTCCCTGCGTGCCGATGTGACACTTACCCCTCGCTGGCGGTTGTTTGGTGAGTATCGTCATACCGATAATTCAAGCACGATAGATATCTATGATTACGATCGTAACGAATGGAGTCTTGGTCTGGAGTATTTCGATTTTTATTAATGATCCCGTTCTTCCTTGAGCGCCTTTTCCTGTTTGGGCGGGAAAGGGCGTTTATTTAGCAGATCCTTTTTTATCTCCCTCTTGATAATGGAACCTTCTGACAGCGCCAAGCGTGTTAATGGATGAAAGCGGTGAAGATCGATAACCGGCAACCGTTACTAACCCAAAGGTTGTAAATATTTTTAAGATCAAGGAGATGTTTATGAAACTGTTTAGCATGCTTGTCTGTGCCTTGCCCCTTTCTTTGGTTACTGCACCGATATATGCGGATGAAGAGACCTCTGAAGGCGAAGCGACCATTGAGGTTGTTGGGGACGTTGAAGCGCAACCGGAAGGCCTGACTGACGCAATCAGCTTGCCGGAAGAAGCTGCAGCAGAAGCACGACAGAATGCAGCCCTGGGTCTGGAAAAGGCAAACCGCGCCCGTGAAAAAGGCGAGGAATCCGGTCAGGAACAAGCAGAAGAAGCGCGTGAACAGGGCCGCATGAATGGCGGTTTCGGCGTGGACGTAAGCGTTGAGGCTCAAGGGTCAGGTGGTCTTGACGGCGATGCTGTTGAAGGCGAGATGGGTGGTTCCGCAGACGCAGCGATCAACCGCTAACCCTCTTGTCACCCCTTTAAAGACTGTGCTCTCCCCCTTTGCACGGTCTTTACCTTGGCCAACCTTCGGGTTGGCCTTTTTCATTCCCGCCCCTGATTGGTAAATATTTTACAGTCCTGAGAAAGTCGCTTATCACTTAAATGAAAGACGACTCCTTTTTTAAATAAATCGTCTACCAAAAAATTGAGTGGTTGTACAAAAACAATAACAACTTAATAGAGGTGAGCATGCTCGCCAGACTCAAAGACAGGCAGCGCAACAGGATGGCGGTGCCTGTGACGTGGTGGGCTAATGGTAGGATTTGATGTGCTGGAAGATCTGCATTTCAGGAATGTGGAGACCTATGCGTCGCTAGGGCCGCTTAACGGTTTGCCGACAGCACATAATGTTCCACCCCCTGATTCAGAAACCGGATCAGCATCCGGTAACTGTCCAGATCAAAACTGGCGTCCGCATCCGGGGTCGCCGCTGTCGGTTCCGGCTCATTTTTCAGGGTGGTGAGATAACACCACTGATCAATCAGATGGTAGTCAGTTTGTTGCGTGTTCTGCTCACGAATAACCAGCATTCCCGCGTAAGGCCAAGCCTGGATATGCTGATCTTCCAGGGTTGTCCGCAACCGCTGGTTATGGCTTTCCACTGCTTCCTTCCCGCAACAGGCGCCACGGCATCGGCCCAATTGGTGCGCAAAGCAGGCTCCCTTGCCGTTGCCTTCCAGGCCACAGATCCGCGGGCAAAGGCCGGCCTCGCGCACTTTGCTGTCCAGCATGGCTTTTGCCTGTCGGGGGCTGCGAAACAGGCCATAGCTGTCCTGTTGCCAGCCATGGTTACCCATCAGCGGCCGGTATAACAACGGCACCAGAAAACCGCGGGTATCGGTTTCCAGCCGCCAGCTATGCAGCTGGCGGTAACGCCGCTGGCGACGGTTGAAGATTGGCTGGCGTTGCTTGATTTCCCGGTTTTCCAGCAGCAGGGCGCCCAGTTCCCCGGCGGTGACCTGATGCTCGATGCGACGGGTCAGGTAACACAGCCGCTTTTCCTTTTTATCCCGATGCCGGGCAGAAAAATGACTCTTTACCCGTTGCCGCAGGTTGATGCTTTTCCCTACATAGAGCAGCTCGTCCTGCTCGCCAAAAAACCGGTAAATGCCGGGGAGGGCGGGCAGGCCAGCAAACAGGGTTGGATCGACCGGCGAGGACTCGAAATCTGGGATCATGCCGATAGTGTCCATGGGGAAACGCCATGATGTGGTGAAGGCGGGGTGGATGATCTGATATTTTTCCCGTGCCATGATGATGAAAATGCATTGCCAGGAGGCAACCATGAGTGGCCACGACACCGACACCCGTATCGAAACCGATTCCCTGGGCGAGGTGCAGGTACCCAAAGCCGCCCGCTGGGGTGCCCAGACCCAGCGGGCGGTGGATAACTTTCCCATCAGCGGCCGCCCGCTGCCGGAGCGTTTCATTCTGGCCGTAGTGCGCATCAAGCGCTGTGCGGCGGAGGCCAATCTCAAGCTGGAGCAATTGCCGGCGGACAAGCAGGCCGCCATTGTCGGTGCCTGCAATGATCTGCTGGCCGGCCACCATCTGGATCAGTTCCCGGTGGATATTTTCCAGACCGGCTCCGGCACCAGTACCAACATGAACGTGAACGAGGTGATTGCCCACCTGTGCGCCGACGCCGGGGCCGAGATTCATCCCAACGATGATGTGAATCTGGGGCAGAGCAGTAACGACACCATCCCCACTGCCATTCATGTGTCCGCGGTACTGGCTGTCACCGAGCAGTTGCTCCCCGGACTGGAGCACCTGATCACTACCCTGGGGCTGCGTGCCCGAGAAGGCCGTGAGCTGGTCAAGACCGGCCGCACCCACCTGATGGATGCCATGCCGGTGACCGTGGAGCAGGAACTGCAGACCTGGGTGCTGCAACTGCAGGACGCCAGCAGCCGGCTGGCCCGGGCCCGGGATGAACTGCTGGCCATTCCCCAGGGTGGCACGGCCGTGGGCAGCGGCATCAATGCCCATCCGGACTTTGCGGTTGCCTTTGCGGAGCAACTGGCGGACGAAACCGGGCTGGCATTCAAGCCCATGCCTCACCCCTTTGTGGCCCAGAGCGCCCTGGATGCGCCGCTGAATCTGTCCGCTGCCCTGCGTGGGCTGGCAGTGGTGCTGATGAAGATCAGCAACGACCTGCGCTGGATGAATTCGGGCCCCATCCATGGTCTGGGCGAGCTGCAACTGCCGGCCACCCAGCCGGGCTCTTCGATCATGCCCGGCAAGGTCAACCCGGTGATCTGCGAATCGGTGACCATGGTGGCGGCCCAGGTCATGGGGCTGGACCAGGCCAATGCGGTGGCAGCCCAGAGCGGCAACTTCCAGCTCAATGTGATGCTGCCGCTGGTGGCCAGCAACCTGCTGGACATGACCGCCTGGCTGGCCAACAGCTGCCGTAACCTGGCCGACAGGGCTATCACCGGTATGACTTTCAATGAAGACCGACTGGCCGAGGGTGTGGGCAAGAACCCGATTCTGGTCACCGCCCTGAATCCGGTGATCGGCTATGAGAAGGCGGCGAAGATTGCCAAGGAGGCCTTCGCCAGTGGCCGCCCGGTGATCGATGTGGCTGAAGAGCAATCCGACCTGTCTCGGGACGAACTGGAAAAACTGCTGGACCCGAAAACCCTCACTCGCCCCTGAATCCGTAGGGTGCACTGAGCCCCAGGCGAACTACACCGGGAGGTGGTCAATGGTGCAGTTCGCCTGGGGCTCAGTGCACCCTGCTCATCCTTCAACGCTTTGTGCTTTTATCCCTAGACACAGCGTCTACACCGGGTAGTATTTTGTTACCTTTGGCACAGCTGAACGGATGACCCGTGCGGGGGACTGTGTCAGTCTGGAACGCCTTACATACCAGCGAGTATGGGCGTCCAGCCCCGCCCATATCGGCAGAATAACAAGGTAACGGAGCAACTATGAGCAGTAACCTCACCATCCAGCGCACCCCCTCCGCCGTGGAGCCGCCGCTGGTGATCAACCGTATTCTCGAAGCCGGCGTACAAAAGGCGCCGGAACAGACCATCACCTACGGCGACCGGGACTTTACCTACCGGGAATTTGAAGAACGGGTGCACCGTCTGGCCGGTGCCCTGGCTGCCCAGGGCATCAAGCCCGGCGATACCGTGGCCGTGATGGACTGGGACACCAACCGTTACCTGGAGGCGTTCTTCGCCATCCCCATGATGGGCGCTGTGCTGCACACCGTGAACGTGCGTCTGAGCCCGGAGCAGGTTCTCTACACCATCAACCACGCCGAGGATGATGCCATCCTGGTGAACAGCGAATTCCTGCCGATCCTGGAAGCCATCAAGGATCGCATCGAGCCGGTGAAGACCTACATCCTGCTCGACGACGACGGCGTGAAAAGCAGCGACGCGCTGCCGCTGGCCGGTGAATACGAAGACCTGCTGGCCAAGGCACCGGCCCGCTTCGAGTTCCCGGAGCTGGACGAAAACACCCGTGCCACCACCTTCTACACCACCGGCACCACCGGCCTGCCCAAAGGCGTGTACTTCTCCCACCGTCAGCTGGTGCTGCACACCTTCGCCGGCCGCTCTTCCATGGCTGGTGTCGGGCAGGGGCGTTTCAACGAAGACGACGTCTACATGCCGATCACTCCCATGTTTCACGTGCATGCCTGGGGCATTCCCTACATGGCCACCCTGATGGGTGTGCAGCAGGTGTACCCGGGCCGTTACGAGCCTGCCAGCCTGCTCAAGCTGTTGGTTACCAAGAAAGTCACCTTCTCCCACTGCGTGCCCACCATCATCCAGATGCTGTTGCAGGCGGAAGCGGCCAAGAGCATCGACCTGTCCGGCTGGAAGGTGATCATCGGTGGTTCCGCTTTGCCCAAGGCCCTGGCCATGGGTGCCCTGGAGCGCGGCATCGACATCTATACCGGCTACGGCATGAGCGAAACCTGCCCGCTGCTGACCCTGGCGCAACTGACACCGGAACTGGAAAAGGCCGACCTGGAAACCCAGGCGGACTACCGCACCCGCACCGGTCGCCCGGTGGCCATGGTGCAGCTGCGCATCGTCGATGCGGAAATGAACGACGTGCCCCACGACGGCAAGAGCCAGGGCGAAGTCGTGGTCCGCGCTCCCTGGCTGACCCAGGGTTACCTGCACGACACGGAAAAATCCGAGGAGCTGTGGGCCGGCGGCTGGCTGCACACTGGTGACGTGGCGGTGATGAGTGAAGACGGCTGGCTGAAGATCGTCGACCGTATCAAGGACGTGATCAAGACCGGCGGCGAATGGGTGTCTTCCATTGACCTGGAAGGCATGATCCTGCAGCACGACGGCGTGGGCGAATGTGCCGTGGTCGGCGTACCCGACGAGAAATGGGGCGAGCGCCCGGTGGCCCTGGTGGTCAAGAATGGCGACGCGGACGAGGAGGGCATCAAGGCGATGATGGCCGACTACGCGGACAAGGGCATCATCAGCCGCTACGGCATTCCCGATCGCGTCATCTTCGTGGACGAGCTGCCGCGCACCTCCGTGGGTAAGCTGGACAAAAAGAAGATGCGTGCCGAAATGGTGTAACGCCTTCAGGCGTCACACTACCGAAGAGCCCGCCACCCGGCGGGCTTTTTATTGGCGGGTCGCCGGATCGCATCCTTGCTGTAGGAGCGCCGCCAGCGCCCCCCTACAGCAAGAATCTGCGCTAAAAATGAATTTCCTTCATAATTCCCTGTCACTTTAACGCTCCCTCTACAAATTGCTTGCATAATTGGGCGTTAGACTTCCCTACGGCTTGTTGCGAATTACACATTGGAGACTTCCATGAAGCGGATTATCGCCGCCCTGATACTGGTGGTGCTGGTAGGTGCAGGCCTGTGGTGGGCCCTGGCGCCCGCGCCGGCACCCATGGGGCAGCGTCCGCCCACGGTGGTGAACCTGGCGCCGAGCATTGAACGTTCCCTGTTTGATCGGGTGGAAGCCGTTGGAACCGCCCGGGCCGCCCAGGCGGTGACCATTCTCACCGAAGTACCCGGTCGGGTGGCGCAGATCCACTTCCGCCAGGGGCAGAAGGTGGAGCAGGGCAAGGTGCTGGTTACCCTGGACGACCGCAATGCCAGCGCGGAGCTGGCTCGCAGTGAAGCGGAATACCAGCGCGCGCTCAACGATTTCCAGCGTGGCCAGAAGTTGGTCAAGAGCCGCGCTATTTCCCAGTCCGAAGTGGATAGCTTCCGCACCACCCTGGATGGTGCCAAGGCCAGCCGCGATGCCGCCCGGGCCAATTTCAACGACCACACTATCCGCGCCCCCTTTGCCGGGGTGGTGGGCTTGCGCCAGGTGGATGCGGGCAGTTATCTGCAAACCGGTGATGCCATTACCACCCTGGATAACCTGGGATATATCGAAGTGGATTTTCAGGTGCCGGAACGCTACCTGGCGCGACTGGTCTCCGGTCTGCCAGTGCAGGCGCGCAACGAAGCCTTCCCGGATCAGGTGTTCGAGGGGAACATCACGGTTCTGGATTCCCGGGTCAGCACCGCAAGCCGTAGTCTCACCGCCCGGGCCCGGCTGGAAAATCCCCAGGACCGGATTCGTCCCGGGCAGTTTCTGCGCGTGTCCGTGCAGCTGGCCCAGCGCGATGCGCTGCTGGTACCCGAGCAGTCGATCATTACCCAGGGGGCGCAGAGCTATGTGTTCACCGTCACCGCAGACAATACTGCCGAACGCCATCCGGTTACCCTCGGTGGCCGCCGTGACGGCTGGGTGGAAATCACCAGTGGCCTGACCGGCCAGCCAGACGTGGTGGTCAATGGCCATTCCCGTCTGGGGAGCGGCCAGGCGGTGCAGGTGCTGGATAATCCGGAGGCCTTGCTGCCGGGCCAGCGGGCCCTGCTGAAACCTGCTTCGCCGGACGCCGATCAGGCGGACAGCGAGGCCGCCGCATGATCCTTTCCGATATCTCCATCAAGCGGCCGGTGTTCGCCACTGTTATCAGTCTGCTGATTGTGGTGTTCGGCATCAGTGCGCTGATGAAACTGTCGGTGCGCGAATACCCGGACATTGATCCGCCGGAAGTCTCCATCTCGGTGGACTATGCCGGCGCCGCCCCGGAAGTGATCGATACCCAGATTATCCAGGTCATCGAAGGGGCCGTGGCCGGGGTGGAAGGGGTGCGCAAGATCGAGTCGCGCAGCCGCCTTGGCTCCGCCCGTACCAGTGTGGAATTCAACCTGGACCGGGATGTGGACGTGGCCGCCAACGACCTGCGTGATGCGGTGTCGCGGGTGCTCAACCGTCTGCCGGAAGAGGCGGACACCCCGGTGATCGCCAAATCCGACGCGGACGCCCGGCCCATCATCTGGGTCACCCTGACCAGCAGCACCCTGGCTCCCCAGGAACTCACCGACTTTGCCGAGCGTTCCCTGGTGGATCGTTTCGCGGTGCTGGACGGGGTGTCGGAAGTCTTTATTGGCGGCGAACGCCGCTACGCCATGCGCGTCTGGCTGGACCGCCAGAGCATGGCCGCCAACCAGGTCACCGTCACCGATATCGAACAGGCCCTGCGCAGCAACAATGTGGAGCTGCCCGCCGGGAAGCTGGAATCCCAGTCCCGCGCCTTTACCGTGCGCGCCGACAATCGCCTGTCGTCGGTGAATGAATTTGAGGATCTGGTGGTACGCCGCCAGGGCAACTACCTGCTGCGGGTGGGCGATGTGGCCCGGGTAGAGCTGGGCGTGGAAAGTGATGACACCGTGCTGCGCGCCAACGGCGAAACCGCCATCGGCCTGGGCATCATCCGCCAGTCCAAGGCCAACACCGTGGCGGTATCCGACAACGTGCGTGCGGAAATCGAGGCGGTGCGCACCAGCCTGCCGGCGGATATCAGCCTGGACGTGAACTACGACGAATCCCTGTTTATCCGCGCCTCCATCAAGGAAGTGCTGGTGACCCTGGGCATTTCCGTGGTGCTGGTGATCGCGGTGATCTTCGCCTTCCTGGGCAACCTGCGCGCCACCTTGATCCCGGCGGTGACCATTCCGGTATCCATCATCGGTGCCTTTATCGGCCTGGGCATCATGGATTTTTCCATCAACGTGCTCACTCTGCTGGCGCTGATTCTGGCCATCGGCCTGGTGGTGGACGATGCCATCGTCATGCTGGAAAACATCCAGCGGCGCATCGACGAAGGGGAAACCCGGCTGGTGGCCGCCTATCGCGGTGCTCGTCAGGTGGCCTTTGCGGTGGTCGCCACCACCCTGACCCTGGTGGCGGTGTTCGTGCCGATCTCCTTCATGGGCGGGGACGTGGGCCGGTTGTTTGGCGAGTTCGGTTTTACTCTGGCATCGGCGGTGATCATCTCCAGCATTGTCGCCCTGAGCCTGGCGCCCATGCTCTGTTCGCGCTGGCTGCACCGGCATAGCGTCAAGGAGCTGCGCGGCGAGGGCAATGCCTTTGAACGTGGCCTGCAAAAACTCAACAGTGGTTATGCGCGTAGCCTGGCGGCAGCCCTGGGCAAACCCTGGCCGTTGGTGGTGGGCTGCGTAGCCCTGTGCGTGGTGGCGCTGCTGGTGTTCCGTGGCCTGCCCCAGGAGCTGGCGCCCACCGAAGATCGGGGCGTCTTTATTATTCCCGCCTCGGCGCCCCAGGGTGCTACCTCTGAATACAGCGTGCACCACGTGAAGGAAGTGGAAAAAATCATGGCGCCGCTGGTGGAAAGCGGTGAAGCGGAGCGGGCCCTGTCCATCGTCGGTTTCCGTGGCGTCACCGAGCGGGCCTTCAGCATTGTGCGGCTCAAGGACTGGGGCGAGCGGGACCGGTCCCAGCAGGAAATCGTCAACGAAGTGCGGGGCAAGCTGTCACAGGTGGCGGGCTTGCGTGCCTTTGCGGTGAATCCTCCGGGGCTGGGCCAGAGTGCCTTCAACCAGGCGCTGGAAGTGGTAGTGGCCGGCCCGGATTACGATCAGGTGCTGGCCTGGAGCGAAACGCTCATGGACGCCATGGAAGAGAACCCGGGGCTCACCAGCATCGATACGGATTTCGAGCAGACCCAGCCCCAGCTGGACGTGAAAATGGACCGGGAGCGGGCCGCGGATCTGGGTATCACCGCCACCGATGTGGGCCAGACCCTGCAAGCCATGTTCGCCACCCTCACCGCGTCCACCTATGTGGACCGGGGCCGCGAATACGATGTGCTGCTGGAAGCGGAGAAGCGCAACAGCCAGGGCCCCGACGATGTGTTGCCGATCTATCTGCGCGCCGCCAACGGCGAGCTGGTGCCGTTTTCCAGTGTGGTGGAACTGACCACCACCGGCGATGCCCCGGAACTGCGCCGGGTGGACCGGCTGCCCGCCATCACCCTGTCCGCCAACCTGGCGGATGGCTATGACCTGGCCACGGCCATGACCTATGTGGAAGAGCAGGCCCGCGAACGGCTGCCCCTGGAAGCACGCATCGGCTACAAGGGCATGGCCGAGGAACTGCAGGAATCCGCCGCCGCCATCCTGATTACCTTCGGGCTGGCGCTGGTGATCGTGTTCCTGGTGCTGGCCGCCCAGTTTGAAAGCTGGATCCATCCGCTGATCATCATGCTCACCGTACCCCTGGCCCTGGCCGGGGCGGTGCTGGCCATCTGGGTTACCGGCGACAGCCTGAACATCTACAGCCAGATCGGTATGATCATGCTGCTGGGGCTGATGGCCAAGAACGGCATCCTGATCGTGGAATTCGCCAACCAGCTGCGCGACCAGGGGTTGGCAGTGAAAGAGGCGGTCTATCAGGGCGCCATCGTGCGCTTCCGTCCGGTACTGATGACCGGCATCTCCACCATCTTCGGCGCCATCCCGCTGGTACTGGCCACCGGCGCCGGTGCGGAAAGCCGCTTCACCATCGGCGTGGTAATTCTCGGCGGCCTGCTCTTTGCCACCGTGCTGACACTCTTTATCATCCCGGTGTTGTACCAGTGGCTGGCACCCTATGCCTCGCCGGCGGATGCAGTGAAGCAGCAGCTGGATAAAGAGATGGGCCAACCGCAGGAGTAGGCGCGTCGTTGGCGGCGCGATCCAGATGGCGTGCTACTAGAGGGGACGGAGTTGCAAGCTACAAGCTTCAAGCTACAAGGCGCGAGAAAGGGTAGGGCTGTATTACAGGCTGTGCCCGCGACCATAAAACTTGGGGTGCGGAATCCATTCTCTTCAGGTTGGCTACGCGGCAGTTTCGCGTTGCAGCTTGTAGCTTGCCGCTGTATCCATGACTGACTACGAACTGATCCGCAGCAAACGCCGCAGCCTGGAGTTGCGGGTGCTGGAAGATGGCCGGGTGCAGGTGCGGGCGCCGCAGCGGGCGCCGGTGCGCATGGTGCAGGCATTTGTAGATAGCCGCCGCCAGTGGATTCACAGTCAGCAGCAGCGTCAGGCCAGCCGGCCTCGCCAGCGTTGGCAGGATGGTGCGTCATTTCCGTTCCGTGGACAGTCGCTGACCATGGATGTGTCTGCCGGGCGCAATGCGGTGACCGTGTCTGGCGGCTACCTGCAGATCCGGGTGTCGGAGCCGGAAAGCGAAGCAGCGGTAAAACAGGCGTTGGAAAGCTGGCTGCGCAAGCAGGCACGGCCGCTATTCGAAGACAGCATCGCTCGCCAGTTTTCGTGGTTTGCTGCCCAGGGCTATACGCAGCCAGTGCTGCGGGTGAAGAAAATGCGCACCCGCTGGGGCTCGCTGTCGGCCAGGGGCTACATCAATCTGAACATGGCCCTGCTGCATTACCCGCCGGCGGCGCTGGATTACGTGGTCATGCACGAGCTGTGTCACCTGCAACACATGGACCACGGCCCCGGCTTCCACGCCCTAATGGACGCCCGCATGCCCGACTGGCGCCAACGCAAAAAACTCCTCGACCAGCCGCTCTACCAGCCCTGAGGACAACCAGCACACCTCCCCCGTAGGAGCGGCGCTCGAGCCGCGAAGGACAGGGGGAACGCGTAGCAGAATCCTCTCTACGCTCGGTTCGCGCCTCATACTCGCAGAGCACAGAGAGCGGCGCTCCTACAGCCAGGTTGCATTCCAGTACGGCCAATCCGCCAGACGCGATACCAAGCCTGCTCTCAGCGGATTGGCCACAATATAGCGCGCAACATCCTTGATGGACTCTTCCTGACGGAGCGCGTGGTCATGATATCCCCTCTGCCAGATGGGCATTCCGCAACGCCGCGCTGAGGAAGACTTGAGCATGTTTATGGTGTGGGAGAGCGAGTAGCGCTCACCAAGCATGAATAACCAATGTATATGGTCGGGCATCACAACAAAGCAAAGGGTCGAACTGGCAAAGAGTTGATCCGAGCGATGAATGCTGCGGCAAAGCTCACGGGCATGGAGATGATCTGAAAACCAGTCATGCCGACCCTGGGTCACGGTAGTGATGTGGTAGATGTTGTTGGCTTGGGAGTGCCGCCCTTTTCTCAGGTTCTGGCCATGAAATTTATTATTCATGGCAAAAGACTGGGGGGCGCCATTATCCCCCACAATCAGCCATGACTGAAGTTTTTGTAGGAGCGGCGCTTGAGCCGCGAACCGAGCGTAGCGAGGGAGGGTTTTCCCAAGTACGGTTCGCGGCTCAAGCGCCGCTCCTACGGCAATAGGAGGGCAGGGGACCAGACATAAAAAAAGCCCGCCGAAGCGGGCTTTTCCTGCTAATGCAATCGCTTATTCAGCAACCACGTTAGCGGCCTGCGGACCTTTGGGGCCCTGCTGGATCTCGAAGGAAACCTTCTGACCCTCGGCCAGGGTTTTGAAGCCTGAGCCGGTAATTGCGCTGAAATGAACGAATACGTCCGCACCACCATCGTCCTGGGAAATGAAACCAAAACCCTTGGACTCATTGAACCACTTCACAGTACCTGTAGCCATGTGAATCTATACCTCGAAACTATTACTTTGAGTGTTGCTTGCAAACCATGTTGGGCGGTGTTCGGAGACAACTTCAGCTTCACGCAGGGAAGACAATTACCAAACTAATCCACGGCCATAATTCGCAGCCATTTCCGACTTTACCCTCCTTTTTTGGCGAGCACCACCCCTTTTTATAGCCGGTTAAACCGACAGTTATAACGCCGTTGTCACAAAGCGAACCGCCATGCTGTGCTGCTCGCCAGGGCCCAGCAACAGGGCGTTGTCGAGGACACGGGCGGTTTCGATACAGAGCATTCGCTGCCAGGCATCGTCGGCGAACTGGCTCAGGCGTCGGCTTTTTTCGATCCAGGGATTCCATACCACCGCGGAGCGACTGCCGCAGGCCGACAGGGTCAGCCGGCGCTGCCAGGCGGGGTCATCGATATGCAGGGTGTCGGGCAGTTGCAGATAGAGGCGGTCGGTTTCCCCGTGGAACGTCAACGGGCCTTGTTGCCGGTGGCGCTGCCAGTCATCCAGGGCATCCACATAGGGACAGCTGTCCAGACCATGAATCTCAACCTGCCGACAGTCAGAGACAGCAAAGTAACTGTGCAGGGCCTGGCTGATCCATACCGGTTCATCGCCGTGGTTATGGTTGTGCAGAGACAGGCTCAGGCCGTCGTCCAGGCGCACGGTCAGAGTGGGTTCCACGTCGGGCAGGCATTGCCGGTCGGCATGGGGAGACAGGGCAAACGTGAGGGTGATCTGTTCATCATCCTGCTCGGAATGCGTCAGGCACCAGGGTTGCTGGCGCACCAGTCCGTGGGCCGGTGGCTGTGCCAGCGTATATTGCTGGCGGATCTCGATGGGGTTGAAATCCAGACCACCGAACCAGGGCCAGCACACCGGCACCCCACCACGCACGCCCTGACCGTTGTGATAGGCGGCGTCTTCACTCAGCCAGATCAGCGGGGGCTCGCCATCCCGTTGGTACGACAGCACCTGGGCACCCTGTTCGGCGATCACCAGGGTCTGATTGCGATGGCGAACTTCCCAGCAGGTCAGCTCGCCGCGAAGGATGCGATTCAGTTCAGTTGGCATGGGCAGGAGAGTTTCAAGTTGAAAGTTTCAAGTTACAAGGCGCGGGCATGGCCGTCATGTTCTGACTGGTCGTGCCCGCGAACCACTGGAGTTCCGTCGCGGAGTAAGTCCTTTCTGGCTGGTAATGTGTCTCCCGCGTTGAAACTTTTAACTTGCAACTTTCAACGCTATTTAATCCCCGCCGCAATCTCCAGTTCGCGGATGGACTGCTCCAGATAATCCAGCAGTCGCTGCATGGAGGGCAGGGTACGCCGGCAGGCGATCAGGCCGAATTCCAGCTGATCCTGGTAACTGGTCAGGGTGATGTTCAGCGCGATGCGGTCCAGCACGATGGAGACCGGGTACATGCCTTTCAGCTTGGCGCCGTTCCAGTACAACGGTTCTTTCGGGCCGGGTACATTGGAGATCACCACATTAAAGGCTCGCCATTTGGGGGCTAGCCCGGTGAGCAGGTTGAGACCGGTGGGGGCCATGGTGAGAGCGGTGAAGTTGAGAATTTCCTCCGGACTCATCTGGGAGAAGCGTTCCTTGGCTTCCTGTACCGAGTCATTCACCACCCGTAGCCGGTTGGCCGGGTCGCAGATATGGGTGCCCAGATTGGCCAGGATCATGCCGATCTGGTTGCCGCCGGCGCTGTCATCTTGACGCAGGCTCATGGGCACCATGGCAATCAGTGGCTCATCCGGCAGGGCGTTCTGGCTGATCATGTACTCGCGCAGGGCGTGGCCACACATGGCCAGCACCACGGTATTGATGGTGCAGTTGAACGCCTTGGCGATCACTTTCAATCGCGACAGCGAATAACTCTGGGCGGCAAAGCGCCGCGAACCGGTGACCGTCTGGTTAAGTACAGTGTCCGGGGCCTGAAAGATGGAGACATAGTTTTCATCCTTCTTGGCCTTCTGGCTCACCTTGTAGATTTCCCGGGCCAGGCCGGGCACCGTGGCGGCCTGCTTGCTGATACCGGCACCCAGGCGTGCCAGGCTGGAGGCCACATCCACCGGATTACTGGGCAGCGAGCGGCTGCGTTTTTTCGGCTGGTAGGCCCACACCGGTGGCAGGTCTCGTTCATTCGGGTCGGTGGACAGGGCGCGCATGCCCATGCGCATGGCAGAGATGCCATCCACCACGGAATGGTGAATCTTGGTGTAGAGCGCGAATTGTCGCCCGCGGATGCCTTCGATCAGGTGGGCTTCCCACAGCGGGCGTTCCCGGTCCAGCAGGTTGGAGTGCTCGGCGGACACCAGCGACAATAGCTCACGGATACGGCCTGGCTTGGGCAGGGCCTCGTGGCGGAAGTGGTGGTCGATGTCGAAGTGCTTGTCCTCGGTCCAGTAATACTGGCCCAGGCGGCGGGTCAGGCGCTGGTTGAATGGCGCCACCGGGCTGCAGTAGTCGCGCATGTGCTGGGCCAGTTCGCTGACATACTTGGGGCCCGCATCTTCCGGAAAGGAAAATAATTGCAGTCCGGCCACATGCATGGGCTGCTGTCGTTTTTCCAGCCACAGGAAAAGTTGATCCACCGGGCTAAGCGCTTTCATAGATTCCCCTTCGTCATTTTTATATCCCTGAACACAACCAAAACGATTACCGGAAAACGGCAATGCACTCTCTATGCCAAGGGAAGATCATAGTAGCAAAGGCGCATTCGGGTCACTGTGTGCAAGGTGTAAATCGGCGGGCGATGCGGTAACTGCCGCCGGATGGCACATTGATGAATGGCAGTGTGTTCGGGAAAATGAAAAGATATCCCCACCCTGAAGACCGGGTTGCCGATTGGCAAGCCGGCCTTGCGATTGTTGGGGATAGCGCCGTCGGCAAGGTCGTTGCGGCAAGCAGAATGACCGGCGCAGGCTACGAATTACCCCTTATATTCACCAGAAAAATACCGAACATAGATCATATTGATTATGTTTATGGGTCTGCGGGCTCTAGAATGCGCCGCATCGGTAGACCGGCATGTGTTCTGTCTGGCATGAGCAGGGTTGCCCCTCCCGGTATCGATAAACCAATTTGTTAATCAGAGGTTCACCATGTCATACACCAAAGACATCGAAGCACTTAGCTCCGTGATTGGTGCCAACAGCACCTGGAAAGACATCAATCCGGAATCTGCTGTTCGCATGCGTCTGCAAAACCGTTTCAACACGCATCTGGACATCGCCAAGTACAACGCCAAGATCATGCGTGAAGACATGGCGGCCTATGACGCTGACAACTCCAAGTACACCCAGTCCCTGGGTTGCTGGCACGGCTTCATCGGCCAGCAGAAGATGATCTCCATCAAGAAGTACTTCGGTGGCACCAAGCGTCGTTACCTGTACCTGTCTGGCTGGATGGTTGCTGCTCTGCGTTCCGAGTTCGGTCCGCTGCCTGACCAGTCCATGCACGAGAAGACTGCTGTCGCTGACCTGATCCGCGAACTGTACACCTTCCTGAAGCAGGCGGATGCCTGGGAACTGAACCACCTGTTCCGTGCTCTGGACGATGCCAAAGACGCTGGCGACGCGGCCAAGCAGAAAGAAATCATCGAAAAGATCGACAACTTCGAAACTCACGTTGTGCCGATCATTGCTGACATCGATGCTGGTTTCGGTAACCCGGAAGCCACCTACCTGATGGCCAAGCAGATGATCGAAGCGGGTGCTTGCTGCATCCAGATCGAGAACCAGGTTTCCGACGAGAAGCAGTGTGGCCACCAGGACGGTAAAGTGACCGTTCCCCACGCCGACTTCCTGGCCAAGATCAATGCCGTTCGTTACGCCTTCCTCGAGCTGGGCGTTGACGATGGTGTGATCGTTGCCCGTACCGACTCCGAAGGTGCTGGCCTGACCAAGCAGATCGCCGTGACCAACGAGCCGGGCGACCTGGGCGACCAGTACAACTCCTTCCTGGAAGGTGAGTACATCGAGTCCGCCGACGAAATCAACAACGGCGACGTGGTAATCAAGTCCAACGGCAAGCTGCTCAAGCCGACCCGTCTGGCCTCCGGCCTGTTCCAGTTCCGTAAGGACAGCAACATCGACCGTGTTGTTCTGGACTGTGTTACCAGCCTGCAGAACGGCGCTGACCTGCTGTGGATCGAGACTCCGACCCCGAATGTCGAGCACATCAAACTGATGGTTGATCGCATCAAGGAACAAGAGCCGAACGCCAAGCTGGTTTACAACAACAGCCCGTCCTTCAACTGGACCCTGAACTTCCGTCAGCAGGTATTCGATGCCTGGGAGAAGGAAGGCAAGGACCTGTCCGCCTACGATCGCGCTGGTCTGATGAGCGTGAAGTACGACGACAGCGAACTGGCTGCTGAAGCTGACGAGTGGGCCAAAGAGTTCCAGGCCAAGGCGTCCCGTGAAGCTGGCGTTTTCCACCACCTGATCACTCTGCCGACCTACCACACCGCTGCTCTGTCCACCGACCAGCTGGTAGAAGGCTACTTCGGCGAAGAAGGCATGCTGGCCTACGCCAAAGGTGTTCAGCGTCAGGAAATCCGTCGCAACATCGCTACCGTGAAGCACCAGGACATGGCCGGTTCCAACATCGGTGATGACCACAAAGAGTACTTCTCCGGTGAAGCTGCGCTGAAAGCCGGCGGTAAAGACAACACCATGAACCAGTTCGAGAACAACTAAGTTCCGATCTGCTCAAGGTAAGTCTTGAAGAAGCGGCCTCCGAAAGGGGGCCGCTTTTTTTGTGAAGAAAACACCTCCTCTTTTTCAAACCCGCCGTAGGAGCGCCGCTTGAGGTGCGAACCGAGCGAGGCGAGGAAGTCGCCACAAGGGATCAGGCTCGCCAGCTCTTCTCCAGAAATGCTCGTCCGCGTCTGTATGGGTTTGTCGCCTCGCTGCGCTCGGTTCGCGCCTCAAGCGGCGCTCCTACAATGGTTTTCGCATGACGGATATGTGTTCGCATTTCAGAGTTAGCCACCCAAAAAGGTTCATCACAGACTAGCGGGAACGGAAGCGACCAGCGCATTGCTGAGAGGGCTGCAGGGCTAGCCCGGAATTTCCTTTTGGACGACAGAGCCGCAACGCCGAATTCCACACCGCCGTCACAGATTATGTAGGGTGCAGTTCGCCTTGGGCTCAGTGCCCCCTACGTTCTTGGGAAACCGCGCGGGGTTTGTGACAACAAAAAAAGGGGCGGCCCGAAGGCCGCCCCTTTTTTTGCGTCTGACGTCAGACACCCGACGTCCGACCTTCCCCTTACTCGTAATCGAAGGAGAAGTGTTCCGGCTTCAGCTGCATGGTGCTCTTGGTAGGCTTCAGCGCGGCATCCGCGTGGGCCTTGGCAGAGGGCAGCATGCGATCGAAGTAGAACTCGGCGGTGGCCAGCTTGGCCTGGTAGAACTCCGCCGGCTCGTTGCCGCCGTTTTCCAGCTTGTCCTTGGCAACACCCGCCTGCAGGGCCCAGAAGTAGGCCATCATGGCGTAGCCGCTGTACATCAGGAAGTCGTAGCTGGCGGTGGAAACGATATCGCGGTCCTTGGCGGCCACCAGCATGATGCGGGTGGTCAGGTAGTTCCACTCGGCGGCGATCTTCAGCAGCTTCCAGGCGAACGGACGCAGCTTGGGATCACGCAGGTTCTTGGTGCCGAAATCCACCAGCTTCTTGCTGAAGTCACGAACACACTTGCCCTTGGTCAGCAGCAGCACTTTACGGCCCAGCAGATCCAGCGCCTGGATGCCGGTGGTGCCTTCGTACAGGGTGGAGATACGCGCGTCACGGACGATCTGCTCCATGCCGTGCTCTTTGATGTAGCCGTGGCCACCGAATACCTGCATGCCGTCGTTGGCCACTTCCAGACCTTTCTCGGTGAGGAAGCCTTTCAGGATCGGCGTCAGGAAGCCCAGCT
>Ga0114904_1000018_pt1 | contig 113137 bp, 110 predicted proteins | sample MalvirDeepMed_s6_FD_83498 | JGI IMG/M metagenome (GOLD analysis project Ga0114904, IMG submission 83498) | Marine viral communities from the Global Malaspina Expedition - Malaspina viral metaG DeepMed_s6 | ecosystem: Environmental > Aquatic > Marine > Oceanic | place: Mediterranean Sea... | reverse complement strand
TTCCACGCCCGCCCCGCCGAGCCCGCCCGCTGGCGTGGCGATATCTTCTGTGGCCTGGACCTGACCGCCGGCGGCACCTGGCTGGGCATCCACCGCAACGGCCGTGTCGCCGTGGTCACCAACTACCGCGAGCCCATCGCCGACCGGCAAAGCGGCGAACGCTCCCGGGGGCTGCTGCCTCTGGCATTCCTGGAAGGCAACAGCTCCCCGGAACAGTTCTGCCGAGAGCTGGCCGAAGAACAACACCACTACGGCGCCTTCAACCTGCTGGTTGGCTCCGTCAACACAAATAACACCGGGAACAGTCTCTGGTACCTGGGCAACCGCGGCGCCGCCCCGCAAGCGGTCACCCCCGGCATTCACGGCCTGTGCAACGGCCTGCTGGACGATCCCTGGCCCAAGGTACAACGCGCCAAAAAACGCCTGGCCAACGCCATCGCCGCTGGCAGCAGTCCGGAACAGCTTATGGGGGTAGTCAACGATCACTACCAACCCCCGGACAGCGAACTTCCCGATACCGGCGTCGGCCTGGATCTGGAACGACTGGTAGCACCGATCTTTATACAGTCCCCCACCTACGGCACCCGTGCCAGCAGCGTGGTCGAGCTGCACCGCGACAGCGGCCCGATCATGCTGGAACAGGGCTGGCTGCCGGACGGCAGTGCCAACGGGAGCATCCAACGTAGCTGAATTGCGTTAAACGGCTCTCACTGTCGACAACTGTCAGCGATTTCCTACAGATCTCCACTGGGCGGCCTGTTAGCGTTCCCTGCTTTGATCCGGCAAGGAAGCAGGAGAGGCTCATGGTCACGTCATCATTACGGGCAGCGGACCGGTTGCCCGGCACATCATCCCCTTACATCGCCACCATCATTTGCCAGGATGGCGCCCTTCTGGTCACCACCCCGACTCACGACAATCCGCAGCCGGTCCGTCACGTCGCCGAAACCATCACAACTCTGCAAGAAGGTGACCGGGTACTTTGCCTGCTTGATGACACTATCGGGGTAGTGGTCACCGACCGCATCGTTCCCCTGGCGGATAGCCACCCGGGCGCGGATCTGGTCACCGAACTGGAAAATGGCCAGCTCCTCTTCGATGCCCCCAAAGGCCTGATACTGCGTACCGGCGACGCCCAGATTGAGCTGCGTCCGGATGGCACCCTGCTACTTGATGGGCGGGAAATCCACGCCATTGCTGACGGCATCAACCGCCTGCTTGGCGCCCGAATCGAACTCAACTGACCGCCCATGCCCGCAGCCATCCGCCTCAGCCACTACGCGCTCAACGCCCCCACCGGTACTCACCCGGCCGGGGTCTATTGGGCCTGCCAGGCCGGCATACCGGCGTATCAGGCAGACAGAAACCTGTGCATACCAGACCCCAACAGCGGCAACCCCGACCCGGTCATGCTGGGGCGAATCCCCTCTGAGCACGACGAGGCTCCGTTCAACCCCCAGCGCCTGATCCCGGCCCTGGATTCCCTGCTGGACGAAAATGGCCCAGCCCTGACGGACAGCCGGATACTGCTTTGCCTGCCGGCGCCGGACCGGGCACGTTATGAGCGCCTACAGCAGTCCCTCCTCCCCTGGCTACACAATCGGCTGGCAGAAGTATGCGCTGCCGGCGAAATACGGGTGACCTGCCCCCGCACCCTGCCCGAAGCACTGGTGGAAGAATGGCAACACCTGCAGCAAGGGAACCTCACCGCGCTCACCCTGCTCGGGCTCGACAGTCTGCTTAATGAGGAAACCCTTAACGAACGGCAACCCACTAACGACGTACGCACCCATAGCTGGAGCCACGGCCGGATCCTCTCGGAGGCCATCGCCCTGGTGAGATTCGAAGCAAGCGACACCTTGCAACCCGGCGACATTACCTGCACCGGCCTTGGCAGCTCGGCTGCCGCAACGGATCACCCCTATCAACAGGGCCAGGCCCTGGCCACCGCCGCCCGGCAGGTTGCGGCCAATGACACCGTTGCCCGTCCTGATCGGCTGGTACTGGCGCGCGCACAAACCCGCGACCATGAACTCAGCTGGCACTCTACCCAGACAAGCCTGTGGCCAGTGCGTCTCTCCAACCGTGACAACCTGGCCATGCGCAAAGGGGAAAAAGAAGCACCGCAACCGACCCTGCCAGCGCCACTGCATATCCTGCGCCCGGCACTCACCATCGGCGATAGTGGCGCAGCCACCTTGCCAATTGGCCTGATCACCGCCTGTGAAGCGCTGCGCTTTCGCATCTGCCCGGCGGATACCGCCCTGGTGCTGGACAGCCCCGATGGCCCGCAACACCTGGCCATGCAACTGCATCATCAACGACAAGACATCGCACAACACCCCGGTTCAATGGAAGGAACCCGCCATGAGTAATATCCTGATCAACGGCCTCACCGCTGTTCACGCCGGCTCCGGTGGCACTCTTGTCACCATGGATATCTGCAAGACGCCGCCTTTCTGTCAGCCCATTCCCTACAACAACGTGGCCATGAGTACTGATGCCGCTGGCACCGCCAGCTCCGTGCTGGTCAACGGCAATCCGGTTTGCCATGTGGCGTCAACCTTCGCCAAAAGCAGCGGCGACATGGCGGGAACCTGCGGCGGGATCCTGTCCGGCACCATTGCCGGGCAGGCGGAATTTCTCACCTTCTCACCCAACGTCTTCGTGGAAGGCCAGCCCGCCGTGCGCCAGAGCGACATGATGGTGTCCAACATGCGCAACACCGCACCCGCCCCACTCCAGCAGGCCGGCGCCGGATTGCCCCAGGGGCTCACGCCGGAAGAAACCGAAGAACAAACCATCGCACCGACCCATCGTCTTGACGTGGACAACAAGGCTCCCGCCCAGCCCCGTCGTCGCCACTTCGTACGCCTGCGCCGGAGGGTGAAATGAACGCCCAAACCCGCTTCCTGGCCGACAATGAAACCGTCGGCAACAGAACCATCGCCTCTTTCTACGTCAACGGAGAAGACGCCTCGGAACTGTTCCTGGAATTCAACGACAACCGCACCCGTTACCCTGACGCGGTCGCAAAAGGCCTGAAAGAAAGCGGCTATCTGAGCAAAGACAGCGACAACCTGTATCTGGTGCCACTGGGTCAGGGACTGCCTGTAGTCCGGGACGACACCAGCACAGACGCCCTCACCGCCCTCGGCCACATCAAACCCGTGCGCTTTGCGGATCCGGAAGGCCTGCATCTTGCCCCCCTTCGCGACAACGGCAGACTGTATATTTTTGTCGGTGGCTACCTGTGGCGGGAACTGGTGGTCAGCGATGACGGCAACACCTTCCGCGACATCAACCTGGCCAAGTACCAGGGCTGCGACCAGCGCCCACCGGACGACGGCATGGAAACCGAAATCGGCGCCATCACCGTCCCCCACCGCCTCAATGGCGGCCCGGTACTACTGCAAATCGCCTTCTCGGAAATCCCCTGGAGCTGGGCCCTGATCGAAATCCTCGGCGGCCTGGCCGATGAAGACCCCCGTTACCTGCCCGACCTGCCGGAACACGCCCCCTACCGGTGGCATCGCGACAACGTGGACCACGCCCTGCGCCTGCAGCGGACCACGCTGTTAAATGTGAATAGTTTCGATGGCCAGGGCTCGCCGGACACCCTCAAACAAACGGCCCTGATCGGTGCCTGGCAAGCCAACAACCACTACAACCAGCCCGACGAAAACGGGCTGCTGGCCCTGCCCCAATTGAGCCGCGCAGATATTCAGGACAACCTGCCGGTGGCGGCCCTGCAGGACCCGCTGGGGATTGCCAACAACATGGTGGGCCTGATCCAGCTACATACCGAGGAGCTGAAAAGCCACCTGGCATCCATAGAAGGTGATCCAGATCTTCCCGACCTGGCAGACGCAGATCCAAACTCCTGCATCAACCCCAACGCCATCGACAAGGAAGAGCACGGCAAGAGTGCCCTCTATGCCTACCAGTTACTCTTCAATGAAGAACTTCATGAATGGAGCCAAACCAGGCGAGGTCGAAGATACGACGATAAAAGCCCACACGCCCGCAACCTTCGCGCGGCAGCCTCACGCATCGATCGCAGCGAACTGGAAAAGATTCTTCGCGTTGAAGAGCGCCGCGAACTGCGCCAACACATCCGCAGCCTGCGCCAGGCACTGGTCCACTGGCTGGAGGGAAACCTTGCCGATGGCAGCCCGGCTAACAGCGATCAGCCACTACTGGTCAGTTGTCCACAGGCCCTCCTGGACCTTGCCTGGCTACCCGTTCCCGACCAGAACCAGCACCTCCAAGTGGCCGACTGGGACAGCCCACACACCACGCCGGACTACAGTGTCCTCTGGGCCAGCATCAACGGTATCCTCAGCGGTGCAGGTCCTGACCCCATCGTCATTGACGGCAGCTACGATGCCAGCCCGGACACCGACTACAACCCGGATAACGACCCCATCCAGATCTGGCTGGCCGATATTCTGGAAACAGGCCATCCTCTGCACGAAGCCCTCTTTCCCGGCCCCGGCCAGATCCCTCTGGAGCAGGACTACCAACCGGACACCAGTGCAGAAAACATCTTTTCCCCACCACGAGTCACCACGTTTCGAACCGCCGCCTTCGCCGCTCTATTTTCCGGCGAGAGCCGCAACGATGATGATCAAGCTCTGCTGCGACACCTAAACCAAGCCAGCACTCAGGCAAGCACCACTCTGGCCTCCCTGCTGTTTCACTTCCAGCGGCAATGGCAGAAAGCCTTGCAACAAAAAAGCACCGAGTCAGTGGACATGCTCATGAGGCTGACTAAAGCCAGCGGCGAAAAAGACCTTCGCGGCCTGCGGCTGGTAAAGGAAGGGCAAACCATCCCTCAAGGAAAAATCATTATCGAAGCAGAGGCCACCTTCAACGGCCTGAAACGCCAGGAACGTCGCAGCATTGTCCGCCAGGGTGGCCTGGATGCACCCGGCAGAGTCGCTCTGTTTGACCCGAAAACCCTGGATGCCGTAGGCAGTACTGACGTCACGGATCTGACCATCAACCGGGGCCTTCCACAACCGCTGGACAAGGTCAGATGGCCAGAACAGTTCAGCAAAATTAGCGGCGATGGCCTCGCCCGGGCTAACGCCACCGTCATCGCTATTCCCACCACCAGTGAGTACATCCGTCATTGGCACCAACCCGATACCCCAGCCAGCCCAGGCACCTCTACCGCCACCCGCACCCTGAAAGGGGCCGGTAAGGTGCTACCACCGATTTGGGCGGTGTTGGAGGTTTATAATTTGCAGTCCGCAACAGAAAGCATTCAGCGGAATGGCCTCAACCTGAATAATGGCAGCAAAGCCATCGTCAGTGGATTCGCTCTTCTCTATGCCCTAACCGATACCGCTATCCAATTAGCTGGCGAAGATAAAACCGTCCGTGCCCTATCTGCTGTCGCCTTAAAAAAGGAGGCTGACTGGGCCAACCAGTTGGTCAAAGGCAACGTCTACGTCGGAAAATTGGGAGTCAACACTTTTAAAGGTATTGGCTTTCTGCTCAGCGCGGCGGGTGCCCTAATGGTCGCCTCCGATGCCATCAACCAATGGCAAAAAGCCAACCAAACCCGCGCCCTCGTCCATGGGGTGGAGGCCGCCGCCCTGGCCGGTGCTGCCGCCAGTCAGCTTGGCCGGGCCGTTGTCAGCAAAATGGCCGAACGGGCAATCCTGCTCCGGCTTGGTCCCTGGGGCTGGGCCTTCTTCGGCGTAAGCATTATTGCCTCAGTGATCGCCCACAGCCTGGAACTAACCCCTATCGAACGATGGGCCAGCTACGGCCCCTTCAGCAAGAACAAAGACCTGCGTTTCACCGAAGAATACCAGGGTCTGGATGCCAAACAGGTCTACCGGGCCCTGCTGTCTCTGTTGCTGGCCCCGCGGGTTAAAGTCCAGCCTGACAGGATCTTCCCGCCCTCTAGCGTCCGCGTGGAAATCCATGCCCCCGCCGTCGGCCAAGCAGGCAAGATTGAACACTACGCCTACTGGAAAGAGGCGAATGACCGTGTCTACCCCCTCAAGCCCCGGGGCTGGCACCCCCTGCTGGCCGACAAGAACGACCCGGCCAGCCGCATCGGCATTGTCGCCTGGTACCATCCACCGGAAACCTCCGGCAGTGCCGAAGTTATTGTGGAGTCCCGTTACTGGCACCAGGAAACCCAGGACTGGTTGCCCTTCGACCCCACCGGGCCCCAGCAGTATCTGGAAGGCAACATCATTAATACCCAAACCAGTGCCTGGTCCCGGTCACAGCCGGTTGTCCTCGACGGCCACATACCAGCATATAGCTTTAACGGATAACGCCATGACAGAAACCATAGACAACGTCTATTTGAATACCGCCTACAACAGCCAGGTACCCCGTAGGCTGGACCCTGTTCCTCCCTCGAAAAACCAGGACGGCCACTTTACTCAAGTGGCCTTGGGGGCGCCTTTAAACCTGCCCGGCAAAGCCCATTGCCAAGAATACGCTGGCGAATGGCGCTGCGATATTCGGGACTTGATTGAGTTAAAGAAACCTGGTTCTGACGATAAAAAAAGCAAGAAACTGGGAAACCCGCATTTGGTTGATAGATGGCCCAGCCTATTTGAGTGGGCAATTTTTTCCAGAATGCTTTGCTATGGCGCGGCTTGGTTTGCTTTTGCGGGGGGGGGATTTACCTCTATATATATTTTCTTCGCTGTAGGCTACAAAGAAGCTCTAGATTTGTTTACTTGGGGCTTCCTGCCTCTTCTAAGTATCTGGCTAATCCTTAAACTTTTAACTCGAGGCGAACCAAAACTCAAAAAAGATACCCGTTTCTACCGCCGTACCGGCATAGTCAGCATTTATCAAAAGCGTAAAGCACGCTTGGAAATTCCTTTCGATGAATTCGATCCACACATGACCACCCGTACCGCCGCCACCGGCTCCACCGGTTTTATGCTGCTACTGGTACACCGTTACTCCGATCTGGTCATCAGCCACATCAATGATTACCCGGAAGTGTACCAAGTCTATTTGGAGTGGGAGGCACTCGTGCAATTCATGGATGTCTCCCAACCCCTGCCCGATCAGCCAATTATCGAACCCGCCCGGCAGTTCGATCCGGTTACCGCCCTGTATGACAAAAAAACCAGCAGGCCCAAACACTTCTGGCGAGGCATGTGCGAAGAGGAATTCGCCGCCCATCGCGAAGCCGCCCGACAAGCGGCCAAGGAATTCCCCTGGGGAAAAACCCGCGAACAGGCCCTGGCCAGCGGCTGGAAACCCTCCGAGCAGCGCATCGACTGGAAAGCCTTCAAAGAAAAGCACCAAACTGCATGAATGATTCCATCTATGCCATCACAGCCTACAACAGCAAGGCGCCACGCAATCTGGAGCCTGCCCCTCCCTTGGAAGAACGGGGCGGCTACTTTACCCAAGTGGCCATCGGTCGCCCCCTGAACCTGCCCACAGGGGCCCACTGCCGGGAGCCCCTGGCGGAAGACAGCACCTGCATCGAGGAAGACCTGGACTTTCTGCGTGGCCCGGACAGCGCTCCCAAAGCTTACCAGAACACCGAGGATGCCCCCCATATCAAGGCCATCTGGCCCACCATGTTCGAGTGGGCGGTAGCATTGAGAGCGCTTAGATATATAGCTGCTTGGTTTGCTATTTCAGGAGCAGCAGCTTGCCTCCTATTTGGATTTCTCAATGGGCTGGAAGTGGGTATTGGCTTTTTCAAATTTTCATTTCTACCACTTTTCGGAGTTTGGTTGTTTTTTAAACTTTTAACCCGAGGCGAACCAAAATTAAAAAAAGACACCCGCTTCTACCGCCGCACCGGCATGGTCAGCATTTATCAAAAGGGCAAGCCTCGTCGGGAAATTCCCTTCGATGAGTTCGATCCGCACATGACCGCTCGTACCGCCGCCACCGGCTCCACCGGTTTTATGCTGCTACTGGTGCACCGTTATTCCGATCTGGTTATCAGCCATATCAACGATTACCCGGACGAATTCGAGGTCTATCTGGAGTGGGAAAATCTGTCGCAGTTTATGGATATCTCTCAGCCCCTGCCGGATACCCTGATCAACGAACCCGCCCGCCCGTTCGACCCGGTAACAGCCGAATACGATAAGAAAAATGGCAGGCCCAAACACTTCTGGCGAGATATGAGCCGCGAAGAGCTGCACGCTCGCTACAAAGCGGCCTGCCAGGCGGCCAAGGACTTCCCTTGGGGAAAGACACGAGATCAGGCACTGGCTCAGGGCTGGAAATCCTCTGAGCAACGTAGGCGGAAAATTAATAAAAATTAAGCATTGAACGATCTTATTTTTCTAGTTCGAAACCTATCTATTATTTCATATACCCGGCAGCTGATAACAACACTTTACGGATAAAGTAATGCCCATATTTGGAAACGGAAAAAGGCTCGAAACGCTAGCCGAACCACAGTGCAGGGAATATCTTGCGATATTTGATGACAATCTGGCCGATAGCTTCTCTGGAATGGTCAAAAAAAGCTCTTTCACCACAGAGCAAGACAGCTATATATGGAGCGAAGTGAATTACATCCCCTTTAATGCCATTTGGGAAGTATCAATGGCTCTCTCTTTATTCTTCTCTATTATTACTCAATTCGCCATGGCGCTTTTAATAGTAATGATGCCGCTTATCGATGGGAGCCCTATAGAAAAATACCTGCCGTGGCCTATCGTTTTAGCACCACTCGTTACCGCTATGCTTTCTCCCTTCAAGAAAACATCCATAACGATATTCATAACATTCATAAGCATACGAATTTCCGACTACAATTTCAGCAAGCCTTTTTTTGAGGATGACTTCATGATATTCATGCTATCAGCCTCTTTCATTTTCTTGGCTATTTTTATTTTTTCAACAACAATGAGCCGTTTCTTAAAACCAAAAGAAAGAATGAACACTATATTTAATCGCAAAACCGGAAAAGTTCACATTTACTGCAAGAAAGAAAAAGAAAGGAAAGCAGTTCCATTTTCCGATCTTGCTCCGTCAAAAAAGTCCTGGAGCACGCCAATGCATCACAGCATTGATCCAGGCCAGACCCTGACTGTCGTTCACAAAGAAACCGGATTAAGAGCATGCAAAATCATCGTCAACAATGGCAATTACTATGACCCATACTTGCGCTGGGAAATTTTCCAGCAATTCATGAATCCCTCCCTTCCACTTCCGGATGTCCCTGAATTTGAGCCTATAAGGCAATACGATCCTGTCACAAAAAAACATGATCAGGAGACGTCCCGCCCAGAGAATTTCTTCCGCGATATGGGGCGAGCTGAGTCAATACTCCGCTGCCAGAAGGCCAAGGAGGCTGCCTATGATTACCCTTGGGGGATGCCTCTCGAACAGGCAAAAGCCATGGGCTGGCAGCCATCCATCAAACGAATAAGTCGCAAGGAAATTATAGAGGTCAGAGAAAAGGAGAAAGACACGCTTCAGAACCTTACATCTGAAATCACACATGCAAAGTTCTTTAAACGTAGCCTTCCCTTCCTGCTATTTTGCATTCTGCTGATGTTGATAGAACCCTAATAACCCGAATCACTGTCAACTATCGTCATGCACTCCGAATCAGCTTATGGTCGTGATTAACGATCACTATCGGACCAGCAGCGCCCTGATGTTTGCGGGGCAGGAAGGGCCATTGATGCAGGAACAGGGCTGACTGCCGGACGGGTCGGCAAACGGGGAACTGCGGCACAGCCACCCCTGAACAAGGCTCGTTACCGTCCCAACATCAGTCCCGCATAAAACCGCACCATATGCGGGTACTGCTCACGAGGCAGGCGTTCGTTGTGGCCGTGGAAGCGGGCCAGGTCGTCCTGGCCAAGGGAGACCGGCATAAAGCGAAACACCTGATCTGAGAGATGCTGATAGTGACGCGCATCGGTGCCGGCGATGAGCAGGTAGGGGGCGACCACCGGTTGTTCCGGCAGGGCCCTAACCAGGGCGGCGAGGCGGTCAAAGGTGGCGGAGGGAATCCGGGTGACGGCGGACGGGTCGGACAGGAAAGCGCCCCTGGCCGTTACGGTGATGTTGTCCGGTAGCTCCTGCTGCAGATAGGCCTGCAGGCTTTCGCGGGTTTCGCCGGGGGCCAGGCGAAAATTCAGGGTGGCGTTGGCGGTGGCCGGCAGTACGTTTTCCTTTACTCCGGCTTCCAGCAAGGTGGGTGACATGGTGGTGCGAACCAGAGCATTGGTTTCCGGTTTGCCTTCCAGTTGGCGAATGATCAGCGGCTCGAACAGCCACAGGTTGGCAAATACCAGCCGCTTGGCGAAGGGTTGGTGAGACGCGACCTGTTCCAGCATTTTTCGAGTCGGCCCGCTCAGTGAAGCAGGGCGGGGATGGGTCTGCAGATGGTCGATGGCTGCCGCCAGATCACCGATGGCAGTTCGCTCCGGCGGCCGTGACGAATGCCCCGGCTCGGCCTCTGCCTGTAGCTCTACCGTCATGTAGCCTTTCTCGGCAATGCCCATCAGCGCCACCGGGCGATCAAGACCCAGGATACTACCCGGTAGCATCATGCCGCCCTCGTCCAGAATCAGGGAAAACCGCAGGTTCTGCTGTTCCAGCCAGGCAGCAATCTTCACTGCACCCTCGCGGCCACCGATTTCCTCATCGTGACCGAATGCCAGATACACATCGCAGGCGGGAGGCTGGCCGTTTTGCAACAAGGCTTCGGTGGCTTCCAGAATGGCCATCAGGCTGCCCTTATCATCCAGGGCGCCGCGCCCCCAGACAAAGTCGCCATCCACTACTCCGGCAAACGGTGGGTGCTGCCATTGTTCCGGGGACGACACCGGCACCACATCCTGATGGGCCAGCAGCAACTGTGGCGGGCAATCGTTATTGCTATCCCAGTGATACAACAGGCTATGGCCGAAGGTTTTCAGGGAAAGGGTCTGGTGGGTCAACGGAAAGCTGGCGCGCAGAAAATCATGGAAGCCCACAAAGGCATCGGGCTGCTCCGGCAGGGTAGCAAAACGCAGGGCGGTGGCCAGTCGTTCCACCATGGCGTCCTCGTCCATGGTCTGGTGCAATTCAGGCAGGTCGGCAACGCGGTTATCTGCCTGCGGCAATGTCAGGGTGTTATAGAGCAGGACTCCGAGCAGAATGAGTACGGCCAGTACCAGCAATTGCAGCAAGCGTTTCATTTTTTCCCGCCTTTATTGATGCGTTGTTAGTATCACACTCCCAGATTAGCGAAGAGTTCTTCGCTGCAGGCCTGTGCCGGCCTTCCCGCCGTATCAATACGAATAACTGGCACCGACCAGGGTTCATACTCCCGAGCCTGAACCGCTGACCAGGTCGGCACAATCAAGCCAGGCAGAGAGGATGTCCGCGCGTCCACTCGGCGACGGTGCTCTTCAGCATCGGAACAGATGACTTCGATATTGATGCACGCGGCCCCAGCCGCGTCTGCCGCCTGCTGCCAGCCAACCCGGAAGGCCGCTACCGTGTTGCAGGAATCGCAGATCACCGACAAGCCCTGTTTCAGACAGTCCGTGGCCATGTAGGCCGCCAGCTCATAGCCCTCGGCATGAATATGCAGCCGGCAGGTGTCGCGCAAGCCCTGCTCCACAGCATCCACACGCAGGTAGGTAGCACCCGTGCGTTTCGCCAGCGCTATGGCCAGTGTGGTTTTGCCCACGCCGGGCAAACCGGCAAATGCATAGAGCACTGCCATCTGCGGGTCAGACCAGCGCCTTGCGGTTGCGCAGCAGCTCGCCCAAGCCGGCCTTGTCCAGTTGCAGGTCCACGTAGGCGGCGATGACTTCGCCGTTGTCCATGGCCAGCACTTCGTTGAGTAGCTGACGGGTAAAGCTGGCCTTGACCTGGCGTACGGCAGCTTTCACCTTGAGCAGGTTGGAGGCATTCATGGACAGGGCATTGACCCCCATGGCCATGAGCAATAATGCCGAGCCCACTTCCCCCGCCATTTCACCGCACACGGACACCGGTACGCCTTCTTCATGGGCCTGCTCGACCACATGCAAAATGGCATGCAGTACCGCCGGGTGATAGGAGTTATACAGCGATGCCACCTGCCGGTTGTTACGATCCACCGCCAGCAGATACTGGGTCAGGTCGTTGGTGCCGATGGACAGGAAATCCACCCGCTGGGCCAGCGCCCGGGCCTGGTAGACGGCGGCGGGCACTTCGATCATCACCCCCACCTGGGGCATGGCAATGTCGAGGCCTTCATCGCGGACTTCCAGCCAGGCACGGTGAATCAGATGCTGGGCTTCTTCCGCTTCGATCACGCTGGTGACCATGGGTAGCATGATGTGCAGGTTATTCAGACCATCGCTGGCCTTGAGCATGGCGCGCACCTGCACCATGAAAATTTCCGGATGATCCAGGGTGACACGGATCCCCCGCCAGCCCAGGAAGGGGTTTTCTTCCTCGATGGGGAAGTAGCTCAGCGACTTGTCGCCACCGATATCCAGGGTACGCATGGTCACCGGATGTGGCGCAAAGGCGGCGAGCTGCTCCCGGTAGATCACCCGCTGCTCTTCTTCGGAAGGAAAGCGGTCGCGCACCATGAAGGGAATTTCCGTGCGATACAGCCCCACCCCTTCGGCACCACGCTCGATGGAGCGGTTGATGTCTGTCATCAGGCCGGTGTTCACCTGCAGGGGAATGCGCACGCCGTCCAGGGTTTCCGCCGGTTCATCGCGCAGTTTTTCCAGACCGGCCTGGAGGTTGGCTTCCTCGGCGATGATCTCTTCAAATTGCTGCTTGAGCTCCGGTGAGGCATTGGCCACCACCCGGCCACGGAAACCATCAACGATGATTTCCTTGTCGTCCATTTGCTTGAGCGGCAGGTTCTGGGCGCCCACCACGGTGGGAATGCCCATGGCGCGGGCGACAATCGCCATGTGCGAGTTGCGCGAACCCCGCGTCGTCACGATGCCGCGAATCCGCTCACGGGGAACTTCCATCAACATGGGCGCGGAAATGTCTTCGCCCAGCAGAATGCAGTCATCCGGGAACACGATATGCCGGCGGTTCTGACTCTGCAGCTGCGCCAGCACCCGCCGGCCCAGGTCGCGCACATCCGCCGCCCGTTCACGCAGATAGGGATCATCCATCATCTCGAAGTTGCGCACATGGGCATCCACCACCGTACGCAGGGCCCCCTGGGCCCACTGCCCCTCACGGATATGCACAATCACTTCGGCGGGTAACGCATGCCGGTCCAGCATGCGCAAATAGACATCAAACAGCGCCTGCTCTTCAGTGCCCAGGCTCTTTGATGCGCGCTCAGCAAGATCTCGCACTTCCTGGCGCACGCGCACCAGCGCATCGTCCAGGCGGGCAATTTCCGCGCTGACATCTTCCACCTGACGATCCGGCACGGCTGACAGATCCGCCGCCGGGAACAGCAACACACCAAAGCCAATAGCCGCACCAGGGCAACCGGGCAGGCCATCATAGAAACTGGGCAGGTCCACGCCGCCCGAATCCAGTTGGTCAAACAACACACCGGAAGCATGGGCATGGGCAATTACCGCCGACAGCTGGGCGGAAATGGTCACCAGAAAGGCTTCTTCACTCTGGTCGAAACGGCGCACATCTCTTTGCTGTACCACCATCACACCAAGCACCTTGCCATGGTGCATCACCGGCACGCCGAGAAAGGCATGAAAAGGGTCTTCGCCGGTTTCAGCCAGGTAATGGAATTTCGGGTGGCTGAAGGCGTCTTCCAGGTTCACCGGCTCCTCGCGCAGGCCAACCTGACCCACCAGACCTTCCGACAACCCCAAGCTGACATGGCCCACAGCTTCCTGCTTGAGGCCTTCGGACGCCATCAATACATAACGCTGCTCTTCTTCGTTACGCAGATAGATGGAACACACCTCGGTGCCCATGGCATCACGGACCCGCTTGGCCATCAGGTTGAGCGCGGAGGGAATATCCGCAGCGTTGTTCACCTCCTGGACAATGCGTCGCAGGGTATCAAGCATTGGGGTTGTCTCCCGGTGAAATCGGCTTTCTGTCCTGCTCGCCCCGCTCCCCCTTCAGAGCCGGGGCCAGTTCACGCAGGGCACGGGCATAAACGCCACGTTTAAAATGCACCACCTTACGAATCGGATACCAGTAATTGACCCAGCGCCAAGCCTTGAATTCAGGACTTTCGCTGGCAAACAGGTCAATAGCCTCTTCTTCCGCCGTCAGCCGCAGCAGAAACCATTTCTGCCGCTGACCAATACAATGGGGACGATTGCGAGGCCGACGAAGAAAACGGCGCGGCAGACGATAGGTCAGCCACCCTTCAGTGCTGGCAACAATCTCCACGTGTTCACGACGCAGACCGACCTCTTCTTCCAGCTCGCGAAAAAGCGTCTCCTCCGGGGTTTCGCCGGGCATCATGCCCCCCTGGGGAAATTGCCAGGCATCACGGTTACCCACCCGGCGACCCCAGAATACCCGCCCATCCTGGCCGGCAATGATGATCCCGACGTTCAACCGGAATCCCTTTTCATCAATAATGCCTGTCATGGTGTCTCTACGAGTCGGCACACCATTGCCGACTCTGGCTCCTTGTTGACCCATTAAACCTTGCCGGGCAACCCGCAATCAATGCACAACCGTGCAACATCCGGTCCACAATCACCGACAGCCTTGCCAATAGGGCCTCCAGCCACCTGCCAGCTCCCTATAACTTGTCATTCGCTTCGCATAAAATGTGCCGTTCACGTAAGGAGAGGCCATGACGCTCGCAATTTTCGACCTGGACAACACCCTGATCGCCGGCGATTCCGACCACCTGTGGGGGGACTGGCTGGTGGAAAAAGGCATTGTCGACCAGCAGCATTACAAGGACACCAACGACCAGTTCTACGTGGATTACCAGAATGGCCGTCTGGACATCATGGCTTACCTGCGTTTTTCCCTGAAGGTGCTGGCCGAGCATGACATGGCACAGCTGCATTTCTGGCGTGAGCAGTTCCTGGCGGAAAAACTCGATGCCATGTGGCTACCCAAGGCAGAAGCCCTGCTGCAGAAACACCGGGACCAGGGCCATACGCTGATGATCATTACCGCGACCAACGATTTCGTCACCGCACCGCTGGCGGACCGGCTGGGCGTGGATCACCTGATCGCCACCGTGGCCGAGTGCAAGCGCGAGCGCTATACCGGCAATGTGGCCGGCATTCCCAGCTACCGGGACGGCAAGGTGGAACGACTGGCAGAATGGCTGCGGGCCAACGACGAAACGCTGGCAGGAAGCTGGTTCTACAGTGATTCCCATAACGATCTGCCACTACTCAGAAAAGTGGACAACCCGGTGGCGGTGGATCCGGATGCCACCCTGGATCGCGAAGCACGGGAACAAGGCTGGCCGATCATCAGCCTGCGCTGAGACTCATAAAAAAGGGGAAGGGGAACCATGCGTTATTTTTTCGCCGCACTGCTGGCACTGGTGCTAAGCGGCTGCGACAGCAAGACACCGGAACCGGAGCAGACCGAAGAGACGGTTATGTCCGCCGCGACGGCAGAGATCCCCGCCACCGACTGGCAACAAAGCGCAGATAACGCCTTTCAGGACCGTGCCGAAGCCTGGCAACAAGCCCTGAACGATTTCACCGAAAGCCGTGAGCAGGCACAACTCGATGCGCTGCGCGATCGTCTGGAAGACTGGTATGCCGCCTTTGTGGATCATTACCTGCTCGCTGCCAGCCGCGCCTGTCAACTCAGGCAACAGGAATTGCTCAACCGCATGGACACTTGGCCGCTCTACCCCGGCTATCTGGATGCCCTGCCGCAATGGCCGGAATCCGGCCTGATCAGTGATCCTTATCTGGAAATGACACGCAAATCCCTGCGCACCCAGCACGGCGCCACCGATGCCAGCGAAGCCAGCCTGGGCTTTGCCGCCCTGTTTGTGGCACTCAATGGCACCGAAGAAACCCCAAAGGCACTGCCTCTGCTGGCCGGCGAAGACGAGATTGCCCTGCGTCGGCGACAGTATCTGCAGCTGGCTGGCGAGCAACTACAGGCCGATGCCAAACTGCTGTCCGTGGACGCGCCCCTGGATTCACCCTCCCTGAAATGCGGGCTGGAACACACACTGGCGCGCGACGCAGGCAAAGACAGCACCGATCTGGAAGCGGAAGGCCTGTTTATCCCGGCAACCGTGCGCGAAGTGAATGCAAAACAGTTAATGAAGGGTATGCGCAATATGGATTCGACCACCCTTGCGGGCTGGGCAGAAAAAGCACCAGGAATTAAAGAGGCCATTGCGGCATCGAAAAAAGAAGACAGCGAGGCACTGTCAGCCTGGCTGAATCAGCCCTGAGCGAATAAAGCCTTTGTAGGAGCGGCGCTCGAGCGGCGAAGAAAGACGTTTCGAGAAACGAGTCACGAGGAGCGAAAACCTGGTCTCTCCGTCTTTCAGGTTTTGGTTTTCGAAACTCGCTTCTCGCAACTCGATACCGTGATAATCGCGCCGCCAGCGACGTTCCTACAGCCAATCACAGCAATAGGCGGAGAGATTCTCACGTCGGCAAGAATCACTACCCACAAAAAAAGCCCGCCGAATTTTCATTCGGCGGGCTTTTTTTGTGCTGAGCGCTACTTAGAAGTTGTAGCGGCCGAACACACCGTAGGTATCACGGTCGCCACCCACAACAACGCGGGCACCCAGATCCACCACCGGAGTCAGCTTGAACAGACCCTGACCGTAAACACCCAGATCATCATCGTACAGATCCATGTAGGTCAGGCCACCGGACAGCTCCAGCTGTTCGGTGGTGGCATGACGCAGACCGCCACGCAGCTCAAAGCCGATCTCGTCATCGTCACCGCGGTCCACATCCACCTCGTCGTAAATGATGTCGGCAGTGCTCACGAAGTCCAGACCACGCTGAAGCGGGGTATGGAAGCCCACACCACCGGACAGACGGTGACCATCGACATCAGCATCAAAGGGGCCGTTATCGTAATCACCATCATAGAAGCCCAGGCTACCGCGCAGGAAAATATGCTCATCCAGCGCAAAGCTGCCTTCGCCGGTAATAGCGTCTACATCCCAACCATTGTCCAGGTCCCAGCGATCGTAGGCCAGTTGACCATAGGTGTAGGAAAAGCCGTTATCACGAACCATGGAAGTCTGCTGCTCCGCCATGGCCGGTGAAGTAACAGCCAGAGCAATTCCTGACACAAGCAAAGTTTTCTTAAACATAGAAAAGGTCCTCTCAGTATTGATAAACGGCATCAATGTGCGCTCACTGTAGTGGGGATATGGAGTCTCTTACGCGCGAGCGGTTCCGTCTTTTGGACAGTTTTATAAAAATTTTCAATGCCGTAGAGCCTGCCAAAGCTGTTGTGATGCTTTTCAGCCACAACAGAATCTTCTTTTGTAAGCCTTAAACAGGTGCACTCTTATAGCACAGGCTTGACCTTGGGGTTACCCTGAAGTTTGACAATCTGTGACAACACGCATGGTTTCGCCCTCACGGCCAATGGAGATCCCGATGCAGACACAGAGATTCGATATTCAGGGTGCCAGCTGCCAGGGCTGCGTCCGCAAAATTCGCCAGGCGCTCGATCCTGTTGCAGGTGTCGACGATGTGCAGGTGGATCTGGACGCTCAGCAGGTGACTGTCACCGGTAGCGCCGACAGTGCCGACGTACAGGCAGCCTTGGCCAAGGCCGGTTATGCCATCGAAGACAAACATCAGACGGCACCATCATCGCCCGCCAGCACCAATCAGGAGCAGCAGCTCGCCATTACCGGCGCCACCTGCGCTGCCTGCGTGCGCACCATCGAGAACGCCCTGCGCAACACGCCCGGGGTCACCCAGGCACAAATGAATTTTGCCGACCGCACTGCAAGAGTCAGTGGATCGGCGGACCCCCAGGCCCTGATTGACGCCGTGGAAAAGGCGGGCTATGGCGCCAGCCTGCTGGACGACAGCGATAACGGCGATGCCCGCGAAAAGCAGGAGCGGCAACACTATCGCGGCCTGTTGCGCCATACCTGGCTGGGCCTCGGGCTGGGCGCTCCGTTGATGGCCTGGGGGCTGCTGGGCGGCAACATGATGGTACAGCCCGGCACAGCCAGCCAGCGGATCTGGCTGGCTATCGGCCTGCTGACCCTGGGAGTCCTTTCTACCGCCGGCCGCCACTTCTTTGTCGGTGCCTGGAAAGCGTTTGGCAATCACAACGCCAACATGGACACCCTGATCGCTCTGGGCACCGGCGCTGCCTGGCTCTACTCCATGGCCGTGGTACTGATTCCCACCGCCCTGCCGGAAGCCGCCCGCCACGTGTACTTCGAAGCCAGCGCCATGATCATCGGCCTGATAAACCTGGGCCAGGCACTGGAAGTGCGAGCCCGGGGCAAAACCAGCGCGGCGGTAAAACGGCTGCTGGACCTGGGCGCCAAAACTGCGCGGGTGGTCCGCGATGGCAAGGAGCAGGATATTCCCGTGGAGCAGGTGCAGACCGACGACATCCTGCGTGTGCGCCCCGGTGAAAAAATTGCCGTGGACGGCATTGTCGAGGAAGGCGAAAGCCGCCTGGATGAATCCATGCTCACCGGCGAACCCATGCCGGTGAGCAAGACCCCCGGCGACACGGTCAGCGCCGGCACCCTGAACGAAGGGGGCACCCTGCTCTACCGGGCCACCGCCGTGGGCAAGGACACTGCCCTGTCACGCATTGTGGCGCTGGTGAAAAAGGCCCAGGGCAGCAAGCCTCCCATCGGGCGCCTGGCCGACGACGTCTCCGCCGTGTTCGTACCCACCATCATGCTGATCGCCGTGGTCGCCGCCCTAGCCTGGTTCAACCTGGGGCCGGAACCGCGCATCACCCACATGCTGATCAGCGCCACCACGGTGCTGATCATTGCCTGTCCCTGTGCCTTGGGTCTGGCCACCCCCATGTCGGTCATGGTCGGTGTCGGCAAGGCCGCCGAGCACGGCATTCTGATTCGTGAAGGTGACGCCCTGCAGACCAGCAGCAAGCTGGACACCATTGTCCTCGACAAGACCGGCACTATCACTGAGGGCAAACCTGCACTGACCGATATTCTCTGCGCCGAAGGCCAGCAGGAAGACACCCTGCTGCAGTTGGCAGCCAGCCTGGAAAGCGGCTCCGAGCATCCGCTGGCGCGCGCCATCGTGGAAGCGGCGGAGCAGCGTGAAATCAGCCCGGACCGGGCCGACAATTTCCAGGCCCTCAACGGCAAAGGCGTCAGCGCCACCCTGAACGGCAAACAATACCGACTCGGCAACCGTCGCTGGCTGGAAAGCGAAGGCATCAGCGTGAATCTGAACAGCGACTCGCTCACCGAGCGCGGCGCCACACCCCTGTTCCTGGCTGAAGACAACACCCTGCTCGGCGTCCTCGGCGTGGCCGACCGCATCAAGGAGGACTCCCGGGAGGCCATTGCCCGTCTGAAAGATCAGGGCCTCACCGTAGTGATGATTACCGGCGACATCCAGGCCAGCGCCGACGCCATCGCCAAACAGGTAGGCGTGGATCAGGTCATGGCGGAAGTGCTGCCAGAGGACAAGGCAAAAAAAGTGCAGTCTCTGCAGGAAGAAGGACGCATCGTGGCCATGGTCGGCGACGGCATCAATGATGCCCCGGCGTTGGCCCAGGCGGATGTGGGCTTTGCCATCGGTACCGGCACCGACGTGGCCATCGAATCCGCTGCCATCACCCTGATGGGCGGTTCCCTGCACGGCGTCGCCGATGCCATGGCAATCTCCGCCGCCACGGTTCGCAACATCAAGCAGAACCTGTTCGGCGCCTTCATCTACAACAGCCTTGGTGTGCCGGTGGCAGCCGGGGTGCTCTACCCGATCACCGGCAGCCTGCTCAGCCCGGTGATTGCTGGCGCCGCCATGTCACTCAGCTCGGTGACCGTGGTCAGCAATGCCAACCGGTTGCGCCTGTTCAAACCCCAGCGAGGCAAGTCATGACGCCGGAACAACTGGCCAAACAACTGCGCTGCCCCAGCGGCGATGATGGTGCCCAGGTGGCCGACGACATGAACCAGCATAACCAGCCGATCATCGCGGCCAGCTACCAGGCTCTGGGGCCATCGGCCGGTGACCATATCGTGGAAGTAGGCCCTGGTTCGGCAGGCCATCTGCCGGACCTGCTGGCCATGGCCGACAACCTGTATTACACCGGGCTGGATCTGTCACAGGACATGGTGGCCCAAGCGCAGCAGCACCATGGCCATCTGGAACGGGTGCATTTCGTGGCAGGCGATCTGCACGATGCGCCGCTGCCCCCGAACAGCGCAGACCATGTTGTCGCCATCAATGTGGTCTACTTCTGGAACCCGCTGCTACCGGCATTAAACGCCATTCGCAAACTGCTGCGCCCTGGCGGCCAGCTCTGTCTGGGCCTGCGTGACAGGAACAGCATGGCCACTCTGCCGGTATTCCGACACGGCTTTCTCACCTACAACGGCCCGGACCTGCAACAGGCCCTGAAGACGGCGGGCTTTGTCGACGTTCGCCAGCAGATCATTCCAGAGCAAAGTATCAACGTGATGGGCCAGGTAATGCACAAGACCGGCCTGGTCATCACCGCCCTGAATCCGGAGGTCAAACCATGACTCTACTGATCAATCTTGCCGGCCTGCTGCTGATGGCAGGAATCATCTGGTGGTTCTGGCTGTCCAAGTCCTCAGCACAAGGCCAGGAAGTCAGCGACCAGGGCACCACCATTGTGGTCGCCGACGGTGTCTACAGTCCGGCCACCCTGCACGCCAACGCCGGGGAGACACTGACCCTGCATTTCGACCGACGAGACCCTTCCCCCTGCGCCGAGCAGGTTGTGTTTCATGGGCTCGACGTGAGCGAGTTTCTGGAAACGGGTACCATCACCACCGTGACCCTGAACAACCCGCCCGCCGGCGAATACCGTTTCACCTGCCAGATGCAGATGTATCAGGGCAGATTGATTGTCACCTGAATCCGTGACTTCAGCGCGGATGCATGGCGTAAGAATTTGTTGCCACAGGGAATTTTCTGAAGAGGTGTCGTATCAGGGAATACGATCGACTGAAGAAAATTCTTTGTGGCGGCAAAGGCTGGCGTCAGGCGCCGCGATGAAGTCACGGGTTCAGGTGTTCGCTAACGCTGGCAGGCCCACGCAACATGCCACACGCATGAATGAGGAAACACGATGAAATTATTGACGGCACTCCTGTTGGCTTTTCTGGTCACCGCCTGCGGCGATGACGGTCCGCCAGAGCCCCAGGCAACAGAAACAACAACGCCAGCCTCTGAAGAAATGAAAACTGCCAGCACCGACCCGGTACTGGAAGTGTACAAATCCCCCACCTGTGGCTGCTGTGGCGCCTGGGCGGATCACATGAAAGCCAACGGCTATGAAGTGGTGGTTCATGAGCAGCAGAACCTGCAGTCCATCAAGGAAAAAGCCGGCATCCTCCCCGGACAGGGCTCCTGTCATACCGCCTTTATCGGTGACTACGTGATTGAAGGCCATGTGCCCGCCAGCGACGTGGATCGTCTGCTCGCCGAGCGACCGGACGCCAAGGGGCTCACCGTTCCCGGCATGCCGGTGGGCTCCCCGGGCATGGAAATGGGCGACCGCGTGGATGCCTATGACGTGCTGTTGTTCGATGAAAACAGCACCGAAGTCTTCAGCCACTATCCCGGGAACTGACCCTCCCCTGCAGGAACAGAGCGTAGCGGAGTAACGCCCGGAGGGCGGCCCCGAAGGGGTGAGCGAAGCGAATACAGCCTCTCGAGGTGCGAACCCGAGCTCAGGCGAGGGTAATCTATCCGGTAACGTCAAACCTGCTAACCGGTTCGCACCTCGAGAGGTTCTCCTACAGCGGCTTCGTGGACACGGCTGCAAAGCCCTTGCCTGTGCTTCAACCTGTCACACCAACCCGTTACAGTTTCCCCTTTGCGTGTATCGAGACCCTGAATGCTTCCTCTCCACGACTGGCTACTGCTGGCCAGCGTCTGCGCCCTGGGTGCCATGGCACCCGGCATCAGTCTGGCGGTGATTACCCGCCACACTCTCCATGGCGGCCCCCGCGCCGGCGCCATCGCCGGCATTACCCATGCACTGGGCGTCGGCATCTGGGCCACCGCTACCGTCACCGGGCTGGCGGTACTCTTTCACCGCTACCCGTCCCTGGAACTGGCATTCAGTCTTGCCGGCGCCCTGTTCCTGCTGTGGATGGCATGGAAAAGCTGGCAGGCGGGCCAGCAGCCGCTGGCACCCGCCAATACCGACAGCCCGTTCACCGTGCTGCACGGCGCCGCCCGGGACGGTTTCCTGGTAGCGTTTCTGAATCCGAAAGTGGCGCTGTTCTTCCTGGCCCTGTTCAGCCAGTTTCTGCAGGCAGACATGGCACAGGCCGCCCGCATCCAGATGGTGCTGACCTCCATGTTTATCGACGGTGGCTGGTATGTACTGGTGGCAGTGCTGCTTGGCCGCAGCCGTTTTCTGCCCTGGCTGCGGGCCCACCATCACTGGGTGGAAAAAGGCACCGCCGTGTTGCTGGTCGTCATCGCCGCCAGTGTGGTCTGGCAGGTGGCATGATGGCCGACCCCGTGCAGGGTTGGGACATCGATTTTTCAGCATGCCCACCCTGGTTTCCTTGTCGAGTATCAGGGTTTCCTTCATTACCCCTTTGACCTTGGGGTAGCCCCGGGGTTAATAATGATTCCATGAACCGATACCTGCGCCCCAATCACCGCTCCTTACTGGCCGGCCTGCTCGCCATCCTGATGCTGGTGGTGACAAGCAGTTTGTCTGCGCAGGTTTCTGTCGGTCATCGGGATAGCGCCCCCCAGACCCATTGCCATCACCATGCTGACATGGCACAGCCCGACCATGACGACAACCAGCACTGCCCCCAGGATGACGGTTGCCAGTGCCTGACCCTGTGCCAGATCAGTGCCACCACCGTCGCCCTGTTCAGCGGGCAGGCGGATATCCCCGATCGCCCCTGGCACTCCGGCCTGGAGTCCGGCCTGCACGATGGCATCCACCACCTGCCGTTACGGCCACCATCCCTGACTGTTTGAGTTCACTTTTTTACTCAAACAATCAGGAGATCCATCATGAAAACCGCACACCCGTTTTCCCTGCCGCGACGTCGCTTCGTGCAGGGCCTGGCGCTGGGCGCCACCGGTCTGGGCTTGGGACTGACACCCGCCCAGCTGCTGGCCCGTCAGGGTCATACCGGCGCTCCCACCCTCACTGGTGACACCTTCCACCTGACCCTGGGCGGCGCCGACGTGAACATCACCGGCAAGACCCGCCCGGCCACCACCATCAACGGCATTGTGCCCGGCCCCACCCTGCGCTGGCGGGAAGGCGATACCGTCACCCTCAAGGTCACCAACCTGCTGCCGGAAACCAGCTCCATCCACTGGCACGGCCTGCTGCTGCCCTACGAGATGGACGGCGTGCCCGGCCTGTCATTCGATGGCATCAAACCGGGAGAAACCTTCACCTACCGCTTTCCGGTCAAGCAGAGCGGCACCTACTGGTATCACAGCCATTCCGGCTTTCAGGAACAGACCGGCTTGTACGGTTCCATCATCATTGATCCGAAAACCCCGGAGCCGCACGCCGTAGACCGGGACCAGGTCATCGTGCTGTCAGACTGGAGTGACGAGGACCCGAACCACATCTTCGCCACCCTGAAAAAACTCAGCCACTACTACAATTTCAACGAGCGCACCGTGTTCGACACCCTGCGCGATTTCCGCGACAAGGGCGTGATCCAGACCCTCAAGGATCGCCACATGTGGAACACCATGCGCATGAGCGATCGTGATCTGGCCGACGTCACCGGTTACACCTACACCTACCTGATGAATGGCCAGAGCCCCAACGGCAACTGGACCTGCCAGTTCAACCCGGGCGAGCGCCTCCGCCTGCGCTTTATCAACGCCAGCGCCATGACCTTCTTCGATATCCGCATTCCCGGCCTGGACATGACGGTGATTGAAATGGATGGTCAGCCGGTGAAACCGGTGGCTTTCCACGAGGTGCGCCTGGGTGTGGCAGAAACCCTGGACGTGATCGTGGAACCCTGGGAGGACCAGGCCTATACCCTGTTTGCCCAGAGCATCGACCGCAGCGGCTTTGCCCGTGGCACTCTGACCCCGAACCCGGCCATGTCAGCGCCAGTGCCGAACATGGACCCGCCACCGTTGCTGGGCCATACCGAAATGGGCATGGGCGCCATGCAGCACGGCGACAGCCATGCAGGCATGGACCATGGGCAGATGAACCACAACATGGCAGGCATGAAACACAGCGATCACGGCAACGCCGTCCCCTTTGCCGTCGATCCCAACAACCCGGACCTGCCACCCAGAAACAACGCCACCGACCATGCCGCCACGGAATATGGACCCGGTGTGGACATGCGTGCCATGGCCCCGGGTAAGATGCTTGCCGACCCGGGTATCGGCCTGCGCGACCGGGACTGGAAAGTGCTCACCTATGCGGACCTGGAAACCGCTGGCGGGCCACCGGACAGCCTGCACCCGGAACGGGAAATCGTGTTGCACCTGACCGGCAACATGAGCCGCTACATGTGGAGCTTCAACGGCATTCCCTTTGCGGATTCCGCTCCCCTGGAGCTGTACCACAACGAACGGGTACGCATCACCCTGGTCAACGACACCATGATGACTCACCCCATCCACCTGCATGGTCTGTGGAGCGATCTGGAGGTGGGCGATGGCAAGCTGCTGCGCAAGCACACCATCACTGTGAAACCCGGCGAGAAACTCAGCTACCTGGTGCGCGCCGATACGCTGGGCCGCTGGGCCTATCACTGCCACCTGCTCTATCACATGGACGCCGGGATGTTCCGGGAAGTCCGCGTGGTCAAGGCCCAGGCTGACGGTGACCACTCACACCATGGCGCACACGGGGAGGACGCATGATGAAAACATCCACTTTGCTACTGTCATCCCTGACCGCCATGACCTGCACCACACCGGCCTGGTCCATGAGCGAACACCCGCCCCGCTTCAGCAAGGTGCTGGTGGATCAGCTTGAGCTACGTGACAGCGACGAGGGCTCGGTACTGAGCTGGGATGCCAGTGCCTGGTACGGCAGCGACCTGAACAAGCTGTATCTGGCCACGGAAGGCGAACGGCTCATGGACCCGGACCACCGTGACGAGGAAGCCGGCACCGAAAGCGCAGAAACCCGCCTGGCCTGGAGCCACGCCTTCGCTCCCTACTGGGACTGGCAACTGGGCTGGCGCAGGGACTGGCAACCCGACGACCCCAACCGGGACTGGGCCAGCCTGGGCATCCAGGGGCTGGCGCCCTACTGGTATGAAGTCGACGCCCAGCTGTTTCTGGGCGAGGACGGCCTCAGCGAACTGCGTCTGGAAGCGGAATACGAACTGATGTTGACCCAGCGCCTGGCGCTGGTGCCGGAGGTGGAAGCTGGCTTCTACGGCAAGGACGATGACGACTTGGGTATCGGCGACGGCCTTGTCGCCATCGAATCCGGCTTGCGGCTACGCTACGAAATCCGCCGGGAGCTGGCCCCCTACATCGGCGTGCACTGGGAAAAACAGTACGGGGATACCGCCGACAAGACACGGGCGGCAGGCGGTGATCCGGAAGAAGCATCGCTGGTAGCAGGGATCTACTTCTGGTTCTGAAGAACCTGAAGGCAGCAAGCTTGCGTAGGGTGTCACTGAGCCTAAGGCGAACTGCACCATTGGCCGGTGGTGGTTGGTGCAGTTCACCTTAGGCTCAGTGGCACCCTACAGGACCCTCATGCCGAGGAATTATCGTATTCCTCGTTTTCCAGCGTCCGCAATTCCTTGTTGTTCTGGATCTGGATATCCAGGTCTCGCAGGCGGCCATCGCCGATACCGTAAATCCAGCCATGAATAGTCAGTGGCTGATCGCGGCGCCAGGCTTCCTGGACCACGGTGGTGTTGGACACATTGATCACCTGACGGGCCACGTTCAGTTCGCACATGCGGTCCAGCTGGGCCTTTTCATCCGGCAACTTGACCAGGTGCTTGCGGTTGCGCAGATACAGTTCACGCACCTGCCGCAGCCAGTTGTCGATCAGACCATGGGGCACATCTTCCATGGACGCCTTTACCCCACCGCAGCCATAGTGGCCCACCACCATGATATGTTTCACCTTCAACACATCCACGGCGAACTGCAGCACCGACAGCAGGTTCAGGTCGGTGTGGTTCACCAGGTTGGCCACATTGCGATGCACGAACAGTTCACCGGGCATCAGCCCCACCACCTCATTGGCAGGCACACGGGAGTCAGCACAGCCAATCCACAGATACTGCGGGCTCTGCTGCTCACCCAGCGCCTTGAAGAAGCCCGGGTGTTCCTTCTCGATGTCGTGACGCCACTGCTCGTTGTTGGTAAAGAGTTCAGGAAGGGATTTCATGGTCTCTCGCTAGATTCATTTACTGGAGGCCGGATGTTTCACGCCCGACATTAACCACCGGTCATATTCATGAACCGTACCAGTTGCTCACCCGGGGCCAGATTGAAGTCGTGTCGCTCCGGTTTGATGGCCATGGCATCAATGATTGCCTGACGCAGGGGGGCATCATCCGTGGGGTGCGCCCGCAGTACTGCCCGCAGGTCCACACTATGCTCGTGCCCCAGGCACAGAAGCATACGGCCCTCGGCGGTAATTCGCACCCGATTACACAAATGGCAAAAGTTTTGTGAGTGAGGAGAGATGAACCCGATGCGGCTGTCACTGCCCGGTACCTGCCAATAGCGGGACGGTCCACCGGTTTTCTCCGTCATGGGCACCAGGGTCAGGCGCTCGGAGAGCTGATCACGCAGCTCCCCGGAGGAAACAAACTCCAGCGCCCGGTCATGCTCACTGATAGCTCCCAGCGGCATTTCCTCGATAAAGGAGATATCCAGACCCTTTTCCAGGGCGAAATCCACCAGCGCCGGCACCTCGTCCTGATTGCGCCCGCGCAGAATCACGCTGTTCAGCTTGATGCGACGGAAGCCGGCCCGGCGGGCCGCATCGATGCCGTCCAGCACCTTGTTCAGATCACCGGTGCGGGTCAGCGCCCGGAAGCGTTGCGGGTCCAGGGAATCCAGGCTGATATTGAGTCGAGCCAACCCACCGGCTTTCAGATCATCGGCAAAACGGCCCAGGCCGGCGCCGTTGGTGGTCATATTCAGTTCATCCAGCCCTTTCAGCGCACCAAGATCGCGCACCAGATGCGCCACATCACGGCGCACCAGGGGTTCGCCGCCGGTCAGCCGGATCCGCCGCACACCCAGCTCCACCAGCACCCGGCCCAGCCGCCCCATCTCCTCCAGGGTCAGCACCTGGGCCCGGGGCACAAAGGTCATATCCTCCGCCATGCAGTACACACAGCGGAAATCACAGCGGTCCGTCACCGACAGGCGCACATAGTCGATAGTGCGGCCGAAACGGTCCTGCAGTAGCGGATTGTCAGTGAAAGTGTCAGCGGCCATGGCGGTACTGTAGCAAATGCGGGGCCAAGCCGGGGAACCGGCGCTTACTCGGACAATAACCTCCCGGTTCCGCCCTCCTGTGGAGCCCTTCGTGGCTCCCCAGCCCCTGTTGGCTACCCCACGCCCGTCGGCCGGTACTGGCTCCGGTTGGTCAGGCCCTTGCCGGTCTTGTTAGAATGTTCGCCGACCTGAATGCGGGGCGCAGCCGGACCATGAAACGCCATGTCCGCCATACCCCTTATTCCGAATTCATCTACCCCTAAAGGGTTTCCATGCAAATTTCAGAAAACTCCGTAGTGTCCATCCACTACACGCTCACTAACAACGCCGGCGAGACCATCGATTCCTCTATCCAGCGTGGCGAGCCCCTGGCCTACCTGCACGGCGCAGGCAACATTATTCCCGGCCTGGAAAAGGCTCTGGTGGGCAAAGCTGCCGGCGACAAGCTGGACGTGACCGTCACCCCGGAAGAAGGCTACGGCGAGCGTCACGAGCAGCTGATCCAGCAAGTGCCGAAAACTGCCTTCGAAGGCAACGAAGAGAACCTGCAGCCGGGCATGCAGTTCCAGGCCCAGACCGAAGCCGGTCCGCGCATCTTCACCATCACCGCTGTGGAAGGTGATGAAGTGACCGTTGATGGCAACCACCCGCTGGCAGGCGAAACCCTGAACTTCGCCGTGGAAGTCACCGAAGTGCGTGAAGCCTCCGACGAAGAGAAAGAACACGGCCACGTACACGGCCCGGAAGGTCACGACCACTAAGGTCTGCCCCTCCCGCAAAAAAGGCGCCTCCGGCGCCTTTTTTATTGTCCTCTGAAATGTCCCCGAAACCCGCCTGACAGTGAAAGAAGAGTGAAACGGAGACCGCTTTCTGCCTTCTTTTTTATCAGAATTATAGCCCGCCACGACTTACTTCAGCTTCTTGTTGTCGATTATGCCGACTTTTGTAAAGCCTTATTGAATGTATACTTCGCAGCCAAATAGGATCGATGCTCTTTGATAGTTCTGTTTTTTACGGGAGAGCATCATGCGCTACATAACGATATTAATTCTTTCCGCTTTGCTTTCGAGTATTTCCCTTTCCGCTCAGGCACTGGAAAAACGAAAATTTTGTGTCTTCGACATCATCGGCGCCAACGGCGATATCTATAACATCATGAAGGACTACAAAACCGCCGCTGTTGCATGGGGCGTGGATGTGGAACTGAAACCCTTCACCGATGAAAAGATTGCTGCCGAAGACCTTAAAGCCGGCCAATGTGATGCAGCAGTCCTTACCGGCATTCGTGGCCGTCAGTTCAACAGCTTCACCGGCAGCATGGATTCCATCGGCGCCATCCCCAGCTATGAAGCGATGAAAACGGTCATTTCCGTCATTTCCAGCAACACCCCATCCATCAACAAACAACTGGTTTCCGGCCCCTATGAAGTCGGCGGTGTGGTTCCCATGGGCGCGGCGTTTCTTTTCCTGAAGGACCAGGAAATCGATACCGTTGAAGAGCTGTCCGGCAAATCCATTGCCGTGCTTGAATATGACAGCGCTCAGGCGAACATGGCATCCCGTGTGGGCATGTCCCCGGTGATGTCCGATATCACCAACTTCTCCACCCGCTTCAACAATGATTCCGTGGATATCTGCTTCGCACCCATCATGGGTTTCTCTGCTCTGGAACTGTACAAGGGCATGGCGCCGGATGGCGGCATCCTCGATTATGTATTGGGCCAGCTCAGCGCCCAGATCATTCTCAAGAAAGACCGATTCCCGCCGGAGTATGCGCAACAGTCACGGGATTTCATGTTTGGCCAATTTGATCGCGCCATGCGCCTGATTGATAACGCCAGCAGCGAAGTGGACAACAAATGGTGGATCCGGATTCCCGATGCGGACAAGCTGCGGTACGACGAAATGATGCGTGAAGCGCGCATTTCCCTGACTCAGGACGGCGTCTACGACAAGTCGATGATGGGCCTACTCAGAAAGGTGCGTTGCAAGCTGGAGCCGTCGCGGGCGGAATGCGTCAACCCAATGGAATAATATTATAAGGGCCGGATTTTCCGGCCCTTCTTCATTCTGACAAACATCATATCAAAGCCCTCAACACGTGCCCCCTGAAAACAGGGCCATGCACCCTTCCACCTGAACCTCCACCTGATCAAGACGGCTTTCCAGTGCCTGCTTCAGACTGGCCAGCGAATCATTCTGATTGGAAAATATGCCCTTGCGGTTATACACCTTCATCAACCCTCTTGCGGCAACATTACGGGGCACATCGCCCTGCAGAATCGTGGCACCAAACACCCGGGCACCGGGAGTCAGCAACGGCAACAGATGATCAAACGCGCGCGCTTTCTCCGCCATGGTGCCAGGCAGGCAATGCAACAGCAGGTTCATGCCGAGCGAATCGAATTTGCCACCCTGGTAGTCGATGGGTTCCAGCACATTACGTTGCAAGGTTTCCGGCTGGTAGCGGCTAATACGCTGAGCGCAATAGTCGAGGCTATTCGGGTTCAGATCCATCAGTGCCACCCGCGGACTCGAAGAAGGGAAACGCACCTTGTCCAGAAAGTAGCCACTGCCCACGCCCACATCCAGATGATTGTCACTGATGTGTTGTTGGTAGTGCGCCAACAGGGTGGATGCCGGGCAGCGCCACAACCAGCGGCAGGACAGACCGAGTACGCCCAGATCATAAAGGGTAAGCACAAAAGGGCTGTAAACAGCCTGGCCAGCGTGAGCATCATCCTTGTGCATGGTTTTCTCACTTTGTTTAGAAAGAAAAACACTCTAGCAGGCCAGCGCTACAAAGCGGAGAGCAGTTTTTCCGTATCCAGATACTGGTCGATCATATCCGCCAGCCGATCCAGATCCTTCTGCCGATGAGCATCGTAATCCACCGCCCGCTCGCTACGTAATCCCGCCCACTCCAAGATGGCATTGCCGGCCTTGGCACTGTCGAACAAGCCGTGCAGGTAACAGCCCATGACCTGACCATCGTCGCTGATGGCACCCTCGTCACCCTCACCCAGTTGCAGCATGGGCCGCAACAGGGCAGAGCCTTCGCTGATGCCATTATGAATTTCGTAACCGTGGATGGCGGTATTGGCTGGCAGGAAAACACCCTGCACATTGCGCAACTGCTTGCCGGCAATCAGCCGGGTGGTCATGGCCAACCAGCCAAGGCCGGGGCTGCTACCCGCATCGCTTTCCAGCCCGTCGGGATCATCAATCCGTTCACCCAGCATCTGGAAGCCCCCACAGATACCCAAGACCTTGCCGCCGTAACGCAGATGTTTTTCGATCTGTTTGTCCCAAGCCTGCTCGCGCAGGAATGCCAGGTCAGCTCGGGTTGCCTTGCTACCGGGAAGAATCACCAGATCTGCCGTCGGCCAGACCTCACCCATTTTCACAAAACGCAGGTCAACCTGAGGGTGCAGGCGCAGAGGATCAAAATCATTGTGATTGCTCATGCGCGGTAGCAGCGGCACCACCACCTTGAGCGCATCACCGTCATGATCTCCCTGCTCGGCCACCGCGTCTTCCGCATCCAGGGTCAGGCCATGCAGGTAAGGCAGCACCCCGAACACCGGTTTGCCGGTGCGATCTTCCAGCCAGTCCAGTCCGCCCTGTAATAACGACAAGTCACCACGAAAACGATTGACGACAAAACCCAGGGTACGTTGCTGCTCGGTTTTGGAAAGAAGATCCAGTGTGCCGGTGAGATGCGCAAAGACCCCACCGCGATCAATATCCGCCACCAGAATCACCGGGCAATCCACCATTTCGGCAAAGCCCATATTGGCAATATCGTTGTCACGCAGATTGATTTCCGCCGGACTGCCGGCGCCTTCGGCGATAATCACATCGTAACGGGACGATAACGCCTGCCAGGCCGCCAGCACGGAGTCTCGGGCGGTCTTTTTATAGCCGTGATAATCCAGTGCCTGCATGTTGCCCAGCACCTGGCCACGAATAATTACCTGAGCGCCCATGTCGGTCTGCGGCTTGAGCAACACCGGATTCATGTCACTGTGCGGCTCAATTCCGCAGGCCAGAGCCTGCAGCGCCGTCGACCGCCCTATCTCGCCGCCGTCCAGGGTTACCGCACTGTTCAACGCCATATTCTGCGGCTTGAACGGCGCCACCGAATACCCCCGCCGCGCAAACCACCGACACAACGCCGCCACCACCGTGCTTTTCCCCGCATCCGAGGTACAGCCCTGGACCATCAGGGTTAATTGAGAATGGAGAATTGACAATTGATAACTCCAAAATCTTGAGTGGTTTCGAACTTAGCTATCAATTCTCAATTATTAATTATCAATTGATTCAAAGTTCCACGCCCTTCTGCGCCCGCACCCCAAGATCCTTGAAGGCATGCTTCACCACTTTCATTTCGGTGACGGTGTCGGCCAGCTCGATCAACTCTTTCGGCGCATAGCGACCAGTGACAATTGCGTGCTGCATGACGGGACGGTTCTGCAGATCGTCGAGCACGGTATCCAGATTTAGATACTCATAACGCAACGCAATGTTCAGTTCGTCCAGCAACACCATGTGGTAGCTATCGTCCTGCAGCATTTTTTTTGCAATATCCCAGGCAGCACTGGCAGCAGCCACATCCCTTTCCCGGTCCTGGGTGTCCCAGGTGTAACCCTCACCCATGACGTGATAATCCACGTTGGGCAGGTTGCGAAAGAAAGCTTCCTCACCGGTACTGAACGCACCCTTGATAAACTGCACCACGCCCACCTTCATGCCATGCCCCAAAGCCCGGGCCAGCATACCGAACCCGGAACTGCTCTTGCCCTTGCCGGGACCGGTGAGGACCAGCAGGATGCCCTGATCCTTGTCCGCATTGGCAATACGCTCACGCATGATTTGCTGCTTCTTTTCCATCCTCCAGGCATGACGCTCAGGACTTTTCGGATCGGGTTTCATACTTTTCTCACTATCAACTCGGCCTTAACAAGGCGTTTTCTTTCGCTATTAATTATTCATTATTAACTATTAATTAATTTCACCCCGGCACAAAAACCGACACACCATTGATCTGGCCCACACTGAGCTTCTGGTCGTACAGCCGCTCCAGTGCCTCCGGCACCAGCATGGTCTCGGCCGGGCCGAAACACAGCTCTCCATCCGGATAGAGCAGCAGCAGATGATCACACCAGCGGGCGGCCAGATTCAGATCATGCAGGCACATGAATACCGCCGCGCCCTGCTCGGCCTGCCGATGTAACAACTCCATCACCGCCACCTGATGATGCAAGTCCAGATGGTTGGTGGGCTCGTCCGCCAGCCAGATGGCCGGCTGCTGGGTCAGTGCCGTAGCAATGGCCACACGCTGACGCTCCCCCCCGGACAGAGTACTGACCAGACGATCGGCGAGGAGGCTCAGGGACAGGGCATCCATGGCCTGGTTGGCCAGCCGCAGATCGTTGGCCGTTTCCTGCTGCCAGGGTGACAGAAAGGGATGACGACCAATCAGCACGGTTTCCCGAACAGTGGCCGGGAAACTGTCCTGGCGTTCCTGAAATACCACCGCCAGTTTTTGTGCCAGTTGCCGGCGACGCAGCTGGGTCAGGCAGTCGCCATCCAGCAATACCTGACCACTGCGCGGAGGCCGCAACCCGGCCAGGGTATGCAGCAGGGAGGACTTGCCTGCGCCGTTTGGACCCAGCACGCCCCAGCGCTGCCCCGGCAGAATCCGGGCGGAAAAAGGGTCACCTGCCGAACGACCGGGAATATCGACCACCAGATTGCTGGCTTCGAGAATCGCCATCACCGACTCCGATACAGCAGGAAGAGGAAAGTGGGCACGCCGAGCAGCGCCGTGATCACGCCCACCGGCAACTGCTCCGGCGCCATCAGGGTTCGCGCCAGGGTATCGGCGATGGTCAGCAAGGCACCACCGGCCATGACACTGGCCGGCAGAATGATGCGCTGATCATTCCCCAGCACCAGGCGCAGCATGTGCGGCACGATCAAGCCCACAAACCCCACACTGCCCGCAGTGGTTACCGCCACCGCCGTCAGCAGGCTGGCCAGCCCATAGACCAGCCAGGCCAGCGGTTTCACCGCCACCCCCAGGGCCGCCGCCTGTAATGGCCCCCGGGCCAGCACATTGAGGCTGCGCCCCAGCGGCAATGTCACTATCAGCACAGGGACCAACACCAGCCAGGCCAGCCATGGCGAGCGGGCATAACTCAGATCGCCCATCAACCAGTAGAGCATGCCGGGCAAGCGGTCCGCCGGGCTCAGTGACAACATGAAGGTAATCACCGCCCCCCAGCCAGCAGCAATAACTACGCCGGTCAACAACAGGCGGGTGGGTGTCCAACTGCCTCGCCCCTGGGCCAGGCCGAACACCAGCAGGGTGGACAGCAAGGCGCCAGCAAAGGCTGAGCCGGATACCATCGCAGTACCCAGCCCCAGCAACATGGACGCCAGCGCCCCCACCGCCGCACCACCGGAAATGCCAAGCACATAGGGATCGGCCAGGGGGTTGCGCAACAGCACCTGCATCAGGGCGCCGGCCAGTGCCAGCAGACCGCCGGTGGCAAAGGCCGCCAGAGCTCGAGGTAAACGCAGGGAAAACACCAGTTCCCGGAATAGAGGATCTCCCCTGCCGGAAACCGCCATCCACAACTCCGAGAAGGTCATGGAAACACTGCCTACGGTCACCGCCACCAGCAATGCCACCACACCCAATACCGCCAGCATCAGCAGGGATGAAACGGATCGGCCACTAATCACGGGCGCGCACGGTGTCGAGGTGGCTGCACAGGGTGCGGGTGCCGGCCAGCATTTGCGGGGTTGGCCGCTGCAAGGTGGACGGCGCCACAAAGAACAGGTTGTCGTATTGCACCGCACGCAGGGAGGAAAACTGCTTCCAGGGCTCCAGCCACGAAGGGTCATCCTCGCCCATGCCTCCGGCGATGATCACCTCCGGGTCCTTGGCGAGCACCGCCTCACGGCTAACCTTGGGCGCCAATGATCCCAGCTCACCAAACACGTTAACACCGCCACAAATCCGGATCGCTTCGCTGATCAGGTGCTCGTTATTCACGGTCATCAGCGGCTCTTCCCAGACCTGGTAAAACACTGTCACCGGTGCCGCCTCCGCATAGCGCTGGCGCAGTGAATCCATACCGCTGCGCAAGGAATCTGCCGCCCCCTGCCCCACAGCCTCGGTACCAGCCAACACCGCAAGGCGCTCCAGCGTGGTGCTGATATCCTCAAAACGGCGCGGTTCGCTGTGGTACACCGGCACACCCATTGCCTGCAGCCGCTCCACCTGTTCCATGGGATTACCACTGCGCCAGGCGATGATCAGATCAGGTTTCAGTGCCAGCACCGCTTCCAGATCCAGCCGCTTGTAGCTCCCCACCCGCGGCAGTTTTTTCGCCGCCGGCGGATAATCGCTGAAGCTTACCACCCCTACCAGCTGCTCACCGGCACCGGCGGCGAACACCAGCTCGGTAGCACCGGGGGACAAGGCAATGATGCGAGAAGCCGGCTGCGCCAGGCAGACCTGACGGTCCGCATCATCGGTGACACAGACCTGTGCCCGGGCCAGCCCGCTCCCCAGCCACAGCACGGCTGCCAACAGGGGAAGGCAACGGGATAACAGACGGGCTGGGGGCATGGCGGACTCCGTTTTCAGTTACTGCACATCGTAACGCAGGCTTACCATTACGGAACGCCCGGCGTTGAGATAGTTCCAACCGCTGAAGTTCTTCGCGGTGGCGTACTCTTTATCGAGCACATTTTTCATCGTCAGGCGGGTGGACCAGTTCGGCGCGAACTGCCACCCGGCACGCAGATCCAGCAGGCCGAAACCGGAAAGCCGCTGGGTATTGGCGGCATCATTGTAACGGTGCCCCTGGAAACTGGCGGTGCCACCCACAGTCACGGTGCCGATGCGACGATCCACATCCACCCTGCCCAGGCGCTGGGCACGACGAGCGATCAGTGTGTCGGTATCCCGATCTTCCGGTTTCAGGGCCGAGAAGGCCACCCGCACCTGCCACGCTTGCCAGTCCATCCCCAGAGCCAGTTCCGCCCCTTCGATGCTGGCCTTGTTCACATTGAACGAGGATCCCTTGCTGCCATCGTAGGCGATCAGATCATCAATGTTGGTACGGTACACCGCCGCATCCCAGAACCAGTGTTCATGCTGACCGCGAACACCCAGCTCGCCGGTTTCCGAGGATTCCGGCTTCAGGTCAGGGTTGCTGAAAAAGAACGGCGGCGAATCCGGGAAATACAGATCGTTGAAGGTGGGCGCCTTGAACGCCGTGCCATAGCTCACCCGCACCCGGTGAACCGTATCCAGCTTGTAGCCCAGTGCCGCGGCGCCGGTCACCTTGCTACCGTAAGCATCGTTATCGTCATGGCGCAGGCTGCCCTGCACATCCAGCGGACCGAAGTGCAGCAGCGCCTGACCAAACGCCGCCTTGTTGTCCCGGTCGGTCACATCGTACTCGTTGCTGCTGGTGATCTCGTCACGCAGGTATTCGCCACCCAGCACAAACTGATGGGCACCCACCGCGAAAATATTCTGCCAGTTGGCGGTGCGGGTGCGGGTATCGAAGACACCATTACTGACATGGTTGGCAAAGTCTTCGCTTTCGTCCTTGGCCTGGCTGATCAGTACCTTGGTCTGCCAACCATCAGTGAGCATCACTTCGCCTTTCAGCCCCGCCACTTCCAGTGCGTAGTCAATATTTCTGTCGTCTGCCGGCGTGCTGCCTTCGAATTCGGTATTGCCCCGGGTATGGAAACCGAACACCCCGATTTCGCCACGACCGCCAAAGCGATGGCTGATCTTGGCAATACCGGCGGTATTGTCGTAACCACGTTCTTCGCTGTCTTCGCGCAACTCGATGCCATTGGTACGGAAGCGGTTGATACCCAGGGTATAACGGGTGCCGCCCTGTTCACCGGAAACGCCGGCACCGGCATTCATGGTGCCGAAACTGCCAGCACCGAAATCCAGCCAGCTACCGTCATCGCGGGTAAAGAGCTGCACCACACCGCCCACCGCATCGGCACCGTACAGGGAACCCCGTGGTCCACGGACCACTTCCACCCGCTCCAGCATGGCCGGTGGCAGATATTGCCAGGCCGGGCTACCGGCGGTGGCGGAGCGCAACCGCACCCCGTCCACCAGCAGCAGGGTCGCATCACTGGACGTACCCCGCACGAAGACGCTGGCATTCTTGCCGAAGGAACCATTGCTGGTGGTATCCACACCGGGCTGGCCACGCAGGATGTCAGCCATATCCACCGGTTGCTGGTCGCGAAGTTGTTGCTCGTCCACCACCGTGACGGAAGACAGCGATGCTTCCGTGGTGCGGCTGACCAGAACCGGCGTGACGACCACCGGATCAAGCATGGCCACGACCTGTGACGAGGAGGATTCGGCCTGAACGGCCAACGGCAAGACAGACAAGGACACAGCGGCAGACGCCGCAAAAGAACGCAAAGACATAGAAGGAGATCCCCTGTTGCCGTGCCCACCCGCACGGCCTGGATTCAGCCGCGGAGACACAACAGGGATAACCGGCACCGAACGGCACCGCTGCACCCCGCCATCGCCCACCGCGACGCCAAGTTCACCTTCTGGCCGGTCTCCGGGCTGATGAGCGAGGCGTATTCCCTCGGCGCGATCGCCTTCCCATGCACCCTTTCGGGCTTTGGCACAGTGGCACTACGAAACGCGGTTAACTCAATCACCGTTGCGGGGGCAGCGTCGGACTGGCTTTGCGGACACAGCAAAGCCCACCGACTTCCCGTTTAACCCGGCTGCATGTGGGCAGGCGGGCACCGGAAGGTGGCGCGAAATTACCAACGGCGGCGGCAATAAGCAAACGGATACGTTCTGCGTGAGGAAAACTCAGGAGAAGTTGAGATTTACTAATAGAAGCCATTTAGGAGCCATGCTCGCATGACTCCTACAAAGGAAGGATCAAACCGGCAACGTCTGTAACGCCAGCAACAAACGTTGTTCTTCCGATTCATTCCCGGGCAATCCGAAACGCAGCGCACCGGGCTGCTCGAAATGCCGCACCAAAATGGCCTGGCGTGCCAGACCATCCCGTATCGCCTCGGCCTCATCATGAACACACAAGGCAAACAGATCACTGTCGCCCTGCGGGAACAAACCGGCCTTGCTTAACAGCTCGTTCAACCGCTGCCTGGCCTGCCGCAAACGTTCCCGCTGCAGCTGTTGCCAACCCCGATCCTGCACCGCCTGGGCCATTACCCAACGGGCCGGGTGGCTCATTGCCCAGGGGCCCAGCAGATCCGCCAGCGCCTCACACACAGCCGCCGGCCCCACCATCACCCCGACCCGCAAGCCCGCCAGGCCGAAAAACTTGCCCAGGGAGCGCAGCACAATCAGGCCCGGCTGATCACAGCGCGCAGCCAGAGACTCGCCATCACTGGCTTCCAGAAATGCCTCATCCACCACCAACCAGCCGCCCTTCGCCGCCAACTGCTGATGCCAGCGCAACAGCGTGTCCTGTGGGTACAGGTGGCCGGTGGGATTATTGGGATTGATGCACACCAGCACATCCAGATCCGACAGGGCCCCATCGATCTGTTCCACAGATAATGGCACCACCTCGTGCCCTGCTCGCTGCCAGGCCAGCGCATGCTCACGGTAACCCGGAGACGGCACGCCAACCCGGGCGGTCTTGCGCAGCCGTGGCAACAGTTGCAGCGCCGCCTGGCTCCCCGGTACCGGCAGACAGGCAGCGCCTGCGGGCACTGCGAGCCAGTGACGGCAACACACCGTCAGCCCATCATCCTCTTCAGGAAGACGCTGCCACACAGATGCGGGCAATGTCGGTACCGGCCATGCAAAGGGACTGATGCCGGTGGACAGGTCCAGCCAGTCACTGACCGGAATCCCCCAACGCCGGGCCGCTTCATGCAAACGCCCGCCATGGTGCTCACGCTCTAAAACGCTCACAGGCTCACTCCCAGCAACACCACCAGCCACAGCGACAACGCCCGTTGCACCAGAGTAGTGGCGGCAGCAATGCTGTCGGCGCTGGCCGCCCTTCCTTCGCCCAGCCACGGCTTGTCCTTCCAGCCGCCGTGATAGGGCGCACCACCACCCAGCATCACACCCAGAGCACCAGCCCCGGCGGCCATCACCGGACCCGCGTTGGGACTGTCGCAAGCACTGGCCTGCTGCTGCCAGCAGCGCAGCCCCGCGGCGAAACGCCCACACAGGGCATAGCTGATGGCCGTTAATCGTGCCGGCACCCAGCCGAGCAGATCATCCAGCCGCGCGACCACCTTGCCGAACCGCTCGAAGCGTTCCGTGCGATAGCCCCACATGGCATCCAGGGTATTCACCAGCCGATGCAGCAAAGCGCCGGGCAACCCAGCCAGCGCAAACCAGAACAGGCTGGCAAACAGGGCATCGGCGCCGTTTTCCAGCACGGATTCGGTGGCCGCCCGGGCCACACCGCCGCTATCCAGTTTGTCAGTATCGCGGCTGACCATGCGGCTCACCTGTTCCCGGGCGCAGGGCAGATCGCCATCGTGCAGCGGCGCCATCACCCCCTGTCCGTGCTCCTCCAGGCTGCGCCCGCCAATTACCAGCCACAGTCCCAGCGCCTGCAGTCCCCAACCGGCCCAGCCCGGCAATACCAGCAGCAGCCACACTACCGCCAGCACCCAGGGCAGCACGGTGATGACCACGGCCAGGGCACCGGCCGCTACACCCCCCGGACGGTTAAGGCGTTGCTCCACGGCCATCGCCAGCCGGCCAAACCCCACCAGCGGGTGCCAGTGGCGGGGCTCGCCCAGCCAGCGATCCAGCATCACGCCGACAAGCAGTGCACAGAACAGGGAAAAAGACAGCATCCATCCAATCCATCAGCACAATCAGGGAGCAGCAGTGTACAGGAACGCGACCACACTCCCTCCGTTGGGGCCTTGCTCGAAAGGCTCCAACGGCAAGATCGGAAGCCAGTGGGAGGCCTTTACTTGACAGCTCAGGGCCAGGGGCAGAGGATTTGCCGCTTTCCGGCCCCTGTCCTTTTCGGGAGTGTTCCGTGCCCCACCCTGCCCATTGGCAAAAAGCGATTCCCTCGCCCAGTCAGCAACACCGTGAAACCGCCCTGGCCCGCCAGGCGCAGCTCACCAAACCCGCCGGCTCACTGGGTCGCCTGGAAACATTGGCCATTACCCTGGCAGCACTGCAACACACCGACACCCCTGCCGCCGACCGTATCAGCATCGCCGTCTTTGCCGCCGACCACGGCGTGTGCGCAGAAGGAATATCGGCTTTCCCCCAGGCGGTCACCGGTCAGATGATTGCCAACTTCGTGGCTGGCGGGGCTGCCATCAGTGTTATGGCCCGGCACCTTCAGGCCCGACTGGAAGTGATCAACCTGGGCACCGCCACCCCGCCCCCTGTCAGCGATGGCGTGATTAATGACAGCATCGCCGCCGGCACCGCCAATCTGGCCCGCCAGTCAGCCATGTCGACAATGCAGCTGGAGCAGGCCCTGGCCGCCGGTGACCGTGCCGCCCAGCGTGCCGCAGACCAGCAGGCCCAGCTGTTTATCGGTGGCGAAATGGGCATCGGTAACACCACCAGCGCCAGCGCCGTGGCCTGCGCTCTGCTGGCCGAACCGGCGGTGGCCCTGGCCGGGCCCGGTACCGGCCTGGATGTGAAGGGCGTTAGCCACAAGGTCACCGTGATCGAACGGGCACTGGCCCGTCACGGGGACAACCGGGAACCGCTGGCAGTACTGTCCTCCCTGGGCGGTTTTGAAATTGCCGCGCTCACCGGCGCCATGATCGGCTGTGCCACCCGTGGCATCCCCGTGCTGGTGGATGGTTTTATTGTCACCGTAGCCGCCCTCGCCGCCGTGCGGCTACGACCGGAATTACGGGAGTGGTTATTGTTCGCCCATCACTCCCGGGAGCCCGGCCACACCAGACTGCTCGACGCGCTGGATGCCGAGCCGGTTCTCAATCTGTCCATGCGCCTGGGCGAAGGCAGCGGCGCGGCGGTGGCCGTGCCGGTGATTCGCAGCGCCTGCGCCCTGCATAACGGCATGGCCACCTTTGCCGATGCCGGCGTCAACAGCGCGGAGTAACCCATGACCACCACCCTGTTTGATTTGATTCGCCACGGCGAACCCGCCGGCGGCCACATGTATCGCGGCCACAAGGACGATCCGCTCAGCGAACTGGGCTGGCAGCAAATGCGCGATGCCATTCAGGCGGACGATACCTGGGATCACATCCTCACCTCGCCGCTGCTACGCTGCCGCGAGTTTGCCGCGCACCTGTCCGAGCAACACCATATTCCCTTCACCGTGGCACACGATTTCAAGGAAATCAGCTTCGGCGACTGGGAAGGAAAAACCCGGGAACAGGTGGCAGCGGAATACGGTGATCACCAGGCCAACTTCTGGCGCGATGCGGAAAATCATCCCCCGGTGAATGGCGAAACCATCCAGGCTTTTCACCAGCGCATCGGCGACGCCTGGGCACTATGGCAGCAGGCATTGCAGGGTCAGAGAGTGTTACTGGTCTGCCACGGCGGCGTTATCCGCATGGTACTGAGTCATGTACTGGGGCTGAGCCCGGGCAAGGCCATGGCGGGATTTCAGGTGCCGTTCGCCTGCCGTTCGCAAGTGCGCATTGATGACACCGAGCATGGCACCTTGCGTTGTCTGGTGAGGCACGGGTAGATAGCGAGCTCCACCGTAGGAGCGTCGCTCGCGGCGCGATTACCAACCTTCGATAAAAACATTTTCACCACAGAGGACACCGAGCACACAGAGAAAAAATATTCTTTTCCTCAGTGATCTCTGTGTCCTCTGTGGTAAATCGATCTTTAAAAGAGGGTCGGAATCGCGCCGCCAGCGACGCTCCTACGGCCAGGCCTACCCCTTCAACGTCTGCGCAATCCCCGCCACCGACAACACCACCCGGTCACAGCGTTTCGCCAGGGCCTGATTCAGCCAACCCAGCTCATCGGCAAAGCGGCGGGTGAGCGGGTCCATGCCGATGATCCCCAGCCCTACCTCATTACTGACGATCACCACCGAGCCCGGATAGGCCGCCAACGCCGTCAGGAAATTCTCTTTCTCGCGCACAAATACCGTATCGCCGGCATGCAGCAGGTTACTCACCCACAGGCTCATGCAATCAATCAACACACAGGGGGGCGGCGACAGGGTGGCCTGGCGGTTCAGCAGATTGCCCAGCTCAACGGGTTCTTCCACCAACCCCCAGCTCGCCGGTCGGCGTCGCTGGTGGCGGCGAATGCGATCGCTCATTTCGCCATCCCCGGCGGTGGCCGTGGCCACATACACCACCGGCTCGGATTGCTCCGACACCAACTTTTCCGCCAGCGAACTCTTGCCGGAACGGATGCCACCGAGAATCAGGGAATGTGGCATCAATTCTTTTTCACGAACTGGGTGAGGATGACAATCCGCTGGCCTTCCACCCGGCCTTCGATCTGCTCCGGGTTATCCTGCACCAGCGAGATATTGCGCACCGGTGTACCACGCTTGGCGGTGAAGTTGGCGCCCTTCACATTGAGATCCTTGATCAGGGTGACGCTATCACCGGCTTCCAGCACAGCGCCGTTGCTGTCGCGGTGCACGACCTTTTCTTCCTCGCTCTGCCCCTCCCCGGTGGCCTGGGCCCAGGCCAGTGTCTCGTCATCCAGATAGAGCATATCCAGCAGATCCTGGGGCCAGCCTTCCGCCCGCAACCGGGTCAGCATGCGCCAAGCCAGGACCTGCACCGCCGGCTCCTGGCTCCACATGCTGTCGTTCAGACAACGCCAGTGGTTGATATCTTCATTGCCGGGATTGTCGATCTGAAAGCTGCAGGTATCACACAACAAGGCACTCTGCGCCGCCGTGCCATCCCCTCCCGGCGGCACCGCATACACCGCCAGCGCCTCACCGGCACCACACAGTTCGCAGGTCGAATCGGCTCGCGCCAGCAGGGTGGATTCCAGGGTCATTTGTTTACTCCATCAATTTGCCTGCCAGTATACAAGCAAAGGCCATGCAACGCGGATGAAACGTCCCATGACATAAGAATCTTCAGGTAAAAAACCAGCACACCAAAACAATTAACTGCTGAAAAAATCCGGATGTGAATTGAGATACAGTCTTCGACCAATCTCGACACCCGCCATCACTCCCACAAGGATCATCACCACCACCGCCATCTCATACCAGAGCGGCCAGCCCGTCTCCTCGATATAACGTAAATACCCGGTAATCCCCCCATAACCGAGGGCAAGCAAGGCCCCATCCATTCTCGCCGAAAGAACATTGGCATACCCGACGATCATTCCTCCCAGGCCGTAAAAAACAGTCGATATCCCCAGGTCCAGCAATAGAAAAGGCGTCAGATAGTCGAAGATATCAAGCAGCGAGATTTCACTGACCAGATAGACAACATCTTCAGCCAGATATTTGCCGCCACCAACACAGACCAACAGGCCTGCACCAATAAAAAATAAACGCCAGAAATAAACTGTCATCGCGCAATCATCCCAGCAAATCAGGGAACGGAAAGAAAGACAGTGTTTCGCCTTCAGAGACTGTTCTCCCCACCGGCACCACCGCCAGCCCGTCCGCCCATACCGCAGAGCTCAACATGCCGGAACTCTGATTGGGGTGTTTTTCCAGCACCAGATTGCCGTTCTTCGACACGCAGCGAACACGTAAATATTCCTGTCGCTTGCCCGCTTTTTTGACTGAAAAATCCGCCGGCAACCGGAATGGTTCCAGCAAGACGTTTTCGGCACCACAGCAGCGACGCAAGGCGGGCAACACCAGCATCAGGTAACAGACCAGCACAGCAGACGGGTTGCCCGGCAGGCCGAAAAACGGAATGCCATCCACGCTGCCGTAGGTGAAAGGCTTGCCCGGTTTGATTGCCAGGCGCCAGAAATCCAGCTGGCCCTGCTGCTCCAGCACCGCCCGCAGATGATCCTCTTCACCAACGGACACGCCGCCGGTGGAGATGATCACATCCGGCCGCTGGTCAGGGCTGGAGAGAGCCCGGGTCAGCGTAGCCTGGATGATGGCCGGGTCATCGGGCAGATGCTCTCGCCGCACCTCGGCAAAGCCACTCTGTATCAGCAGCTGCTCCAGTTGTGGCCCATTGCTGTCGTAAATTTTCCCCGGCAACGGCGCTTCGTCCGGCGCCTGCAGTTCATCTCCGCTGGTCAACACCAGTACCCGGGGGGCATACACCCGCACCCGGGATATCCCCACCGAGGCGATCAGCCCCACCGCCTGGGGCGTCAGACGCTGACCGGCGCACATCACCACCTCATCCAACCGGGCATCCTGCCCCGCCGGGCGAATATTCTGCCCATCGGTGACCGAAGCCTGTGCAGGAAGCCGCACCCGACCGTCAGCGATTTCACAGTCTTCCTGCATCAATACGGTATCCGCCCCGGCGGGCACCGGCGCGCCGGTGAAGATACGCGCCACCTGCCCCGGCATCAGTGTGCCCGGCGGGTCACCGGCGGCAATGCGCAGCGGCATGGGCAGGGTCAGGCCCGGCTCATCCAGGTCGGCATAGCGCAGGGCCACACCATCCACGGCGGCATTATCGAAGGCGGGCACATCCACCCGGGACACCACGTCCTGGGCCAGGTACTGGCCACGGGCGTCACCGAGGGCGATCTCCTGCACACGGGCAAACGGCACCGCGCTGTCCAGCAACCGGGCCAGGGCGTCCTCTACCGGCATCAAGTTCATCGTCATCACCGTCGAATCTGGGCGACAAAGTTACAGGGACGATGACGGGCATCCAGCTGATCGCGGATGATCCGATCCCAGCCGGTGGCGCAGGCATTATTGGAGCCAGGCAGACAGAAGATCACCGTGCGATTGGCCAACCCGGCCAGGCAACGGGACTGGATGGTGGAGGAACCGATATCCTCCACACTGACCTGGCGAAACAGCTCGCCAAAGCCTTCGATGTGTTTATCGAACAGCACCCCCAGGGCTTCCGGGGTGGAGTCGCGCCCGGAAAAGCCGGTGCCGCCGGTGGTGATGATGCCCTGGATGTGCTCGTCGGCGATCCACTCGGACACCACCTTGCGCAGCTGGTAGATGTCATCCTTCACGATCTGCCGAGCCTGCAGGTGATGGCCGGCCTCCTCCAGACGCTGGACCAGAAGATCTCCGGAAGTGTCATTATCCGGGGTACGGGTATCGCTGACGGTCAACACCGCCAGGGCCAGGGGCTCGAATTCTGCCGCAGGCTTGGACATAGGGCTTCTCCTTGCAGTTGGCGCCAATGCTAGCACGAGCCATGCCACCGTGGCTGGACAGCACATGCCGGATTGACCGTTGCCAACAACCCTCTGTTCGCCGCGGTTTGCTCACCGTAAATTGACGCTATACAAAGTGTTTATCGGGAGAGCTGACAATGAGCAGCAGCATGGAAACCGCCCAGCAGGATGCCGCCCGCCTGCCGCGCCTGCCACAACGCAAGCTGGACCACATTCCGGGGGATTACGGCACGCCGCTACTGGGCGACACCATTCCTTTCCTCAAGGATTACCACAAGCTGGTAACCCAACGCGCGGAAAAATACGGCCTGGTCTCCAAGGGCTCGGTGCTGTTCCAGCGCGGCGTTACCCTGCTGGGACCGGAGGCCAACGAGTTTGTCCTCAAGGACCCGGAGCACGTGTTTTCCAGCCGTGCGGCCTGGAACCCGTTCCTGGAAAAGCTGTTTACCGACGGGCTCATGTTGCGCGACTTCGCCGATCATAAATTCCATCGCCGCATCATGCAGCAGGCATTCAAGAAGCCGGCACTGGCCAGCTACCTGGACCGCATGAACGCCCATATCAGCAGCCAGATCCAGCCCTGGCAGACTGGCGAAACGATAAGCTTCTTCGATCATATCAAGGGGCTGCTGCTGGACGTGGGCGCACAGATTTTCTTCGGCCTGGACATGGGCCCGGAATCCGACAAGGTGAACAAATCCTTTATCGACTCTGCGGATGCCTCCCTGGCGGTATTGCGTCTGCCCATTCCCGGCACCCTGTGGCACCGGGGCATGACCGGACGCCGCTACCTGGAAAAATTCGTTACTGGCCTGATCCCGCAGAAGCGGGCCAGCGAGACCCCGGATTTCTTCAGCGAGCTGTGCAAGGCCGCCGACGAGGAAGGCGGACTGAGCGATCAGGACGTGATGAATCACATGATCTTCCTGCTGTTCGCCGCCCACGACACCACCACCAGCACCCTCTGCTCCATCATTTATCTGCTGGCAAAACACCCCTACTGGCAGGATCAGCTGGCCGAAGAAATGACTGGCCTGAACAAGGACAGCCTGGACTACGACGACCTGGCCAAGCTGGAAAAAACCGGCTGGGTGTTCCGCGAAACCCTGCGCATGCGCCCACCACTGACCACTTTCCCGCGCCGCACCGTGAAGGAAGTGACTTTCCAGGGCTACACGCTGCCGCGCAATACCCTGATCAACATCTCCCCCCTGTTCACCCACTACATGGAGGAGTACTGGAGCAACCCGCACACCTTCGACCCGGAACGCTTCAGTGACGAACGGGCCGAGCACAAGAAGCACTTCTACCAGTGGGTGCCTTTCGGCGGCGGCCACCACAAGTGCCTGGGCCTGAACTTTGCCGAGCTGCAGACAAAAACCTTCCTGTTCCACTTCCTGCAGCGCTACAAGATTTCCCTGAAGCCGGGCTACGAGATGCCGGTACAACAGGTGCCGCTGATCATGCCCAAGGATGGTTTGCCGGTGGTGCTGGAGAAACGGTAAAACAGCACGGCTTCGCCTTCAGCCGCGAGCGACGAGCTGCTAGCCGCTAGCTACAACGCCGCTGTAGGAGCGCCGCTGGCGGCGCGATTGAATGTAGGAGCACCTCTCTCTGTGCTCTGCGAGTATGAGGTGCGAACCGAGCGTAGCGAGGCGACAGAGGGGGCTTCAGCCGTTCTTTCTGAAACCTGTCGAGCTCTGAAATACCTGATCTCCCTGCGGTCGATTTCCGCGCAAGCGCGGTTCGCACCTCGAGAGGTGCTCCTACAGCGGCTTCTTATATGAGCGCAGCTTCTAGCTCAGCTCTGCTGATAAAGATGCACATCCCGCTGCGGATAGGGGATGGTAATACCCGCTTTATCGAAGGCCAGCTTCACCTGTTCAAACAGGCCGAAGTACACCGGCCAGTAGTCCTCGGAATTCACCCATACCCGGGTCAGCATATTGATGCTGCTGTCCGCGTGGGCGGAGACAAAAATATTGGGATTGAACTTGTCGCCACTCAGGATACGATCGTCGTTATCGATCACTGACTGTATCGCTGCCCGGGCATCGGCAATGCTGTCGTCGTAGCTGATACCGAACTCGATATCCACCCGCCGCTGCGGCTCGCAGAAAACATTTTTGATGCAACCATTTGACATCGGGCCGTTGGGGATCACGATGCGCTGGTTGTCATAGGTAATCAGAATGGTGTTGAAAATCTGGATGTCATGCACCCTGCCCATATGCCCCTGGGCCTCGATAATATCCCCCAGTCGATAAGGTTTGAAAAACAGGATCAACACACCCCCGGCAAAGTTACCCAGGCTGCCCTGCAGGGCCAGCCCCACCGCCAGACCGATGGCACCCAGCATGGCGATAAATGAGGTGGTCTGCACTCCCACCATGCCGGCCACTGCCACCAGCAGCAGTATCTTCAGCAACACCTCCACAAAACTCGTCATGAACTTCTGCAGAGTGTCGTCCACGGCCTTGTGACCGAGCACCCGGTTCAGCCCCTTGGTGATACGGCCGATAAGCCAGAACCCCACGATCAGGGTAATGATGGCCAGCACCACCTTGGGCAGGTAGCTCATGCCCAGTTCTATAGCCTTGTCCAGATAAGGCTGCAGCTGTTCCATTTCCATGATTCCCTTCCTTTGCGATAGTGTGAAAGCGGCTAAAATAGCACTGCTTTCGCCACCCTCAGCGGCAACACGTCGGAATTTGCCATTATTTACGCTTTGCAGGGAATGAACCGGATTCCCGTTTGCCGCTATACTGCAGGCACATTTTTTACCCGATAGACAACCATGAAGTACGCCATCCTGCCGGTTACCCCCTTCCAGCAAAACTGCTCCTTCCTCAAGTGCGAAACCACCGACAAGGTGGCCATCGTCGATCCGGGCGGGGATCTGGACAAGATTCTGGAAGCACTGCAACAAGTGGGCGGCACGCCGGAAAAGATCCTTGTCACCCACGCGCATCTGGATCACATCGGTGCCGTGGCCGAGCTGGCAGACAAACTGGATCTGCCCATCGAAGGGCCGCACAGGGACGACCAGTTCTGGATCGACATGCTGCCCCAGCAGGCGCAGATGATGGGCTTTCCCGCCTCGCGCCCGTTCACCCCGAACCGCTGGCTGGAGGACGGTGACACGGTCACCGTGGGCGAGACCGAATTCCAGGTGCGTCACTGCCCGGGCCACACCCCCGGCCATGTGGTGTTCTACCAGCCGGACAGCAAACTTGTGGTGGTGGGCGATGTGCTGTTCAACGGCTCAATCGGCCGCACGGATTTCCCCAAGGGCGATTTCGACACCCTGATCCAGGCCATCAAGGACAAGTTGCTCACCCTGGATGACGATGTATCCTTCATCCCCGGCCACGGCCCCATGTCCACTATCGGCCATGAGCGGGCCAACAATCCTTTCGTTTCCGGCAAGCACGGTTGAGGCAGTCATGGAATCCAGCGCAATGAAATGGGGTTTGACGGTTGCCGTTATTCTGTTGGCCTGGCTGCTGTCCGTGTTGCTGCGCAGTGCCACCCGACGGCTGGGCCGCCGCCGTGATTTCAGCCGGGCCCGCATCTTCCAGACCGCCGTGGTCATCAACAGTGCCTGCGTGGTGCTGTCACTGCTTACCATCGGGATTCTCTGGGGGCTTAACGGCAGCGGTCTGATGGTGTTCGCCACCTCGCTGATGGCCCTGCTCGGCGTGGCCCTGTTTGCCAGCTGGTCCATGCTCAGCAACACCACCGCCGCCATCATCCTGTTCTTCAGTGCTCCCTACCGGGTGGGCGATCGCATCCGCCTGCTGGATGGCGACAACACGGTCACCGGCCAGATCCGCTACATGGGGCTGATATTCATTACCGTGCAGGACGAACTGGGCCACCGTTACACCCTGCCCAACAACCTCCTGTTGCAGAAAACCGTGATTCGCCTGCGCGGCGACACCCTGCCCCGGGATCACAAACATTGCCGGGCTGACTAGCACACCCCCGACAGAGTAAAGTGACATCCTGTTAAAGAGGCCTTGCCGGTTTGGCAAGGCCGTGTGCAGATCAAACACAAGGACGACACCATGCGACTGCTTTTTCCCCTGATTATCCTCACCCTGCTGGCCGGCTGTCAGAGTGGCAACGAAGCCGGCAACAAGTTGCCGGACGCCTGCTACCAGCCGCCGGAATCCGGCATGTGCAAGGCCGCCTTCCAGCGTTACTACTACGATCAGGACAGCGACAGCTGCAAGAGCTTTACCTGGGGAGGCTGCAAGGGCAGCGTGCCCTTCGAGACCATGGATGCCTGCGTGCAGACCTGTGACGCCGACAACAGCGAACCCGCCGCCCCGGCGAAAATCTACCGCAGCAAGGGGGACCCGCAATGAGTCAATCTGCATCCCTGGGCCTGGCCCGGGCGGTTTATGTACTGCATCTGGTAGGCCTGATCACCGGTGGCCTGACCGCCATTGCCGGGGTCATCATTGCCCACCTGCACGCCGGGGATGCGCCGCCGCCGTTGCGTGAGCACTTCCGCTTCCAGTACCGCACCTTCTGGATCGGTCTGCTCTACAGCATCATTGCCGGCATCACCACCCTGGCCTTTATCGGTTGGCTGTTGATGGTGATCATCACCATCTGGTGGATCGTGCGCTGTGCCCGCGGCCTGAGCACCCTGAATCGCAATGTGGCACCCGCCCGGGTGGATACCTGGGGCTTCTGATTTTGTCACTGTCACAAAGCTGTCATTATGGCCGGCCAGACTGGCTGGCCCGCGCCTACCTAGGAGAGATCATGCTGTCCCTGCGCCTTATCCCCCTCGTTCTCTGCACCCTGATTCTGTCCGCCTGCGCCCGCAGCCCCGTGGTCCAGCTCTACGACGGTGCCGCCAAACCTGACAGCCAGGTACTGACCGTGCGCGTGCCCAGCGAAATCGAAGTGTTCACCATCAACGGCAAGGAAGTGGATGGCGCCAACACCTTTTTCGCCACCGACTTCAAGGAACTGAAGTTCACCCCCGGCCGCTACGAGATCCTCGCCTACTACAAGGAACTGTGGCAGCTGGACGCGGACAACCATGAGATCGTGAAAACCAACCCGGCCAACTTTATCGTCGACGGCAAGGCCGGCGAGAAATGGCAACTGGATTACGACAAACCGGCCAACGTGGAGGAAGCCCGCGCCCTGGAAGACACCTTTACCGGCTGGGCCCTGAACACCGCCACCGGGGAAAAAGTGGCCGCCCAGGAATCCAACCTGATCCTCAAACGCGGTTTCCTGGCACCCATCACCGGCGAGGAAGTGAGCACCGCGGCCTCCGCAAGCGTGGCACCCCAACAAGCGGTCGCCCCGGCACCTGCCACCAGCGCTCCGGCTCCAGCTCCGGCCACTCAGGCAGCCCCTGCACAGGCCCCCGCCGGCAGCTACCTGGATACCCTGAAAGCCCAGTGGAAACAGGCCACCCCGGAAGAGCGCCGGGAGTTTCTGCAGTGGATAGCTGAATAACGTTACGAGTCACGAGAAGCGAGTCGCGAAAGGCCCCTGAAATATGGGGTTCGCTTCTCGCAACTCGGTACTGACACACTTCTCCCCGAAGCCGCTGTAGGAGCGCCCTTCCAGGGCGCGAACCTTGCGAAGCAAGGAATCGCCCATAGGGCGATCAGGACTTGCCGAACCTGACAGGTTTCTCCAGGTAGACCTGACATTCTCTGAGATCTTTGTCGCCTCGCTGCGCTCGGTTCGCGCCTCAAGAGGCGCTCCTACAGCGGCCTGGTAGATGGCGTTGTCGCAACGCCTGCCGATCACTCCCCCTGAATCGTTGCTACCACCCGTCTTGCCCCGCCATGATCCCGGTGCTCGCACAGGTAAATTCCCTGCCAGGTGCCCAGCGCCAATCGGCCATTACTGATCGGCAGGCTCAGTGACGGGCCGATCAGCACGCTCTTGATATGGGCGGGCATGTCGTCCGGGCCTTCCAGGGTGTGTTCATAGTAAGGCGCGTTTTCCGGCACCATCACATTCAGATGCCGCTCCAGATCGCCACGCACATCCGGGTCGGCATTTTCGTTGATGGTCAACGACGCGGAGGTGTGCTGGATAAACAGATGCAGCAACCCCACCTGCATATCCGCCAGCTCCGGCAAACCCTCCAGTACCTCACGGGTGACCAGGTGGCAGCCTCGGGGCTTGGCGGTTAATGTCAATGTTCTCTGGAACCACATTTTCGTTCCTCCGGATCTTGGCGCCTCGCCCGACCGGCGGCACACTCCGTGCAGCAACTGACAGACAAGGGAACACCATGAAACTGAATGGCCAGACCATTGTACTCACCGGTGCCTCCAGTGGCATCGGCGCCGAGGCAGCAAAAATCATGGCGCGCCGGGGCGCCACCGTGTGCCTGGTGGCACGCCGGGAAGAACAGTTACGTGAGGTTCAGGAAGTCATCGAAACAGAGGGTGGCTGCGCCTTTATCTACCCCTGCGACTTGAGCGACAACGTAGCCATCGAGGCTTGCGCCGCACGGATTCTCGCCGAGCAGCCGCGTATCGATGCGCTGGTGAACAACGCGGCCCATTCTATCCGTCGCCCCATAGAACAATCCCTGGATCGCCTGCACGATTACCAGCGCACCGTACAGCTCAACTATATTGGTGCCGTGGCCATGACCCTGAAACTGTTGCCGCGTTTTCTCGAGCAGGGCCACGGCCATGTGGTGAATATTTCCAGCCTCTCCACCCAGGTGCCCATCCCCCTGTTTTCTGCCTACCTGGCCAGCAAGAGCGCCCTGGAATCCTTCACCCGTTCCCTGCAGGCGGAGATGGGCCATCAGGGCATCAGCACCACGGTGGTGTACTTCCCCATGGTGCGCACGCCCATGTCATCGCGTACCGCCATCTACAAATACATGCCGATGATGCACGTGAAAAAAGCCGCCGGCTGGATCGTGGAAGCCTGCGAAAAGCGCCCGGCGCGCATCGCCCGCCCCATGGGCAAACTGGGCAGCGTACTGCTCGCCGCCCTCCCCGGCCCGGCCACCAAACTGCCGCAGCCGTTGTTCCGGGGCATGGACAAACTGCTGGCCAGCCAGCTGAAGAAGAAGGGGTAAAGGCAGATGCAAGTTACAAGTTTCAAGTTGCAACGCGGATGAGGCTTGTGCGTTAGCCGCCTATGCTCTGCCCGCGATTCGCGGTAAAGCCTCAAAGACGCTCAAGACTTTCTGTAGATGCCTGGCACCACTGAGCAAGAAAAACGGCACCTTTCACAGTAATCGCGGCCAAGGCCAGCCTGCACCACCTTGCCTCGCCCGCGTTGCAACTTGAAACTTGCAACTTGAAACTCAACTCACCACGTTAATCGCACTGCCCGCCTGCCACTGACGAATATTTTCCACCACACCGTCCAGCAAGCGTTGTCGGCACTCTCTCGTGCCCCAGGCGTTGTGCGGGGTGATAATCAGATTGGGAATGTCCGCCGCCAGCAACGGATGCTCCGCCGGCGGCGGTTCGCTGCTGAGCACGTCCAGGCCGGCGCCGCCCAGGTGGCCAGAGCGCAGGGCATCGGCCAGCGCCGGTTCATCAATCAGGCCACCCCGGGCGGTGTTGATCAGAAAGGCGCCGGGCTTCATTTGCGCGATAAAGGACGCATTCACCAGCTTGTCGGTCTGCGCCGTCAGCGGACAATGCAGGCTGAGCACATCCGCCTGCGGCAGCAACTCCGCCAACGCCACCCGCCCGGACTGGCCGCCATGACGCTGGAAGGATTCCGCCACCAACACCTGCATGCCCAGCGCCTCTGCCAACCGTGCCACTTCCCGGCCCAGATCGCCGTGGCCGATCAGCCCCAGGGTCTTGCCGGCCAGTTCCATGATCGGGTGATTCAGCAGACAAAACTGGGCCGCCCGGCTCCAGACACCGGCCTTCACATCCTGATCGTACTGATGCCAGCGGGTGGCCAGTGACAACATCAACGTCAAGGTGTGCTGGGCCACCGACGCCCGTGCATAACCGCTCACATTGCACACGGTAATGCCCCGCTCCCGGGCCGCATCCAGGTCCACATTATTGGTACCGGTGGCACAAATGCAGATAAGCTTGAGGGACGGGCAGGCTTTCAGGGTAGCCGCATCCAGCACCACCTTGTTGGTGATAACCACCTGGGCCCCGTCCAGACGCGCCAGCCGATCTTCCGGGCGGGTCAGCGGATGAAAGGTCCAGGGCATCAAGGCCTCAAGGGCGGCGAAGTCCATCTCGTCGGGGTTGAGGGTATCGGTGTCGAGAAAAACGCCCTGCATGTTCGGTCACCTTTATCGGGGAAGAAGGGAGGTGTTCCATGCTAACGGATTTGCTGGAAAAGATGGGCTTCACCCTGCCACAGCATGACTGGCAGAAACCGGTGGTGGGCGTCAGTGCCTGCCTGCTCGGCCAGAAGGTCCGCTACGACGGCGACCACAAGCACAACGCCATCCTGGTCCACCAGCTGGGCCCGCTTCTGCGCTTTCGCGATACCTGTCCGGAAGTGGCCATTGGCCTGCCGGTCCCGCGCCCGCCCATTCAGGTAGTGCAGGTGGATGACACCCTTCGCGTGCAAGGCGTGGACAATCCGCAGCAGGATGTCACAGACGCGCTGGAAGACGTGGCCACCCGGCTCGGGGAACCGCTCAGCGGGTTTGTCCTGAAAGCCCGCTCCCCCAGTTGCGGCCACCTGAGCACCCCGGTGCATAACGCCAGCGGCCAGCAGATCGGCATGGCCTCCGGCGCCTTCGCCCGCAAACTTCACGAGCTGTTCCCGCGCATTCCCCTGGCCAACGACAGCGACCTGGAAAAGCCCGCGTTTCTGCAGAGTTTTCTGTTGCAGGTGTACTGCTACCACCAGTGGCATCACAACACACACCAGGGCCAATGGCTCCATGACATGCAGGCACAGAGCGAACAACTGGACGAACCGCTGCATAGCGGCCTGCGCCATTATCTGGATAAGCTTGGGCAGGCGATGCATTGAAAAGCAATGAATAGTTAATAATGAATAATTAATAGCTAAATCCAAAACCGGGGTCCGGGCTGCGAATTCAGGTTTTCGAAACTCGCTACTTTTACCCGGTTTCGTGGGGAATCAATGCGCGCTATCGTGGTCGGTAAGGGACCCCAACAGCGACCCGGCGAGGATGTCATGACACAGCAACAGGACCGGCTGCTCTGGATCGACGGCCAATATAGCCCAGGCAGCGACAACCAGTTCTTCGACACCATCAACCCGGCCACCAACCAGGTGATCTGCCGGGTTGCCCAGGCCACCCCCGACGATGTGAACCGTGCCGTGCAGGCAGCCAAACGGGCCCAGCCCGCCTGGCAGGCTCTTGGCGGCGTGGAGCGCGGTCGCATCCTGATGCGCACCGCCCAGTTGCTGCGCGAACATCGCGACGAAATTGCCCAGCTGGAAACCCTGGATGCGGGCAAGCCCATCGCCGAAACCCCGGAAGCGGATGTGGATTCCGCCATCGATTGCCTGGAGTACTTCGCCGGCCAGGCCAGCTCCCTGCAGGGGGAATACCAGCAGGTGCCCGGCGGTTTCTTCTACACCCGCCCGGAACCCCTGGGCCTGTGCGCCGGCATCGGAGCCTGGAACTACCCGGTGCAGATCGCCAGCTGGAAAGCCGCCCCCGCCCTGGCCGCCGGCAATGCGCTGGTCTACAAACCCTCGGAAGTCACTCCGCTCTCTGCCCTGCGACTGGCGGAGCTGTTCAAGGAAGCGGGCCTGCCCGACGGCATCTTCAATGTGGTGCAGGGTTTCCGGGAAACCGGCGAAGCCCTCACCGGCCACCCGGACGTGGCCAAGGTCTCCCTCACCGGCGGGGTCCCCACCGGCAAGGCCGTGATGCGCGCCGCCGCCGATACCCTGAAAGGAGTCACCCTGGAACTGGGCGGCAAATCGCCGCTGATCATTTTCGAGGATGCGGACCTGGATAACGCCGTATCCGCCGCCATGCTCGCCAACTTCTACACCCAGGGGCAGATCTGCACCAACGGCACCCGCGTCTTTGTGCACGAGAGCATCAAGGATGCCTTTGTGGAAAAACTGCTGGCCCGTGTCGGCACCCTGACCCTGGGCGACCCCATGGACCCGGCCACGGAAGTGGGGCCGCTGATCAGCCGCCAGCACATGCAGCACGTGCTCAACTATATCGAGATCGGCAAGGAAGAAGGCGGCCAGGTGCTGATCGGTGGTGGCAAGGCCGAGGTGGATGGCATGCCGGACGGCAACTTCGTCTTGCCCACGGTATTCGATGGCCTCAATGACGAGATGCGCATCGTCCGCGAGGAAATCTTCGGGCCGGTGTTGTCACTGCTCAGCTTCCGCGATGAAGACGAGGTCGTCGCCCGCGCCAACAACACCGACTTCGGTCTGGCCGGCGGTGTCTTCACCCGCGACATCAATCGCGGCCATCGCATGGCGGAACGGATCGATGCCGGTATCGTGTGGGTAAACCACTACAACCTGACGCCCATCGAAATGCCCTTCGGTGGTTTCAAGCAATCCGGCATCGGCAAGGAAAACAGCCGCCGCGCCTTCGCCCATTACACCCGCCTGAAAACGGTGTACGTGGCCCAGGAAGATGTGGATTCACCCTATTAAAGTCAGACAAAGGCATTTCTACCACAGAGGTCACCGAGTTCACTGAGTAAAAATCTTTCTCTGTGCTCTCTGTGTCCTCTGTGGTGAAAATTAGACGGTCTCTTACACCTGCCGCTTCGGCATCCCGCTGCGCTGATATTCCTCCCAGCCATCCGCATGGAAACTGGGCGCCGTGGACGGGGGCAGGGATTTACCGAGGATATGATCCGCGCCTTTCTCACCGATCATGATGGTCGGTGCGTTCAGGTTGCCGTTGGTCACCGTGGGCATGATGGACGAATCCACTACCCGCAGATTTTCCACCCCGTGCACCCGGCACTGCGGGTCCACCACCGCCATGTCATCGGTGCCCATGCGACAACTGCCCGCCGGGTGATACGCCGTTTCGGCGGTACGTGACATCCAGTCGTCCAGCTCGTCATCGCTGTTGATATCCGGCCCCGGGGACAGCTCGGCACCGCGGTAGGGATCCATGGCGGGCTGGGCAAAAATTTCCCGGGTGAAACGCACGCCGGCACGAAACGCCTCGCGATCCTCTTCCCGGTCGAAGTAATTGAAGAACATGGCTGGCGGCGCCGCCGGGTCCTTCGACTGCAACTTCACCCAGCCTCGGCTGAGCGGTTTGTTGGCACCCAGATGCACCTGAAAGCCGTGCCCCTTCACGGCACTGGAGCCATCGTAGGCAATGGCGCCGGCCAGGAAGTGATACTGGATATCCGGGTACTGCAAACCCGCACGGCTGCGAATATAGCCATTGGATTCAAAGTGGTTGGACGTCCCGAGCCCCCGGCGCAGAAACAGCCAGTTGGCGCCAATCCAGGCTTTCGCTAACGGCCCCAGCCAGCCATTCAACGTAATCTTCTGGGTACATTCCTGCTGCACCCACACCTCCAGATGATCGTGCAGATTCTGCCCCACGCCGGGCAAATCATGAATCACTTCAATGCCGTTTTCCTTCAAGTGCTCCGCCGGACCGATACCAGACAGCATCAACAGCTTCGGGGAATTGAAGGCACTGGCAGAGAGGATCACTTCCTTGCGCGCCTTCACCCTGTAGGTGTTGCCGCCCCGGCGGTATTCCACCCCCACCGCTTTCTTTCCTTCCATGATCACGCGCGTGGTGAGGGCATGCATCTTCACGTCCAGATTGGGCCGGTTCATGGCCGGCTTCAGATAGGCCATGGCGGTGGAGCAACGCACGCCGTTGCGCACCGTCATGTCCATGCGCCCGAAGCCTTCCTGACGAAACCCGTTGTAGTCTTCCGTGTAGCCATACCCGGCTTCCTCGCCGGCCTGGATAAAGGCCCGGTACAGCGGGTTTTCCATGTTGTTGCCGTTGCAGGTGGTCAGCGGTCCATCCGCGCCGCGATAGTCATCACCGCCGTAGACACAACCTTCCGCCCGCTTGAAGTAGGGCAACACATCCGCATAGCCCCAACCTTCGGCACCCAGTGATTCCCACTCGGCGAAATCACCGGCGCAACCGCGCACATACACCATGCCGTTGATGGAGGAGGAGCCACCAATCACCTTGCCACGGGCCTGATGAATGCTGCGCCCGTGCAGGCCGGGCTCCGGTTCGGTATGAAAACCCCAGTCGAACTTGTTCATGTTCAGGGGAATGGAAAAGGCGGTGGGCATCTTGATGAAGATGGAGTTGTCCTTGCCGCCGAATTCCAGCACCAGTACCTGGTTGCTGCCATCCTCGGTGAGACGGTTGGCCAGTACGGCACCGGCGGAGCCGGCACCGACGATCACGTAATCCATTTCCTGATCAAAGGTGGTCATGATTCACCTCGTGGTCATGTGCCTTCAAGCCGGACCGGGCTCGCTGGCATCGTCCATGTTGTTGCCCATCTCGCGGCGCATGTGCAGGTACTGCAGGTGCGCCTCGAAATGGTCAATCAGATCCTCGATCACCTGTTCGCGGCTGTAACCCATCAGGTCATAACTCAGGCCGCCCTCGCGCAGGTGCACTTCCAGGCGGTAATACACGGATCGAGACTGCTGGGTACGCACCGTGAACGACGGCATCAGGCAACGGCGTGGCCACACCTGGTAGGTAAAGTTCTGCTCGCCACCCAGGTCCACATTCAGGGCAATATGTAGCTGATCACCACTACCCTCGGCAATCTCCACCGGGTAACCCTTTTCCGCCAGCTCTTCCTTCACCGCGTCAAAGGCCGGACGCACCGTCTTGTCGATAAACTGGGCCACCTGTTTTTCGCTGGGGAAACTGATCGCCCGGGCCAGTCGCTTGCTCCAGCTTTCATGCTCGGCGCGGGAACTGCTGCGCCCGGACAATTGCCCGGCCAGGGCATCCTGCATGCTGATGGACTTGAGCCCTTCCAGCTTCAGGGCCCGGTACAGGCCGATCATCATCAGGAACAACACGAAGGCAAACGGCAGCCCCATGATCACCACCGCGCTCTGCAGGGCCGACAGCCCGTCGGTCATCAGCAACGCCAACGTCACCACGCCGATGATGGCGGCCCAGACAATGCGCATCCACGGTGCTGCATCGTTGTTGGGGTCCTTGATACGGCAGGTCAGATTGGACAGCACCAGGGAACCGGAGTCCCCGGAGGTGACAAAGAACACGATGGCCAGCACCGTCACCACGATGGTGGTCACCGTGACCCAGGGCAATTGCTCCAGGAACAGATAGATGGCCGAGCCCGGATTGCCCACCGCTTCCTTGCCGAATTCGGTGGCACCATTCATCACCATGTCGATGGCGGAATTCCCCATCACGGACATCCACACCATCATGAAGGTGAGCGGCAGAATGAGGGTGCCGGCCACGAAGCTGCGAATGGTGCGGCCCCGGGAAATCCGCGCCAGGAACAGCCCCACGAAGGGTCCCCAGGCGATCCACCAGGCCCAGAAGAATACCGTCCAGGCATTCAGCCAGTCCTGGGGCGGATCGAAGGCATAGGTATCAAAGGACATGGAAATAAAGTGGGTCAGGTAATCGCCCACGTTCATCACCAGCGCATCCAGCAGGAAGCGGGTATCACCTACCACCAGCACGAACAGCATCAGCACAATGGCCAGCAACATGTTGAACTCGGAAAGGCGGCGGATGCCCTTGTCCACACCGGTGGCGGCGGAGATCGCCGAGAACAGCACAATGAAGACCGCCAACACCGCCTGCGTCACCGTGCTCTCGGCAATACCGAACATGTAATTGAGGCCGAAGTTGAGCTGGATGATGCCGATGCCCAGGCTGGTGGCCACCCCGAACACGGTGCCCAGCACCGCAGCGATATCCACGGCATTACCGATGGAGCCGTGAATGCGTTTACCGAAGATGGGATACAGCGCAGAACGAATGGTCAGCGGCAAGCCATGGCGATAGCTGAAATAGGCCAGAGACATGCCCACCAGGGAGTAGATCCCCCAACCGGACAGCCCCCAGTGCAGGAAGGTAATCTGCATGGCTTCACGGGCCGCTTCCACCGTACCGCCCTCGCCCACTGGCGGCGTCAGGTACTGGGTCACCGGCTCCACTACACAATAGAAAATCAGGTCGATACCGATGCCGGCGGAAAACAACATGGCCGCCCAGGTAACGATATTGAATTCCGGCTCCGCGTGATCCGGTCCCAGCTTGATACTGCCATAGCGAGAACAGGCGATGGCAATCACAAAAACCAGATACGCCACCACGGAAATAAAATAGAACCAGCCGAAGCTCCCGGAAATCCAGGCCAGAGCACCGTAGATGGTTTCATTGGCCTGTTCGGTGAACAGCATGGCCCACAACGCAAACAGCACGATGCCGGTGGTGGAACCATAGAACACAAGGGGATTGATGCGGCCTTCCGGAATATCGGGCTCGGCCTGGGGTGACGGGTTGGCTGTATCCATTCAGCGTTCCTCCAGTCAGGGTTGCGTGGTTTCGCAAACACCCCGGTACCGGACACGGACACGCCCTGACAGCTGTGCGCAAGCGCACACAGTCAACCGCCAGCGATGTGTCGTCAGCGCCCGATCCTCCCGAGGCATTCACACACGGCTTTCCTCATTCTGCCGAGGCCATGGGTAACATGAAAGTGAATTCTTGTTCGCAGTCAGAATCGCATGAAAGGCGATTTTTACCACAGAGGGCACGGAGAACACTGAGACAGCGGTTTTATTGGCCCCTCATTGTAGGAGCTATGCTTGCCCCCAAGGGGATCTGCGACATGCGAACCTGCTCGCGATGGCGGTTGTTCGCCATGCAAGCATAGCTCCTACAAAAAAGAACCGGCCGATGGAACTGGCGCTTCAGAAAATCAGCGTCAGCCCACCGGTGACAACGGCAAACAGGATGGACAACCCAATCAGGGTCTTCCAGGGGAATGGTGGCGGGGGCGGCTCCACTTCGAGCTGCTTTTCCAGGTAATTCTTCAGCAGCTTGGTGTTGCGGGTGTTGGCCTTGTAGATGGCATCGAAGGCATCGCCCACCACCGGCAACAGCCCGCCAAGAAAATCGATACCGATATTGCGCAGCATACGCAACTTCACACTCTTGCTGGCCCCGGCCCGCTGCGCTTCAATCAGCACATAGCTGGATAACACCAAGCCGGCCGCATCACCCACCAGCGGCACCAGGCCAATAATAGCCTCGGCACCGATCTGAAATTTGGTAAAGGGAATGCCGATGCTGCTGTCGGTAAAACGGCTGAACTTTTCCAGCCGCTCCAGGGTTGCCCGTTGCTGGGCTTCTGTCCTTGCTGCCATTACATCTCCACAAACAGGTGGCCGTCTTCTTCCGTGACCGGCCAGGTCTCCAGGGCTTTCTCGCCCCGCACCACATTCAACAACTGCACACCGGGGGGAAAGTTGGCCCACTCGGTGACTTCCCCGGTACGGATATCAAAACGCGCCCGGTGCAGCGGACACTGCACACACTTGTCCTCGACGATCTTGCCCTTGCCCAGGGACGCAAACATATGGGTACAACGGGCCTGGGTGGCATAAAAACCATCACTCAGGTGATACACCACCAGTTTTTTACCACCGGCTTCCATCGCACGGCTTTTCCCTTGCGGGAGGTCCTGGCTGGCACAGAGTTCATAACGCATATTGCTCTCCTTGCTGGCTTGGAAAAATCAGTTGTGAGCTACGAAGCCCCTGTAGGAGCACCTCTCGAGGTGCGAACCTTGCGCAGCAAGGAAATCGCCCGCAGGGCGATCAGGCATTGCAGCGCTCGACAGGCTTCATTCATAGCATTGCGGAATCCCGGAAATCTCTGTCGCCTCGCTGCGCTCGGTTCGCGCCTCGAGAGGCGCTCCTACAGCGGCTTCGAGGAAAACGCCTTTTAAGATTGGCGCCATCACTCCAGATAGGTATACCCGGCCAGGCCTTCGCGTACCAGCCCGATAAAGGTTTCCTGCTCGCCGTCGCTCAAATGCGCCTGGCGACAATGTTGCTCCAGGGCTCCCAGCAACTTGTCGGTATCGTAGTTCACGTAGCGCAGCACGGTGCTTACGGTATCGCCTTGAATGGCGTGGCTCAGGGTGATGGCGCCATCGGCTTCCACGTCCACATCCACGGAATCCGTGTCACCGAACAGGTTGTGCATGTCGCCGAGGATTTCCTGGTACGCGCCCACCATGAAAATCCCCAGGTGGCCGTTGAGCTGTTCCGGCAGCGGCAAGGTGGCTTCCACGCCTTCGCCATCCACGAACTGGTCGATGCGGCCATCGGAGTCGCAGGTAATGTCCTGGATCACCGCCCGACGGGTGGCCGGCTTGTCCAGGCCGGACAAGGGCAGCACCGGGAAGACCTGGTTGATCCCCCACACATCCGGCACCGACTGGAACACGGAAAAATTCACGAACAACTTGTCCGCCAGGGTTTCGTTGAGGCTGTCGAGCAACTCGCGCTGCTGCTTGCGCAGCGGGTTCAGGCGACCGCGCAGGGCCAGCAGGCAGTTGATATACAGCTGCTCACCCCGGGCGCGGGTACCCAGGCCCAGATCACCGGCGATATAACGCTGGTGAATGTCCTGCCAGGCGCCGGTCACTTCCGAGAAACGCTCAATCAGATTGCCCGGCTCGCCGGCCAGCAACCCTTGCAGCTCCCACAACTGGTGCAGCTCGGCCACGTCGTCGTCCGCCGGTGCCTCCACCGTCACCGGGGCCATCTGCTCCTGGTCGGTGATATTCACCAGCAGCACCGCGTGGTGAGCGGTCAGCGCCCGGCCGGATTCGGAGATGATGTTGGGCTCCGGCAGGCCATGCTGGGCGCACTGCTGCTGCAGGGTCTGCACGATATGGCGGGCATAGTCACCCACCCCGTAGTTCATGGAGCAATAGGAACGGGAGTGAGTGCCTTCATAGTCCACCCCCAGGCCACCGCCCACATCCACGGTTTCCACCGCCGCGCCCAGAGCGCGCATCTCGGTGTAGTAACGGGCCGCTTCGCGCATGCCCGCCTTGATGTCCTGGATATTGGCCACCTGGGAACCCAGGTGGAAATGCAGCAGCTTCACGCAGTCCAGCCGCCCGGCGGCACGGCAATGCTCGATGGCCGCCATCAGCTGCGGCGCACTCAGGCCGAACTTGGACTTCTCGCCCCCGGTGTTCTGCCAGTTACCCTTGCTGATGCTCATCAGACGCACCCGCAGGCCGATACGCGGAGACACGCCCAGCTCATCCGCCAGCGACAGCAGCGCCGGCAGCTCGGACATCTTCTCCACCACGATATGCACGTGAAAGCCCAGCTTCTCGCCCATCAGCGCCAGGCGCAGGTATTCCGCGTCCTTGTAGCCGTTGCAGACGATGGTATCGCCCGGGTTGGACAGGGCCAGCACGGCCAGCAGCTCCGGCTTGGAACCCGCCTCCAGGCCGATGCGCTCGCCGTCTTCACGGGCGCGCAGAATCTCGTGCACCACCCGGCGCTGCTGGTTCACCTTGATCGGATACACCGGCGTATAGCCGCCCTGATAGTCGTTGCCCTCAATGGCCTCCCGGAAGGCCCCGGCCAGCAGCTTGACCCGCTGGCGAAGAATCCCGGAAAAACGCGCCAGCACCGGCGCCCGCAACCCGGCCGCCCGGCAGCTTTCCAGCACCGCTTCCAGCGTGGCCTGGCCGCCCTGCTCGCCATTGGGCCGCACACACAGCTGGCCCTGGTCGTCGATTCGGAAGTAGCTGTCGCCCCAGCGATCCACGTTATAGATGTCGCTGGCGGGCAAGGAAGATCTGTCGGTCATTACCTGTCCTGAAATAAGGGGGTTGTCTGGGGGCATTATGCCTGCCGGGGCGCCGCACTCGCACCCCTTTTTCCTGCTTTACATGGGGGGCGCAGGCCTTACAATCCGGCTTTGAGAGGTAGCCCATTCGCGATGCGAGCATCGCTTCCCACAAAGACCATCCCCAGGGTGGCACCGGTTTTTGTGGGAAGTCATGCTTGCATGACGAAAGACGATCACTCCGCCCACACCATTCCACCGGAACCGCCCATGAGCAGCACCAAAGACAACTGGTTTTACGAGCACTTCGACACCGCCGGCACCGCTTTCGGCCTGCGCCTGAAACAAAAGCTGGAAGAAGTGCAGACCGAGTATCAGCACATCGAGATGTGGGAAACCGACACCTTCGGTTACCTGATGACCATCGATGGCGCCACCATGCTCACCACCCGCGACAACTTCCTCTACCACGAGATGATGTCGCACCCGGTGCTGTTCAGCCACGCCAACCCCAAGCGCGTCATCATCATCGGTGGCGGCGACTGCGGCACCCTGCGTGAAGTGCTGCGTCACTCCAGCGTGGAAAAAGCCACCCAGATCGACATCGACGAAATGGTCACCCGCTATTCCGAGAAATACTTCCCGGAACTGTGCGAGTCCAACGGCGACAGCCGCGCCGAACTGCTGTTCGAAGACGGCGTGCAGTACATGCGCAACTGTGAAGACGGCAGCGTGGACGTGATCATCGTGGACTCCACCGACCCGGTGGGCCCGGCGGAAGGCCTGTTCAAGGCCGACTTCTTCCGCGATTGCCACCGCGTCCTGGCCGATGGCGGCATCATCGTGCAGCAATCCGAATCCCCACTGCTGCACAGCGATACCATCATCAAGGACCTGCACGCCAACATGCGCGAAGCGGGCTTCACCACCACCCAGACCCTGCCCTTCCCGCAGCCGGTATACCCCAGCGGCTGGTGGAGCTGCACCCTGGCCGGCAAGAACACCGACGTCAGCCAGTTCCGCGAAGCGGACGCGACCGGTAAAGGGTTTGAGACCAAGTACTACACTGCCGCCCAGCATAAAGGGGCGCTGGTGTTGCCGCCGTTTATGGAGAAGGCGATTAAGGGCTGAGTTAATAGTTAATAGTTAATAGTTAATAGTTAATAGTTAATAAAGCATGCCCTTGTCTTCGTTGGAAACAAGGGCTTTTTTTATGGCCACGGGGCTGGCAGCATGCCTTGTCTGGCATTCTCCATTTTCATCTTGAATGCCTCATCATCCCACTCTTCCAGCGCCATTTCTAAAATTGAGTCAGCTTCATCATAACGGCCATTTTTCACCAGCAGAGCGACCAGAAGCGAAGAATGGTAAGAAAAATTATCATGCCGAAATTCTTTAATGTGTTCTGAGAGCGACCCTTTTAACTCTCTTTCTTGAATATCCCGAAAATCTCTCAAATAGACCTGAAATTCTTTATCCGGGTCAATGTAACTATCGCACAATTCATATCGCCCCTCTTTAACCAAAGCCTTTCTAGCTAATCGATACACTTTGCGAGCCAAATCGGGGTCACCTTCATCAAGCCAGGAAAAAAGCGATACAGTCCTTTCCTCTTTGCCTAACTCTTCATTAATAGTTTCAAAATCATTGAATGATTTGTATGGCTCAACTCCATTCCTGACTTTATCCTCGGCCTCACTGGCCTTTTCTTCCAACGCCTCCAGCGCTGGAGGGTACTTATCCGCAAGAAGCACCCAGTCGCCCAGCGCAAATGACAGCCTCACACCATACAAACTACTTTCATATTTCAGTGCATTATCAAAAAACCAAATATGCTTTTCCAATGCTTCTGCGTATCTTCCTTCATCATGATCTCTCTCTGCTTCTTGAAGCACTTCACTTGGATCAGGCTTGTTTGGCGCAGAAAACCCTACAAGCCCAGAAAAACAGATGGCAACGAAAGCAATGCGTATTATTCTCATGAAAATCCAAAAAATAGTTATGCGGTGGTAATTTGTACACTCTCATCAACGCCGGAGAGCAAGTGTTGATATAGAGCACTCATATCGTTGTACCAGTTCACGCCGATACGCTGCCCGTTTTTCAATGTCAGTGTCAGGCCCGTAATCACACCATCCTTTGAATCGACCTTTATCTTTAAAAGATCAGAAAACAGCACATTGCTTCCCGTATGCTTATAGTGGAAGCGCAGCCCTTCAGCGGTTCTTTCTATTTCCCAGTCACGCCACTCATCCACATCATCGAGGTAGGCGGTCAATGCTTCCCAGAATATTTTGGCCGCCAGAGGGTAGAGGGGAATGACAGCGACCGCCCAGAAACTGTCTGTTATCAGATAGAGAAGAAAAGCGACAGCAAAGAAGATGCAGACCGACGTGATTTCGACTCGCTCCTGGTATGTTTCCAGCACTACCTCGTCAATCTGATGCTTCATCAATTTATCACAATAATTTCCATTGATGAAAATCATCATTTTTGGGAACGCACCGAGCAACACCTGCAACCACGCACCTCTTCTTATCCATATAATCAACGAACGAAAGTCTCTTTGGAACGCTTTGAAAAAATCAAATATGGCATCCATACGAGACAGCTCACCAGCACTTTTAACACCTCGCTTGTACTTTCTTTATCAAACATGGGTATTTCAGGAATGATCAGGGTAACCATGTACGCATCAGCCAGGATAAAAGCCAGAGAAAAAAGAGCAATTCCCGCGTACCAATATACAAATTCCGATTTTTTATTAAAGAACAAAAAAGCCAAATAAAGCGAAGCCAAAAGAACTACTGCATTGACAATAATCTCGCCAATAATAAGAGGCCCCCATAATGGCAAGTACGTCGGGCTTGCTTCATTGGCTAATGTTTCCCAAGTGCCATCAGTAAATATTGAGGGGTATACTGTCGATAAAAAGTACAATATCCGAAGCGGAGACATGACCACCCCTATAGCCACCAGAATAAGCAAACCGCCTATATCTCTAGCCTTGGTCTCAGCATTCTCAATACCCATTCTCATTGTTTCTTCATTCATAACTTCCCCCATCACTATACCCGTAAAAAATCAGGCTTCGGTTTCGCCTTGTGGCACCGTCGATTATTCTCTTCGGCCTTATCTATACCCAATAAGAAAAAGACTTTATCTCAAAGACTTACAAATTTCTGTAAGCCATATCCTACAAATCCAGCTGGAGAGAGTAAGAAAGTAGACGACAAGGTCAGACATTACTTCCTATAACCTCAAGCACGGGCAAGACCTGCACGCCAACATGCGCTAAGCCGGTTTCACCACCACCCAGACCCTGCCCTTCCCGCAGCTGGTGCACCCCAGCGACTGGTGGAGCTGCACTCTGGCTGGCAAGAACACCGACGTGAGTGAATTCCGCGAAACGGATGCCACCGGGAAAGGGTTTGAGACGAAGTATTATTCAGCGGCGATGGATAAAGGGGCGCTGGTGATGCCGCCGTTTATGGAAAAGGCGATAAAAGGCTAAGAAGCTACAAGCTACAAGCTACAAGCTACAAGCTACAAGCTACAAGAAAAAGAATGCCCTTGTCTTTGCTGGAAGCAAGGGCATATTTATTTCAGGAAGGTTTCCAACCATCCGGAAGCGACTGGCCAAGATATAGGCTATTCCTTGGCAGTCGCCAGATCCTGACTCTTCTCCTGCTTATGGAGCTTGGCCATTGCTGTTATGTGATCAACACAATGGCTGACAGATTTTTCCAGCTCACTTCGAAGCCCCTCACCATTCTCCAGTTCTTCATACGAAGGAGCATCATTTGAGTCTTCGTATTCAGGAATGTAATTGCACAACTCTTCTGCAACAACACTCTGACTGGCTGCATCAATTAGCTTGGCGTGAGCAGCGTAGAAGACCTTGTAGCTATTCCAGTCCGTCGGGAAATGAATAGATCGCCAGCCCAAAGTGCGAACATCCAGGATGTAGTCATAACCCTGGTAAACCTCTACAAGGTTTTCGAGCTTTCCGGATTCACTCTTCAGCTCTCCATTTTCAACAACTTTAAGGTTGTAATTTTCCCCGAGACCAGCTGCCAACTGCCGTGAAATATCTATAGCAGGATCGGCAATATTATTTTTCTGGATCATGGCATTACCATTGGACTTTGCAGCAGCCAGCCCCAAAAGACCGAACTGTGCATTAGTGGCGGTTTGTGCCACGAAGTCTGGCAGCTCCTTGTAGCGGCTCATCACCACGGTCTTTTCAGACATTTCCTCGGATTCAGCGACTGAGAGCTCGTCCGTTGTCACAGTGGCACAACCAGTGACAATCAAACAAACAGAAAGAGCCATTAACGTTTTTATAGAGTGATACATACTTTCCCCAATAATAATTCATCGTTAAGTGTAGAAATCGCCCCTTCTCAGAGGTGCACTGAAGGCGGCAATTCTATCCAACGGTGTCGCACATTGCTGTAAGCAATCTCTTACATTTCCCCATATGAGGCTTGATTCCTGGAAAACTTGAAAATATTTAACCTGCCAATAAGTCAGTCAGGAGCACCCTCCACATTTTCAACACTATAGTGCCATGTAAGAGCTGTCTGTCAGGAAAGAACGCCAGCGTTAGCGAATCCCGGAAACGGATGCCACCGGCAAAGGATTTGAGACGAAGTATTATTCAGCGGCGATGCATAAAGGGGATGGGTTTTGCCCGCCGTTTATGGAGAGGCGTTTAAGGGCTAGGAAACTGCAAGCCGCAAAAGCGCCCTTGTCTTTGTTGGAAGCAAGGGCATTTTCGTTTAGACATGCCGACCACTCAGAACCAGAAGCGCACGGAGCAATACCTGATCCTCATTCCCGAGCAGCCCCTTTAATTTCATTCTCGATTTGATAGCAGTATTTCTTCAATAAAGGAGATAACGTTTCGTTCTTTTTTTCCGATTGAACGAAGACCTAAAAACCCTCCTGACGAAGCAGCTACACGTTCCGCAATCTGGCATAAATCCTTGCAGAACTGCACACCACCATCTTGAGCATATTGCGAAATAATGCTCCTCGCTTCAGACAACTGCTCCACAAAATTCATGGCACTAGAGGAGTAATGGCTCATCAAGGCATCGATATTTTCTGCTGCAGCGCCTAGCGCCGCTTTTAAAGCCTGAGATTCCACCCCTTTTTGCTCTACCATTATTTTTGCAAATTCAGATTTTTCTTTATCATCGATAGTGCCATCTGCAGCAGCAACCATCAGGAAAGTAACTACTGGCGCACCTACAAGCTTATCCCACTCTTTCCTTAAAAAAGGCCCCACTCTATCGTCAGCATCCAGGCGATTAGTTGTTTTTTTACCCAGCACAGGATTGCCTTTAGCCTTTACTTTGTTTTCCTCATCAACAACATACCGCTGAATAAAAATAGATGCCTCTTCCTCTGATTCGCCCAGCTCGATGAAAAGACAATCTGTTTTCTCATCATCCATCGTTACGTAGCCATCCCAAATCAGCCCGTAAAGTTGCACGTCCTTCTTTTTCTCCCCAATAACCTGATCCGCTGAATCAAACGCTTCCTGAATATCGGACGCCATCAGAACATGGGTCGCATCGCCGCCTGATAGCGTTTTTATTTTCAAGAACGGGGTGAATGCTTCTCCGTCTTGTTCGTCCACCAACCCTAAACCGTGATTAACACAGTCAACAATAAATGCTTCCGTTCTTTCGTTTATTCCTTCAATCATTTCTTTCCCCCGTAATTTGATTTATTTCAACCACCTGGAGCCACAATAACCCGACAGGTTTCCCTTATGCTATGGTCATAAAAATGAAGCGAGGAAAGAGCCAGCCGCAGGCCAGCATAAGGATAAACAGACAGGCATCCCTTCCCCCGATTCGCTTTCGCAGGCCACGCCACCCTGGCTGACCGGTTGTTATTTGTGATCCAGTTCCGAATCTACACAATATTTGCGTATAAGGAAACGCAGAGGGAAAGGCAATTGATAATTGATAGTTGAGAATTGATAACGGAAAGGCAGAAACCCGCAGCCCCTGCTATTCCCCCTTTCGCTATGCCTACGGCTAATTCTGAGAAGCCCCCCCTTCGCTTTGCGAGCAAAGCTCCAACGGAAGAGGGGTAAGGGATGGGACGACTAGGCTTCCGGAATCACCGCCGGCTTATCCAGAAACAGGGCGGTGCGGATCAGGTCCACGTAGATCTGTTTCTTGCCGCCGTGACTGAGCAGGGACAGGGATTCGCCGTTGCGCAGGTTTAGCTGGATCTGGCTGTTGATGAAGCTGCGCTCGCCGGTGGTGAGTACCTGGTTGAGCTGGACGGATTCCACTTCATTGAACGCCAGGGTGCGGTTGTCGCCGGGCAGGATGATGGTTTGCTGGCGGCGGTCCAGGCGGGCGTTGCTGGTGGTGGAGAACAGCACGAACAGGCCGGCCAGGGTGAAGGAGATGGAGAGAATCAGCGCCTGTATGGTGCCGCCCCATGTCATTTGCGAGAAGGGAATATGGGACACGAACAGGGCGTCGACAATGTAGTAGAGCTCCACCGCCAGGCCGCCCTGGGGGGCAATGAGAAATGCCAGCCCCATGCCGGTGAGCGCCCGGCTGCGGGTGATGCGTAACAGGTCGGCCTTAACCGGTTTGATGCGGGCGGTGACGAAGTTGCTGCCACCGCGAACGGGGGCCGCATTGTTGCGGTAGGCGCCGGGATCAAGCAGCAGGCCGGGGATGTCGCGGGGGTTGCTTGCAAGCCACTGCTTCTCTTCCCGGGTAAGCGCCTTGCTGGGGCGCACCAGCAGGCAGAACGCCAGCACCACCATGGCGATACCCAGGAAGGCATACCCCACCCAAGTGCGCAGTAATCCACGATAGAGTTGGGAGGAGTGGGTTTGCTGGCCGTCGACGACCGTTTCCAGGCGACCGAGCGTTTTCTGCTGGTGGGCAATCAGCCAGCGGTCGTGGTCGCTGAGAGTGGGTTGGGCCTGGGTGCGAGCAATGCGGTCGCGGATTTCATCGACCTTCTGCCGTTGTTGCTGCTGGCTTTCCTGCATCATGGTGATGGCACGCTGCTGGGCCTGCCAGGAATCCCTGGCCTTGCTGACCGCCCCGCCCACCACCATCGCGATAAACGCGGCAATCAATACACCGTAAACCCATTTCAACATCAGCCCGCATCCGTCAGCGACAAAAGATCGGCGACGATAGCAAATAATTGCACATTTTGCAGAGCCGCCACCGGCCCGCTCAGGGCTTTCTTTAGCGCGCCCGCCGGCGCTAGAATGACTGTGTTAATTATTCACACAGGTGCACGCCATGGCCAGAACAACGAGCATCACTATTGGCTCCCAGCTGGACGACTTTATCGGCAAGTTGATCGAGTCAGGGCGTTACGGCTCAACCAGCGAGGTGGTGCGTTCCGCCTTGCGACTGCTGGAACAACAGGAAAGCCAGATGGCGGCGCTGAGAACAGCGGTAGAGGCAGGTGAAAAAAGCGGGGAAAGCGAACTGTCTCTGCACGAAATTGCCGCTCAGGTGAAGAAAAAGCACGATGTATAAGCTCTCCAGGCTTGCCGCTGAAGACTTCAGAGCCATCTACGAATATACCCTGCTTAACTTCGGCGCCAACCAGGCCGACGATCTGGATAACGCCCTGCGCCTTCTGGCCGGCGCCCCACTGATGGGGCATGAGTGCCAGGCAATCGCAGACGGCGTTCGCCGTCACGACCACCAACGACACGCCATTTTTTACCGACAACGCGCAAACGATATTTTCATCATCCGGATACTCCACCAACAGATGGAGCCGATGAAACATTTCTTTGACGATAATTAAGCGGTGATATTGCCGAAGTAACTATTCGCTGTTTATTACTTAGTCGAGTCAGGGCAACACGTTGGCCTGGCCGGTTGGCTCCTGGGGCTCTTCCAGTTGGCCACGGTAGCGGGGCAGGTACTGGGGAAACTGTTTCTGGATAAAGGCAATCATGTCTTCGCGGATGGAGCAGCGGAGGTTCCACAATGTGGTGGAATTTTTGGCGCTCATCAGGAAGCGGATCTGTATGGCTTTTTCCCCGGCTTCCACCACCTGAACGGTGCCGGTGGAACCATCCCACTCCGAGGCCTCTTCCAGCAGGCGATAGAATTCCTCGCGTAATGGCTCGATGGGAATACCATAATCCGCCCAGATCAGGGTGCTGCCGATTTGATCGGCGGTATTCCTTGACCAGTTCTGGAAGGGATTTTCGATAAACCATTGCAGCGGCACCACCAGACGGCGCAGGTCCCACACCCGCAGGACCACATAGGTGGCCGTCACTTCTTCCACCCAGCACCATTCGCCCTGCACGAACATGGCGTCATCGATGCGAAAGGGTTGGGTGAGCGCGATCTGCATACCCGCCAGCAGGTTGCTAAGCACCGGGCGGGCGGCAAAGCCGAGGATGATGCCGCCGATACCGGCGGAGGCCAGCAGGCTGGTGCCGATCTGTCGGACGGAATCGAATGTCATCAGGGCGGCACCGGTGCCGACCAGTACAATGACGATATTCAGGCAGCGAACCAGAAAGCGGGTCTGGGTTTCCACCTTGCGGGCCCGCTTCCATTCGTTTTCGTAGGCCGGGTTCAGTTTGACGATCACGTCGCCAATGGCAGAGGTGAAACCTACGGCGGTCCAGGTCAGGGCGATGATCAGCAGCAGTGTGGTGCCGTGGCTGATCTGTGCCAGCCAGGGAAGATCCTCGGGCACGGTATGCAGCACAGTGCTCAGGGCAATAAGGGCCAGCGACACACCAATGGCCCGCGCCGCCGCGTCAAAGAAGATGCGGCCGACGGAGGCAGATTCGGCAAAACGGCCAATCAGGTAGACCAGCGCCTTATAGACAAGCAAACCGGCAATGATGGCGAGCAGGGCCAGCCCGGCAGCATCTACCCACGCAACCAGACCCTCGTTGATCATTTGCTGCATATGTCCTCCACCAAGGCATCTCTCCTTGATAAACCAACAAGGGGAAGATCAGGTTTCAAGCCAACCACCCTGCTAAACTGCAATCATCATATCTGGCATATTTTTTTCGGAAAAGCGAACGCACCAAGACTCTATTCATGCCCCGGATACAGGGAAACTTCAGCCATATACAGAGGACTACCATGTAAGCCAAACACGGTAACTCGCCCATATAGAAAAACCTAAAACCCCCACAACCAGCAATGCAGGCATAATAAAATCCCAGCCAAACCTGCTGTTTCTGGATTTCTGATCCTCAACGAATTGATAAAACTCCTCCACATCAATTGCAGATGAAATGACATGCTCATCGTTTTCGATGAACTTCTTTGCATCCTCATACTGGTCGTCAAGGTAAACCCAGAGCGTGAACCTGTCGGCAATGATGACTCCCAACATGGGGCCAGAATTTTCCCCACCGATGAACACCGGAATGCCATTAAGCTCCAAGGCTTGCTTCGTATTCATAGCCTCGGATTTGTCGGTGGTATGGAAGAGTATTTTCATTGCTCTCTCACTAAAAAAGGGTGAACCAAAGGTGGTCCTTTCCCTCCTCTCCTATCCGAGGACCGTATAGCCCTGCTGCCTCACCCTGGCGGGCCGGTTACCATCCGCGCTCGCAAAGCATGGAAGCAACCGGCTTGCCACCATTCACTGTTATTAACCAGCTTTAACCATATTTTCGACGAAATCCAGCCGATCCTGGCCGAAGAACATCTCGTTGCCTACGAACATTGTCGGCGCGCCAAACACGCCACGCTTCACCGCCGCTTCGGTGTTGGCCTTGAGCTGCGCTTTCACTTCATCGCTGGCGGCTTTTTCCAGCCAGGCTTGTGCATCCAGGCCGGCGTCGGTGAGCACGCGAGTGATTTCTTCCGGCTCGGACAATTTGCAGGGCTCGCGCCACATGGCGTTGTAGAAGGCGGTGATCACGGCATCCTGTTCCGGGGTGCCGATGGCGGCCGTGATGATGCGCATGGGGGTGATGGTGTTCACCGGGAAGTGCGGGTTCATGGTGAGCGGCACCTGGTAGCGCGCGGAGTAGCGGGCCAGGTCGCGCATCATGTACATGCCCTTGGCGGGCACGGCCCCGGGCGGGTTGTTGCCGGTGGCCTTGAAGATGCCGCCCAGCAGGACGGGCACATACACCAGCTCGGCGCCGGTGCGCTCGCACAGGGCGGGCAGTTGGCTCCAGGCCAGGTAGGCAGTGGGGCTGCCCACGTCGAAGAGGAATTCGATTTTTTGGGTCATGGGTTTGGTCCTTTCAGGAATTTCCGTAGGAGCGTCGCTGGCGGCGCGATAACCCAACGTCTGGAATCGCGCCGCGAGCGACGCTCCTACGGCAGGGTTTTGGTGTTGCGTGTTGCGTTGTTCAAAACGTCTCCATCCACGGGCGCAGATCGATTTCGTGGGTCCAGGCGTCGCGGGGTTGTTGGTGGAGCATCCAGTAGGTGTCGGCGATATGTTCCGGGTTGAGGATGCCATCCTGATCCTTTTTGGCGTACATAGCCGGGAAGGTGTCGCGGATAAAGGCGGTGTCGATAGCACCATCGATGATGGGGTGCACCACGTGGATACCTTCCGGTCCCAGCTCCCGGGCCAGACTTTGCGCCAACGCACGCAGGGCAAACTTGGCACCGGCGAAGGCAGAGAACCCCTTGCCGCCCCGCACCGAGGCGGTGGCGCCGGTGAAGATGATAGTGCCCTTGTGGCGCGGCACCATCACCCGGGCGGCTTCGCGACCGGCCAGGAAGCCGGCGAAGGCTCCCATTTCCCAGACCTTGCGATAGACCCGGGCGGTAGTATCGCGGATGGGAAAGAACACGTTGGCGCCGATGTTGAACACCACCACTTCCACCGGCCCCACTTCATTTTCGATGGTGTCGAACAGCGCCACCATCTGGTCTTCATCGCGGGCGTCGCAGCCGAATGGACGGGCCTTGCCGCCGGCCTGTTCGATCTCCTGCACCAGGGGCGCCAGGGCGTCTTCAGTACGGCGGGTGACGCAGGCGGTGTAGCCTTCGCGTGCAAAACGTTTGGCGATGGCACCGCCGGTGGCATCACCGGCACCGATCACGACCACGGCGGATTCAGGCATATTGCCTCCTGATATTGGCAAGGCGCATAGTTGGTTCCTATTTGGAACTTATAGTCGGTTCTTTTTGAGAACGGGTCAAGCCGGTATGATCAGAACACGTACCCGGAGGTTCATCATGCGCTGGCAAGACATCGATCAACAGCCCTGCTCCCTGGCCCGCACCCTGGCCATTATCGGCGACAACTGGACGCTGCTGGTGCTGCGCGACTGCTTTATGGGCGTGCGCCGCTTCGATGATTTCCAGCAACGGCTGGGCGTCACCCGCCATGTGCTCAGCGACCGACTGCGCAAGCTCACCGAGGGCGGCGTGCTGGACAAGGTGGCCTACCAGGAGCGCCCCCTGCGCCACGAATACCGGCTCACCGCCATGGGCAAAGAGCTCTACCCGGTGATCGTGCACCTGGCCCAATGGGGCGACAAACACCTGGCCGGCGAACACGGCGCCCCCCTTATTCGCTACCACCGCCAGTGCGGCGAACCCCTGGAAGCGCAACTGCAATGCAGCCACTGCGGCGACACGGTGAAGCCCACGGATATTCGGGTGGAGGAAAATCCGCACTGGAAAGGAAAACTGATGCCCGGCCGGACGGGGTGAGTGTCAAGATACAAGTTTCAAGTTGCAAAGCGCGGACTCGGCAGAGCCAAACTGCCAGACCCTGCCCGCGCCCCTAGCCTCTGAATCGCGGTGATAGCCCTAATCAGATGGCTACACCACCGGTCCGCGTTGCAACTTGAAACTTGTAACTTGCAACTCGCCCGGGTCAAACCCCCTCCCCCAACGCCTCCTGCTGCTCTTTCAACAACCCCAACACCCTCTGCCGCAACCAGCTGTGGGCCGGGTCGGCGCTTTGGTCGCGGTGCCAGTAGAGGTGCATTTCCAGGCCGGGCAGGTCGGCGGGGAAGGCTTTGATCACCATGCCCTTGCGGGACAGGCGCCCGGCCAGGGTGGCCGGCAGAGTGAGCAGCAGGTCGGTGTTCTGCACGGTGCTGATGGCCGCCTGGTAGTGCTGGCAGCGCAGGCGGATATGGCGCCGGTAGCCCTGCCGGGCCAGGCCGAAATCTTCCAGGCCCGGGCCTTCGCGGCGGGACGACACCAGCACATGCTGGGCGGCCAGATATCCGGGCAAGTCCATCTCACCAGCCAGCTCATGGCCCTCGCGCATCATCACCACCAACGGGCCGCTGAGGACCGGCACATGCTCGATGGATTCCGGCAGGGCCAGCATCACGTCGCAGGCCAGATCCAGCCGGCCACTGGCCAGCTCCGTAGCCATCTGCTTTCGGCTGATAGTGAGTGATTGCAAACGTACCCCGGGGGCGTCTTCCATGAGCTGTGCCATCAGCGACGGCAGCAGACAACCTTCCAGGCCATCGCGCAGGCCCAGCACGAAAGTGCGCTCCGCCTCGCTGGCATCGAAACCGCCCTCATCGCTCAGGCAACGCTGAAAGCCACCCAGGGCATGGCGCACCGGGCTGACCATGGCCCGGGCCCGGGCGGTGGGCACCATGCGGCTGCCCTGGCGCACGAACAGGGGGTCGTCCAGGCGGTCGCGCAGGCGCCCCAGAGCATGGCTCACCGCCGGCTGGGTCAGGTTGAGCACCTTGGCGGCGCGGGTCAGGGAGCCTTCGGTGTAGATGGCATCGAAGACCACGAAAAGATTGAGATCGAAGCGCGACACATGCATGGCGTTTATCTTTGATCATTGCGAGGATTCATTGGATTAATTGAAACGCCGTCACTAGCATCGGTCAATGGATAAGACCCCCGATGCCGACGGGTCGACGCCTGACGCACAATCCACGACCGAAACCACCATGACAACGGGACACACCATGAGCCAGACCCCACAACGCATCCTGATTACCGGCGGCGCCTCCGGGCTGGGACGCGCCATGGCAGAGGCCTGGCTGCGCGATGGCGCCCGGGTACTGATCGGCGATGTGAACCAGGAGCGCGCTGCGGAAACCCTGGCGGCCCTGAAGGATCTGCCCGGCGAGCTGCAATTCCAGTATCTGGATGTACGCGACGCGGCCAGCTTCAACAATGCCCGCGAGTGGCTGGAGCAGAACTGGGGCGGCCTGGATGTGCTGGTGAACAATGCCGGGGTGGCCGGTGCTGCCCGTATTGATCGCGGCGACATGGCCGACTGGGACTGGATTTTCGATATCAACGTGAAAGGCGTGGTCCGCGGCTGCAAGGTATTCGTGCCGATGATGAAGCGCCAGGGCCACGGCCACATCGTCAATATTGCTTCCCTGGCCGGACTGCTGCACGCGCCGGTGATGGGCAGCTATAACGTGACCAAGGCAGGGGTGATTTCCCTGTCGGAAACCCTGCGCTTCGAGCTGGCGCCTTACGGCATTCATACCACCGTGGTGTGCCCGGGTTTCTTCCGCACCAATCTGCACGAGTCCATGCGTACCCCGGAACCGGGCATGGTCGAAACCGTGGACAAGCTGCTTTCCAGTGACGAGCTCACCGCCGACCAGATCGCCGAGATGATCAAGAAAGCCGTGACCAAACAGCAGTTCTTCCTGCTGCCCCACAAGAGCGGCCGCCGGGCATACTGGATGAAGCGGTTCCTGCCGTTTGTGTTCAACCGGGTGATGCTCAAGGGCGCCGAACGACTGCAGGGCAAGCTGGAAAAAGCGGAGAAAGCCTGATGCCGGTGATCTACCTGATCCGCCACGGCCAGGCCAGTTTCGGCAAGGAAGATTACGATCAGCTGTCCGATGTGGGCTGGGAGCAGAGCCGCATTCTCGGCCGCGCCCTGCAGAATCAGGATCTGGGGGTGCCCCGCTCGATCTGCGGCACCATGCGCCGCCATGTGGAAACCGCGGAAGCGACCCTGGGGGAACTGGGCCTGGCCAAGGAATGGCACACGGATACCGGCTTTAACGAATACAACCACAGCGAGCTGCTGGCCGTGGACTGGCCCCTGGCCACCGACCGGGCGGCGCTGACCCAGTGGCTGGCGCAACAGGATCACCCGCGCAAGGTCTTCCAGGCCCGCTTCGAGCAGGCCCTGCGCCGCTGGCAGACCGGCGACGGCGATTACAGTGAAAGCTGGCCCGCCTTTCGCGAGCGGGTGCTGGCCAGCACCTACAGCCTCGGCAACAGCCTGAGCAGCGGCGACAGCGCTCTGGTGTTCACCTCCGGCGGCGCCATCAGCGTGATTATCCAGCGATTGATGGGCCTCACCGACGAGGCGTTGATCACCTGGAACCGCACCCTGATCAACACCAGTGTGACCCGGGTGCTTGTGAATGCCGGCAAGCCAAGGCTAGTCTCGGTGAACGAACATCTGCATCTGCCGAGCGAGCAGGTGACGTATCGATAGAAGCAAGCTACAAAGATTGGATAGAAGCGCTCTGTGAGGTTCCGCAGTCCCGGTATTTCTACAACGCCGCTGTAGGAGCGCCTCTCGAGGCGCGAACCGCGCGCCAGCGCGGAATCGTCCGCAGGACGATCAGGAATCCCGGCGCTCGACAGGTTTCAGAAAAGATAGGCAGGCGACACAAACGTTGTCGTTCGCGCCTCGAGAGGCGCTCCTACAGCAGCCATTAGCAAGGGGATAACAATGCCAACACGCAAGAATATTCTAATCACCGGTGCCAGCTCCGGGCTGGGCGAAGGGATGGCGCGATTGTTTGCGGCCATGGGGCGCAACCTGGCGTTGTGTGCCCGGCGCATGGACCGGCTGGAAACCCTGAAGGCCGAGCTGGAAGAAAAGCATCCGGGCATCACCGTGCTGATCAAGCCGCTGGACGTGAACGATTACGATCAGGTGTTTGCGGTATTCGATGCCTTCCGCACCGAACTGGCGGGGATTGATCGCATCATCATCAACGCGGGCATGGGCAAGGGCCAACCCCTGGGCACCGGCTACTTCTATGCCAACCGGCAAACCGCGGAAACCAACTTCGTGGCGGCGCTGGCGCAGACCGAAGCGGCCATGGAAATTTTCCGTGCCCAGAACAGCGGCCACCTGGTGATGATTTCTTCCATCAGCGCCATGCGCGGCATGAAGAAAAACCTGACCACCTATGCGGCCACCAAGGCCGGTGTCGCCATGCTGGCCGAAGGCCTGCAGGTGGAATTGCAGAATTCCCCGATCAAGGTGACCACCATTTTCCCGGGCTTCATCCGCTCCGAAATCAACGAGAAGGTAAAGAACACGCCCTTCCTGGTGGACACGGAAACCGGCTGCAAGGCTCTGGTAAAAGCCATCGAGAAAGAACCGAAGAACGCATCGGTACCAGGCTGGCCCTGGGGGCCGTTGGGCTTTGCCATGCGGAATTTGCCGTTAAAGATGGTTGGAAAAATGATGTAGGGCAGTAGTTAAAATCAGCGCCATCTACTCGGTCCCCTCTCCCCTCAAGGGAGAGGGGTAGCGATAATTGCTAAAGGAGAGAATTCATAACTTAGCCTTCCTGCACCTCATACCTTCCACTACTGCCACTTCATAATCGGCGCCCACTCCAGCCAATCTTCTTCCGGCTGTTTGTACAGATCGAATCGCTCCCCCGCTTGCGCCAGGGGGCCAGGTTCCGGTGGGGTGGCAAAGCTGATACCGCCGCGCAGTAAATTTTCCAGGGAGCTGGCCTGCACTTCTGCCCCTTTGAACAGACCAATGTCCACGGTAAGGCCGGAGCTGTTCCAGAAGCGGGTATTGCTGCGCACCAGTTTGGCGTATTTCGGTTCGATGATGACCTGGATTTCCACGAAGCGGCCGTCCTGGCTGAGTTCGCTGTCGCCGATGGTGCCCACCTGCAGATCACGGTAGTAAATGTGCCGGCCCTTTTTCAGGGACCCCAGATGATCGGCCACCAGGGTCACTTTCAGGCCCAGGTTGGGCTGTTGTTCCGGTGGCGTTTCCAGGCCTTCGAAGGTTTTTTCCGGTTCCCCGTCGCCGGGCTCCACCGCGATGTATTTGCCCGACACCAGGGTATCCAGGTTGCGGGCACCGGCGATGCCCAGCTCCGGTTCGACAATCCAGAAACGGCTTTTTTCCCGGGCCAGTTTTTCCGCATCCCGGTTCAGGTTGGCGTGAACGGTCACGTGTTTCAGATCATCGCTGAGCACGATCTCATCCACTCTCCCCACGGGCACACCCCGGTAACGCAGGTCCACCCCGGGCTTGATGCCAGAACCATTCTCGAAGGTGATTTCGATTTGCACGTCACGCTGCAACAGCTGGTCGTACAGCAGCCAGCCGGCCACCAGCAGGCTGACCAGGGGCACCAGCCAGATGGGCGAAGGCCAGCGGGAATGTTTCACTTCAGGTGTATCCATGATCCGCTCCGTCAGTGTCTTGCAACCAGAGTTGTTGGGGAGAAAAGGCATGGGCGGACAGCATGGTCAGCACCACCGCCAGGGCGAAGGCAAGCACACCGGGCCCCGGCTCCACCCGGGCCAGGCTTCCGAATTCCACCACCGCCGCCAGCAGCGCCACCACAAAGACATCCAGCATGGACCAGCGCCCAATCCAGTACACCAGCCGGTACGCCCGGGTACTGAGCAGGGGATTGTTCTCCCGGGCCGCACGCCAGTAAATCACCGCCAGCACCAACACCTTGAACAGCGGCACCAGCAGGCTGGCCACAAACACGATGATGGCAATGCCCGGCATACCCGCTTCAAACAGCTGCCAGATGCCGTCGGCAATGGTAGTGGGCTTGCCGCGACCGGCTTCCGTGACCGCCATGATCGGCAGCAGATTGGCGGGCACCAGCCACACGGTGGCGGCCACCAGTAGTGACCAGGCCAGGGTTCGCTGCTGAGCCGCAGGGGCGTTAGGTTTCATGGCGAGCCTCCAGCAGCCGTTGCAGCTGATCCGGCTGCGCCAGGGTTTCCACGATCAGGCGTAACAGCACCGCCACCACCAGACAAAACAGGCCGGGGCCGGGTGTGACACTGGCCATGTCGCCGAGCTTGGTCATGGCGATGAGAATGCCGAGCAGGAAAATATCCGTCATCGCCCACTCGCGACTGTGCCGGTACATTCTCATCCACAAGGGATCCGGCATTCCGCCCGGGCTCCCGGCTCGGGCCGCCCAAAGCAACCGCCCTGCCGATAACAAATTCACCGCCGGCATGATCACCAGAGTCAGCAGAAGCAGAAGACCGACGGGCAGGTAGACGCCCTCCATAAGCCGCACCACACAGTCGAGCAGGCTCGCTTCACGATCCAGGCCAAGGTTTTCCAGACGCATCAGTGGCAGGATCAATGCTGGCAGCCACAGCACCGCCGTGGCCACGGTCAAAGCCAGCAGGGAATCGGGACGCAACGACCAGGCCCCGCTTAACTGGCAATCGCAGCGGGGGCAACGCCAGGCTCCCCGCGCCTGCCGGGAGGGCTCGGCAAGGTGAGTGCCACAATCCGGACACTGCAGCGCAGGTGCTGTCATGGTCTCCACGGCTTGGTTGTTCGGCACGGCCACCTCCTTGCGATTACCGTAACAGCATGACGACACGGGCACCGGAAGACTGTGAAGGGGCACAGGAATTTTACCGGGTTTTATAAAGCCCGCTAAACGCAAAGAGGCCGCGCCCATTGCCGGGCGCGGCCTCGTTAATTATCCCGTGACCCGTAACACCGGGATGCCATGGCTCAATCCAGCGGCCCGGGATTCTTGCGTTTTTTCACGGTGGCGAAACCGCTGTTGGTATCCGGCACCGGTTTGTTGGTCCGTGAGTTTTTCTTTGCCACGGCTTTTTTCCTGGCCGGTTTCTTGCCCTTTTTGGCATCGGCTTTTTTCTTCATCTTTTTCTTTTTGCTGCCGGCGGCCTTGCCGTTGGACTTGAGGTTTTTCGGCCCAAGGAAGTTGCCCTTCAAGGCTTCGATCAGACGGTATTCGAAGTTCTGCCGCAGGTAGCGCTGAATGCTCGCCATCAGGTTCCATTCGTGGGCCGCAATCAGGGAGATGGCAGTGCCTTCGCCGCCTACCCGGCCGGTGCGGCCGATACGGTGGACGTATTCATCGCCACTGCGCGGCATGTCGAAGTTGATCACCAGGTCCAGGCCGTCCACGTGAATACCGCGGGCCGCCACGTCGGTGGCCACCAGCACCTTCACGCCGCCCGCCTTGAGGCGATCCATGGCCAGCTTGCGGTCCTTCTGGTCTTTCTCGCCGTGCAGGACAAACACTTTCAGGTTGGAGGCCACCAGCACACCACCCAGGCGATCGGCCTGCTCGCGGGTGTTGGTGAAGACCACCGCCTTGTCGTAGGTCTCGTTGGCCAGCAGCCACTGCACCAGACGTTCCTTGTGTTTCACGTCGTCGGCGGTGATCACCTGCTGGACCACGGATTCGTTCAGGTCGCGCACGGAATCCAGCATCAGGGACTTGGGCGCGCGCAGGGTGGAGGCGACCATTTTCTCCATGGCGTTGCCGCCGCTGGTGGCAGAGAACAGCAGGGTCTGACGCTCGGCGCGGCATTCTGCGGCCAGGCGCAGTACGTCATCGCTGAAGCCCATGTCCAGCATGCGGTCGGATTCGTCCAGCACCAGCATTTCCAGATCCTGCAGGCGCAGGTTGCCAGCTTCCAGGTGCTCGATCAGGCGCCCGGGAGTGCCGATAAGGATTTCCGGGTTCTTGCGCATCTTGGCGGCCTGCACCTTGAAGTCTTCGCCACCGGTGATCAGCTCGGCCTTGATAAAGGTATAACGGCCCAGGGCCTCCACTTGCTTGAGGGTCTGCTGGGCCAGCTCACGGGTGGGCAGCAGGATCAGGGCACGGGTATCGGTACGCGGCCGGGAGTGCTGCAGCAGCTGGTGAAGCAGGGGCAGCATGAAGGCGGCGGTCTTGCCGCTACCGGTGCGGGCCACCACACGCAGGTCGTGGCCGGCCAGGGCCTCGGGAATGGCTGAGGCCTGAACCGGCGTGGGGGTGGTGATTTCCAGTTCGCCAAGGGCCTTGATCAGGCGCTCGTGCAAATTGAGGTCGGCAAAAGTGGTCATGCAATGGGCTCCGCTATCGAGGGGCCATTGTAACGACTATCTCGGCGAATGACTGCCTTATTGCGGTAGGAGCTATGCTTGCATGGCGAATAAGGTTTTGTTTCCTGCGAACCCATTGCGAAACCTGACAGCCATTCGCCATGCAAGCATGGCTCCAACGGGGCCGGGGGGCCGAGGAGGACTAGTCGCCCACCCGGGCGAAGCGTGGCTGGACCTTGCCGTCCCGCTCCACGGTTTCGGTGAACATGGCCAGGGGGCGTACCCACAGGGCCTGGTCGCCGTAGAGCGGACGATAGACCACCAGGGTGTCGCCGGTTTCGGAATGGGTGGCGGTGCCGAGGACCTGGTATTCGTTGCCCTTGAAGTGCCGGTAGCGGCCCGGCTGCAGCTCACTCATTGCCCTTCTCCGGGTTGCGGGCCAGACGCTCGGCGATGGCCGCCAGCACCTGGGGATTCCAGGGCAGGCCCACGTGGGTGCCCTGCACTTCCACATTGTCGGTGAGCGGGCCGTCTTCTTCCTGGCTGCATTGCCAGGAAACAATGCCATCCTGCCTGGTGAAAATGGCGGTACAGGGCACCGGCGGCGCCGGAATCCGGGCTTCGAAGGCTTCCCGATCCGGTGGTGGCCGCTTGGGATTAAAGAGGTTGAACAGGGTGGTCACATTGTTGGCTTCCGGGTCGCCGTTGATGGGGCTGCCCAGGGTGAACACCTGGCTGACCCGGTCCGGGTAGGCCCGCGCCAGTTCCCGGGCAAACACCCCGCCCAGGCTCCAGCCAATCAGCGCCACGGGCTGGCCATGGCGAGTCTGGATGGCCTGCAGCTGGCTCACCAGCATGGCCTTGCGCTTGCTGTTCATGCCCAGGTTGGTGCCCTGGGCCCAGCCGTAAACGCTGTAGCCCAGACGGGTCAGCGCCCGGCGCAGGGGGCGGGTGCTGGCATCGCTGGCGCCGAAGCCGGGCAGCACCAGCACCGGCTGGCCATTGCCGGCGGGCAGTTGGCGATGGCCCAGGCCACGCAGCAGGTAGCGTCCGTAGGCCAGCATGGCCCGGCTTTCTCCCAGTAGCAGCCCCAGGGAGGGCGCGGATGGCTTCTCTGTCATCGCAAATTCCTCGTTGTTCTCTGCCCCCATCGTAACCGGCGTGGCGGAGACCACCTTGGTCATGACGCGGGCCGGGGCCGCGCCCGGGTCATGGCGCATCCGCTTTGTTTATCGTCGGTAACGGTGTGCTGGCAATGCGCAACAGCGGTGGCCGGGTCTGAGTCCTTACGCCATGATGGTGATAACCAGGGAGGTGCACAATGAGCAAAAACAACAAGGCGGCTCGTGCCGATCATCAGGTGATTGTGGTGGGCGCCGGGTTCTCCGGACTGTGTATGGCGATTCAGCTCAAGGAGGCGGGCTACGACGATTTCGTGGTGCTGGAAAAGGCCGGGGATATCGGCGGCACCTGGCGGGACAATATCTACCCTGGCTGCGCCTGCGATGTGCCCTCCCACCTGTATTCCTATTCCTTTGCCCCCAACCCGCGCTGGTCGCGGATGTTTGCTCCCCAGCAGGAAATCTGGGATTACCTGAAGCGCTGCGCCGACAAGTTCGGCGTCACCCCACATATGCGCTTCAACTGCGAGGTGGAGAAGGCCGAATACGACGAGCAGAAGCAGATCTGGCATGTGACCACCCATGACGGCACCGAGCTGACCACGCGCATTTTCGTGTCCGGCATCGGCGCGCTGAGTATCCCCGCCTATCCGAAACTGCCAGGGGTGGAGAACTTTCAGGGCGAGGCCTTCCACTCCGCCCGCTGGAACCATGATTACGATCTCACCGGCAAGCGCGTGGCTGCCGTCGGCACCGGTGCCAGTGCCATCCAGTTTGTGCCGCGCATTGCTCCGCAGGTCGAGCAGCTGGATCTGTATCAGCGCACCCCGCCCTGGGTGCTGAGCAAACCGGACCGGCGCATGACCAAAATCGAAAAGCTGCTGTTCAAGACCCTGCCGATGACGCAGAAGTTGTTCCGGGGCGGCATCTACTGGTGGATGGAAAGCCGGGTGCTGGGCCTGGCGGTGGACCCGCGCGCCATGAAACTGGCGGAGCTGTATGGCCGCCACTTTATCCGCCGCAATATCAAGGACCCGGAACTGCGCAAGAAAGTCACCCCGGACTACACCATCGGCTGCAAGCGCATTCTCATGTCCGATGAATATTATCCGTCGCTGAATCGGGACAATGTGGCGGTGCTGACCGACGGTATCCAGGAAGTGAAGGCCCACAGCATTGTCGATGGCAAAGGCGTGGAGCGGGAGGTGGACTGCATTATCTACGGCACCGGCTTCAAGGTCTCCGACCCCATCGGCCCCATGCAGATCATCGGCAAGGGCGGCGAGGAAATTCGCGACACCTGGGACGAAACCGGTATGGAAGCCTACCTGGGAATCTCGGTGAGCGGCTTCCCCAATTTCTTCATGCTGCTGGGCCCCAATACCGGGCTCGGCCATACCTCCATCGTGTTCATGATCGAGGCCCAGGTGAACTACGTGATGCAGGCGGTGAACAAACTGCTCCGTGAAGATGCCGGCTCCCTGGACGTGAAGCCGGAGGTGCAGGCAGGCTTCAACCGGCGCCTGCAGGCGCAACTGGATGATGCCGTATGGTCCTCCGGGGGCTGTGAGAGCTGGTATCTGGACGAATTCGGAAAAAACCGTACCCTGTGGCCCAGCTTCACGTTCCAGTACTGGATGCGCACCCGCAAGTTCGAGCCGGACAAGTACCAGTTCGATCCCGGGCCGGTCTGATCGGGACAGCCGGGGAACCGGGCCGTCCATTCCCGGTCGTACTGTTCGACCTGAATCATCAAGGAGATGCCATGCCTCGCCTGACACTTGCCCTGTTCCCCGCCTTGTTGCTGCTGGCCGGACAAGCCCTGGCTGCCGACCGCCCGGTCTTCGGCTGGGTGGAAAAGACCACTATCGAGCCCTGGGGCGTGGAGCTGAAGGCGAAGCTGGACAGCGGTGCACTGACCTCGTCACTGCATGCCACCGATGTGGAAATTTTTGAAAAGGACGGTGACGACTGGGTACGCTTCACCGTGGACGTGCGCGATGAAGCCAGCGGCAAAAAAAAGGAAAAAACCTTCGAAAAACCCCGTTACCGCAAAGTCCTGATTCGCGGTGCCGGTGGCATTGATCGTCGCCCGGTGGTGTTGATGAATCTGTGCATGGGCAACACCATCTATGAAGAGCAGTTCACCCTGAACGACCGCTCGGACATGATCTACCCGGTACTGCTGGGTCGCCGCACCCTGTCACATCTGGGCTACCTGGATGTGACCCGGACCTTCACCCATACCCCGAATTGCGATGAAGGCTCCACCGTCAAACTGGACAAGGACCAGGAAGACGACAAGGACATTGATGATTAAGCAACGACCGGGGAAGCAAGCTACAAGCCTCAAGCTGCAACGCGAATCACTGCCTCCCTGTTGTTGAACGTTTCACCCGCGCCGCTGAGTTCGGGCGCGGGCAAAACCTTTCCGAAAAGAAGACCTCAATCGCGTTGCAGCTTGTAGCTTGTAGCTTGTAGCTGCTCTTAAGCCGGATTCACCTCGAAATACCCGAACAACCCATCCAGCGCTTCGCGCAGCACATTGCCCTGCAGGCTGATGCGCGCCTGCAGCTCTGCCACTGCATCGTCCGCGTCCATGGCGTCGATATTTTCCTGCAGCAGATCCAGCGCCTTGATGCGTTTGATTTCCAGCTTGTCGTTGATATCCAGCTCCAGGGAATCCTGCCAGGCCAGATTGATACGGGTGGCCACCATGCCGGTTTCCAGGTGGGCGAGGATTTCTTCCTGGCCCAGGTCCACGGCGGTGAATTTCACCGCGGCGCCTTCGTCCTTGGTGCCTTTCAGCTCGCAACGGTCACCCAGGGTAAACCCTTCCGGCAGCAGCGTGGTGTCTTTCAGCCAGTTGCTGAAGCTGGTGTAGGGGGCGGAGTTGGGGGCCGGATACGCTACCGGCAGGGTGCCGATGGCCTTGCGCAGGCAGGCCACCACTTCTTCCGCGCGGCTGGCGGACGAGGCATCCACCATCACCCGCTTGCGCTCGGTATCAATCAGCAGGGAGGTACGACGGGAGCGAGTGAAGGCGCGGGGCATCAGCTCGAAGGTGATCTGCTCTTTCAGATCCGCCTTTTCCTTGCGACCCACCTTGCGGCCTTCCTCGTCCTGGATGTGCTCCACCTTCTCGTCGAGCAGCTCCTTGATCACCGGCCCGGGCAGCAGGCGGGAGGTTTCCTGGTAGGTGCAGTAGATGAAACCGTCCACCGCGTAGACCATGGGGTCCTGCCCTTTCAGGGGCGGCACAAAGCCTTCCGTGCGCAGGGTCTGCGAACCACAGGGCTGGCAGCGGTTCTGGTCCAGGATTTCATCGAGCTCGGCCACAGAGGAAGGAAAGGCCTCTTCGCCCACAAACACAACCAGATTCTTGATCCACATAAACAGGTTCCAAACAGGGGGCGGCGAGAAAAGGCGCCGCCGAAACAGAAGGGTTGGCCACAGTAGCGAAATGCCCCAAGCGGCTCAAGCGCTCATTCCGGAGAATCGGACAAGAATCCGGCAGGAACTGCGGTGCCTGTTAAGGGTCCCTGTCATTAGGCTATTTGTTTTGCCTTTCCGGCTGCCAAAAGCGACCGGGACTATCACACAGCATCTACAGGAGCAGGTGATGAAAACACTGACATTTGCCAACGGCGATACCATGCCGCAACTGGGACTGGGTACCTGGAAATCCCGGCCCGGCGAGGTCTACGAGGCCGTGAAGGCAGCCATCGAGATGGGTTACCGGCATATCGACTGCGCCCATATATACGGCAACGAGGATGAAATCGGCCAGGCGCTGCAGGAGGTGTTCGCAGCCGGTACGGTACAGCGCGAGGACCTGTGGATTACCTCCAAGCTGTGGAACAGCGACCATGCCCCGGAGGATGTGCAGCCGGCCCTGGAAACCACCCTGAACAACCTGAAGCTGGATTATCTGGACCTGTACCTGATGCACTGGCCGGTGGCCCTGAAGAAGGGCGTGCCCTTTCCCCAGTCCGGCGATGACATGGTGTCTTTGAATGATCTGCCCGTGGCAACGACCTGGGCCGCCATGGAAGCACTGGTGGATAACAACCTGACCCGGCAGATCGGCGTCTCCAACTTCAGCGTCAAAAAACTGCAAGACCTGATCAGCAAGGCACGGTTGAAACCGGCCATGAACCAGATCGAGCTGCATCCTTATCTGCAGCAGAAAGAGATGCTGCGCTTCTGCCAGCAACAGGGCGTTCACCTGACCGCCTATTCCCCGCTGGGCTCCTCCGACCGCCCGGAAGGCCTCAAGGCCGAGGATGAACCGGTGCTGCTGGAAGACCCGATCCTCCATGACATCGCCGACAACCACAACGCCAGCCCGGCACAGGTGCTGATCGCCTGGGCCCTGCAGCGGGGTACGGCGGTGATCCCGAAATCGGTGAACCCGCAACGGCTGCAACAGAACCTGGCCGCCGCCGACCTGCGGCTCAGCGAGGACGACATGCAGGCCATCGCCGAGCTGGACCGTCACCGCCGCTACGTGGACGGCGGCTTCTGGGCCCAGCCGGGCAGCGATTACACCCTGGAAGGCCTCTGGGACGAATAACCCCCAAGCCAGGCTAAACCGTAGGGTGCCACTGAGCCTGAGGCGAACTGCACCGTCACCACCGTGGTCATGGTGCAGTTCGCCTCAGGCTCAGTGGCACCCTACGCCACCCTTCCCCTCCTCATTTCTTCACGCCCTTTGGCCCGGGAAGACATGGTCACCAGCGGCCGGGAACGGCCATCCTTGGGTTTTCATTTTCATCAGGATGACCCATGGATTTTCTGCGCACTCCGGATTCCCGTTTCGAGCGACTGCTGGACTACCCCTTCGAGCCCCACTATGCAGACGTGGGCGGCCTGCGGATGCATTATCTGGACGAAGGCCCGGCCGATGCCAAGCCGGTGCTGATGATGCATGGCGAGCCGTCCTGGTCGTACCTGTACCGGCACATGATTCCGATCTGCGCCGCCGCCGGCCATCGGGTGCTGGCCCCGGACCTGATCGGCTTCGGCAAGTCCGACAAGCCCACCGACATCAACGCCTACAGCTACCAGAGCCATATGGACTGGATGCAGTCCTGGCTGGAGCAACTGGATCTGCGTGACATCACCCTGGTGTGCCAGGACTGGGGATCGCTGCTGGGCCTGCGCCTGGCGGCGGAGAATCCGGAGCGCTTTCGGGCCATTGTGGTCGGCAACGGCATGCTGCCCACCGGCGATCAGAAAGTGCCGAAAGCCTTTCAGCTGTGGAAGAATTTCGCGCTCTACAGCCCGGTGTTTCCCATCGCCCGGATCATCGGCAGCGGCACCTTCAAAAAGCTGGGGCCGGATGAGCGCCGCGCCTACGATGCGCCCTTCCCGAACAAGAAGTACAAGGCCGGCGCCAGGGCGTTCCCCAAGCTGGTACCGGTCACCCCGGACGACCCGGCCAGCGATGCCAACCGCAAGGCCTGGAAAGTGCTGGAGCAATGGGATAAACCCTTCCTGACCACCTTCAGCAATGGCGACCCGATCACCCGGGGCGGCGACAAGTACATGCAGGAACGCATTCCCGGCGCAAAAGGTCACCCCCACCAGACTCTGGTAGGCGGGCACTTTCTACAGGAAGATTCGCCGGTGCAGTTTGCCCGCGCCGTGAATGAGCTGATTGCCTCGATGGAATCCTAGGCACCCGGGCGGCTGGCCATAGAGAGCGCAGGAGTTTGTGAGCCATGCGCTCTCTTTGTCGGGACAAAACCGCCCCGGAAGCGCCCCAGCAAACCGGAGATCCTAGGCTTCCAGCCTGTCACCAACAGCCAGGGTGCGAGTCCGGATGTCATAAAAATCGCTCAGGGGGACCGGCCTGGAAAACACATAACCCTGAATACGATCACAGCCCAGATCCATCAACGCCTTGACGGTATCATTGTCTTCCGGCCCCTCCGCAACAACCGTCATATTCAGCTCATGGGCCAGGGCAATCACCGCTCGCACTATGGCGTAGTGGGCATCTTCTTCCAGCATGTCACTGACGAAACTGCGATCAATCTTTATTTCACTGACCGCAAACTGTCGCAAATACGACATGGAAGAAAAGCCAACGCCGAAATCATCAATACTGCACTCCACGCCCAGCTCTGCCAGACGGGCAACCACTTCGCTGACTTTTTCCGGATCACTGATGACACTGGTTTCTGTCATTTCAAGGCGCAAATCTTCTGGCCGCCCCTGATACTTTTCCAGTGCCTGTAGCACGACACGGTACAAGTCGGTTCCCAGCAGGTCGACAGCTGAAACATTCACACTCAGACAGGTAGGCAAGCCATCATGGCGAAGCCCTGCAGCAATACGGACAGCTTCATGCAAGACATACTCTGTCAGCCTGGATATCAGCCCGGCGCGCTCCAGCAAGGGAACAAAGTAAGCCGGTGACAACTCCCCCAGGGAAGGGTGATTCCAACGCACCAGCACCTCGGCGCCGACCACCGCTCCACTACTCAAATCAACCTGAGGCTGCAGACAAACACTCAAGCCTTCACCCTGCATTCGCCGAAAATCGCGAATCACGAACAAGGCCTGCGGGTCCGGATCCATTCCCGGGTGGTAGTGCATCCAGTAACGCCGTCGGCTGGCGCCAACTGCCATTGCCGTTTCCGCCTGCCTCAATACTTCTGTTACATCACACTGGATGCCTTCCAGACGTGCCACCCCCACGCCAAAACGGGGCTCCATATCCATACCACCCACCGACAAGGGCGACACATCAATCAGATCCTCAATGCTCGACACGGTACCTTCTGCCAACACCGCAAAAACGCCGCGCCCAAAGTGTCCGACGGCGAGAAAATTCTGCTTCTGAAATCGTTGCCCGACTGCCGCCAACATTCCCTCACCGATCTGAAATCCCAATGCACAGATAATTTCATTCAAGTCGGTCAATTTAAGAACCAGCAGGACACAGGATTTTTTCTGTTGGAATTTATCACGGGAGATAGTCTGTAGCTGGCTGAAAAATCCGGCGCGGGTAGCCAACCCGGTCAGACGGTCATGGCTGGCCCAATGGCGCAACTCACTTTCCGCTTTTTTCTGTGAATCCAGGGCCTCTTCAAGATCACGTGTGCGGCGCTGAACAAGGTTGCGCATTTGCCATGAATAGCCATAGCCCAATAGCGCGAGCAACAGCACCCCTGCCAGGCCCAATAACAACCATTTGTAACGCCACCACCCTGCTTTTTCGGACCACTCTATCTGGCTACGCCATCGTTCGAAAATATCGTAATAACGACCACTGGATATCACCAGACCCAATTCATTCTGAAGCCATTCATGCAAACCAGGACGTTCTGCAGAGACTGCAAACACATAGGGCCTCGGCCATATCGGTGGCCCCAGGGGCTGCAGGTCCATTTTTTTCAGGGCAATAGCCCGGTTGGCCAACTGCTGGGGAACCACGGCAAATTCTGCCTCACCGTTTATCACGGCACGCAGTGCGGCTTCGAAATCCTCACGTAATACCGGAATTACAGCGATGTGATTTTCAGACAATGCCTCTTCGGCATATCCTTTTTTTTCCAGCGCCACACGCTTGCCGGAAAGCGACGCCACATCGCTAACCCCGGGGCTGCCACGGAGACCATAGATACCATGCGTGAGAAAATAGAAGGGAGTTGTGAAAAGGAATTTTTCACTTCTCTTTTTTGACGCGAACATTGCCACCACATCAACCTCGCCGGACTCCAGTTGATCAATGGCTGCCGCCCAATCCATCAAACGGTGCTCAGATTGCCTGCCTTGTCGTTCGACCAGGGATTTTTCGAGCTCGAAAATCATCCCCCTGTTCTTCCCGCTCTCATCAACCCACTGGAGCGGAGGATAATTATCATCACCGGCAAAAATAATGGTTTCCGGAACAGTGCTTTTGGCACAGGCCACAGAAGCGACGAACAACACAGCGCAACCGCACACCCACCCCCATCTTTTCCTTTCATTTTTATAATTCATTGGCATCCCTCGCCAACTTTCATTATGTGAATAAGTTCTGGCAGCCTGCTATTCAGTAAATCCCTGCTCCTGCCTCCTGTAACCGCTGCTCTGTTTGGCCATACCAGAATTCAACTCTGTTTCTACCCTTTTCCTTGGCATGGTACAAAGCCTTGTCTGCCTGACAGAATATCTGCTCTTCGCTGAGAACCTCATCCCCCCGAACACAAGCAACACCAAAGCTCGCGGTAACGGATATCGACACATCGGAAAGTGCAATGCGCTGCGCCTCTATCCCTTTACGACATCGCTCCACTACCAGGGCTGCGCCATTCAGATCCGTTTCCGGCATCAGCAGCATGAACTCTTCACCACCAATACGTCCGACACGATCAGTTTCACGCAGAGACCCCTTCAATATCTCGGCCACGCGTTCCAGCACCCGATCCCCGGCACCATGGCCATAGCGGTCATTGATCTGTTTGAAATGGTCCAGATCCATAACGCATACCGATACAGAGCCGCCACTTCGCCGACTACGTGCCAGCTCATAGCTGAACTGATCGAACAGGGCTCGTCGGTTCGACAGGCCGGTCAGCGGATCGGTAACGGCCAGGTTCCGAATTTGATTTTCACGGATCTGCCAACGGCGCAGCAGTACATAAGTGAAACCAAACACCATGGCCAGAAAAGGGACGGAAAAGGCAATCATGCTGTTGACCCAGTAAACAGACACCAGATCCTTGGTCACCGGGTCCGCCTTGAGCAGCGGCGCATATTGCAGCTTGCCCTGCACGATTAGCGCATAGATCGCCAGCACCATGACGGTGTGCAATACCAGGCTGCAGGTGACCCGCTTGAAATCGAAAAGAATAAATCCAGTGAGCGGTGACCCCACCAGCACCAGACCCATGATCGGGTTATACAGGCCCATCACATAGCCGACCCCAAGAAAGGAAAAACCAAAGAAGTGAATGCACACATTGGGGTACGCCTGCGAATGACGCTTGTGCTTGTGCAGGGCAAGGCCCCAGCAGGTCAACAACAGCCAACCGATCACGTTAAAGAGGAAAATATCGTGGGCCAGCGCAGCGCCTTCCAAAGACAGGAACTGCTCGCCAAAACCGGTGTAGCGCAGCGTGAACAATAACCAGCCGAGAAAACCGAGCATCAACAGGCCGGTGAGCACTGACAGCAACAGGCTCTTGTCCCGATCACTCCAGTCGAGCAGATCGGTGATGGGAAGCGGATTGCGATCAACCGCTGACATGGCATGAGTTCTCATTCATACCGGAATTATGTCACAGGGCCTGCCGCATTGGCTGAAATTTGATCTACGCTGGTGCCCCGCCAGCCGCCAGTGGTCGGAAAGGCTACGCGCCCTCTTCATGGCGTTGCTGCACACCGGGACGCAAGCCCCAGATCACCAGCAGCAGCGCCAGCACCATGGCCAGGGACAGGCTCATCAACAACAGGCTGACCAATTGCTCCTTCCAGGGTGCCGCCGTAAAGCCCGCCGCCGCCAGCGGCATCATGGTTCCGGTGCCCCAGATGGCAGCAAGCAGCGTTGCCAGCCAGTTGGCATAGGTGCCATAGAGCGCCAGCCACCCGGTCAGCCAGGCGGCCCTGGAGGACAACACCAGACGCCCCCAGCAAAGCCCCAGGGCAACCAATAACAAGCCGTTGGTAATGCCCTGCATGTGGCTGGCCAGTCCCATACGCGGATTGACCAGCAGCGGCAGGGTAAAGCCGGTCAACAACCCCAGTAACAGCAAGAGGAAACCGGCAAACAACAACCGCCGCGATACTTTCTCCTTCATGACGGACACTCCTGTAACTCACCGCGCCCTGACAGCAGCGGCCCGCTGCTTGATAACGGTGCCAATAACCACTCAACCATGGGGGGCCACAACACGCTAGCACTTTCCCGGAACACCCCGACGTGCCCCAGGCTCGCAACGCCGGCGTCCGCCGGGGTCAATACACGCAGCTCCTTGCCAGCCACCGGATAAAATCCCATCAAGGCCCGGACCGCCGCCAGCGGCGCCAGACCAGTATCGTCGCTGATGACATAGAACCGCATGGGCAAACGCAGACGGGCAAAGTGGTCACGCATGGGCGCCCCGTCGGGCTCGCAAAGGTAGCAGGGCGAACGGCACCAGCGAGCCCATTCTTTGCTGATCCCGGCGGGCAAGGGGTTGCCGCCCAGCATCCAACCCGGCAGCTCACCGACCAGGCGGGTCATGGCCGGCATCAGCAGGTGCCAGTCCAGCCAGCGCCGCCAACGCCAGGCCCCCGACCAGTGCCACCAGTAGCCGCTCTGGGAAGCAATCAGCAGAGCTGCCTTAACTTGCACCGAGCGACGAGCCAGGCCGAAGATCTGCCCCCCAACAGAATGGCCCACAAACAACAGCGGCAAATCGGGAAAGCGCTGCGCGGCATAAGCCAACACCGCATCCAGATCCTGCCGGCCCCAGTCCGCCATGCGTAACCGCTCCGCCGCCACGGCGCTATGCTTGCCGCGGTAATCAAAGGTGATGACATGCAACCCTTGCCCTGCCAGAAAGTCCGCAAAATGGCGATAGAACTGGCGGGGAATACCGGTGCCACCGGCCATGACCACCACGGCCCGGGGCGAGCGAGCACGGAAGCCGCTGGCTTGCACAGCCACGCCGTCCTCAGTGGTCAGGGTAAAACTGTCGCTGAGACTCATAACCTTGCTCCACAACACAGAGGGTTGAAAGCAAGCCTAGAGCGGGACCGACAACGGGAAAATTGAGGATTACGCAGGGGGTGATGAGAAAAACTCATCAGTGCGAATCTGGTAGCCCTGAAACAACTCGCGCAGCCAGGGAATCAGGGCCTGTACCGCCGGCTGGTAACGCAGCCCGTCGCGCACTTCCAGGGACAGCTGCCCCAGAGACACGGCCCGCTCGGCAAACGGTATCACCAGCTCACCGCGCTCCAGCCAGGGCACCACCACCGGCAGGAATCCCAGGCAGATACCGCCCCTTGATGCGGCCACCAGCAGGCCACGATAGCTGTTCAGGGTGGTGGTGTGGTTCGCCGGCAGTTGCCAGCCTTGCTCGTTCAGCCAGAATTGCCACAGATCCATGTAGCCGCTCATGTTGTAGACCGGGAAGGTGGCAAAGGCTTTTTCCGGATCATCCCGGACCGCCCTGGCAATCTCCGGCGCGCACAGGGGTGTGCAGCGCGTGGCCACTAGCGGGATGGCATTGTCGTGGACATCAAGGCCGAACCGGATGGCCACATCCACCTCGCCCGCTTCCACATTCATGGGGCGAGCATCGCCCAGCACGTCCACCCGCAACCCGGGCCACTGGCGTTGAAAGGCTGCCAGCTCAGGGGCAATCACATCGGTGGCGATATAGGGAATGGCACTGAGCCGCAGGGCAAGGGGCTGATCATGACTGAGCAGGGAACGGGTAGCCTGGCGCAGTTGCTGCAACGCCGGCGCGACCTGCTCATGGTATTGCTGCCCTTCCGGGGTAAAGCTCACCTGGCGGGCGCCACGCACAAACAGCGGCAATCCCAGGAACTCTTCCAGGTCGCGAATCTGGTGACTCACCGCCGAGGCAGAGATATGCAGCTCTTCGGCAGCGGCCCGAAAACGCATGTGTCGGCCCACGGCGTCAAAGGTACGCAACAGATTCAGGGAGGGAAGATCAGCCACACTCAGCGCTCCGTTTCGGATTCATTGATTGTGTCAGAGAATCGCCACCGGGAGACAATCATCTCGTGACATTACGAAAAGCACTAGCGCTCATTGGAACCTGACAATCAAGGACGGCGATAGCGCATCAGCAAGGCGGGACCATCCGGAGTCTTGACCACCTGACGGGCAATAAAACCAGCATTGCGAAAACAGTGGATGGCACGCAGGTTATCGGGAGCCGGATCGGCGATCACTTCCGAGACCAAAGGGTCTTCAAAAAGCCAATCCACAAAAGCCGTCACCGCCGCGCTGCCGAGCCCGTGATCCAGATGACTCTCTCTGGCAAGAAACACATCCACCCCACGCACACCGGAATCATCAATCTCCAGCCACCAGCCTTCATGGTGATGCTCGATGGGCGCATAGCGCTGAATAAACCCCAGCGGCTCTTCATCCAGGCGTATAAAAAAAAACATGGGGCCCCCGAAGCAGCGCTGGGCCGGATGATAATCGCGAACCACCTCTTCAAGACTGCGCTGCGGCCCCCACCAGCGGCTGACATGCCCACGGCCCAGCCAGTCATGCAGCAGCGGCAGGTCCGCTTCGGTGAGCGGCGCAAAGGTGATCCTGTCCGTTGCCACTGAGACTTTCATAATGTTTTTATTGCCTTCCCTGTGTCACACAGCCCTGTACGCATCATGCGATCTATTTTGCAAAAGCGTACCCCGCATCCTTTTTAACATCTGCAGGCTGTTTATCGTTTTCCATATTAATCAGTTTTGGCCGTATCGTCTCCAATCTCAGAGGTTTGCGCCTTTGACACTTTTTGCCGGCGCTGATCGGCAATATAAGCGCCGATAAAGAACAGTACAGAAACAACCAGGAAGGGTCCGACACTCCCAGGCCAGTTCCAGTAATTCAGCCCGACATACGCGCCCATCAGCAAGGAGACTGCCACCACGGCAAAACCATTATCGGTTCGTGTCACCCGGATCAACACCCATCCGGCCAATAGGGCACCGATGCCCCAGGCGGGAAAATCGATGAGCCAGAAATCATTCGTTACTTTGTCCAGATAACCGGCCATCCAGTCGGCCTTTTCCTTCGGCGGGATACCATCCATGCCAAAATACAGGTTGTAACCGAGCGTTCCAGCCATGGTAAGCAGAGAAATAATCGACGCCATAAAAGACATCGTTAACCATCCAGCCAGAATCCCCAGAGCCCATCTCATCCTTGCATCCTGTCCTTTATTTTTTTGGTATAGAGACTTTACATCAACCTGAGTTGAGGTTTTATGCTTGCCTCTCCTTTTTCCGACAAGGACCCATACCATGGCGCTGGATATTGATGCCTACCTGCAGCGAATCGGCTATCAGGGAGAAAAGCTGCCCACCCTGAGCACCCTCCAGGCCCTGCAACACTTGCATCTGCAGACCATCACCTTCGAGAACCTGAACCCTTTGCTGGGGTTCCCGGTACCACTGGATCGCCATGCCCTGATGGACAAGCTGGTCCACCAGCGACGTGGCGGATACTGTTTCGAGAATAACCTGCTGTTTCTGGAGGTGCTTACCATGCTGGGCTTCCAGGCACGCGGCATCACCGGGCGGGTCTACTGGAACCAGCCCGACGATGCCTGGCCGGCACGCTCGCATATGCTGCTACTGGTGACGATTGATGGTGAGGACTATCTCAGCGATGTGGGTTTCGGCGGCATGACACCCACCGCACCCCTGAATCTCCACGCCCGTCATCCACAAAGCACACCGCTGGAGCCGTTCCGGGTGGATGCGCATCAGGATCATTACAGCCTGTGGGTACAGCTGGGGGAACAGTGGCGGCTGCTTTATCGCTTCGACCTGATGCAACAGGGCGCTGTGGATTTCGAAATGGCCAACTGGTACGTGGCCTGCCACCCGCAATCCAAATTCGTGAACAACCTGATTGCCGTGCGCACCGACAAGAATCGCCGCCACACTCTGCTGAACGATCTCTATACGGTTCGCTTTCCGGATGGCAGCAGCGAAAAACACACGCTCGCATCCCTGACAGAATTATGGGAATTACTGGAAGGGATATTTGCCATCAATATGGCGGGGGTTGAGAGAAGGAGCCTGGAGAAAGCGCTTAAAGAGAAATCGCTATTTCGGCAATGAAAACCGTTTTAAAAACTTCGCCTTGTGAACAAGGCTCCAACGACATAACCCACCGCTGTTGGAGCCTTGCTCGCAAGGCGAATCGCTATTCGTAACTCAGGTGCGTGGCCTTGCCCCGGAACACCCGGTAAATAAAGATCGTGTAGCCCAGAATCATGGGCAAGGCGATGATGGCGCCCCAGAAGGTAAACAGCAGAGACTCCGTGGCCGACGCGGCTTCCCAGATTGAAATCTGGCCCAGCACGATATCCGGGAACAGGCTGTAGGCAAGCCCGATACTGGCGAGCACACACAGCACCATCAACGCCACAAAGGCCAACCAGCCATAGCCGTTGTGCAGAATCTGCTTGCTGTTGAACACCCAGATCAACCCGGCATAGGCCAGTGCGGTCGCGATGGGGATAGGCATCAGACCGATAGCGTTGGGCAGGGTAAACCATTTGTCGGCAATGGTGCTGCTCACCAGCGGCGTGGCGATGGAAATGAGCAGCAGAAACCCGCCCATGGGCAATACTGCCATGCGTCCCCAGCGCACCGCCTTGTTGAACAACTCGCCTTCGGTCTTGATCAGTAACCAGGCGGCGCCGAGCATGATGTACAGGGCTGGCAGGGCCAGTGCGATCAGTGCGGCAAACAGGGTGCTGGTGGCATCGCCGGTGAGGCCGGTGACAAAGGCACCCAACATCCAGCCCTGACACAGGGACGCCGCCAGGGAACCAAAGGCAAACAGACGATTCCATTTCGCCTTGTGCTTGTCCCCGGCCTTCACCCGGAAGTCGAACGCCACCCCGCGCAGGATCAGCCCCATCAGCATCAGGGTCACCGGCAGGTACAGGGAGGTGAGCACGATGGAGTGTGCCTGGGGAAAGGCGATCAACAGGATACCCACGCCCAGCACGATCCAGGTTTCATTGGCATCCCAGAACGGCCCGATGGCCGCCACCATCACATCCTTTTCGTCATCGTTGGCGAAGGGCAACAGGATGCCGATTCCCAGATCGTACCCGTCGAGAATCACATAGATCAGCAGCGCCAGTCCCATGGCACCGGCAAAGAACAACGGAAGCCAGTATCCCAGATCCATCATGCTTCTCCTTCGGCAGTTTCCGCATCGTTCATGGCCCGTTGCTGGGGTGTCAGCGTCAGGGACCGTGCCGGCTTGGTGGCCATGTAGCGCAATGTGGCGATATAGGACACCAGCAGGAACAGGTACAACAACACATAGCCGAACAGGGTGCCGGCAACAGTGGCACTACTGTGGTCTGCCACCACATCGGCGGTCCGTAGCAGCCCATCCACCACCCAGGGCTGGCGCCCGATTTCGGTGACATACCAGCCCGCCAGCACCGCAATCCAGCCGGAGAAGGTCATCACCGACAGGGCACGCAACAGCCAGGTCTGTGTCTCACGATTTTCATCCCGGTTGCGGAACAATCGCCAGGCAGACCACCAGCCTGTCAGCACCATCAGCATGCCGATGCCGACCATCACCCGGAACGCCCAAAACACCGGTGCCACCGGCGGGCTTTCCCCTTCGAACTCGTTGAGCCCGAGCACTTCACCCTCCCACTCGTGGGTAAGGATCAGACTGGCCAGGTTGGGTACCTTGATGGCCATGTGCGTGGTTTTTTCTTCCTCGTCGGGAAAACCGAACAGGGTCAGTGGGGCGCCTTTTTCCGTTTCCCAGACGCCTTCCATGGCCGCAATCTTGGCCGGCTGATGCTCCAGGGTGTTGAGTCCGTGCAGGTCACCGATGAATACCTGCAGCGGTGCCAGTACGGCAGCCATCAGCGCACCAGTGCGCATCACCTTCCAGGTGGCCGGGCCATCCACACCGCGCATGGCTCGCCAGGCGCTGATGCCCATGATCAGGAAGGCCGCAGTCAGCAGGGACGCGGTGAACATATGGGCGAAACGATAGGGGAAGGACGGGTTGAAGATCACCTCCCACCAGCTTTCCACGAAGAACACGCCGTCCTCGATGCGATATCCCGTCGGGGTCTGCATCCAGGAGTTGAGACTGAGAATCCAGAACGCGGAGAACGAGGTCCCCACCGCTACCAGGGCGGTAGCGATCAGGTGGGTGCGGTTGGAGACCCGGTCCTTGCCGAACAGCATGATGCCCAGGAAAGAGGCTTCCAGGAAAAAGGCGGTAAGTACTTCATAGCCCAGCAAGGGACCGGCGATATTGCCGGCGCGCTCCATGAAACCGGGCCAGTTGGTGCCGAACTGGAAGCTCATGGTGATCCCGGATACCACCCCCAGGGCAAAACTCAGGGCAAAGATCTTTACCCAGAAGAAGTAGGCATATTCCCAGGCCTTGTCTCCGGAAAAGGTATAGCGCAGACGAAAATAGAACAGAACCCAGCACAGGCCGATGGTGATGGTGGGAAACAGGATATGAAAACTGATATTGGCGGCAAACTGCAGCCGGGCCAGCAGGAACGGATCGAACTCCACGGGCGCAACCTCCACATGTCAGGCCTGCGAACAGGATTCATGATTTTCACTAGGCTAGCACATAGAAATTGCGACGGTGTGTGACAAATTGCCCCAAGTCAACAACTGGCACAATGACGGTCGGCGCTATGGTTTTCAGTCACTCTTACAAGAAGCCAACAAACGCTTAAATTCCGCAGTATTTGCCTGGAAGGAAAATATCACCGAAAACCGGCAACTTGATGGAGAAACCCCCAACAAGCCTGAACCTCATGCTCTCCTTTTTGCATACATCAAGGCCATCACCCTACCGGGACAAGCGTGCTATTGTGATTATTGAAGGATATCCAAGCCGCCAGGAGGGCCAGGCCATGTTGAAGTTCATCACCGTTTTTTTACAGGAAGAAAGTGGCGCCACGGTTGTTGAGTACGCCATTCTGGCATCACTGATTGGCATCGTAGCCATTGCCACCATCCTGCTTGCCGGTGGCGAAGTCAGGAACCTCTTTGAGGGCGCACAGACCTCCATCAGCGACGCGACTGGCTGACGCTGACCGGGCTCGCCACCAGCCGCGTTACCGCACAGCAATTGAACGCATCGGCAAAGCTGGGTAGCTTATTGTCTGTAATCCCTGCATCGTTTTGCGCGATGCCGACAATAACCTGACCTGCAGCGAGCCATGGCCCTGACTTCCGCGGATGTCCGCAACGCCGAACCTCTCAAGAAAGACTACAAACTCCGGGACGACAAGGGGCTTTACCTGCTGGTAGAGGCCAATGGCAACCGTACCTGGAAATTCAGCTACCGGTTCGACGGCCGCAGCAAGGTCATCACCCTGGGCCCCTGCCCGGAAGTCACCCTGGCCTTTGCCCGCCAGCTGCGCGACGAGGCCCGGGAGCTGATCGCCGACGGCACCGACCCGATCACCCGCTGCGAAAAGCGGGAAGTCTTCAGCCCCTCGGTAGAAACCTTCGAGGCGGTGGCGCGGGACTGGCTGGAACGGGTCTACCGGTTTGAAGTCTCTGAAGAGCAGTTCCGCCGCACCAAGCGGCAGATGGAAAACTATCTGATCTCCAGCATCGGCAAGCGAGTAGTCAGCGAGGTGACTCCGGAAGATCTGAAATCCCTGGCTGCCGCCCTGGGTGCCGAAGGCCATCTGGACAAGGGCAAGCGGGTACTGGGCATCGCCAAACGGGTCTACACCCATGCCCGCGACACCGGCGTGGCGGGCTACCAGCAGACCGGCGCCCTGCGCCGTCGCCTCACCGGCTCCGGTACCGAGCCGGAGTTCCTGCTCAGCACCCGCGAGCAACTCTTTAATCTGGCCAGCGGTGTACTCGGCCAGTGGAGTCGTACCACGACTACGGCAGCGCTCAAACTCACCGTCTGGTTGCTGGCCAGGCCCAGCGAGATCGTCAACGCTCGCTGGTCCGATATGGATCTGGATGCCGGTGAATGGCGAATCCGCCGCAAGAGCACTGACAGCCCTGACGGCAAGATCATTACCGTGCCCCTGCCCCGCCAGGCAGTGGAACTGCTACGGGAAATAGAACCCCTTACCGGTCGCCAGGAATATATTTTCCCCGGCACCCGTGACCGCAAGAAGCACCTGGGCGCCAGCACCCTCACCGGCGCTCTGAAGAAAGTCACCCGCACTACACCGGTGTCCACCGACAACCTGCGCACCCTGGCCGCCACGGCGCTTGGCGAACTGGGCTACCAGGCGGAACAGATCCAGTCACAACTGCTCAGCCAGACCGGCGACGAGCAGACCGACCGCCAGGCCTATCTGGAAAAACGCCGGGAAATGCTGCAGGCCTGGGCGGACTATCTGGACAATACGGTGATTGGCAAGGTCACTCGCCGGTAAAGACAACCTCGCAACATCACGCGACGGGGCCGCCACCATGGAACAGCACCTGACTCATGAGACCCTGATCCAGACGGTGCTCTCCCTGTCGGAAGACAATGTCCGCCAGGGCCTGGGTGGGCCCTTTGCGGCACTGGTGGTCAAGGATGGCGTCATCATCGGCCAGGGCTGCAACCGGGTAACCGCTCAGCATGACCCCACTGCCCACGCGGAGATGGAAGCCATCCGTGCCGCCTGCCACTATCTTGGCAGCCATCAGCTGGATGGCTGTGTGATCTACAGTAGTTGCGAGCCCTGCCCCATGTGCCTGGGTGGCATCTACTGGGCCAGACCCGACAGGCTGTTCTACCTGAACAGTCAGGCCGATGCGGCCCGCATCGGTTTTGATGACCAGTTTATCTACCAGGAACTGGCCCGACCGGTCGCACAGCGCCAGCTGACAACCGAACAACTTGATCACCCGCGCCGGCTCGCCGCCTTTGAATTATGGCAAGCCAGTAGTGACCGTGAGGACTACTAGCAGGCTGTCGAAAGCCCCTTTTCTATTGTGGGAAGCGATGCTCGCATCGCGAATAACGGCGACTTTGCTGACATCTTCGCGATGCGAGCATCGCTTCCCACAAAAAATCGGGAATGTTGGCGGTTTTTCAGGGAGCCCCTGACCACCAATACAGCACACCGAATGACCCCGCCCGATCCCTCCTGTTAACCTGTAAGCCCATGGTTTACAGAGCGCCCACAATGACCCGCCCTTTCGGTTTCCAGTTCGATAACAGCTACACCCACCTGCCGGAAGACCTGTTTTCCCGCTGCCCGCCGCAGCCGGTGGCAGCGCCACAGATGGTGCTGTTCAACCATGCCCTGGCGGATACCCTGGGGCTGGACGGGGACGCACTGGACAGTCCCGCTGGCGCGTCTGTGTTGGCGGGCAACGCCACCATCGACGGCAGTGACCCCATTGCTCAGGCCTATGCCGGCCACCAGTTCGGCAACCTGACCATGCTCGGCGATGGTCGCGCCATTCTGCTTGGCGAACAGATCACCCCGGATGGCGCACGCCGGGATATCCAGCTCAAGGGGGCAGGCCGAACGGTGTTTTCACGGGGCGGCGATGGCCGCGCGTCGCTGGGCCCCATGCTGCGCGAGTACATCATCAGCGAGGCCATGTATGGCCTGGGCATTCCCTCTACCCGCAGCCTGGCAGTGGTCACCACTGGCGAATCGGTATTGCGCGAAACCACCCTGCCCGGCGCCATTCTCACCCGGGTGGCCGCCTCCCATCTGCGGGTGGGCACCTTCCAGTACGCCGCCGGGCGACAGAATCCGGCCCTGCTGGAAGCGTTGGTGGATTACACCCTGAACCGCCACTACCCGGAAAAAAATGACAGTGACAACAAGGCTCTGGCCTTGCTGGATGCGGTGATGGACAGCCAGATTGATCTGGTCGTGCACTGGATGCGGGTGGGCTTTATCCACGGCGTACTCAATACCGACAACGTGACCCTGAGCGGCGAGAGCATCGACTTCGGCCCCTGCGCCTTTATGGACAGCTTCGACCCGGATACGGTGTTCAGCTCCATTGATCATCAGGGTCGCTACGCCTATGGCAATCAGCCCACCATCACCCAGTGGAACCTGAGCCGTTTCGCGGAAACCCTGTTGCCGCTGATCGACGAGAATGTGGACAGCGCCATCGAAAAAGCCACCGCCGTGATCAAATCCTTCAGCGAACGCTACAGTGACAAGTGGCTCGCAATGATGAAGAAAAAGCTGGGCCTGTTCGGTGATGACCCGGTGGATGAAAAATTGATTACCGATCTGCTGGAATGGATGAAGGCAAACCAGGCGGATTACACCAATACTTTTCGAGATCTGACTGGAGAAGACTTCCCGGCGGGCCGTTCCTACAAGGATGACGACTTCATCAACTGGCACCAGCGCTGGCAGGCCCGCCTGGGCCGCAACCAAAAACCACTCAAATCGTCTCGGTGCCTGATGCGCAATCACAACCCGGCGGTGATTCCCCGCAACCACCGTGTGGAGGAAGCGCTGTCCGCCGCAGAAAAAGGCGATATGTCTGTCACCAGGGCGCTACTGGACGCGCTGGCAACCGCTTATGAGGACCGCGATCCGGACGACGCCTATCGCCAACCACCGGCGCCGGAGGAGCGAGTCTGCCAGACCTTTTGCGGCACCTGACGACACGCGGCCAGGCCATGTATTTGCCGCCGCAAGCCAGGCTTTTATACTGGTAGGGAGCCCGTGCTTAAGGAACTGTCATGGCCGACAACGACACCTTCCCCGAGCCACAAAGTGTCTCCCAGCGACTTTGCCAGCAGGTGCTGCGTGCCACCGGCTGGAGCGTGGCCCCCTTCCCCAATGTGGACAAGGCGATCATAGCCGGCGGGCCACACACCTCCAATTGGGACGGAGTGCTTGGCCTGACCGGCAAAACGGCCATCGGCATTGATGCCCACCTGATGATCAAGGACAACCTGTTCAAGGGCCCACTGGGTTGGCTGCTACGACGATGCGGCGCCATCCCCATTGACCGCTCCCGTTCCGCCGGCGTGGTTGAACAGACCGTGGAGCAGTTCGCCAAACACGACCGGCTCTATATCGTGGTCACCCCGGAAGGCACCCGCACCCGGGCCACCAAATGGAAAACCGGTTTCTGGCATATTGCCCGGCAGGCCGGCGTGCCCATCGTGGTGGCCTTGGCCGATTATCAGAGCAAACGGATTTTCTTTCCCGAAGTGATGACGCCCAGCGGTGACCTGGAGAGAGACCTTCAGTATCTCTATGAATGCTTTGCCGGCGTCATGCCGAAACGCCCGGAAAAACTATCCGGCCCGGTGAAAACGCTGTGGGAACAGCGCCAGGGTGGGCGAAATGAGTAATCATTTCCTGCCAAGACACGCCCCGTAAGGACGTCGCTGGCGGCGCGAGGGGTTGAGTTCAAAGTTTAAAAGCACGGGATACTTCAGCATATTCTTCTATATCGTGCCCGCGATTCACAAGGTTTTAGCGCGTGAGAACAACCTTGGAGTGGCACGGGTCAGGCCTCGTGTTTCAACTTTGAACTTTCAACTTGTAACTGCTTTTTATCGTGCCGCAAGCGACGCTCCTACGGCATAGCCGCGATCGGAAATATCAGGTCAGGGGTTCGATAAAAAATTCACGGCAAATCCGCTGCGTTGCCAAAGCCACGCCACCCACAAAGTGTGTAGATTGATCAGCACCGCCAGCGTCCACTCAAACCCGTCATCCATGGTGTCGTAGTGTTCCGGCCAGATCACCCCCAGTATCAAGGAAGCAATGCCCACCAGCAGGGTGAAACCGCATAGCCGGAATAAGGCCCGCCCAGCCGCTGATTGCGCACTGTTACGCAGGGAGGCACTCAACCCCAGTTGCGCCAGATAGGTCAGACCGAAAAAACCTACCACACCAATCCGGCGCAGCATGTAGGGGGTATCGCCGGCATGCCCTAGCACCACGGTGTAGAGTGCCAACGGCAGGGCCGCCAGCATCCCCAGCCACCACCAGACTCCTGGATCCACGCCCAGTTGTCGTAACCAGTAGCGATTGCTCCACCAGAACAACACTATGCAGACACAGGCAGGCAACATGCCCGCCTTGAAAACGAAGTAGGCAATGCCGGAACGGGACGCGCGGGAAATGCTGGTGCAGCCCTCAAACCAGGGCAGGCACCAGGGGACCAGCTGCTCACTGGCAGAGAGCAGATAGCAGACATGCATGGTCACCAGTGGCAACAGGGCTGTGGCCCAGGCCAGTGGAGCCAGGCGGGCAGCGGTTGGCGACGTGGTCATGGAGTGAGGTTAACGCAAGACAAAGGGCCATCACACCAGTCAGATCACCGTCATCGCGACAACGTCTTACCGGAAAGCAGCAAAAGTAACGCCTTGCGTAGGGTGCACTGAGCCTAAGGCGAACTGCACCGATCCGGCGTTTGAATGGTGCAGTTCGCTTGGGCTCAGTGCACCCTACGTCTTGATAAGCACCGGGGTTTGCTATTGCTCACCTTGCAGCTTGTCCAGGGTGCGCAGCTCGAAATCGCTGGCATCATGGCGCTCCCATAACTGGCTGGAAGGGTCGCCCCAGGCGCGGTTCACTTTACGACCGCGTTTCACCGCTGGTCGTTCGCCGATCTGCTCGGTCCAGCGCAGCACATTCTTGTAGGTGTGGGCTTCGATAAACTCCGCTGCCTCGTAGACCTTGTTAGTCACCAGAGCGCCATACCAGGGCCAGATAGCCATATCGGCAATGGTGTATTCATCACCGGCGATATAGTCGTTGTCCGCAAGCTGCCGATCCAGCACATCCAGCTGCCGCTTGATTTCCATGGTGTAGCGATTGATCGGGTATTCGTACTTTTCCGGGGCATAGGCATAGAAGTGGCCAAAGCCGCCACCCAACAGCGGCGCGCTACCCATCTGCCAGAACAACCAGCTGAGCGTTTCGGTACGTTTGCCCGGGTCGCCGGGCAGGAATTCGCCGAACTTTTCTGCCAGGTACAACAGAATATTGCCGGACTCGAACACCCGACGTGGCGGGGTGACGCTGTGATCCATCAAGGCAGGAATCTTGGAGTTGGGATTCACCTCCACAAAGCCACTGCCGAACTGATCGCCATTCTGGATATTGATCAACCAGGCATCGTATTCCGCATCCTTGTGACCCTTTTCAAGCAGCTCTTCCAGCATCACCGTGACCTTTACCCCGTTGGGGGTGGCCAGGGAGTAAAGCTGCAGAGAATGCTTGCCCACTTGCAGGGCCTTGTCATGGGTCGGCCCGGCAATGGGGCGATTGATATTGGCGAAGGCGCCGCCATTGGCCTGGTCCCACTTCCAGACACGGGGTGGGGTGTAGGTGTCATCGGACATAAAACAGCTCCCGGTTCGAATTATCTCTTATCAGCAGGGTACCCGCCGACGGCACTCAGGTCTTGCCCTTTACTCCATGATGCTTGGCATTTTCTACAGCTTTTTCACCCGCCCTATAGGTTCACTACACCCAGCGCCGAACCGCTTCAGCTGTGTCATCAGGGCGCGTATTGAAGCAAAGCCGGGCTTGAGGAGCATGACGATGCACCACATTGATGATCTTCTCGAAGAGCAGGAAATTGCTCTCCACGACCCGCACCCCGGCACCGATCAGCACGCAATCGTAATGTTTCTGCTCCAATCGCTGCTGAAGAACCGCCTCTGCGGTGTCGCCGAAATCAATCAGGCACTGCTCGGCAAAATACCCCAGCCTCTTCAGTGCGTTTTCAGACGCATCCAGGCCGGCCTTGACCTTGTCCGCATTGATACCCGGCACGAAACCATAGGCTGGGTCTGAAAAATCGATCAGGGTTGGCTCCAACCCGACAATCAACACCATCTTTTCTGCCATCCTTGCCACTCCCTTTCTGGATTCTCCGTTGAAGCTTTAACCCGGCACGCTACTCTCATGCTGCTGCACTTCCCACAGGTGTGCATACAGACCGCCCCGAGCCAGCAACTCAGCATGGCTGCCCTGCTCTGCCACCTGACCGTTATCCAGCACGATGATGCGATCCGCATCCATGATGGTGGACAGGCGATGGGCAATCACCAGGGTGGTCTGTTGGTGAGAGATGTCGCTGATAGCCTTGAGAATGATTTTCTCGGAGTGACTGTCCAGCGACGACGTGGCTTCATCAAAGACCATGATGGGCGGATGCTTGAGCAACGCCCGGGCGATGGACACCCGCTGCTTTTCGCCGCCGGAGAGTTTCAGGCCCCGCTCGCCCACCATGGTGTTTTCTCCCTTCGGCAGGGAGGCGATAAAGTCGGACAGATAGGCCAGACGAATGGCCTCTCGCACCTCCTCGTCGCTGGCATCAATGCGACCGTAGCGGACGTTCTCGAAGATGCTGGTGTTAAACAACACGGTATCCTGAGGCACCACACCAATCTGCTGACGCAGGGATGTCTGACTGACCTGGCGGATCGACTGGCCATCGATGGTGATATCGCCACTACTGACGTCATAGAACCGGAACAGCAGCTTGAACAAGGTGGATTTTCCCGCCCCGCTGCTGCCCACAATCGCCACTTTCTGCCTGGACGGCACGGTAAAGCTGACGCCGCGAATAATTTCCCGTGTATCGCCATAGCCGAAGTGCACATCATGGAAGCGGATCTCGCCATCGCCCACGGCCAGCTCGGTAGAACCGTCGCGATCCACCACCCCTGGTTTCACGTCCAGCACCGCAAACATGTTTTCAATATTGGTCATGGCCCCTTTCATTTCCCGGTAAACAAAACCGAGAAAGTTCAGCGGCATGAACACCTGCATCATGAAGGCATTGATCAACACGAAGTCACCCAGGGTCATCACCTTGTCGGTGACCTGTACCGCCGCCAGCACCATTGCCGCTGTCACCGCCACGGCGATAATCAATGACTGGCCCGCATTGAGGGCAAACAGCGACAAGCGGTTTTTCCCCCGGGCCAGCTCCCAGCGTTCCAGGTTCTCGTCGTAGTTGCGGGCTTCAAATTCCTCATTGGTGAAATATTTCACCGTTTCATAGTTAAGCAGGCTGTCGATGGCACGGGTGCTGCTGGAGGATTCCGCCTGGTTGGCCTCACGGATAAAGGCCAGCCGCCATTCCGTGGCGAACACGGAAAAGGCCACATAGGCCACCACCGATACCGCCACGATCAGGGCGAACCAGACATCGTAATTCCACAGCAACAGGCCGATCACCATGCCGATTTCCAGCAGGGTGGGCAGGATGTTGAACACCATGAAACGCAGCAGAAAGCTGATGCCATTGGTGCCCCGCTCGATATCTCGGGACAACCCGCCGGTACGGCGGTTGAGATGAAAATCCAGATCCAGGGCATGCAGATGCCGGAACACCTTCAGGCCGATTCGCCGCATGGCCCGCTCGGTAACACGACCGAACAGGGTGTCGCGCAGCTCACCGAACAGGACATTGGAAAAACGCACCACCCCGTAGGCCAGCAACAGCCCCAGTGGCAGGGTGATCAGCTGACTGGTGTCCTGGGCATCCAGGCCATCAACGATGTGCTTGAGAATAAACGGCAACCCCACGCTGGCGAGTTTGGCCAACACCAGGCAGGCCACCGCCAGGGCAATACGGGTACGGAATTCCAGCAGATAGGGAAACAGGGTTTTCAGCACGGACCAGTCGATGGGCTTGGGGGTAACGTCCTGGCTCATACCGCGCATAAAAAGGCCTGCCTTGGAGAAAAGAGCCCGCAGTATAACAACATGGCGGGCAACAATCGGATGACGGAACGCCCGGGAACCCTATTACCGTTAATGAAACATTTTCCGGCTTTCCGTAGGAGCGTCGCTCGCGGCGCGATTGCTAACGTCGGGTTAACCCGAACGGGACTGCAGCCACACCGCCAGGCCCTGGCTGTTGAGCTGGATATCCAGACCAAGCACCGCTTCCAGCTGCTCGTCTGACATCTCGCAGCCGTGCTCCCGGGCGCAGCGAAACAGGTATTCCCTCATGGCTACCATCAACGATTTTTCCAGCGCATCCGCATCGCTGGTTACCGCCACGGTTTCCGCCAGCGCCACATAGTCGTCCACCATGGTCAGCAGCCGCTCACCCAGAGGCCGGGGGTTTTCCACCATGCCGTAATGGGTGAGGTAAATACGCTCCGGCTCCAGCGCCAGCAAGGTGCGAATAGAAGCCTTCAATGCCGGCGGATCAAACTGCACCGGGGTGGTAGTCGGGCAGATAAAGGGCCCCTTGGCGGTGGTCAGGGGTGGATAGGACAGGCCAAAGGTGTCGCCGGTAAAAATCCCCCTGGACGTGGGGTCATACACACAGAAATGATGGCGGGCATGCCCGGGGGTATCGATGAAGACCAGCTTACGATTTCCCACGGTGGCCTCATCGCCGTCTTCCATGGTGCGCACCCGGCGCTCATCCACGGGAATGATATCGCCGTAGATCTCGGCAAACTGGGCCTCACCGTACACCGCTGTGGCACCAGCCTTTAATTTTGCCGGATCGATCATGTGGCGGGCGCCGCGGGGGTGTACCAGCAAGGTCGCCGCGGGCAACGCCTGCATCAGACCACCGACGCCACCGGCGTGGTCCAGATGCACATGCGTCGGGATCACGTATTGCACCTTTGCCAGATCAATCTTGCGCTCTTTGAGTAGCGCAAGAATGGTCGGCACGGTGTTGTGAGTACCGGTTTCGATGATGGCGTATTCGTCGCCACCGCCCAGCAGATAACAGGCCGCCAGCCCTTCGTGCACCATGGCCGTATCGATACGGGTAATTTGCTGGCCGAGGTTGTCAAAAGTCTGGAACGTCATGCGTGGCTCCCGAGGTCGCTGAGTCCAACGACTATAGGCCACGCAACCGGGGGCAGCCACCCGACCTTTGGTCAGCCAGCCTGCCGTTCAAGCGGGTGGCGCCAATCGGGGACACGCATAGATCGCCCCATCGCGTCCCCACAGGTAAACGGGTACTTCACGCAATCTTGCCCCTCCCCTCACCACGCTGACCTTTTATGCGTGAAAGGGCCACAACATGACAGGAATGACTGCACTACTGATTTATATTGTCTGGACGCTGATTCTGGCGCTCAGCTACGCCACTTATCGGCTACCGCTGGTGCTCACCGGCAAGAAAGCCGCCAACCACTGGGAACGGGGCAACGCCGTTGATGACCCGGCCATTCTGGTACGCGCCAAGGCGGCACATCTGAACTGCCTGGAAAACCTGCCCCTGTTTGCCGCCCTGGTGCTGGTTGCTGCGGCCACTGGTCAGAGCGAGACCGTCAACGCGGTGGCAGGCTTCATTGTGGCGGCACGCATCGGGCAAAGCCTGGTTCACCTGATCGGCACCAGCTTTCCGCTGGTATTCGTTCGCGCCAGCCTGTTTCTGGCCCAGGTCGCCCTGATGCTGTATCTGGCCTTCGCCCTGCTGTAACACACCAAACCTCTCCAATCGAGGACACGCACCGATTCACACCAACCTGTGCGTGTCCCTTCTTTCCTCTCTACTCCCCTCTAATCCCCCTCCACCCCTTGCCCATCACCAAAGGTATACAGAACAGGGCATAACAGGGCGACCCGCACAAAATCCTGCTTGCCCCGCCCTTTAATGTGATAAATTTTGCACTTTATTTATCCACAATAAAGCCCGCCCGGTGTTGCCATCGGGGTACAGGCAAGGGGAACAATATGGGGTCCAGAAGGGGGTTACCGGCGCTGCTGGCGCTGGTGTGTTTATTGGGCTTTGGTTCACTCAGGGCCGACTTCATACAGATTGACGGCTTTGTGCCGGTGATGCCGGAGGCCTCTCGCGGCCTGACGTTCTATCCGCTACCGGCAACGTCCACCACCACCAACGGGGCGACTTTCACCGAAACCGGCGGCCGCGCCAAGGTCACCCTTGGCGGCAACGGCAACACCGCCGGCGCCCTGTTGATAACCTATACGTTTCCCTCCCCCATCGACCTCACCGATGGCGGCACCAACACCCAGTTCTTCCTGGTCATGGACCGGATCTTCCGGGCCGAGGCCCCCGAAGGGGCAACTGCCCTGAGCGTCACCATCACCGCCCGCGACACCAGCGGCGTGAACGGGACCTACAATACCGGCATCGGCAATGTGCCCGACGGCCAGTCCCTGGCGCTGAACTTCAACTGCAGCGTCAACCCCACATGCTTTTCGCCCCAGCCGAATTTCAGCGCCATCAACCGGATCACCGTGCGACTGGCATTCCCGACCAACTATGCCGGGCCCACCGACATTACCGAGATCGACATGGACTCGGTCTATGTGACACCCACCGGCGGTTCCTTCCCGCCGGTATTCACCAGCGGCGGAACCAGCGCCACTTTCCGTGAAGGTACCGCCGCCACCCCGGTGGTTTTTGCCGCGTCAGGGGTACCGGAACCGGTACTAACACAATCCGGCACCCTGCCCGCTGGCGTCACCTGGGACAGCGTCAACTACCGACTCACCGGCACCCCGGCCACCGGCAGCCAGGGCATCTATCACCCTGTGATTACCGCCACCAACAGCGCCGGTAGCGCAGGCAGGTCCTTCACCCTCTTCGTGGAGGGCCCGCCCACCATTACCAGTGCCGCCGCCACCACTTTCTCTGAAGGCCTGGCCAACAGCTTCAGCGTCACTGCGGACGGTTACCCGGCGCCCACCTATTCCGTCACCGCCGGCAGCTTGCCGGACGGCGTCACACTCAGCAGTGGCGGCACCCTCAGCGGCACGCCAGTCAATGCCCTGGCCAGCTACCCGATCACCATTACCGCCGATAACGGCGTCAGCCCGGCGGACAACCAGTCCTTCACGCTTACCGTGAACCGGGCACCCAGGGTCACCGGCTTTACCGTTAACGGCCTGGAAGATACCCCGCTGAGCCTGTCAGCCGGGGACTTCACGATTACCGAACCGGACGGCGAAAGCCTGTCCGTGTCCATCGACACACTGCCCGCCAACGGCACCCTGCTGCAGGATGGCGCTGCAGTCAGCGCCGGCGCCCTGCTGTCCCTGACCGACCTGAACTCCCTTGCCTTCGTGCCCGATACCAACTGGCACGGCAGCAGCAGCTTCAACTGGCGGGCCAGCGATGGCACCCTGTTCAGCCCCACTGCCACGGCGACACTAACCATCGCCAGCGTCAACGACGCACCGGTCATTGGCCAGGGAACCCAAGCCGATTACATCACCGACGAAGACGCCGCCCTGCAGACCACGCTGACCGCCAGCGATGTGGAAAGTGATCCGCTGAACTGGAGCGTGTCCAGCGTCGCCACCAACGGCCAGGTGGAAGTGGCCGGAGGCAATGTCAGCTATACCCCTTCCCTGGATTTCCATGGCCTGGATTCCTTTGTAGTCAGCGTCAGCGATGGTAACGGCGGCGTAGCCAGCCACACCTTCAACGTCACCATCAACCCGCTCAACGATGCCCCGGTAATCACCCAGGGCAATACCGTGACCGTGGACATGGACGAAGACGGCTCACCCACCGCCTTTGCCCTGACGCTGAGTGCCAGCGATATTGATGACGACCTGTTGAGCTGGTCACTACAGACTCCAGCAAGCGAAGGCACTGCCAACGCCAGCGGCAACGGCGCCAGCCCCACCATCGATTATCAGCCAGCACCTGACTACAGCGGTAGCGACAGCTTTGTCGTGCGCGTTGCCGACGGCAACGGCGGTAACACCGATATCACCGTTACCGTGAATATTGCCGAAATCAACGACGCCCCAACACTGACCGGCCCGGCCAACATCAGCGCAGTGGAAAATGTAGCACTCAGCGTTAGCCCGACCACCCTTTCTGACGTGGAAAACGACACCCTTACCGTCACCGCCAGCGGTCTGCCCGCCTGGGCCAGCCTGAACAACGCCAGCGGCGAGATCACCGGCACACCGGGCGCTGACACCGTGGGCCAGGTCTATGTGATCACCCTGACTGCCAGCGATGGGCAGGCAAGCAGCACCCTCGACCTGACAATCGAAGTGCTCGCCGACCTGGACGGCGACACCATTGCCGATATTCATGACGACGATATTGACGGCGATGGCATGAGCAACGATTTTGAAACCACCGCCGGGCTGGACCCCAGAGATCCCGGCGACGCAGGCACCGATCTGGATGGTGACGGCACCAGCAACCTGGATGAGTTCCTCGCCAATAGCGACCCCAGCGTAGACGACTATGCCCCGCTGCTGGGCGCCGCCACACCGGTGAGCACGGATTCCACCGGCCTGTTCACCCTGGTACAGCTGGGCACTCTGGTGGCCAGCGACGGCCGGGACGGGGACATCAACACCACCCCCGATAAGGGCTATTTCGCACCGGGGCAACATCTGGTCGAGCGCAGCGCCACCGACAACGCCGGCAATACCGCCAGCACTGATCAAACCGTCAGCGTGACGCCGCAGATCAGCTTCGGCCCCGACCCGGTCTCCGCCGAAGGCGCCAGCGTCACGCTGCGCGCCTACCTGAACGGCCCGGCCGCCCAGTACCCGGTCACCGTGCCCTACACCCTGAGCGGCAGCGCCGACTCCAGCGACCATGATCTGGCTGAAGGCGACCTGATCATCAATGCCGGCACCGAAGCCAGCCTGACCCTGCAACTGACCGCCGACGGCAGCAGCGAAGGCAGCGAAAACCTGCAGGTGATCTTCGGCACCCCCGGCAATGCAGTGCCCGGCTTCCTGACCACCCAGACCGTCAC
>Ga0114904_1000014_pt1 | contig 125263 bp, 112 predicted proteins | sample MalvirDeepMed_s6_FD_83498 | JGI IMG/M metagenome (GOLD analysis project Ga0114904, IMG submission 83498) | Marine viral communities from the Global Malaspina Expedition - Malaspina viral metaG DeepMed_s6 | ecosystem: Environmental > Aquatic > Marine > Oceanic | place: Mediterranean Sea... | reverse complement strand
CCCGCCACGTGGAGGTACAGGTATTCGCCGACAATCACGGTAACGCGGTGCATCTGTTCGAGCGGGACTGTTCGGTACAGCGTCGCCACCAGAAAATCATCGAGGAGGCCCCGGCGCCGGGGCTGGACGAGGCCACCCGGAACGCCTTTGGTGACGCCGCGGTCCAGGCCGCCAAGGCCATTGATTACCGCGGTGCGGGTACCGTCGAGTTCCTTTACGGTCCCGATGGCCAGTTCTACTTTATGGAAATGAACACTCGCCTGCAGGTAGAACATCCGGTGACGGAAATGATCACCGGCGAAGACCTGGTCGCCTGGCAGCTGGCCGTCGCCGCCGGCGATCCACTGCCCAAAGCGCAGCACCAGATCGAACGTCACGGCCACGCCATGGAAGTGCGTCTCTATGCGGAGAACCCGGAACAGGGCTTCCTGCCCTCTTCCGGCCTGCTCAGCCATCTGCGCTGGCCCCATGAGGTGGCCCGGGTGGATGCCGGATATGAGCATGGCGACCGGGTGGACGATCACTACGATCCCATGATCGCCAAGTTGATCTGCCATGGTGGGTCCCGCCATGAGGCCCGCCGGAAACTGATCACAGCTCTGGACGCCCTGGAGCTGAAAGGCATCCACCACAATGCCCCCTTCCTGCACCGAGTGCTCAACGACGATGCCTTTGCCGATGGCGACCTGGATACCCGTCTTCTGGAACACCGCCCACACCTGCTCGAGGCCACGGTGACCGAACCCGCGCTGCTGGCCCTGGCCGCCAGCCAGGTAATCGCTGCCGACAGCATCAACGACTCCCCCTGGCAAAGTCTGCAAGGCTGGCGACCCATGGGCCGGCGTTTTCGGCAAACCCTGCTTCAGGTGGATGGCGACCTGATCACCGTCCGCGAACAGGACGGCGTTGCCTCCGTGGGCGACAAGCAGGCGCCCCTTGTTGCGACACGGGATGCCCAGACCATTAACCTGCACTGGGGCAACAACGGCCTGCGCGCACGCCATGCCCGCAAAGATGACAGCACCCTGCTGTTGTTCGTGGCCGGACAGGCCCATGAAATCACTCTCAATCCCAGCCGAGACAGTGCCCAACATGACGATGCAGCCGGCTTCATCGCACCCATGAGTGGCACCATCGTTGCCCTGCATGTGTCCGCGGGCGATGCCGTTGCTGCTGGCGATGCAGTCATTACACTGGAAGCCATGAAAATGGAGCACACCCTGCGCGCTACGGTGCCGGGGACCGTGCATGACTTTCATGTGGCAACCGGAGATAGCGTCAGCGAGGGTACCTTGCTGGTGGAATTTGAAGAGACCGCCGGCGACTGACAGCCGCGGCCTGTGGGCCGCGCGCAATGAGCAACCTGATGGAAAAAACCGGACACTTGCTGCCGGACACCAGACACTTGGGAGAACAGAATGTCCGCACCGCTTTGGCAACCGGGTGACGCGCAACAGCACAGCCGACTGGCCAGGTTCTGGGAACAGGCCCGCCACCACAGCGGCCAGCCGCTGGCCGACTACAATGCCCTGCATGCCTGGTCAGTGGAGCAGCCGGAGGCGTTCTGGCAACAGGTGTGGGACTTCTGTGCTGTGGTGGGCGAGCCCGGCGATACCGTGCTCACCCGTCGTGATCGTTTCCAGGACACCCACTGGTTTCCCCAGGCTCGCCTGAACTACGCGGAAAATCTGCTGCACCGCAACGACACCCACCCTGCCCTGATCAGCGTGCTGGAGGACGGCACCCGCCATGAAGTCAGTTACGCCGACCTGCGTGTGGCCGCCGGCAAGGTAGCCGCCCAGTTGCTCGCCGCCGGTGTGAAACCCGGCGACCGGGTCGCCGGCTACATGCCCAACCGGATTGAGACGGTGATCGCCGCCCTGGGCGCGGCCTGGATCGGCGCGGTATGGTCATCCTGTTCGCCGGACTTCGGCGTGTCCGGCGTACTCGATCGCTTCGGGCAGATCGAACCTGCCGTGCTGGTGGCCTGTGACGGTTACCACTACAACGGCAAGTGGATCGATCTTGGGGATCGCATTGATGCCCTGCACGATGCCTTGAAGCCGGAGCTGCTGGTGGTGGTGCCCGGCAAAGGCACCAGTACCCCGGTAAGACGGGCATTGATCTGGCAAACCTGGCTGGACAGCGCCGGGCCGGCCCCGGATTTTGCTGCACTGCCGTTCAATCACCCGCTATTCATTCTTTACTCCTCCGGAACCACCGGCCAACCCAAGTGCATCGTGCACGGTGCCGGTGGCACCCTGCTGCAACAGACCAAGGAACTGCAGTTGCACGGGGATGTGGGCCCCGAGGACACCCTGTTCTATTTCACCACCTGCGGCTGGATGATGTGGAACTGGCTGATCTGTGGCCTGCATACCGGAGCCACCCTGGTGCTTTACGACGGCAACCCGGCCTACCCGAACACCGCCCGCTTGTTCGATCTGGTGGATGGCGAAGGCATCACCCATTTCGGCACCAGCGCCAAGTTTATCCAGGCCGTAGAGAAGTCCGGCCTCAGACCCTGTGAAAGCCATGACCTTGCTACCCTGCGAACGCTCTTCTCCACCGGCTCTCCCTTGCTGCATGAGAGCTATGACTACCTGTACCAGCAGGTAAAGCCGAATCTGCTGGTCAGCTCCATTTCCGGGGGAACCGACATCATTTCCTGCTTTGCACTGGGCAATCCGCTGCTGCCGGTCTATCGCGGTGAATTGCAGTGCGCGGGGCTGGGCATGGATGTGGCCGTGTTTGACGACAACGGTGAGCCGCTGGCAGACAGCAAGGGCGAACTGGTGTGCCGACAGCCCTTCCCTTCCTGCCCGGTAGCATTCTGGAACGACCCGGATGGCAGCCGCTTCCACAAGGCCTACTTTGCCCGTTTCGACGGCGTCTGGGCCCATGGCGACTACGCCCAGCTGGTTCCCCATGAACAGCATACCGGGCTGATCATTCACGGCCGTTCCGATGCGGTACTCAACCCGGGCGGCGTGCGCATCGGCACGGCAGAAATCTACCGCCAGGTGGAAACGCTTGATGAAATCCGCGAGGCCATTGTGGTCGGTCAGGAATGGCAAGGGGATGTGCGTGTTGTGCTGTTTGTGGTACTGGCCGATGGCGTCAGTCTCGACGAGGCGTTACAAGCACGAATCCGCAAAGCCATCCGCGAAGGCGCTACCCCACGCCATGTGCCGGCAGTCATTGCCGAGGTGCCGGAAATCCCACGCACAGTGAGCGGCAAGATTGTGGAACTGGCGGTTCGCGAAGTGATCCACGGGCGCCCGGTGACCAACCGCAATGCCCTGGCCAATCCGCAAGCCCTGGAGCACTTCTCCAACCTTCCTGAGCTGGCAAATTGACCACCCGTTTACCGGGCCATTGACGGCCCGGCATAAAGGCGCATCATGTAAGGTTGTACCGGCCAAGTGATGTAAAAGATGAAGAATAATAAATGCTTGCCGATGATAACGGCTGCTCTGTTGCTGTCGGCATTGTCCGGCGCCATGCACGCCCAGATCATTACACTCACCGGCGAAAGCTTCAAAGCACTGCATGGAAAACAGAGCGGACTGTATTCATTCTTCACCATGCAGGATGGCCGCCTGGCACCAGTGCCACACCAGTGGGTGCAATGGTCCGAACAGGGTTACCCCTATTTTGAACAGGACGATAGCACCGACCTGGTGGGAGATCCGGCCCGTATCGATGCCGAGGACCGGCTGTTACTGCGTTTTGAAGATGGCGGTCAGCCGCTTGATGGCCCGGTTACCGAACAGGTGGCAGCCGAACTGGCCGTGGAACAGGCCGGAGAAACGCGCTTTTTCTATCTGGTAAAGAACGCCTACCTGCAGAATACCGATCGCTACGTACAGTTCGATCCGCAGTCGATGACCATCAAAAGCACCGACTATGCCCTGAGCATGGCAGACGGCAACCTGTTCAAGTGGAGCGACTTTTACTTTCGTGGCTTTGAGGGCGAAAACGGTGAGCGCCAGAGCATCCTCGACACCCTGAAATTACGGCTCAGTGCCGGCCTGTTCGGCGAAAACAATCGAGTCACATTGAACAACAACAATCTGGACCCCAAGGTCAAACAGGTAATCAATGGCCCCCTCGCGGCACTGGTTTACGCCTCGACGTCTGTGACGGTGGCCAAGGTCCCCGTGCTGCGAATCAATAATTATTTCCTGGTGATGCCCAGACAGATGGAGATCCATAGTCGTTTTACCCTACCCGGTATCGCTGAAACCGTAGTGAAACGCCCGGCACTGGATATCTCTCTGGACGGTAACGGGCTCTATGACAGCCAACTGATGACCAGCTGGACCGGCAATCATATGGCTATCACTGATGGCCGACTCTCGGATGCGGAAAAAGCCATGCTCAATCAGCCCCTCAGAGGAGACAACTGGATCTGGTTCAGTACAGGTCGCGGTTTTGATTTGCTCGCCCAGCTGGCTTTCCTGAAAGGATTTAATACCCCTGCCCGCCTCCTTTACCAGGATGATGCGTCATTAGCCAACGAGCCTGAGCGTTTTCCAGGCCAACTTCCCAATGTGGGCTTTTCGTTGACAGATATCCCATACGGCCAGGAGTTTTATTTTGTTACGCGGCTGTTCTACAGCAAGGATAGCCAGGGGCTCACACCCGACCAATATGCAAGCCAGCAACTGGACACCCCGCGTACCCGCATGACGTTGCAATAACATGAGCAAGGGTACCAACGACGGAACACTTGTCATTACTGCCATCGGGTTTGTAGAGTGAAAGCTCACCCGGTCAGGCGTTCGTTCATGCAGGTACTGTGTTCCGATACGCAGCGGCAACCACTCACCCACTCCGGGTTTCGTGCTTCCTGGCTGGCGGTTACCTTGTTGTTCTGGCCCTTCTCCGGGTGGGCGTCCTCCGTTTCTGATGAAAACTGCGAGCTGGTCTACGATTACGGCGATCCTGCGCTGTTTGAATTTGTCGAGACCCGACAGAAAGTGGATTTTAGCCAATACCAAGGGCGTCCCGTCGGCAAGATTCACTTCACTGTACTCCCCATCTTCAATGAAGAGGATCCGGCAGAAGATAACTGGCTTTATCGTGCTGCGAATTTTCTGCATATCGAAACGCGTAAAACCACCTTGCAAAAGCAGATGATCCTGAACAGTGGTGAGCCGCTGGATCGGGATCACCTCAGGGAGAATGAACGGTTGTTACGGGGTAATGACTACCTTGTAGACGCCATGATCGTACCGCACCAGGTTTGTGCAGATCGTATAGACCTACTGGTAGTGGTCCGGGATGTGTGGACATTTTCACCATCTGCTTCCGCATCTCGCTCTGGTGGCGATGACAGCACCAGTGCCGGCTTTACCGAAAGCAACTTGCTCGGTACGGGCCAGCGAGTTGCCACCGGTTACTTTGATGATGCAGACCGCAGTGGCCACTTCTTCAGCTATCGGAACCCGCTTCTTCCCTCACGAATGCAGCTGAACCTCAGCTACACCAATGCCAGCGACGGAGAATCACTTTCCGGCGGCCTGCTTCGTCCTTTCTATCAGCTGGACAGCCGCTGGTCTGCAGGTATCGATGTGCAGCGTGAGAATCTTCTTGAGCGCATTGAGGTGAACGATCAGACGGTGAACCGCTATCGCCTTGAAGACAACCGCTACCAAGCCTTTGTCGGCTGGTCTCCAGGGGTCAATGGCAATAGCGTTACCCGCTGGCGATTTGGCATGACCGACGAGGAAGAACGCTTCAGCGATGTGCCAGGAGAAACCACTTCACTGCCCGACAACGAACGTCGCGTTTATCCCTGGCTATCCTGGGAATATCAGGAGAACGAGCATTTAGTCGCTTCAAACCTTAACCGCGCCCAGCGCCAGGAGGATATTCGTCTGGGCTGGTATCATTTTGTGCGAGTAGGCCATGCCAGTAAGTCCTTCGGCAGCAATGCGGAATCCGTCATTTTCAACCTGAGCACCAGCGACACCCGTTTTATACGCCAGCATCATCTGTTTCGTAGCAGTCTGTCCGCAAGCGGACGTTATCAGGATGAGGATTTTATCAGCACAATCTATGGTGGCGGCCTCAGTTATTACTATTTTCTCAACCAGAATAACCGCTGGTTCGCACGCCTCAACCTGACTGCCGGCAGTAATCTGCGCCAGGACGAGCAATTAACCATTGGCGGCAACGACAACCTGCGCGGTTACCCCACCAACTACCAGCGTGGCGACCGCCGTTGGGTATTTTCCGTGGAACGGCGCCGTTTTACCAACTGGCAGATTTTCAATCTGGCCTATGTGGGTGGCGCCGTTTATGTGGATGCGGGGCAAGCCTGGGAGCAGGGCCAGCCCCGCGGTAGTACCCTGGCCAATGCTGGGCTGGGACTGCGCCTCAGCCCCAGCAAGTTCCGCGTGGACCGAGTACTGCACCTGGATGTGGCAACCCCGCTGGTGGATCAGGATCAAGTGGACGATGTGCAGTTCATCGTTACAGGAAGGGTGGATTTTTAGGTTGCGAGAAGCGGGTTACAAGGAGCGAAAAGCTGCTTTTTTTCGGAACTCGTACCTCGTGACTCGCAACTAGGGACGGTTTACCTCATCTGCAAAATATTCAGCTTAGCCCACCCCATTATTGAGACGATGGTACACCTCGTCTTTCAATCGAATCCTTTCTTTTTTTAAACGCTCCATATCCAGATCGGCAATCGGGCTCTCACGCATTTCCAGGCCCCGTATTTGTTTGTCCAGTTTGTCATGATCCACCACCAGAGCCCGGAAACCGGGATCGTAACTGACCAGCTCGTCAATTTTCTGGCGCTGATCAGGGAATTCATGGTGGATGCTGTGATTCTCTCCCAACATGGACATTTCTCCTTTGCGGTAACGTTGAGTAACCCGCTGAGGGCTACGTCTAACTCTCCGACACAAAAAGCTGCGTCACTGTTCCCATACATCATTAAATCACCACATTTTCTGATTAGATTCAATCAGGCAGGCCCGTAAGATGAAAGGGAGCCTCTAAATAACTCCTTGGATGCTCAGCCTTCCCCACTGGCTCGCAACCGATACTGGCAGAGCACAGAGGGCGCGATTTTGAAGGTACCCCCTTAAGGGTAATCGAGGTATGTCCATCGACATTTCACCTTCAACACGCAACAACGAGTGCGGGCCAGCCAGGAAGACCCGGAAGCACTCGCAAAGCATAAAGGCGCGACCTTAAGGGTTCGCAAGGAGTTATTCAGAGTCTCGCCTGAGCGCTACGTTGTCACCGGGCAGCTCGGTGGTAGTCGGAACCCTCACTGCACAAAGGAGGCGTGCACATGGCGTTACCGCAATTACTGACCCGCGACCATATCCAGACCGGCCTGACTCAGGCCAGCGAACAATGCCATCAACCTGATGCAGGACTGTTCGGCCCCGGCTCCATCTGCTGGCAGTTGATGCGCGAAAACCTTACCTGCCTGGCACACGGTCGAGTGATACTGCTGGCACTGGCGGATAGCCGTCTGTCGCAGCTGCTGGTGGATTCCCATGATCTGGTGCAGCGATTACAGCACACCCAGGTGTTCATGCTGAAGCTGGTCTTCGGCAACCTGGACCAAGCCTTGCTGACACTGGACAGTCCGCGCATGCGACGCAAGACCCTGTTCGACGTGGATGACAGCGAAACACTGCTGTATGCGCTGACAGCCTGGATGGATTCCTGTCTGACGGTCTATCAAGAGGTGATTGAACCGCTGAATTCCGCCCATCAGGAGCGGTTGTTCGAGGAAACCATGCTGCTGGCGCAGGTAATGGGTATCCCTGAAGAACGACGGCCTGCAGACTGGCACGCTCATCGCCGCTGGTGGCAACGTCGTCTTAATCACTCCGGGCCGGTAAGTGATCGGCGCCGCCGACTTGGCCACGAGCTGATCCGTGAACAGGGTTACCCTGGAAGACTGCCCTACGGCCAGTATCTGCCATTGGCCGCCTTCCAGGTTCCCGAACACCTGAGACAGACATTCCGCTTGCCGCCAACCGGGCTGGACAGCCATCGGGCCTACCAGAGACATCTAAGCAAGTTGATGGAGATAACCCGACGACTGCCACCACGATTGCGCTATCAACCCGCTTACCATGAAGCTAGTCAGCGACTGAACGGCCGAGCCCGCGCAGACCTGGCTACCCGATTGCTGAATCGATGGTGGACGGGGGAAAGTGACCTGGTTAACAGCGGCTGGTCAATTCCGAAAGTGGATCGGTTGCCCAGCGTGAGTTACTGAGCATAGATAACAAGCAACAGACTGCACGCCAAAAGCCGCACCCGTTGGTGCGGCTTTGGGGGATTGCAGAAGCTATTTAAAACCGCGATTGTCTTTGACCATTTCATAGGCCTTGCTGATTTCCGCAGTCTTCTCGGTAGCCATACGGATCATCTCTTCCGGCACCCCTTTCGCCGCCAGCTTGTCCGGGTGATGTTCACTCATCAGCTTGCGGTAGGCCTTCTTGATCTCCTGATTGGACGCCGACTCACTGACACCCAGCACCTGATAGGCCTGCCCCAGCGAAGGTCGCGATGGGCCAGCAGCCCCCTGCCCGGCTCGATATGCACCGCCAGCACCAGAGAACTGGGCCTGGGCCAGCAGCATGTTGAGAATCTGCTGGAACTGGGCCCTTGGCACTCCCAAACCTTCTGCGACCCGTACCAGCACCTCTTCTTCCGCCTGATGAATCTGGCCGTCGGCCAGGGCTACCTGCAAAAGAATCTCCAGCAACACCAGAATCAGTTGCTTGCGATGTTTAACGGTGTTGGCGAAATCCGCCACAGTGGCATCCAGCGGAAAGTCAGCTTCCTTGCCACGGTTGAACAGGGCAATGGCTTCGCGACGCTGCTCCTCGTTGAGCTGCATGCGATCCATCACCGCCCGGGCCTGGGCAATTTCATCCTCACTGACCCGACCATCCGCCTTGGCCAGGTGCCCCATGATGGAAAACACCGTATCAAACAGGGCTTTCTGAACTTCCGCCTGTTGCGGGCGAACGTTCTGCACCTGGGCCGCGCCCTTGTCGAGCATGTGTCCGATCAACACCCCGACCCCAAGGCCAACGGGCCCGCCCACCAGCATCCCGAGCAAGCCGAGAATAATCTTGCCGCCCCAGTTAAGTTGCATCATTGATCAGCTAATCCGTGGTCTGAACCAGCCAAGGCTGGTCTCGGTGTCCTGCTGCGGACGATACTCCGCACTGACCCAGCCCTCATAATTCAGGCTATCAATGTGGGCAAACACCGTATCAAAATGAATTTCGCCGGTACCCGGTTCATGACGCCCCGGGTTATCGGCAAACTGAATGTGTCCTATATGGGGACAAAGTCGTGAAAGGGAACGGCACAGGTCCCCCTCCATGATTTGCATATGGTACAAATCGAACTGCAGGCGGATATTGTCCCGTCCCGCTGCGTCGATAGCCGCCATGGCAGTCAAGGAAGTATCAAGAAAGAAACCCGGCATATCCACTTTCGAGTTGATCGCTTCTACCGTCAGGATGATTCCCTTCGCTGCCAGCAGATCAGCGGCAAAGCGCATGTTTTCCATCAGGGTCTGGAACCCCACCTCATAAGGCAGTGAGTCCGGACGAATCCCGGCCAGGCAATTAATCCGCTGGCAATCCAGTTCTTGCGCATACTCCAGGGCCTGAAATACCCCTTCGCGAAACTCCTCCACCCGGTCCGGCAGGCAGGCAATGCCCCGCTCACCGGCCTGCCAGTCGCCGGGCGGCAGATTGAACAGCACCTGGGTCAGATTATGTTGTTTCAGTTTTTCCGCCAGTGTCGCCGCCGGCCAGTCATAGGGAAACAGGAACTCCACCCCCTGGAAACCCGCGTCGGCCGCGGCAGCAAAGCGATCCAGAAACGGCAACTCGGTGAACAGCATGGACAGGTTGGCGGCAAATCTTGGCATCAGTGTTCCTCGTCAGCGCTGCCAAGTCGGACGCCATTGAGCCGCTCCAGTTCCAGCAACAAGCCACTGTGGTCCACCTCGCCATTACCGCTGGCAAGCAAGGCCCGGTATTCCTCGAACACCCTTTGGCTGAGCGGTAACGTCAGGCCTTCACTACGAGCTTCATCAAGAATCATGCGTAGGTCCTTGAGCTGAATCCGCGCCGGCGCTCCGGGCTCGAAATTACGCTGCAGCATGCGCTCGCCATGCTGTTCGAGAATCTTGCTGCCGGCAAAACCACCCAGCAGTGCCTCACGGACTTTTTCCGGCCTTGCCCCGCCTTTTGCCGCCAGCAACAGGGCTTCGGATACCGCCCCGATAGTGATACCGACAATGGCCTGATTGGCGAGCTTGGCCAACTGGCCACTACCCACCGGGCCGATATGCGTTACCGCTCCCATGGGCTGGAATACCTCTGCAGCACGCACAAACGCCTCATCACCGCCGCCCACCATGATGGACAGCGTGCCGGCCTCTGCGCCACGGGTGCCACCGGACACCGGGGCATCCAGGTAATCACCGCCCAGTGCTTCGATGCGCGCCGCATGGCCACGGGCAACCCCAGGCTCGATAGAACTCATGTCGATCACCAGGGCTCCCTGACGAAGCTGGCTGACTGCACCACTCTGGTAAAGCACCTGCTCCACCACCTGGCCACTCTCAAGCATGGTGATCACCACATCCGCGTCAGCGACAGCCTCCGCCGGACTGGCAGCCAGGCGCACTCTGCCAGCAAAAGCTTCCGCCTTTGCCGGGGTACGGTTCCAGAGCGTCAGGGAAAAGCCGGCATCCAGCAGGCGCGCCACCATGGGGGTGCCCATCAGACCGACACCGAGAAAACTGATTGAGGGTTGTGACATGTGGATACCACTTTCACACAGCGCACCGTCAAAGATGCACGCGACAGGAAAAATCTCACGAGCGCCTCAACCGACGCTCTTGAGTGATACTGGCGGCAATTATTGCTGATTAGGCCGGATTACACACCCATACAGGCCTGGGGGTCAGGCCTGTTGCTTGCTACCCCGCACCCACAACACCACACCCAACACTACTGCCACAGCCTGTGCAAGCACGCCCTGTACCGTGGGAAAGAAACCCAGCCACTCGATGGTAGGCACGCCCAGGTAATAGGCATTCAATACGCCTGCTTCCTGCAGGGCGGCAATGCCTCGGCCCAGCAGCACCACCGAGAGCACCAGCAGCACCAGACTGGTCACCCGGAAGAACAGGCTCAGGGGCAGCTTCATACCAATGCGGAAAAACAGGAAGCAGACCACCGCCAGGGCTGCCACAGCTGCACCGATACCATAAAACAGGAAGGCCTGGGTCGCCGCAGTCACCTGACTCCAGAGGGCCTGGTAGAACAGGATGGTTTCGAAGATTTCCCGATACACCGAAATAAAAGATACAAACGTCAACACCCAGATGGTGCCGCTGCCCAGGGCATCGTCCACCTTGTTGCGGATATACCCCAGCCATTTCTGACTGTGGCTGTTGCTGTGCATCCAGAACCCCACGTAGAACAGGATCAGCGCCGCGACCACCCCGGCCACCCCTTCGGTCATTTCCCGGGAGGCGCCACTAAAGGTAATCAGGGAGCTGGCCGCGTACCAGGTCAGGCCACCGGCCACCAGAGCAGCGATCCAGCCCAGATGAATATGGCGGGTGGCGCTGATCGCATTGGCCTTACGGGTAAAGGTAAGCAGGGCTGCCACCACCAGCAGTGCTTCGAGCCCCTCGCGAAACAGAATGAAAAAGCTGGCAGAAAAGGTTGCCGCCGGACTCAGGCCGTCACCGGACAACGCATCCGTTGCTTCAGCCAGGGAGGCGCGCGCAGTCGCCACCCGCTCGCTGACAATATCTGCCTCGTGGCTGCGATCAATGGCTTCCCGTACGGCCATGAAATCCGCCTCGGCACGACGCATGAGATCACCATCCACCGCCGCCAGCTGCTGCTCAATCATCTCGAAACCGTCCAGATAGGCGGACAAAGCCGCGCTGCGGGCGGCCTGCCGATCACCGTTGCGGTACGCCAGCCCGGCTTCCTTCAAACGCTCATCACTCAAGGCAATAAAGCGATTTTCGTTGAACAGTGCCGACGGCTCCCGGCGCAGATAGCCCAGTGCTGCATAGGCCTGCTCGCCCTGCTCTTTCAGCACATCTTCCGGAGCTTGGGCCACCAGGGTGTCCAGGGTCAGGGAGGTCTTCATGCCTGGAATCGTGTTGAAAGCCGCCTTCCCGGTTTCGGCCATCTCATCGCTGACCGCTTTTGCGCCCACGTAGAACGCCAGAGCCCAGCGATCCTCATCTCTGAGGGTATCGCCGTAAGCCGCCATGCCGGTGCCATCAACGCCCTGAGTGATGGTGGTATGCAGACCCAGTAAGGAGCGGCCGTTGTAGCGGGCCACTTCGGTAAAATCGGTGGGCGCCGGTTCCATTGCCGCGCCAGCAGGCCCATCGCCGCGCCCCTCGGCACCATGACAGGCGGCGCACTGGTTTTGATACAGCTCGGCCGCTCGCTCCAGATCAGGCACCACTTTTGGTGACACCGGGATACCATAAACGGTGACCAGAGTGGCACGGATAGACTGAGCCAGCGTCTTGATACGCGGTTCCCCGGCCTTGTCGGTCACCGCCTGCTGCAGGGCTTCTGCCTGATCCTGCAGGCCTTGTTTTCCCTCAGCATCCGGCAGCTGTGCTACCCCTTCCGCCAACAGGCTCGTGAACTCCTCCATCTCGGCATATTCTTCCGGGCTGACGATAACGCCACCCTCTACCGCATTGATGTAATCCGCGCCCACGTATTCCACCAACTGCACCAGGGCGGTCTGGTTGCTGGCAAAGGCGGGCAGGCAAAGGAAGATAAGTGAAGTCAGAACGGCGGCGAGGCGCCCCGGAGCGGGAACTGCAGTCATGAAAATGAATCCGGTTCATTTTGAAAAGGAGAGTCATTATCATTTATATGCAGCGCGCCATCAAGGACCGCATAGCAATAGAAATGCGACGTTTCAGCCGACGGTAAATGCCAGCACCTTGCTGATATGCGCCTGGGGCCAACCACTCTCTTTTTGCCAGACGTTGAACGCGGCCTGGGCAGCCCGCTGGTCGCGCTGGCTGGCCGGCGGTTTGTCGATGATGTTCTGGGCCTTCAGGGCAGCGATAACATCCCCCGTTGGGTACCAGGTGTCACGCCCCACCATGCGCAGAAAAGCCGCCCCGGAGTTGCCTCCCAGTTGCTTACCGCGCTTCTTGAGCAGCAGCCACATGCCCACGGTGTCATCCGCCGGCCAGTCCGCCAGCCAGTTGCCCACGCTGCCGTACTCCTCGGCAAGATCGAGCACCAGCTGAGCATTGTGCCGAATGGCTTTCATTTTCCCCCAGTGCCGGATCAAACGGGTGTCTTGCATACGCTCGTCCAGCATGGTGTCCGGCATCAGCACCAACTTTTCCGGGTCAAAGCCGAAAAACGCTTCCTCAAAAGCCGGCCACTTGTTGTCCACCAGGGAATGCTTGAGCCCGGCCCGGAAAATGCGTCGGGTCAGGGCGGAAAGATAGAAAGCATCATCGCGGCTGCGCAGCGTATCTGCATCCGCCACGGTGGGCAGCTGCCCCTTGACGGCCTGCAGAGAGCCTTTGCGGTTCACCGCCAGGGCCAACAAATCCTTGAATGGGGTCACAGTGTGCTCCGGTAAAGTCAGGAAGCCAGAGGTTCCCTTGATATACAGTAATTTAGCGACATTGTAGAATCGGTGGCTTGCGCTATCCAATTGAACAGGACCGGCATGACAATCGACCAATACCACGTCAACAAATCCGACAAACTGCGCGGCGTATGTTACGACATCCGCGGCCCGGTGCTGCGTGAAGCTCACCGCCTGGAAGACGAAGGCCATCGGGTGATCAAGCTGAACATTGGCAATCCGGCCCCGTTCGGCTTCGAGGCACCGGAAGAGCTGCTTCAGGACGTGATCAGCAACCTGCCGGAATCCACCGGTTACTGCCACTCCAAGGGTCTGTTCCCGGCACGAAAAGCGGTCATGCAGTATACCCAGACCAAGGGCATTGAAGGCGTCACCGTAGACGATGTGATCATCGGCAACGGCGTTTCCGAGCTGATTGTCATGTCCATGCAGGCCCTGCTCAACAGCGGCGACGAAGTGCTGTTGCCGGCCCCGGATTACCCTCTCTGGACCGCTGCCGTTCGCATGTCCGGTGGCACCCCGGTTCACTATTTGTGTGATGAACAGCAAGACTGGCAACCGTCACTGGAAGATATCCGTGCCAAGGTGAACAAGAACACCAAGGCCCTGGTGATCATCAACCCGAACAACCCCACAGGCGCCAACTATGAACCGGCCATGTTGCAGGAGTTGTTGCAGATTGCCCGGGAGAACAACCTGATCGTGTTCGCCGACGAGATCTACGACAAGATCCTCTACGACGGCGAAGAGCACACCTCTATCGCCTCCATGGCCGACGATCTTCTGTTTATAACGTTCAACGGCCTGTCAAAAAATTATCGCGCCGCCGGTTTCCGTGCTGGCTGGATGGTGATCTCAGGCGCAAAACACCGTGCAGAAAGTTATATCGAAGGCCTGGATATGCTGGCAAGCATGCGCCTGTGCGCCAACGTGCCCAGCCAGCATGCCATTCAGACGGCTCTGGGTGGGTATCAGAGCATTGATGATTTGGTGCTGCCCACCGGGCGCCTGGGGCGCCAGCGTGATCTGGCCTGGGAAATGCTCGATTCCATTCCCGGGGTCAGTTGTGTGAAACCCAAATCTGCCCTGTATCTGTTCCCGAAACTGGACCCGAAGGTCTTTCCCTTCGAGGATGATGAAGCCTTTGCCTTGGATTTACTGCGCGAAGAAAAGGTCTTGATCGTCCAGGGCACCGCCTTCAACTGGCCAGACCCGGATCACTTCCGCGTGGTCTTCCTGCCTCGGGTGGATGATCTTGAAGATTCCATCGGCCGCATTGCCCGTTATCTTGATCGGGCAAGAAAAAAATAACAGGGATTCATGCCCGAACCGACTGGTGGGCGCGTCTCTAGGCGCCGCGCCCACCGTTGCCTGAGAGCCGCCCATGTCACACCTGCACATCGACGACTTCAGTCACGACGTTGCCCGCATTCTAATGCAGGCCTATATGAGCTTCCCTCGCCCTGGCGCGCTGTACGTTGAAGACATTATCGGACCCACGGAGATGGACGATGTGGGATTGCACAGCAGCCGTCATATGGCCTGCCTGGGCGCCATGCTGTGGCTGGCGGAAGAAGGGCTGCTGCGTTATGAGGCGACAATCTTTCAGGAAGGTATTGAGCAGGCAGTACTGACTAACAAAACTTTTGTGCTACTGACTGCCATCAGTGAACTACGCTTCGACAACACCGACCCGGCCCTCCCCGCCACCGTAAAACACGAGAAGGCAACTCTTGCCGAACAGTTCCTGCAGGCCATCCGTGCGCAGGATTCGGTGCGAACAACGGCTGTGGTACGTTATCTGTTATCACGGAACCCGGAGCCGGTACAGGCCGAAGAGTTTGCCGATCTAATCAAACAGGATGGCAGCCAGCACTTCGTCACCGAAGACGGCCTTTAATCCCCTTCCTTTGCCGATGCGTAGGGTGCACTGAGCCGAAGACGGACTGCACCCTACGGAGGCTATTGCGAATACAATAGCCAGCGATCTGGCCTCAACTATCAAGTTCTGCCGGGCGCCGGTAATGATAATGCACAGTCTTCAAGGCCGGTTCCTCCGCTTCGTCGAAGCCCGGAGCTCCCGGTAACCGTCCTGCCCGTTCCGCCCCCGGCAGATTCTCCTCGATACAGGTTTCCAGCCATTCATAGTCCAGCCAGGGGGCATTCACACAGGCCAGGATCTCCGCTTGCGGGGCCAACAGCCTGTGCAGTTTCCTCAACACTTTGGGGTAATCCTTCTCCACCATGAAACTGCCCTTCTGGGCGCTGGGAGGATCAATCACGATGATGTCGTAACGGCCCAGACTGTGCAGTTTTTTCCAACTTCGGAAAATGTTGTGCGGCAGGTAATGCACCTTGGCATCCTTGAACCCGTTGAGGCCATGATTCTGCTGTCCCAGTCTGAGCGCGGGGTCGGAGAGATCAATATTCACCACGGATTCGGCTCCACCGGCCAGGGCCGCCACGGAAAAACTGCAGGTAAAGCTGAACAGGTTGAGGACTTTCTTGCCCTCGGCGCGCTCACGAATCCAACGCCGGCCCTGCGCCATATCGGCAAAAAAACCCAGATTCTGTCCGCGCTGGAAATCCAGCTTGTAGACCAGCCCATCCTCCTGCGCCAGCGGCGATGCGGGCAGTTCCCCACACACCAGCACATTCTCCGCTCTGCCGTCATATCGATGCTGGACGACCAGAGTGTCACAGCCCAGGGCGACCAGTGCTTTTGTCAGGCAGGCCTCCAGCGCTTTCAGCATGGCCTCGTCCTGGGCACGGAATACCGTGGCCACCAGTACCGGCGCAAAGCTGTCGATGGTCAGCCACTCCAGGGCCGGCACAGTTTTTCCCCGGCCGTGGAAAAGGCGGTGGCGTGGTTGCGTGCGGGGAACCAGATAAGGGGAAAGCAGGTCTGACAGTTCGGAGGGTTGCATAGGACCGGGAGTGCATGTGGCGGGTAAATTTTGCCGCGCAGTATACCTTGCCTTCACGCCCCTCGCCCCCATAATCAAGTTTTCCGATGAAACGTGGAGACAACCGACGATGATGCGCATTGCGCTTTATCTACTGACCAACCTGGCGGTGATTGTGGTCGCCAGCATTACCCTGAGCCTGCTCGGGGTGAATTCCTATTTTGCCGCCAGCGGTTCCGGGCTGGACCTGACCAGCCTGCTGATTTTCAGTGCCGTATTCGGTTTTGCCGGCTCGCTGATTTCCCTGTTGATCTCCAAGCCCATGGCCAAATGGTCTGCGCGGGTGAAGATCATCGAGCAACCCGGCAATGACGCTGAGCGTTGGCTGCTGCAGACCGTTAAAGAGCTGTCTGACAAGGCTGGCATCAAAATGCCGGAAGTGGGTATTTTCCCGGCCCAGCAATCCAATGCCTTTGCCACCGGGTGGAACAAGAATGACGCCCTGGTAGCGGTTTCCCAGGGTCTGCTGTCCCGCTTCCGCCCGGAAGAAGTGCGCGCGGTATTGGCCCATGAAATCGGCCATGTGGCCAATGGCGACATGGTTACCCTGAGCCTGGTACAAGGCGTGGTGAACACCTTCGTCATCTTTGCCGCCCGCGTGGTGGGCTATGTGGTGGACAGCTTCATGCGCCGTGACGGCGGTGGCGGTCTGGGTTTCGGTTACTACATTGTGGTGATCGTGGCGGAGATCATCTTCGGTATCGCTGCCAGCGCCATTGTCATGTGGTTCTCGCGCTTCCGGGAATACCGGGCCGATGTGGCCGGCGCCCAGCTGGCAGACCGCCGCGACATGATCTCGGCCCTGCAACGGCTGAAGGCGGAATCCCAGATGCCCAACCAGATGCCCGACACCCTGGTTGCCTTCGGTATCAACTCCGGCCTCGCCAGGGGCCTGAAAGCGTTGTTTGCTTCTCACCCGCCGCTGGATGATCGTATTGCCGCGCTGCAGGAGAAGCGGCACGGGTGAGAGGCAATTGAAAATTGATAATGAATAATTGATAACGAAAGAGGCGTCCAATCAAAGCGCCTCTTTTTTGTTTTAGCTATCAATTGTCAATTAAGGCTGCCTCCGTACTCACCCGATACAACACCTGATCCTCATAACCGGTAGTCACCGGCCACAATCCGCATAACTCCCGATCGAGTTCCGCGTCACCGGTATCTACCACCAGCGGACGCCCTTCCAGGGTTTTCAGTTTGGTGCGGCTGGCGAGAATATGAATGTTATCCTTGCCCAGGCGGCGAATCAGGGCCGGGCTGAACTGCTGGTTGCCACGACCGAACAGGTGGCCCTGGCCGCCGATAACGGTAATAACCGCCCGGGCCGGAGTATCTCCGATCTGCTCCAGCAAGGCCCGTGCTCCCAGGTCCCGACCTACCACTTCGTAGTTGTAGACCAGGTCCACCCCCAACAGCGTGTTTTCCAGACCCAGCTGCTCCATCACCAGCGCCACGGTGGAACCGGACCCCATCAGATAATAGGTATCGTCTTCAAGACTGTCCGCCATCCAGGCGGCAACTTCGGTAACCACCAGATCTTCCACTTCCCGTCCGCCACACTTGACCTGCTGCAGGTAACGGGCTTCGGCCGGGACCTGTAGTTCACCGTAATGGCGAGCGCGAACGACACCTTCTCGAAACGCTACCTCATCAATATCACGGACTTCCGCCAGTTCAAGGCCCACCAGTTCGCCACTAGCCAGCTCTGCCAACAGGCTGCCGGCCGCCTCTGGATTTATGGCGTAAACCGCAGAATGCATCTTGCAGCCGGCAGGCACGCCCAGTACCGGCGTTCCCTGGCCCAACACATCCACCAGATCCCGGGCCGTACCGTCCCCACCAGCGAACAGAATCAGCTCGGCACCGGCGATTTTCAGGGCCTCCGCTGCCCGACGTGTGTCCTGGGGGCCGCTGGGCATGGTGGACTCACCAACCACCTGGCAAGGCAATCCTGCTTCCCGGCAACTTGTCTCCCCCATCTCGCCGGCCCACGTGAGTACCGTCAGGTTCTTGGCGCCGGACAAGGCCTTGAGTGCACGCCTCATACGGGCAGGCGCCTGCGGCTCGGCTCCCCGTCGCAGTGCCTCTTCACGGGTTGCCTCCCCATCACTCCCTTTCAGAGCCACGCTGCCACCGAGCCCCGCGTAAGGGTTTACCAGCACACCGAGACAGAGACTTTGGTCGACTTTCATAAAGTGGTCATATCCAGATACAAAAATGGCATTGCTGTCCACAAGGGGCAGCCCCTAAATGAACGACTCAATCATGCATATTTACAGGGATGCAGCCATGAACCTAGACAGCCAGCAACCCGGCAACAATTTCCACGGTGGCGCCATCATTGATGAACAAGGCCGGGAAATACCCATTACCGAGGCTATGATCCAGCAGGCATTTCAACGCCTGGAAAAAAGCTGGCAGCCCCCTGCCCAGTCACTCAACTCCGGGCGAAAAGCTGGCGCATAATCGGTTGCCATGGTGCGGCGATCTCGCCCTGGTAGTGCCAGTTATGCAGCTCGTGGCGCACCGGGTACTGCTTGCGCAATTGGTCAAAGGCCCTGCCCGGGTCGGCTGAGGTCAGGCTGTCTCCCAAACGCTGATGATCCTCCGATAACCGATACGCCACCTGCAACACCCTGAGCAGATCCCTCTCGTTTGCCACCGGCAGCTCAATGATCTCGTTGCTGGCTGACACCGGCGCCGGTTCAGCCTTCACATCCAGCCACTTGCAGAACGCCTGATAGAGCAACTCTGTCCCCTTGAGCTTGCCTTCCGCGCTGTAGCCCGCGATATGCGGCGATCCCAACAGCACCCGCTCAAACAGCAAGGGCGGCACCAGGGGTTCGCTTTCCCAGACATCCAGAATCGTTGCCGGCCCCCGGCCTGCCTGTAGATTCGACAATAACGCCCCGTTATCGATCACCGCCCCCCGGCAGGTATTGATCAGCATCTGCGATTCAGACAGCCGCGACAGCCGGCGCGTATCCAGCAGATGCCGGGTGGCATGGTCACCTCTGTCTGTCAGCGGCACATGCAAGGTGATCAGGTCCGCATCAAGCACGGCATCCAGCGGCTCCAGCTCGTAGGGTCCCTCATAGCCCTGTTCCGCCAGTGGTGGGTCACAGGCTCGCACGCTCATTCCCATCTCAGTCAACCAGTCAGCCACCCGGTGTCCCACATTGCCCAGCCCAACCACCGCCGCCGTTGACCCACGTGGGGAACGGTTGCCAGCCTGACAGAGCAATAGCAATGCCTGGAGCACATACTCCGCCACCGCCCGGGCATTACAACCCGGCGCGTGGGCGAAATGGATGCCCTGCTGTTGCAGATAGGCCAGGTCGACATGGTCGGTGCCGATCGTCGCCGACCCCACAAAACGCACCCGGGACCCTGCCAGCAGACCCGCATCCACCCGGGTCACCGAGCGCACCAGCAACACCTCCGCCTGCCCCAGCTGCTGCCGGGTCAGGCTGCGACCATCAACCCGGGTCACGGTGCCCATAGCTTCAAAGGGCTCCAGGCCCGGCATGTTGGCATCGGCAATAATCTGCATCGGTTTTCCTGTCAGCGGGTGGTGAGCAGGCGGCGGGCGGTGTCATCCACTGCCCGGGCATACTGTCCACCGAAAAGGTTGTAGTGATTCAGCCAGTGATACAGGTCATACACTGGCCAGGCCTGGTATCTCAAGGTAGTGGGATACTCCGCCTGATAGCCCTGATAGAACGCCGCCGGCACACCGCCAAACAGGTTCAACATGGCCAGATCCACCTGCGGATCGCCATGATAACAGGCCGGATCGTAGAACACTGGCTCGCCATTTACTTGGCCCAGGTTGCCCTGCCACAGATCACCATGCACCAGGGCACAGGGCGGCCGGGAAGGCAGCCAGCGGTCCAGCTGCTCGATAACCTGCCCGGTCCGCTCTGCGGCCTGTGCCGGCAGCCCCCTCTCACGCGCCCGTTGCAGTTGGGGCGTCAACCTTTCGTTGGCAAAAAAGGCGACCCAGTCGCTGTGATCCGCGTTGCTTTGCAGACTGGCACCGATAAAGTTGTCCGGGTGACTGCCGTACCGGGCAGGCCCTTCAACCCGGTGCAGGCGACCCAGCGACGCTCCGGCGGCTATCCACTGGCGGCTGCCCGTCAGGGAGGCAATGGGCAGGTACTCAAGAATCAGCACCCCGCCCTCACTGGCAGAATAACAATGCACTACCCGGGGAACGCTCAGGCGTGCTGCCAGTGCCTCCAGGCCACGCGCTTCCGCTTCCAGCAGCAGAGGATTGCGATGCTGTTTGACAAAATAACGACTCACTCCACCCTCAAGTAGGCCACTACGGGCGGTGTCACCACCGTCAACCGGCGTCAGAGTCCAATCCCCCTGCAAACCAGCCTGATTCAAGGCCTGCCGCACTAATACTGGCAATTTCATAGCAATTAAACGCAACTCCTTGACTATAGAAGCCACCAAAATCGGCTCTCACGGCCAATAATGACTGACTGTTCCCCTTGATTTAAGGCATTCTTCTGATTACAACTAGGCACTACGCCAGCCGGGTTACCGGCCAATAACAACAACACAAAGCGATCGCCACCCCATGAAAGCACTCTTGCCCTTGTGCGGCGCCTTCCTTGTCGGCCTGTGTACGGTCGCCATCGCCGCCGATGATGATGGTCTGTCCGAGCAGATCCGCCAGCTGAAAAGCGAAGCCCTGGACCTGAACCGGGATCTCACCCTGCTGGAGCAGGAACTACTTTATGCCACTCCACAAACCAGCATCTTTGTTTCCGTGGATGTGGGCACTCCGATTCGTCTGGTCGACATCAACCTGACTATCGATGGCGAACATGTGGGTTACCACTTCTACAGCGATCAGGAATTCGAAGCTCTCACCAAGGGCGGCATCCAGCGTCTTTATACCGGCAACCTGGCCAGTGGTCGTCATGTCATGGAAGCCACCATCACCGGCTACGATCCGCTGGGCAAGGATTACCAGAAAACCACCAGTTACACCTTCACCAAGGGGGCCGGCAAGAAAATGGTGGAGATGCAGGTGGTTGACGACCTGAACAAGCAACAGCACAAGTTTGAATTCCGTGAGTGGAACCAGCAATGACACAGCTGCGGCGAAAACGGTGGCTGGTCGCGGCGTGCCTTGCCACTCTGTTATCTCCAGCCCAGGCGGCAAAAGTCGAATTTTTCGATGACATCAACCAAGGCCCGATTCCTCTCGGTGTGGAGGAACACCGCTATCTGGCTTTTGGTGAAGTCATGTTCGACTACTATCGCCATGCCAATTTTAATGCCATCAACAAGCTGCTGGTCAATCAGGAGCAGGCGCTATTCAACGAGGATACCGACTACGCCGAGCTGCTGCTTGGCGACCTCTATGTCACCTACGGGCTGCCGGGCAAGGCAGAGGTAATCTTCAACCGCCTGCTGGAAAAGGACATTCTTAGCCGTACCCGGGCCCAGACCTGGCTGCATAAGGCCGCTCTGCACTATCGCGAAGGTAATCTGGCGGAAGCCGCCATGATTCTTGACGGCGACAACGTGGAGGGCCTCGATCCCGCGGACGACGCCAGGCGGCGTCTGATGCTGGCCAATATCTTCATGACAGAAGGGGATTTCGCTGGCGCGCTGGACTACCTGCACTCTGTTCCCGTGAACACTGACGAAGGGCGCTACGCCACCTACAACATGGGTGTCGCGTTGATTCGTGGCGGCCATCGGGCTCAGGGTGTTGCCCTTCTCAAATCCCTGCTGGAAGCCGGTGGCAGCTCAGATCAGGCTCTCGCCCTGCGTGACCGGGCCGCTCTGGCCTCCGGCCTGACCGAATTGCGCGAAGGCAACTTGCAAAGCGCCCGTGCCGACCTGCGCCAAGTACGTAGCGATGGCCCCTTTTCTGAAGACGCACTGCTGGCGCTGGGCCTGGCGAACTATCGGGCAGGGGATGTAAAACGCGCCCTGCCGTTGTGGCTTGAAGCCGTTCGTCGTAACAGCAGCCATCCGTCAGTACAGGAAGCACTCATGCTTGCCCCCCGGGCCTATGAGGAACTGGGCGGCCTGCCCCAGGCTCTGGCCGGCTACCAGTATGCCGCTACAGAATACCGGCAGGCACTGAAGGATATCCAGCGGGCTATCGACAACATCGCCAAGCCGGGCTGGTCAGAAGCGCTGTTGCCTGAAGACAGCAACCAGGCCGGTCTGCTACCCGCCAACAGCAATGATCTGGCTCAGGGCAGCGAGCTCTCCTATCTCTACAAGATGTTTTCCGGCAATACCTTCGCCCAGCGCTTCGAGCACTACCGGCAGATACACCAGATCAAGAGCATGGTGAAAAAATGGCAACAATCACTGCCCGCACTTGAGGAAACCTACCAGATCCAACAGCAAAGCCTGAGTCGCCACCTTCCCCATGTGCGAGGTGAAATGACTCGTCACATGAGTCGTCAGGAACAGCTTGCCCTTTCCAGCGACAAGGTATCCTCCGCCATTCCCAATTTTGTCGACATGAGCAAGCCGGAAGACGTTGCCAGTGCCGAACAGGCCATCATGTGGAAAAAAGTGGATGCCATGGCTCGCCAGTTCGGTTCCCTGCCCGGCTCTACCCATGACAATGCTCTACGTCTGCGCCGCATGCGTGGCCTGCTATTGTGGGATATTGCCCACCAGTCGATAGAACAACGGGAAAAACAGGAGCAAGCTGCTACTCAATTACGAGTAGAAAGCGGTGTTCTGGGCGAGCGAATCGCTGCCGTTCAACAGCAGATCCGTGATGCCACCCTGCGCACCCGGGACGACCTTGGCCAACGCTTGGCCGAACAGACTCAGCGAATTGAAAAAATAAAGCGTCTTACCGAAGACACGCTTGAGGCTCTGGAAAAGAGCATGCAGGCCGATGCCCTTGCGCTTTTGCTGGCCAACCAGCAAACGCTGGCTGACCAGCTGGCCGAAGCTCACCTGGCCATTGCCCGCCTGCAGGACTCTTCGGTATCAGACGGCAGCAAACAGAGGAACGAGTCGTGAACCGATTTCGCCTGCATGGCCTTGCCGCCGCAATCATTGCCCTTGGCGGCTGCGCGTCTTCGCCACAGAACGGCACCCTGGAGCAACAGGCCCGCTTCGGGGGAACCACCCTGGCGGATCTGGAAAGCACCGACATCATCATCGAAGAACAGCAACTGGAGAGCGCCAGTACTCAGGATGCCTTGAATAGCTACAGGCAGGCCGCCGAATTATTTGATGATCCAGAACGTCGCGCCAAAACCCTTCGTCGCATGGCCGACCTTGCCCTCTCTTCCGCCACCGAACAGGAAATGGGCATTGATGACGCAGACAACGAGCGTCTCGAACAAAGAGTCGACAAGGTCGTCTACGACAACACCATGGAACAGGTGAACACCACCCCGGATACCGAGCGCAAACTGGCACTGCTGGATCTGGCCGGCACCATGGCGCCCTCATTGGCCGACCAGGACGTGGACTACAACACTGCCATTTCCCTGTATCAGGAACTGCTGGACAGTACCACTGACCCGGACCAGCGCGCCGAAGCCTATTATCTGCTGTCCAAGGCCTATGCCATGGATGGCAATCTGGAACAGGCCCGTGCCAGCCTGGATTCCCTGGTCGAACAATATCCGGACAGTGAATGGGCACTGGAATCCCAGTTCCGCCGGGGCGAAATGCTGTTCTCAGACGGCGATTATGAATATGCCGAGCGAGCCTATGCAGACGTCATCAGACGCGGCACCAACAATGAATTCTATAACCAGGCGCTCTACAAACGCGGCTGGAGTCATTACAAACTGGGCGACTACGAACAGGCTCAGGGCAGTTTCTTTACTCTGCTGGATAATCTGAACGGCGCCAGTGAGCTCGATGATGACACCAGTATGGAAAACAAACTGTTCGCTGATACCCAGCGCGTGGTGAGCTTGGCATTCAGTAATCTGGATGGCCCACAGTCGGTGAAGAAGTGGTTTTCCCGCAACGGCAAGCGGGATTATGAACCGGACATCTACCGTTCCCTGGGTCAGGTCTACCTGAGCCAGGAACGTTTCCGGGATGCGGCAGAAGCCTTCGACATGTTTGTTCAGGTCTACCCGGATTCCACCCTGGCACCAGAGTTTTCCAGCCTGCAGATCGATGCCTACCAGAAAGGTGGCTTCCCCACCCTGGTATTGCCTGCCAAGGAAAAATTTATCCAGCACTACGGCATAAACAGCGACTATTGGGGTCGTCACCCCGACATTCGTGAAGAGTATGTATCGCTGCTCAAGGGACACATCCTCGATCTGGCCGAATACCACCATGTGCTCGCCCAGAAATCCGGCAAGCCGTCGGATTACCGCGACCCGGCGCGCTGGTACCAGGAATATCTGGATACTCCGCCAGCCAGCGAAGACCAGCCCAAGGTCAATCACCGCTATGCGGAAGTCCTTTACGCTGCTGAAGATTACCCGGCTGCCATTAGCGAATTCGAACGCACCGCCTATCAATACCAGGATTATGAGAAAGGTGGTGATGCCGCCTTCAATGCCCTTGTGGCCTATCAGCAGATTCTTGACAGCAGCCCGGATGCGGAACAGGAAAGCACCTGGCGGACAAAGAAGATCGCCAGCGCCCAGCAATACGGACAACGCTTCCCTGCACATCCGGAAGTCCCCAATGTGCTGCATGACACCGCTGAGGATCAGCTCGCGCTGGGTGACGTAGAAGGCGCCGTAAAAACGGCCGCCCTTCTGGTCAACCGCCAACCGCCCCCCTCCACCGAGTTGATGCGTTATGGCTGGGCCACCATCGCCAATGGCGAGTTCGACCTGGGTCGCTTCAAGGTTGCCGAGATGGCCTACGGCAAGTTACTCGATATGCAAATGCCCGCTGAGCAGCGGGCGGAATACCGGGAAAAGCTGGCGATCAGTATTTACCGTCAGGCTGAACAGCAGCAGGAACAAGGAAACCTGGATATTGCCGCAGCCACCTTCCTGCGCGTGGGCCAGGCAGTACCGGAGGCCGCAGTACGCAAAAACGCAGAATTCGATGCCGCTACCCTGTTTATCAATCAGGGCCGCAGTGCCGATGCTATTCCGGTTCTGGAAGCTTTCCGCCAGCGTTATCCCGACGATCAGCTCACCAGCACCATCCCGGACAAGCTGGCCATTGCCTACGAGAAACAGGGCAACTACACCGCCGCCGCCGGCGAGCTGCAGTTGATCGCCGCCAATTACAAGGGCGACGATCCGGAACTTTCCCGTCAGGCGCTGTGGAAAGCGGCAGAAATGCAAGACCGGGCCGAACAACCTCAGGCATCCATTGGCCTCTACCAGCAGTACCTTCAGGAGTGGCCTCAGCCCTACGATTTCCGCTCCGAAGCCCAGTTCCGTCTGGTGGAGCTGAACCGGAAAACCGGCAACAGCGAACGGGAAGGCTATTGGCTGCAGCAACTGGTAGCCAGTTACCGGGAAGCCGGCAGTGAAGCCAATGACCGGGTTGCCTGGCTGGCCGCCTACGCCAGCTTTACCCTGGCGGAACCCAGCTTCACGGAATTCAAGCGTATTACGCTTACGCAGCCGCTGAAAACCTCGCTGGCCGCCAAGACCGCAATAATGAAAAAAGCCCTGGCCGACTATCAGGCAGTGGCGGATATCGGCGTGGCAGAATACGCCACCGCCGCCAACTACAAAATCGGCGAAATGTACCGGGTGCTAGCCCGTGATCTGATCGCCTCAGAACGTCCCAAAGGGCTGGATGAACTGGAGCTGGAAGAATATACCATGCTGCTGGAAGACAAGGCCTTCCCTTACGAGGACCAGGCCATCGACATCCTTATCGCCAATACCAATCTGGTCACCGACGATATCTATGACCAGTGGGTAAAGAAAAGCTTTGGCGCTCTGGCTGAACTGATCCCCGGCCGCTATGCGAAGTTTGAACAGGTGGAAAGCTATGTGGATATCATTTACTGATCGAGGCCGCCTGGGCGCGGCCACCGCACTGCTCGCTGCCCTGGTGCTATCCGGCTGTGCCAATAAAGGCGGCATCGGACTGGAGGGCTCAGCCGAAGGCGGTACCAGCAAGTACGAGCAACAAAAAGACGGCGGCGCGGCTGCCGACAGCGATGCCATTCATATTCCACCGGTGCCCCACGATCCCAAGGTGGAGAAATATGCCGAGCAGGCGATGGCGGAATATGCCCGTGCCTTACAGGCCCGGATGGCAGGCAAAGACAAGGAAGCACTGGTGATGTTTCGTTCACTGGGAGAACGTTTTCCCCAGCTTTCCGGTCCCCAGCTCAATGTGGGTCTGATCTACATGGAACAGGAGGACTACGCCAAGGCCCAACAGGCCTTCGAACAGTCCCTGGCCGTCAACGATGCCAACCCCTATGCCCATAACGGCCTCGGTCTGGCATTACGTGAACAGGGCCAGTTCGACGACGCCCGTATTCATTACGAGCGCGCGCTGGTTCTGGACCCCAAATATGCCCGTGCCCATTTCAACCTGGCGGTGCTAGCCGAGCTCTATTTGCAGGATCTGAATCTGGCTCTGGAGCATTTCCAGGCTTACCAGAACCTTCAGAAACTGCCGGATGAGAATGTGGCTAACTGGATTGTGGATCTGCAGCGCAGGGCCCCGGATGCGCCCAGCCAGCCGGTGGCAAACCAGGATGCCGGCAACAAGAATGGAGAGTTGAACTGATGCGCCTTTTACTCGTAATGACTGCCTTTGCATATGCTGCAGTCAGCCACGCTGAAACCGGTGGCCAGGAAGAAGCATCCACCAATGTGATCGGCACCCAGGAAGCCCCCACGGTGCTGAACGTGGTGCCCTGGAAGGACCGGGAGGTCAAGCTGGAAAAAAAGGATCCCACGTCTTCCCTGCTTAACCGGGTGCTGGAACCCCTGGATCAGGAGGTGCTGATGCGGGAAATCGAATACCACCAGTTGCTCAATCAGGAGCCGGATAACGATGATCTATTCCTGAAATAGCGGATCCGTCAATATCACTAGATGCACCCACGCCGTTTTTCTGATAAAAACTAGCGCTTTGGGGAAGCCGCAGCAGACATATCACCGGCCTTTGCTGCGCTACAAACAATAACTCTAACAGGTATTACCGCAGGAGAAGTCCATGCCCACCACCGCCACCGCGCAAAACAACGGCGTTGTTGAGACCGCAATCACCTTTATTCAGGATGGCGGTTTCTTCATGTATCCCATTCTGGTCGTCCTGGCCCTGGGCCTTGCCTTATCCCTGGAACGCATCATCTACCTCCAGGCCACCAAGGCAAAAAACCAGAAAACCTGGAAAGACGTCTATCCGCTGATTGCCAAGGGCCAATTCCGCCAGGCCCTGGATGTGGTCAGCAGCAGCAACACCGGCATGGCCAAAGTGATCGGCTATGGCCTGGAGCGCGCCAAGACTGCCAAGCGTCACGACGATATCGAACTGGCCATGGAAGAAGGGCTGATGGAAATCATCCCGCGCCTGGAAGCCCGCACACCCTACATCGGCACCTTTGCCAACATTGCTACCCTACTCGGCCTGCTAGGTACCATTCTCGGTCTGATCAGCGCGTTCACCGCGGTGGCCAGTGCAGACCCGGCACAGAAAGCCGACCTGCTTTCCGCCTCTATTTCCGTTGCCATGAACACCACCGCCTTCGGTCTGATTGCCGCCATTCCCATGCTTCTGGCCTTTGCCTTTATCAACGCCATGGCCGGCAAACTGGTGGACAGCATGGAAATGGCCTCGGTGAAATTCGTTAACGTCTTCCGCCAGGTTTCTGCCCAGCAAGAGCGCAAGAACGACGGCCAATAAGCCGTACTTTCTTGTTTTCGCCAATCTGGTGTAAGGATCCGGTATGCGATTTCGCAGACGACGTTCGCGCGACACCGATGTGGAACTGAACATCACTGCCTTTCTGAATCTGATGGTAGTGCTGATTCCGTTTCTGCTGATCAACGCGGTCTTCGCGCAGGTCTCCATCCTGCAGTTGAACCTGCCCGCGGTGAATGACAGCAGCACCCCCTCGGAAGACGACGAAAAAGACAAGCTGGTACTGGAAGTGCTTATTTACGGTAACCGCTACGAAGTGGTGGACCGCAACACCAGTGCCGTACTGAAAATCGTGGACAATAAGGACGGCAAACACAACAGCGCCGCCCTCCACGACTATCTCGTTACCCTGAAAGAAAAGTTTCCTGAGGAAACCGCCATTACCCTGCTTTGTGAGGATGACACCCCCTATGAGGTGATGATTCACACAATGGACGCTGTGCGTCTGTACAACACGCAGATCAATGGTCAGACCATCAAGAAAGAGCTGTTCCCGAGCATCAGCATCGGCTCGGCACCACAGGATCAGGCTGCCAGCACGGGAGGTGACGCATGAAGAAATCAGCCCGCGCGCGCCGTATGTCCCGTCATCATCGCCGCAACAAGACCGTTGCCGCCCTGAACCTGACATCACTGATGGATATCTTCACCATCCTGCTGATCTTTCTGCTGGTGAATAACAACAACGCCGCCAAACTGCCGGATGATCAGGATATCCAGCTACCGGAATCTACCGCGCAGGAACTGCCCAACGATGTACTCATTATTCAGGTCAGCCCCACCGCAGTAGTGATAGATGGTCGCAAGATTGCTGATACCCAGGCGGTAAAAACGCAGGAAGAGCGCACCGTCGATGCCCTGATAGAGGAACTGAAATTCCGTGCATCACGGGCCCTGGCTCTGGATCCGGAAGAAGAGCGGGAGGTGATGATTCAGGCCGACCGGGATGTGCCCTATGCGGTCATCAAGAAACTGATGCGCAGCTGCATGGAGACGCCCTATACCAAGGTCGCCTTTGCTGTCCTTAAAGTGGCAGAGGAGGAGTCTGAATGACGCAGAACAATAATAACAAACTGCGCATACTCATTGATGGCTCCCTGCCCTGGGACAAACAAGAGGGGGAAGACCGACGCCTTTACGGCATCGTCATCATTCTGCTGATCCTGTCATTGCTGCTGATGATCCTGGTGGAATCGGTCACTATCGAAAAGCCGGATCCGCGGGAACAGCAGGAGATCCCGGACCGGCTGGCGCAGCTGGTTCTTGAGAAACAGAAGGAGCCACCGCCGCCGGAGCCCGAACCGGAACCTGAGCCCGAAGAGGAAGAACCGGAAGAAAAACCAGAACAGGAAGAGCCGAAGCCGGAACCCAAGCCCGAGCCCAAACCGGAGCCACCTCCCCGCCCCACCGAGGAACGACGGGAACAGGCGCGTGAAAAAGCGCAGGCTCGGCTTGAAGAAGATCTGGGCGACTCCCTGGCCGGTCTGGATGATATCGGGCCACTGGTGGATTCCGGCAACAGCCTGCGCACCGGTGGCGACACTGCTGCCAAGGCTGAGCGGGATCTGATCGGCAAACGTGCCGGCGCCGGCTCTGGCGGCGTGGCAACCGCCAGGGCATCCAGCGGCGGTGGCGGTGGCGGTACCCTGTCCGCCGGTACCGTGGGCGGCGGCAAGGTGGACAGCAAGATTGCCGAATCCGGCCAGGTAGCCAGTACGACCCGCAAGGGCAGCGACGGCAAGAGCCGCCGTACCCAGGAACAGCTGCGACGCGTATTCGACCGCTACGCTGGCAAGTTCAACAGCCAGTACCAGCGTGCGCTGCGCAGCAACCCTGCCCTGCAAGGCACAGTGGTTCTCTATCTGGTTATCGCCCCCAGCGGCGATGTTCAGGATGTGAAAGTGAAATCCAGCCAGCTGGGCGACAGCCAACTGGAAAGACGCATCATGCTGATCGCAAAAGGCATGAACTTTGGTGCCATGAATGTGGAAACCTGGAAGGGAGACTACAAGTTGAACTTCTTCCCGAACTGACCGTATCCATCGGTCACAAAAAAGCCCGGCTCAAAAAACCGGGCTTTTTTTGTAATGAGGGCAACCTCGTCTTGGCTGTTAATGCGTAGGGTGCACTGAGCCTCAGGCGAACTGCACCGATTCGGCGTTTGATGGTGCAGTTCGCCTTCGGCTCAGTGCACACTACCCTATCCTCTTCCCATTGGAGTGGTTCCCGAGAGGAAAACGTGTTTGCCAGTCAGACAAGTTTTTCCAGCGCTGCCCGTAACCGCTCCGGGATAGGTACCGGCCGGCCGCTTTCCCGATTCACAAAAACATGGACCACAAAACCGGTTGCCTTGGCTGGGCCTGCAGCACCGAACAATGCCAGGCCGTAACGCACTGAACTGTTACCCAGTTTGTCCACTTTCATGCCCACCACCAGCGACTCCGGATAGGCAGCAGCCTCCAGATAATCACAACCGGAGCTGACTACATAGGCAATGTGCTCCCCGCCATGTATATCCAGCCCTCCCTGATGGATCAGATAGCGATTGATGGTGGAATCAAAATAGCTGTAATAGACCACATTGTTGATATGGCCGTAGATGTCGTTGTCGCTCCAGCGGCTGTCCACAGGGCAGAGATAGCCATACTCGCCACGATCTGGTCGGTTACCCTTCTCTGCCATTAGTACACCGCCTTGTAGATCGCCAGGGCATCCGCCTCGGACACTTCCCGTGGATTATTGACCAGCAAACGTTGCTGGAGCATTGCATCCGCAGCCAGGGTCTCCAGGCTGTCTTCACTGACTCCGGCATCACGCAGGCGCACCGGCAAGCCAACCGCATCAATGAGAGTCTCCAGAGCACCAATCAGCGCCTGGGCACCGCTGCTGGCATCCGTGAAGGGCTGATCGCTGAGAATCGGTGCCAGCTCTGCATACAAGGGCGCCGCAACAACAGCATTGAATTTCAGCACTTCCGGTAGCACCAGGGAGTTACTCAAGCCGTGGGGGATATGAAAATGCCCACCCAGGGGGTAGGCCAGCGCATGTACGGCAGCCACCGGCGCGTTGGCGAAGGCCTGCCCGGCCATCATGGCCCCCAGCAGACAGGCCTCACGGGCCGCCAGGTTGCCGCCCTCTTTCACTGCGGTAACGAGGTTGTCACTCAGCAGGCGAAGCGCTTCACGGGCCAGCATATCTGAATAAGGATTTTTCTTGTGGGCACTGGTGTAGGCCTCGATGGCATGGACCATGGCATCCACGCCGGTCGCAGCGGTCACATGGGCCGGCAGGCCCAGTGTCAGCTCCGCATCCAGTACCGCCAAATCCGGCAGCAGCGATGGCGCTACCACACCGGCCTTGGTAGTGGCGCCGGTAGTAACAATGGCCACCGGGGTCACTTCCGAGCCCGTACCTGCCGTGGTGGGCACCTGTATCAACGGCAAGCGCGGTCCGGTTGCCAGTCCCACACCGTAGATATCCGATAGCTGCTGGTTGGCATCCGGATGCGCCAGCAAGGCCACCAGCTTGGCCACATCCATGGAAGAACCGCCCCCGAAGCCGATCACCAGATCGGCCCGTTCCTCACGGGCCTGGCGGGCGGCATCAAGGACAATGGTGTCTGCCGGATCAGCACTGACCTGATCAAAGATGGCCAGCGGCATTCCCGCTTCCCGAAAGCTGTCTTCCACCGGCCCAAGCAGCGGCGTACTGCGAAGGCCCGGATCCGTGACCAACAGCACACGGCTCGCGCCCCGCTCCTGACAAAGCTCGGGCAAACGCCCGGCGGCACCCGCCTCTACCAACACACGATGGGTGGTTGCGAACTCGAAACCCGGCATGATCACTCTCCTGAAATTCCGTGCCGATTAGGGCATCAATGCTAGCACAGGCGGGGATGGCGAATGACGCCGTGGTAGCCGCGATTTGCGTCGCGGCTACCAGCAGGAAATCAACTTTTCACCACAGAGGGCACTGAGTTAACTGAGAAAAAGCGAGGTCGGACCGGGAGGTGGCGAGGCTTCCACTCAGAAAGAACGGTGGCCCCGAGACAGGACGCCAGGTCTGTCTCGGAGCCTGTTTCCTGGTTAACCGATAAAGTAGCTGTGCGCGTTCTCGTTGATCTGATCGCTCACGTACTGGGCCAGCGCCTGTACGGTCCATTGCACCGGCGACGTCATCGGTTCGGGGATCAGGCTGGCATCGGCCACGAACAGCCCTGCTGTGCCATACACCTGCCCTGTGGGCGCCACCACCGCCTCGTAGGGGTCAGACCCCATCCGGCAGGTGCCGTGGGGGCTGAAACTGTTAGCCCGGAAGGTGTACATGCCCTTGAGACCGAAATCCACCTTGTCCAGGGTTTCATCCAGCGCGAATACCGAATCCACTTCCAGATTCTGGAAGGTGGGCATATAGACCTTTTCCGCACCACCGGAGAAGAAGATCCGCGCTGCCAGTGCGGCGGATGCCTTCATGTTGTTGAACTCTTCCCGGTTCGGGTTCCAGTGAATGGTCTTGTCACCGGTATAGGCATCTCCGGACCATTCCACATACCCTCTGCCCTGGTCGGTGCTGAACGCATTCACCCCGGCGTAGTACTTGTAGTCTTTCATGAAGTCGATGTGGGCCTTGCCCGCCTTCATGTCACCCTGGGCCAGCAAGGATTCGGGCTCTGCCAAGCCCGAGAAGATGGTATAGCCATCGGTACGGGTGAATTCATCTACCTGCACCCCGACCAATGCGCCCCGGAAACCGTACAACGGCTCCTTGAACTTGCCCAGTACCTGGGTGAAGGGCTGAATCGACAGGTTGCGACCCAACTGACCACTGCGATCTTCCACCTGACTACGCTGCATGATCAGTGGTGTATGAATGGCACCGGCGGCCAATACCACCATATCCGCATCCACCTGCATGTCCGCCACATGGGCGCCGCTGTCCGGGTCGGTAATACGCGCTTCCACCCCCCGGGCACGGCCATCACGGGTCAGTACGCGCACCACTTCGGTATCTGAAAAGATCCGCGCGCCATGGGCGGCAGCCCAGGGTAGATGCGTCACCAGGGAGCTCATTTTCCGGTCGGAGGGGCAGCCAGCCAGGCAGTGTCCGGTCAAGGCACACTGCTTCACATTGCGCTGGGCCGGTTTCCAGGAAAACTGCATTTTCTCGCAGCCCTGAATCACCTTGTGGGCACAGGCATTGATCTCGTGGGCCTCGTTGATATGGATCTGCAACTGATCGGCCACGCCATCCAGATAGGGCCGGAACTTTTCCGCGGACAGATTCTCCAGGCCGTACTGGCTGGCCCAGCCATCCAGCACCTCGTCACCGGGCTCTTCCATCACACAGGCGCCAATCACCGTGGAGCCACCGACACAGGCTCCCTGAACAAAGATGATGTCCGCCGTGGTATTCACCTGGCCAACCTGATCCTGATAGATCTGGGTCATGGTATCGCCCAGATGCTCGGTAAATCGGGAGCTGGGATAGTAACGGCCGGATTCCAGCACCAGCACATCACGGCCGGCTTTCGCCATTTCATAGGCCACAATGGAACCGGCGGCACCGGAGCCCACCACCACCACATCGGTTTTCAGAGTGAAGCGTTTGCCCAGGTTTGCGTCCAGGGCCACATCTTTTGCCTCGGTGACGGGGACACCGTCACGGGCGACACGTACAAAAGCCATAATTCCCCCTGTCAGGCTCGCGGCAACGGTGCATTACCCAGACGCCGCACGCCCCACACTTCGGTCACCGGTCCGTGGTATTCCAGCCCCGGCCAGGTGCGCTCATCACGCCAGTAGTTCAATGCCACCAGGGCTTTCAGCGTGGTCATCAGGCCACGCTCGAAGAACGACCCTTCCTGCATGGCGTTAACGTAATCGAGAGCCTTGTCATCGGAGAGGGAGGTGAACTGGCTGAACTTGAAGCTGACCATGGGGCGGTTGTTGAACACCCAGATACCCAGGCCGAGCAACTCGCGGGTCTGCTGGGGCATACGCTGTGTCATGGCGTCCACATTCTTGACCGTCGGCACGACCTCGGTACTGGATGGCAGCCCATAACTGGCAGTGGGTAACATGACCTCGGTCAGGCGGGTAATAACCCGGGCTTCATCCTGATTGAGGCTATGGTATTGCAGCGCTTCCGGGGCATTTCGTCGCCCGAACATACTGGCACAACCGGAGGTAACTGCGGCGCTGGCGAGCACGGAGCTACGCAGAAAACTGCGCCGACTCAATGGCTCCAGTCCGGCAAGAAAGCCGGGCAGCGGCGCACGCTTGTTGTTATTCATCTAACCCTCTCCTGGGCAGGCCCGGTGTCCTTTGGGCCCTTGTTGTTATTGGTGGAGCGGTATAACGCCTGACCGTCCCAGAGCGGACGGTCAAGTTTGACATGCCGAGTCTATAACAAACCGTTACAAACGCCAAAGCCCCCGTTCCCGGAGGCACTGGATCAGGCCATATGGCGGGCAATTCGTGTCGCCAGCGCGTACACGGTAATCTGCGGGTTAACGATGATGGAGGTGGGCAGCAGGCTGGCATCGGCCACATAGAGGCCGGGCACATCATGGGCCTGGCCATTGGCGGCGACCACGCTGTGGTCCGGGTCTGCACCCATGCGACAGGTACCCTGGGGGTGATAACTGACCATACGCAGGTGCTGAGGCTGGTTTTCCAGGCCATCCACCTGGCTATCGATATCGGCCTCGCTGCGGATGATCCGCTGATCGCTGGCGGGCACATAAACTTCGCTGGCCCCGGCGGCAAGATGCAGCCTTGCAGCGGCTTTCAGTGCCTGTTGCATGGCAGGAAAGTCGGAATTGCTGAGCTGGTAGTTGATCTTCTTGCGTTCACCATCCCATTCGATGCTGCCCACATTATGATCATGGATCAGGGTTACCAGTCCCGCCAGATACTTGGCGTTGGCCATATAGTCCATGAACGGCTTGCCGGTACCGGGCTCGGCGGCCATGGTCAGCTCCACCAACCCTGCCCCGCCGTCTTCCAGCACGAAGCCACCTTTGTCTGGATGCAGAAACTCGTCCACATAGACGCCGAGCATGGCACCACGCCAGGGGTACACCGGCTCCGGATACCGTGCCGGCACATACAGGGAGGGGTGGCAGGCAAAATTCTTGCCCACCTGCCCTGAGCGGTTACCCAGCCCGTTCTTGAGCAGCAGCACGGGAGTCTGCACTGCCCCGGCAGCAAGAATCACACGGGGAGCAGACACCGACAGTGTTGCCGCCACCGTGCCATCGTGGCGGGTAATGGTCGCCTCAACACCGCTTGCCCTGCCTTCACGGGTAACGATTTTTTCGACTCGGGTATCCGCGTAAATCTGTGCCCCATGGGCGGCGGCCCAGGGCAGATAGGTTACCAGCATGGACTGTTTACGCTCGGTCTTGCAGCCGGACAGACAATGTCCGGTGAGACCGCACTGGCGGATATTGCGCTTTAGGGGTTTCACCGACCAGCCCAGCCGATTGGCACCGGCGCGGATCAGGCGACCGTGCTGGGGAATTTCATGTTCACCGTTATCGTGAACGGCAAGATTTTTCTCCACTTCATCAAAATACGGCGACAGCTCTTCCGCAGTGAGTTCACTCAGCCCGAAATCCCGCTGCCAGTCCTGCAGAATGAAGTCCGGGGTTCGGAAACAGACGCAGCCATTGACCACCGTGGAGCCACCAACACAGGCCCCCTGCAGCACCAGCAAATCGCCGTCGCTGTTACTCTGGCTGCCGTGGTCCTGATAGAGGGTGTCCAGGCTGTCGGTAAAGTTCTCGGTGAAGTCTTTGGAAGGCACATAGGGTCCCGCTTCAAGTACCAACACCTTGAAGCCACGTTTGGCCAGCTCATAGGCACTGACAGCCCCACCGGCGCCGGAACCGACGATGACCGCATCTGCTTCCAGCTGTAGATGATCGCGGGTGACATCACTGGCCTGATGGACTCGCAGTCCGGAAGCCTGCCATTTCACTTCGCTCATGCCCTTGCCTCCCCGTCAGCCACACTGTCTGGCAGGGGCGCATTACCCAGATACTCCAGCCCCCACTTGTCACTCACCGGTCCATCGAACTCAGTGGGTGGCCAGGTAGCGGAATCCTGCCAATAGCCGCTATAGACAAGCTGCTTGATAACGGTGGCCAGGGTTCGCTGGATAACATTGCCCTGCCCCCAGCTATCGAAATAGGCACGGGCATCCTCATCATTCAAATCGACAAACCGGCTGCCTCGAGTGAGCACCGCGGCGTTATCAAACAAGCCCAGACCTGCAGCAACCTCCTTTCGTGTCAGAGGATGCAAATGCCCAAGCAGGGTTTGCACGTTTTTCACTATAGGTACCTGTTCGCTGGGCAGCAACGCAGTGCCGTCAACGGGCAAAAGTACCTGCCGTGCGCGATTGAAAAGATGATATTCCGCATCAGACAGCCCCTGCGCCCAGGCAGGCGCAGATTGCTGATCCAGAGGAGAGCGACGTAGCAGGGCAAAGCCACCAGCGGCGACAGCTGCCACTCCGGCGGAGCCCAGCAGGCCCCATTTTAAAAACCGCCGGCGGGCCATGCCCTGTTGCCAGATGGCGGAAACCCGCCGCGCCTGAAGCTGGCTTTTCATGGTCTGTCCTCAACGCAAAAACACAGCCTTGAAGCTACTCAAAAGACCACATGAATACAATGTGTTTACTCTAACAGTGCGCCTTGACCGCACAGCACAGGCGGCAGGTAACAACCCCCTCAGGAACCGCTATTATGGGGAGTCTGCACCGACACACTGGGGCCTACGGCCACCGGATCCTGATGGATAATCACATCCGCCGCGGGATAGGCCTGACGGATTCGCAGTTCGATACGTTCGGCCAGATCATGAGCTTCGCGTAACGACAGGTTCTGGTCCATATCCACGTGCAGCTGAATAAACTGGGTGCGGCCGGACTGGCGGGTGCGCAGGTCATGAAAGCCCAGCGCTTGTGGATGTTCTGCCACGATAGCACCCACCACATCACGTACATCGCCCGGAATTTCCCGGTCCAGCAGCAACTGAATGGACTCCCCGGCGATCGACCAGGCGCTGTAGAGGATAAACAGGGCGATCACCAGCCCCACGGCGCCATCCAGCCACAGAAAACCGTATTGACTGACCACCAACACCAGGATGATCCCTGCATTGACAGACAGATCTGACAGATAGTGAAGCGAATCCGCCTCGATGGCGGTTGAACCGGTCTCTCTGACCACGAATTTCTGGATCAGCAGCAGTCCGAAAGTCAGCACGATGGAAAATACCATCACCGCGACCCCCACGGCGTTCTGCTCAATCGGCTGCGGGTCCATCAGTTTGAGAGCCGACTGCTGGATCAGGAATATCGACGATCCGGCGATAAAAACTGCCTGACCCAGCCCAGCAAGTGCCTCCGCTTTGCCATGACCAAACCGGTGCTCCTCATCAGGAGGCACTAGGGAATAACGAATGGCGAAGAAATTGATCAGTGAGGCCAGCGAATCCATTACCGAATCCACCAGCGACGCCAGCAGGCTCACAGAACCGGTCATCAGCCAGGCCGCCGTCTTGGCCGCAATCAGCAGCAAGGCCGTAATGATCGACGACAGGGCAGCAACCATAAGGAGGCGATGTTGCCGGCGGGTTTCAGTGGTCATGGATGGATTCCGTTAGAGAACAAAGGTGTCATTTCTTCGGTAAATACGTGAGCGGATCCACTGGTTTACCATCTTTGCGAATCTCGAAATGCAGCTGGGTACGGAAAGTACCCGTAGCCCCCATGGCGGCGATCTGCTGCCCGGCTTTTACCGCATCCCCTTCCTTTACCATCATCCTGTCATTATGAGCGTAGGCGCTTAACCAGCGATCACTATGCTTGAGAATCAGCAGATTGCCATAGCCGGTCAAACCGCTGCCGCGGTACACCACCCGCCCATCCGCTGCTGCCACAACAGGGCTGTTGGATTTGCCGGAAATAGCGATTCCCTTTCGTCCATGGTTATCGCTGGAGAAGGTTTCTACCACCTGCCCCCCGGCTGGCCAGCGCCAGCTCACTGGCCCCACCGTGGAGCCAGCCGAAGCAGTATCAGCGGGTTTGGATTCCGGCGTTTTTTGCGGCTTGGCAGGTTCCGCTTTACTGGCAGGTTTGCTGACGGGTTTCGGTGCTGGTTTGCTGGTGCTTGCCGGGGCCGAGGAGCCACTGCTGGATGGCGCCTTTAGCGCCAGGGAAATGCGCTGCCCCGGATAAATGGTATAGGGCGCAGGAATCCTGTTGGCCCTGGCCAGCTCGCGATAGTCCCAGCCATAACGCCAGGCAATGGAGTACAGGGTCTCTCCGCTACGCACTTCATGGGTGCCAGCAGTGACCTTGCTGGTTCGCGGCTCTTGCCCGTAGATATCCACGACTGGCGCGAAATTGCCCGCGCTGCAGCCGCTTACCATCAGGAAGATCAATGCCGTCGCCAGACTACGCATCAGAATGCATCGCTGCCTGTCGGCCGTTGGCACACCATCACCCACTCCGTCGAAATGGTACCGGCAGCCGCGGTACCAGAAATTCATTGACTACGAGCCCTGCGCAACATTATGCACGGGTGCGACCCGATACAGTAGCCACACCAGCACCGCCGCCAGTAACGCGGAAAGCAGAGCCAGGGCCAGCTGCGAACCTTCACCGGTCAACGTGGCGTATTCTGCAGGTGTCAGCCAACGATCGGCCAGCCCCTGTTCACCTGATATACGCCAGGGCCACAGTTTCAACAATGACCCCGCCATGAAACCAGCCAGCAAGGCCATCACCGTGTCGTGGTAATGGTGCAGGGTCCATTTCAGCACATGCACAAAGCTCAGCAGCCCGATGGCGCAGCCGGCCATAAAGGCCAGTAACAACGTTATCTCACCTTGCTTCACGGCCTCCAGCACCGGTTGGTACATTCCCAGTAAAAGAAGGATAAAACTGCCGGAAATGCCAGGCAGGATCATGGCGCAGATGGCAAGCATGCCACTAAAGAAGAACACCGTCGCACCACTGCCCAGCGACGACAGGGCTGGTGCCAGCCCGATGGCCACAGCCACACCGGTACCCGCTACAAAGGCAGCAATCTGAACGCCCCCCCGTTGTTGCAGGGGTTTCAATACCAGAAAAATGCTGGCCAGAATCAGGCCGCTGAAGAAGGCCCACACCGGCACCGGGTGGGTGTCCAGCAACCAGGTAATCAGGCGGGCCAGCAAGGCAATACTGGTAAAGATACCTGCCAGCAGGGTTACCAGAAAGGTCAGGTTGGCCTGTTGCCAGAACGCCACAAAGCCTTGCTGGTGCCATACCTTCAGCAAGCGCGGCGTCAGCCCACCCAGGGTGTCGATCAATTCTTCATAAATACCGGTGATCAACGCCAGGGTGCCACCAGACACCCCGGGCACCACATCAGCTGCGCCCATGGCCATGCCGCGAAAGAAAATACCGGGTCGGATCATGTTGCCCCTGCGTTGTTGATAAGCCGCAAGCTACAAGCTTCAAGCTGCAACACGGGCTCAGTATTGTAGTTTCATCGCCACCAGATTCCGCGCTCCAGACGATTGGGCGCGGGCAATGCTTATTCGCTAATTTCCATTCTGGTCGCGCCTTGTAGCTTGCAGTTTGAAGCTTGTAGCTGACTTATCGCATTACCCCACGCTGGAACGGCACAAAACGAACAGCATCCAGTGATTGCACATGAAACTTGTCTCCGTCGCGGTCGACGACCGTGAGGATCTGCTGGCGATCACCACCCACCGGCATCACCAGGCGACCGCCGTCTGCCAGTTGTGACAACAAATCATCGGGAATTTCTGCACGGGCACAGGCGGCAAGAATGCCATCAAAGGGAGCTTCGCTCTTCCAGCCGAAACCACCATCCGCATGTTTGAGTTGTACCCGCGCCAAGCCCAGCTTTATCAACCGCTTGCGCGCCTGATCCTGTAACGGCCGGATCCGTTCCACGGAATAAAGTGCATCACAGAACTGGGCCAGCACCGCTGTCTGATAACCACAGCCGGTACCGATCTCCAGTACCTTGGTGGGCCTGCCGTTAGCGATCAGCAATTCGGTCATACGGGCCACCACCCAGGGCTGGGAAATGGTCTGGCCGTGGCCGATGGGCAGCGCGGTATCGTCGTAGGCCTGGTGAGCCAGGGCTTCTTCAATAAACAGGTGACGTGGAGTATTGCGAATGGCATCAAGTACCCGCTCGTCACTGATGCCGGCATCGCGTAGCCGCTGCACCAGACGATCCCGGGTCCGTGCAGAGGTCATGCCGATGCCACTAAGTTGGATATCCATCTGTACTTCTTTTGCCTCTGGATTTGCCTCTCGGCGGATTATTCAGGCTTTATAATTTCCGCCATCACTGTCGTGGCAAAAGCGCCTGTGGGCAGCGTAAACGCCAGCTCCAGACACACTTCCCCTTCCCTTTCCGTTTGCCAGGACCATTGCAAGTCCCGTACCGGCAAGCGTGTGGCCCGACGAGCTTCGTCAACGCCCACCTTGCACAGGCCGTCAATCACTGCGGCATGAGGTGCAAGCACCTGCTGCTCCAGTTCCCGGCAAGGGCCAGATGATGCCATGCCCGGCAACCCCGGCAAAGGGGCGGTGGGGTTAACCTCGCCTGCGATCACTCTTTTGTCGGCATCTGTGTCATCGTCCGCAGGGAACAGGCCGCGACTACCTTGCGGCTGTAGCAGATCACCGGCCAGCACCCTATCCCAGCACTGGCGGTTAACGCGCTCGGCAAGGACCTGGTTGAACAAGTCGCTGCGCACCGCGGACAGCCACAAACCGCGCAGCGCTTTCTTACGCGGCGCTTCCCCCCCGCGCAACCACTCAGTCCCACGCACCAGGTTACCGGCGCCGCGACCAAAACGCTGCTCACCAAAATAGTTGGGCACCCCTTGACGCTCAATCGTGGCCAGTTGTTGCTCCAGCTGCTGGCGATCCCCCTGGAAATCGGTGACACGAAGCACAAAACCGTTGGCGCGATGGGTACCCCGGTTCAGCTTGCGACGGTGGCGCAATCCCTGCAAAAGCCGCAACCCTTCAGGCCAGACAAATTCAGGATCCGCCTTGCCCGGCAAGTGCAGACTGAACCACTGACGGGTTACTGCATGCTTGTCCTTGAGGCCGCTGTAGCCCACTGCCAGACGGTGAACACCCGCCTGTTTGGCCAATAACAGCGCCACATCCTCGGTGTTCCAGCCGATCTTCTCGATCTCCAGCCACAGGTGTTCGCCTTCGCCTTCCGGAAGCACATGCATGTGCTCGAATACCTGAAAGTCTGCCGGGGAGGCTTTCAGCACCCCGGTGGATGCCGGGCCGCCATGGGCGCAGGGCAGACTCATCGAGACTCCACAAGTACCACGGCCTGCACCGCAATACCTTCCTTGCGGCCGGTGAAACCAAGTTTTTCCGTGGTAGTGGCCTTGACGGAGACCTGCTCCACCTGACAACCAAGCAGGTCGGCAATACGCTGGCGCATGGCGCCGATATGAGGTGCCAGTTTGGGAGCCTGGCAGATGACAGTGATATCCGCATTACCCAGTTGCCAACCAGCAGCGGTGACATCCCGATAGATGGCGGCCAACAACTTGCCGGAATCGGCGCCCTTCCACTGCGGGTCTGTATCCGGAAAATAGTGGCCGATGTCCCCCAGAGCGAGGGCACCGAGCAAAGCGTCGGAGAGGGCATGCAGGGCCACATCGCCATCGGAGTGAGCCTTGAGACCCTGGGCATGAGGAATCGCCACGCCGCCCAGCATGACATGGTCGCCTTCGCAGAAGGCATGCACATCAAAGCCCTGGCCGATACGGATACTCAAAACATGCTCTCCTCATCGCCCAGCTGACGGCCCAGATAATAGCGAGCCAGTGCCAGATCTTCCGGGACAGTAATCTTGATATTGTCGCTATGTCCGGCCACCAATGCGGGACAGCAACCTGCCCTTTCCATGGCAGACGCTTCATCGGTAATACCGGCCAGATCGCCCTGCAGGGCATCAAGCAGCGCACGTGCAGGAAAAAGTTGCGGTGTCAGCGCCCGCCAGATGCAGTCACGATCCAGGGTGGCAGCGATATGATTGTCGTCGTCAGCCTGCTTGATGGTATCCACCACCGGCAATGCCAGGATGGCGCCCTGGCCGTCGGTCTGGTCAAGCAGGTTCTGGATATCAGACAACCGCACCAGGGGCCGCGCCATGTCATGGACCAGCACCCAGGCATTCTCACCTCCCAGCTCAAGTGCCCTGGCAACGCCGTTGCGCACGGATTCGGCCCGTGCGGCTCCACCGCTTACGGTGGCAATACGGGGATGAGAAGAAACTCCCAGCGTCGGCCACCAGGGATCCTGTGCAGAAACCGCTACCAGAACCCGATCGATAGGGGCAAACGACAACAAGCGATTGAGAGTATGCTCGGCCAGGGTCTTGCCGGCCAGTGACAGGTATTGCTTGGGAAAACCCGCCCCCATGCGTTCACCGATACCGGCAGCCGGTACCACCGCGTAGAGAGGGCCGCTAATGACAGGATTCACTCGCCGCCCCGGGGTTGTTCGAGAATCAGAAAAAAAGTCTCACCATCGCGAATCATGCCCAGATCCTTGCGGGCGATCTCTTCCACCGCTTCGGTGCCCTGCTTGAGATCTTTCACGTCGGCAGCCATCAGCCGGTTGCGCTCGTTAAGTTTGGCATTGCTCTGCTTGAGCCTGGCCACCTCTTTTTCCAGAGTGGCCACATGTCGCAAACTGCCCTCACCAAACCACAAGCGGGCCTGCAGGCCGACAAACACCAGAGCCAGCAGCGCAATCACTATCTGTCTGGCGGGAGACAACTGCATGGTCTCCCGCTTGCCAGATCCTCTTACTGTCCTGCTGGTCCCGGTATCTGACATTACTTAGCCGAGGAACTTGAACTCTTTGCGACCATGGTAAGCAGCGCGTCCCAGTTCCTGTTCAATACGAATCAGGCGGTTGTACTTGGCCACCCGATCGGAACGGCACAGGGAGCCGGTCTTGATCTGGCCTGCGGCAGTGGCCACGGCCAGGTCAGCGATGGTGCTGTCGGCGGTCTCGCCACTGCGGTGGGAAATCACCGCAGTGTACCCGGCGTCCTTGGCCATCTTGATGGCATCCAGGGTTTCGGTGAGAGAACCGATCTGGTTGAACTTGATCAGGATGGAGTTTGCCACCCCTTCATCGATGCCTCGCTTGAGGATCTTGGTGTTGGTCACGAACAGATCGTCGCCCACCAGCTGAATTTTATTACCCAGCTTTTCCGTGAGGATTTTCCAGCCATCCCAGTCGGATTCGTCCATGCCGTCTTCAATGGAAATGATCGGATAACGATCACACAGCTCGGCCAGGTAATCGGCAAATTCTTCAGAGCTCATGCTGCGGCCTTCGCCGGCCAGCACGTATTTGCCGTCTTTGTAGAATTCGCTGGCAGCGCAATCCAGGGCCAGGGTCACGTCATCGCCGGCCTTGTAGCCAGCGATTTCAATGGCTTCCATGATCGCTTCCAGGGCTGCCTCGTTGCTGGGCAGATCCGGGGCGAAACCACCTTCATCCCCCACTGCCGTGTTCAGGCCACGCTTTTTCAGCACGCCTTTCAGGGCGTGGAAGATCTCGGCGCCGTAGCGAATCGCTTCGGCCACGGTGGGGGCGCCCACCGGCTGGATCATGAATTCCTGGATATCCACGTTGTTATCAGCGTGCTCACCACCGTTGATGATGTTCATCATCGGTACCGGCAGGGAGTACTCGTTGTCATCGTCCTGCAGGTCGGAAATGTACTCGTAAAGGGGCTTGCCCTGGTCCACCGCCGCCGCCTTCGCTGCTGCCAGTGAAACGGCGAGGATGGCGTTGGCGCCGAAGTTGGCTTTGTTCTCGGTGCCATCGGCATCGATCATGGCCTTGTCCAGGGCCTTCTGGTCACTGGCGTCCATTCCCACCAGCAATTCACGGATGGCGGAGTTCACATTGCCAACGGCCTTGGTGACGCCCTTACCCAGGTAGCGGGCCTTGTCGCCATCACGCAGTTCCAGCGCTTCGCGGGAACCGGTAGAGGCACCACTGGGAGCACAGGCACTGCCGAAGGCGCCGGATTCCAGAACCACATCGGCTTCAATGGTGGGATTGCCACGGGAGTCGAGAATTTCGCGGGCTTTGATGTCAACGATCTTGGACATGACAGTCAATCTCTCTTCAATCAGTTGTTTTCAAAGGCAGGCAGTGCCTTGACGGTATTATCCAGGGTTTGCATCTGGGCAAGGAATGGCTCCAGACGGTCCAGTCGCAGGGCGCAGGGGCCATCGCATTTGGCATTATCCGGATCCGGATGGGCCTCCAGGAACAGTCCGGCGATACCCTGGCTGATGCCGGCACGGCCCAGTTCGGCCACCTGGGCACGGCGGCCATCGGCGCTGTCCGCGCGACCGCCCGGCTTCTGCAGGGCATGGGTCACGTCGAAAAACACCGGGTAATTGAACTTCTTCATGATGCCGAAGCCGAGCATATCCACCACCAGGTTGTTGTACCCGAAACTGGAACCACGCTCGCAGAGGATAAGCTGATCGTTCCCGGCATCCTCGCACTTGTGCAGGATGTGGCTCATCTCGTGGGGAGCCAGGAACTGGGGTTTCTTGATATTGATGATGGCACCGGTTTTCGCCATGGCCACCACCAGATCGGTCTGCCGCGCCAGAAAGGCCGGCAACTGGATGATATCGCACACCTCTGCCACTGGTGCGGCCTGATAGGGTTCATGCACATCGGTGATCAGCGGGCAGTTGAAGGTCCGCTTGATCTCTTCAAAGATCTTCAGGCCCTCTTCCATGCCCGGGCCCCGGTAGGAACTCAGTGAGGAACGGTTGGCCTTGTCGAAACTTGCCTTGAATACCCAGGGGATGCCCAGCTTGCTGGTCACTTCCGCATAGGCTTCCGCCACCTGCATGGCCATGTCCCGGGATTCCAGCACATTCATGCCACCGAACAGGGCCATGGGCTTGTCGTTGGCAAATTCCAGGTCGCCGAGCTTGATGGTCTTTTGCATAACGCGTACACCCTTTCCTTAGTGTGCTTTCTGTTCCGCCAGAGCTGCAGCCACATAGCCCTTGAACAGACCATGCCCGTCACGGGGAGTCGAGGTAAACTCCGGGTGGAACTGACAAGCCACAAACCACGGGTGGTCCGCCACTTCGATCACTTCCACCAGCTCGCCATCAGTTGAGCGACCGACGATCTTCAGACCGGCGCCTTCCAGCTGTGGCAGGTAATTGTTGTTCACTTCGTAGCGATGACGGTGACGCTCGACAATTCGGGTGCCGCCATAACATTCAGCAGCACGACTACCTGCCTCCAGAATACATTCCTGACCACCCAAACGCATGGTGCCGCCCAGATCGGATTCCTCGGAGCGCTGTTCCTTGTGACCGTCTTCGGTGGTCCACTCGGTAATCAGGCCCACCACCGGGTCCGGCGTATCCGGGCGCAGCTCGGAAGAGTGCGCCTTTTCGATGCCGGCCACGTGGCGGGCGTATTCGATCACCGCCAGTTGCATGCCAAGACAGATACCCAGATATGGCACCTTCTTTTCTCGGGCGTAACGAATGGCAGCGATCTTGCCTTCGGTACCCCGGTCCCCAAAGCCGCCGGGCACCAGGATGGCGTCCAGATTTTCCAGCACGCCGGTGCCTTCACGTTCGATATCTTCCGCATCCAGGTAAAGGATGTTGACCTTGGCACGGTTGCTGATGCCGGCGTGGATCAGGGCTTCATTGAGCGACTTGTAGGCGTCGACCAGCTCGATGTACTTGCCCACCATACCCACGGTGACTTCATTCTCGGGATTGAGCTGAGCTTCCACCACTCGATCCCACTCGCCCAGATCCGGCTCCGGCAGATCCAGGCCAAACTTCTCCACCACGATGTCATCCAGGCCCTGCTCGTGCATGCCACGGGGCACCTGGTAGATGGTCTTGCAATCCGGTGAGGAAATCACCGCTCGGGCTTCCACGTTGGTAAACAGGGCGATCTTGTCCCGGGCACTCTGCGGAATCGGGTCATCCGCACGGCATACCAGAATATCCGGCTGCAGGCCGATGGAGCGCAGCTCTTTCACGGAATGCTGGGTGGGCTTGGTCTTGATCTCGCCAGCGGTGGCGATATAGGGCACCAGGGTCAAATGCACCAGCAGGGACTGGCTGGACCCCAGCTCCACACGCATCTGCCGCGCCGCTTCCAGGAACGGCAGGGATTCGATGTCACCGGCAGTACCACCGATTTCCACGATGGCCACGTCCGCATCCCCTGCCCCTTCGCGGATCTTCAGCTTAATCTCATCGGTAATATGGGGGATCACCTGCACGGTGGCGCCCAGGTATTCACCGCGGCGCTCCTTGTCCAGCACGTCCTGATAGACACGGCCGGTGGTGAAGCTGTTGCGGCGACTCAGGCGAGTGCGGATAAAACGCTCGTAGTGACCCAGGTCCAGGTCGGTTTCGGCGCCGTCTTCAGTCACGAATACCTCACCGTGCTGGTAAGGGCTCATGGTGCCGGGATCCACATTGATGTAGGGATCCATTTTGATCAGGGTGACGTTGAGGCCGCGGGCTTCCAACAAAGTGGCCAGGGATGCTGAAGTGATCCCCTTACCCAGAGACGACACCACACCGCCGGTGACAAAGATGAAACGTGACATGCACTCACCAGATTGCTAGTGGGTTGGTAGCACTCTCACCAGTGTAACCGGCACCAATAAAAAAACACCCTGCACGCATGACACGGGCAAGGGGCTTTCTGAATCGGGTTGGCCAGCTACGCAAGTGATGGTTGAACACCTGAAAATTCAGGGGCTTGCGCTACATCAGGACGGGAGAAAATATTAACAGAAGGCGCCGTGCGCCTCAATCGGAATCGCGTCCGGGAGCGTAAAAAGTGGTGCAGCACGTTACCCGGCACAAACTCACCCGGATCGCCTAAGGCCTTATTCCGACGTCTGCTGCGACTTATCAGGCCCAGCGAGTTGTTAGGGTGCCAGTTGCGAAATGCAAAACCGAGCCGACCTTTCGTGACTCGCAACTCGCTCCTCGAAACTCCTACCGAGCCGCACCGTACGTTCCCGGCATCAGGCGCTCTCGCAAGCGGCTAGCACCTCGGAAAACGGCGCACCCATCTGCGAGCCGAACGCCGGATGCCTCCCCAGGCGGGCGCGGCTGGCTCTTGGGCTGCTGATGCCGCAAAGGAAACGTGCCAGCTGCCGGGGTGTGCTCAGAGCCTGATGGTTTTCCTCACGGGTGGCCTGAATCACTGCCGGGTCCGGTGCTGTGCGGCCACGTGATGGCAACGCCTGTTGCTCACCGAGGCAGGCGCTGCAATGACCACAGGGCTGGGCGAGCGTCTCGCCGAAATAGCCGACCAATGCCTGCTGATGGCAGCCAGAGCTCCCCGCCCAGTCACACACCTGCTGCAGACGCTGGATATCGCGCTGCTCGCGCAGGGCAAACTGCTCCTGCATCCGCACGATCAAGGGCTCACATTCCGCTGGCGGGTTCAGCATCCGATAGCCCTGGCGCACGCCGGCGACCCGTAACTCGATCATCTGCTGCTGTTCCAGATAATTCAGGGCATTGAGGACCCGCAGGCGGTCATCACCCAGGGCCTGGGCGGCGTCGATGGGCCGCAGGGTCAGCCAGATCCGTCCCTGCTTGCCAGTGGCAAACAGGCGCTCCAGAAAAGCGGCCCGCTCCGGGTTGAAGCCGGCCAGAATCTCTTCCTGCGATGTCTGGAACGCCACCTTGTATTCCGTATAGAACGGCGCCGTGGCGCGAATCACCCCTTCCAGTTCCAGATAGGTGAGCAAGGTGTTGATGACCAGAGGCCGCACATCGAACTGCCCGGACAACTCATGAATCGAAAGATCGAATTGCGCCGGCTGTCCCAGCAGCCAACGAATCAGCGCAGACAGGGACTCACTGTCCGGTGTATCCCCATAGGTGAAATTCTCCAGCACCGTCAGATCATCCGGGTTGGCCAGCAACAGGCAGTGGGATGGTTGTCCGTCACGCCCGGCCCGGCCAATTTCCTGCATATAGTTTTCCAGGGACTTGGGCAGGTTGTAGTGGTAGATGGCGCGGATGTCCGCCTTGTCGATGCCCATACCGAAGGCGATGGTAGCCACCACGATGTCGGTCTCCCCCGCCATGAACGCCTCCTGCACCTGATGGCGGGGCTCGTCTTTCAGCCCGGCGTGGTAGGCCTGCGCCTTCAATCCCTGTTTCTGCAAAAAGGCCGCCACAGTCTCGGCGGTCTTCTGCAAAGTGACATAAACGATGGCGGGCTCGGCAGGTCGGCTGGTGAGCTGCTCCAGCAGGTACTGATCACGCTCGGCGGTGCCACAAGGGCGCACTGCCAGGGCCAGGTTGGGGCGAAAGAAACCGGTCTGGATGTGGTCCGCCCTGGCGATCTCGAAACTGTCGCAAATCTGCTCTGCCACCTGGGGAGTGGCCGTGGCCGTCAGTGCCAGCACCCGGCCAACCTTGAGATCCCGGGCCAGCTGCGCCAATTTCAGATAATCGGGACGGAAGTTATGCCCCCACTCGGACACACAGTGCGCCTCATCCACGGCCATCATGCTGATGGACAGGCGCTTCAGCCGTGTCAGAAAGCGCTCATTGGCCAGCCGCTCCGGGGCCACATAAAGCAGCTTGATGGTGCCATCATCCAGCCCCCGATAAATCGCTTGCAGCTCTCCGGCATCCACACTGGAATCCAGTCGTGCCGCCGGGATATTAAGCCGATTGAGCTGATCCACCTGATCCTTCATCAGCGCGATCAACGGCGACACCACCAGTGTAAGTCCATCCAGCATCAATGCAGGCAACTGATAGCACAGGCTCTTGCCGCCGCCAGTGGGAAACACCGCCAAGGCCGATCGACCAGCCAGTAGCGCCTCGATGACCGCCTGCTGGCCGGGACGGAATCCCTGGAGCTTGAATATCTGTTGCAGTAATTGTTGCGCTTCTTGCATGGATACTCTTGGCTAATCAGGCGAAGTTCGGAGCAAACTGGCTAGGGTCATGGCTGCCTGCTTGCAGGTCGATGATCCAAAGGTACAGACCTGACGTCCCCTGCTATATCAGTCAGCGTTGATCAAACCTGTAGGACATTGGCCAATCAGGAACGCTTGTTAGGGTGCACTAAGCCCACCGTAAAAAAACAGGCTGGCAGCCTCGCGGAGCAATGATCACTTCAGATGGCTAACGAGGGGGCGGCAACAAAAACCATTCTTCACAGCTCGCCGCCTCTTCACCATCCGCCAACCCCACCAGCGGCACCGATACCAGCGTCTCGCCCCGATACAACAGAGGCCACTGATGTCGCTGCCAGGGGGGCACACCGGCCGCTCGCCACAGTTCCTTGATGCGCTGATGCATACCGTTGCGCAGCATGCGCGTGCCACCGGTAAAGGGGCGCAGGGTCAGATCACCTGGCGGGCGCATCAGGCTTACTGCGCCCTCCCCGGCTGTGGGTGACAGTTGCCAGGATGGCAGTGATGGTGGCGGCGCGCCCTGCGGCCAGGACAAGGTACCCTGCCAGGGCGCCAGGGCCTCACGGGGGAGCAAATACAGTGCCCGTCGGAACAGGCGCACTGCCCAACTGCCCCACTCCACCTGGGCCTGACTGTCCTCGGCAGCATCCTGCAGGGCCAGCAATTCGGCAAGCACCGCAGCACTGGGCGCACTGGCCCCCTGCCCGTGGAGCCACCAGCGTAACAGGTTACGTTGCCGGGCCGGTCGCAACGCTGCCAACCCGGCAAGAGGAAATCGTTGGGCGCTGACACCACAGGCTTGCGCATCCTCCTCCGCCCTTTCGTCCAGCAACTCACTGGCATCCCCCATGTGCCGGGCGGTTCTGGCCAGGATCTCATCGGCCCCGCGCCACCGCTGACGCAGGGCCGGCAAAATACTGTGGCGCAGATAGTTGCGGCGCAGGGACTGGTCCTGGTTACTGGGGTCTTCCTGCCACTGCAGGCCCCGCTCCCGGGCTGAGCGCTCAAGCTCAGACCGTGGCAGTTCCAACAGAGGTCGCCACACCGCTATCTGTTGCCTATGATCCAGATTACGCATGGCGGCCAGTCCCTGGACGCCTGCGCCACGCAGCAATCGCAGCAGCAAGGTCTCGGCCTGGTCATCACGATGATGGGCAGTAATCACGCTGGCGCCATCACGGCTGGCGTCAGCAAACAGGGCCTGATAGCGGGCCTGGCGAGCGCCGGCTTCGATGCCTTTGTCCTTGTCCACCGTTACCGTGACCACCCGACAGGGCAGCCCCAGGCCAGCGACGATCTGCTCGCAGTGTGCAGCCCAGTCCGCGCTGTTTGTCTGTAGTTGATGATTGATATGCACCACACGCAGGCGCGGCCCAAGCCCGGCATCAACCAGCAAGTGCAGCAGCAAGGAAGAATCCAGCCCACCACTGAAGGCAAGCAACAAGGGTCCGGGCGGGGCCTGCTCTGCCAGATCAGGAATCAGTGGCGGTTTTGGCATCGGGGATGTCATCACTATTGCGGAAACAAACAGGCTTGACCATAAGACTACAGCCTTTGCCATCGGGCCCAGAGCTGCAAAACACTCAGCCTTTGGGCAGGCCCGGCCGTTTCCCGGAAGGCCGGGAGGCGAAACCGGTTATTCGTCCGCCGGAGCGCTTACCACGTTACCGTAGCTCATCAGACGGTCGTAGCGACGATCCACCAGTGCATCAACCTCCATGGCCTTCAGCTCGTCGAGCTGCTTCACCAGTGCCTTGCGGATGGCATCTGCCGCTTGATCGTAATCCCGATGAGCCCCACCCAGGGGTTCCTTGATAACCTGATCGACAATGCCCAGCTCGTGGAGTCGGCCAGCGGTCAGCCCCATGGCCGCTGCGGCTTCCGGGGCCTTGTCGGCGCTGCGCCAGAGAATGGAGGCACACCCTTCCGGGGAGATTACCGAATAGGTGGAGAATTCCAGCATCTGCAAGTGATCGCAGACACCGATGGCCAGCGCCCCGCCAGAGCCCCCCTCACCTACCACGGTGGCGATAATAGGCACTTTCAACTGGGACATGACACGCAGGTTGCGGGCGATGGCTTCGGACTGGCCGCGCTCTTCCGCATCGATCCCGGGAAAGGCGCCGGGCGTATCGATAAAGGTAAGAATCGGCATTCTGAAGCGCTCGGCCATCTCCATAAGACGCAGTGCCTTGCGGTAACCTTCCGGTTTGGGCATGCCGAAATTGCGGCGCACCTTCTCCTTCACTTCACGGCCTTTCTGGTGGCCGATCACCATCACCGGCTGATCGTTCAGGCGGGTAATTCCGCCGACCATGGCCGGATCATCGGCAAAGGCCCTGTCACCGTGCAGTTCGTCGAAATCAGTGAAGATCCGTTTGATGTAATCCAGCATGTAAGGCCGCTTGGGATGGCGGGACAGCTGGGAAATCTGCCAGGCACTCAGGTTGCTGAAGATATTCTCAGTGAGCGAAATGCTCTTTTCCTGCAGCTTGGCGACTTCCTCGGAAATATTGACCTCGCTGCCACTGCCTACCAGTCGTAACTCCTCGATCTTCGCTTCCAGATCTGCGATGGGTTGTTCAAATTCGAGGAAGTTCGGGTTCATATGTCTGAGCCTGTTTATGGTGTTTTGCTGGCAACGCCGGGGAAAATCCGCCCGGTCCCTGGCACATGGCTGGCGGAATCGTCATCCCTGACCCCGCCGGAAATTGGCCTGCACAAGTGTAGCCGCAACCGGATGACAAGGTCGAGATGCGAAGCACTCGGCTAGGTTGCAAACTGTTTCAGGAGAATAGCTGCAAGTTTCAAGTGGAAAGTTTCAACGCGGGCAAACTAGCAGCCATTCGTCAGCGCCTGAGCCCGCGATTCAAGATAATTCACCCTTTGGCGAGCCCAGCAGTGAAACGCGGGCAGTGAAATTCCGGTTTCTACCTGCTTCTCACGCGTTGCAACTTTCCACTTGAAACTTGCAACTAGTACTCCATCCGCACCGCATCTTCCCCGAACTGCACCCGCAGCTCCTCCACCAGAGACTCGTGGGGACTGATCTTCCAGGCATCGCCCATCCAGAAGCTGGCGGCGGCAACCGGGTGATCCAGATCCAGCAATACAGGCGTATTACCGCCCTGATACGGCGCCAGGGTCTGTTGCAGTCGCTTGGGTAGCGCTTCGCTGACCGGCACGGCCACACGCAGACGACGGGCGAAGGTTTCCCGGGCCTGACGCATGTCCATGATCTCATCGGCTATCAGATTGAAGCCGCCGGTGTAGTCGTCATTCCGCACGCCACCCTTGAAGATCAGGAGCGCATCCTTTTGCACAAGGTCACCATATTCGGCAAACGTCTTGCCGAACACGGACACCTCAACCCGGCCGGTCTTGTCATCCAGGGTGACAAACGCCATGCGCTCACCGCTGCGCTTGCTGCGAGTGATGCGCAATGCCACCACCAGCCCCGCCACGGTGGCGGCTTCGCCTTTGCCGGTGGGCAGCAGGGAGTTGAGGCGGGCGGAGACGAACTGGCGCACTTCACTCTCGTACTGATCAATGGGGTGACCGGTGAGGAACAGCCCCAGGGTGTCGCGTTCGCCGTTGAGGCGGGTGTCGTCATTCCAGCCCCGTGCCGGTTTCCATTCCACCGCGGTGGCCGGACTTTCGTCCACCGCGCCGAACATGTCCATGATGCCCGCGGCTTCGTTGCGGGCATCCTGATCGGCGGCGGCGATGGCATCGGGCAAGGTAGCCAGCAAGGTGGCCCGATCGTGGAAGCTGGCATTGGGACCCAACTTGTCCAGTACCCCGGCTCGCACCATCGCTTCCAGGGAACGTCGGTTGATCTTCTTCAGGTCGATTCGGCGGCAAAAGTCGAACAGGTCCTTGAAACCGCCGCCATCGGCGCGGGCAGACACGATGGCTTCGATCGGGCCCTCGCCCAGCCCCTTAATGGCACCCAGACCATAAACAATGTCGCCTTCCGGGTTCACCGTGAAGCGGTAGCCGCAGGAGTTCACATCCGGCGGTAATACCTGCAAGCCCATGGTCTTGCACTCGTCGATGAAGGTCACCACCTTGTCGGTGTTCTGCATATCCGCCGAGATGGTGGCGGCCATGAATTCCGCCGGGTAATGCGCCTTCAGCCAGGCGGTCTGGTAGGCCACAAGAGCATAGGCGGCCGAGTGGGACTTGTTGAAGCCGTAGCCGGCGAATTTTTCCACCAGGTCGAAGATCTTCATGGCAAGGTCCGGGTCAACACCCTTGCCCTTGGCACCTTCTTCGAAGATGGCCCGTTGCTTGGCCATTTCCTCCGGTTTCTTCTTGCCCATGGCCCGGCGCAGCATGTCCGCACCACCCAGGGTGTAGCCGGCCAGCTCCTGGGCGATCTGCATCACCTGCTCCTGGTACAGGATCACCCCGTAGGACGGTTTGAGAATCGGCTCCAGCCATTCATGCTGGTATTGCGGATCCGGGTAGGCCAGCGGTTCACGGCCGTGTTTGCGGTTGACGAAGTTGTCCACCATGCCGGATTCCAGCGGCCCCGGGCGATACAGGGCCACCAGTGCGATGATATCTTCAAAGACGTCGGGCTTGAGCTTCTTGATCAGCTCCTTCATACCCTGACTTTCCAGCTGGAATACCGCGGTGGTATCCCCCTTCTTCAGCAGGTCGAAGCTGGGCACGTCATCCAGCGGGATATGGTCAATATCGAGATCGTCCAGCCCTTCCCGGTGACGTTTCACATTGGCGGCTTTCACCGCCCAGTCGATGATGGTGAGGGTCTTCAGACCGAGAAAGTCGAACTTCACCAGCCCGGCGGATTCCACATCGTCCTTGTCGTACTGGGTCACCAGGTTGGTGCCGTCTTCTTCACAGTACAGCGGCGCAAAATCCGTCAGCTTGCCCGGCGCGATGACCACGCCCCCGGCGTGCTTGCCCACGTTCCGGGTCAGGCCTTCCAGCTTGAGGGCCATTTCCCAGATCTCGTTGGCGGAGTCCTTGTCGGAGTTCTCGTCGCTTTCCAGGAACTCGCGCAGGGTTTCTTCCTGTTCAAAGGCTTTTTCCAGGGTCATCCCCGGGGTGGGCGGAATCATCTTGGAGAGCCGGTCCGCCAGACCATAGGGTTTGCCCTGCACCCGCGCCACATCACGCACCACCGCCTTTGCGGCCATGGTGCCGAAGGTAATGATCTGGCTCACCGCATCGCGACCGTACTTGTCGGCCACGTAGTTGATCACCCGGTCACGCTTCTCCATGCAGAAATCCACATCGAAGTCAGGCATGGATACCCGTTCCGGGTTCAGGAAACGTTCGAACAGCAGATCGTAGCCAATGGGATCCAGGTCAGTAATCTTGAGGGCATAGGCCACCAGCGAGCCGGCACCGGAACCCCGCCCCGGCCCTACCGGCACCTCGTTATCCTTACCCCACTGGATGAAGTCGGCAACGATCAGGAAGTAGCCGGGGAAACCCATCTGGTTGATGATATCCAGTTCGAACTTGAGCCGGTCGTCATACTCCTTGCGCTTGCTGGCGTACTCCGGGTCATTCTTGTCCAGCAATACCTTTAGCCGCTCTTCCAGCCCGTCCCGGGACAGCTTTTCGAAATACTGCTCAATGGTCATGCCATCCGGAATCGGGAAGTCCGGCAAGAAGTTTTCACCCAGACGAATATCCAGGGTGCAGCGGCGTGCAATTTCGACAGTGTTTTCCAGCGCTTCAGGCAGATCGGAAAACAGCGCCACCATTTCGTCTTCCGATTTCAGGTACTGCTCTTCGGAGTATTTCTTGGGCCGGCGGGGATCATCCAGGGTGTTGCCATCGTGGATGCAGACCCGCGCCTCATGTGCCTCGAAATCCTCACGGCGGATAAAACGTACATCATTGCTGGCCACCACCGGCATCCCCAGTTCGGCGGCCAGGGCCACGGTGGCATGCAGACAATCCTCATCCCCCGGCCGGGAAGTGCGCTGAATTTCCAGGTAGACACGATCGCCGTACACGGACTGCAGCCAGCTTGCTTGCTGACGGGCCAGCTCGGTTTTCTCGGCCAGCAGCAACTGTCCCACTTCGCCCTGGCTGGCGGCGGACAGCACAATCAGGCCTTCATGTAACTCTTCCAGCCACTCGGTTTTCACCAGCGCTCTGCCCCGATCCTGGTTGGTCTGCCAGGCACGGCTGATCAGCAAGGTGAGGTTCTGATAGCCCTGCTCGTTCTGTACCAGGAAAGACAGCTTTGCCGGTTCTTCGATATGTACGCTTTCCACCCACAGGTCCGCCCCCATCAACGGCTTGACGCCTGCATTCATGGCGGCGGAGTAGAACTTGATCATCGCGAACAGGTTGGAGTCATCTGTCACCGCCACCGCAGGGATGGACTGGCTGGCACAGGTCTTGATCAGTTCCTTGACCCGCACCACCCCGTCCACCAGGGAATAATCGGTGTGCAGGCGAAGGTGGACAAAACGGGGGTCACTCAATGGGGTGTTCCTCAGTGTTTCTGTGTTCGTATCGTATTTCGGCAAGCCCGCGCCAGGCATGCAGGCTCAGGCATCGGCCCCGAGAATTCTGGCCACCGGCGCAAAGGAGCGGCGGTGCTGGGCCAGAGCACCATACTGCTCCAGCGCGGCCAGGTGCACCTTGGTCGGATAGCCCTTGTGCCGATCAAAGCCATACTGGGGGTGCTGCTCGTGAAGCTGCTGCATTTCACGGTCGCGGGCCACCTTGGCCAAAATGGAAGCCGCAGAGATCGCCGGCACCCGGCCATCGCCCTTCACCACCGCCTCTGCCGGGCAGACAAATTCGGGGACGCGGTTACCGTCCACCAGCACGCCGTGCACGTCAAGGGGCAAAGCCTGTACCGCACGCTGCATGGCCAGCAAGGTGGCATGGAAGATATTCAGCTCATCGATTTCTTCCGGTTCTGCGCGCCCCAGGGACCAGGCCATAGCATGAGATTTTATCTCAACTTCCAGCTGCAACCTTTTCTTTTCGCTTATTTTCTTTGAGTCCGCCAAGCCAGGAATCGGGCGTGCCGGGTCCAGCACCACGGCGGCGGTTACCACCGCGCCCACCAGGGGGCCGCGGCCGACTTCATCCACACCGGCCACCCGCATACCCGGCCGCCAGTGAAAGACGGACGGGATAAAGGGCTCGGCCAGGGCGTATTCGGAAAAGGGATCCATCAGGTGCGCTCCAGCAACTGACTGACCGCATCCGCCGCCTTTTCGCTGGCCCCGCCACGCAGCTGTTCGTGCACCGCCCGGAAGCGGGACTTGAGGGCGACAGCCTGATCCGGATTGTCGAACCAGTGGCTCACTGACCGCACAATGGCGTCGGTGGTCAGGCCGTTCTGAATCAGCTCGGGCACCATTTCCTCGCGACAGAGCAGGTTGGGCAGCGAGACGAACTCGCTTTTCACCAGGCGGCTGGCAATGGCATAGGTAATCTTGCCCACCCGATACCCCACCACCATTGGCTTCCCAACCAGCAGGCCTTCCAGCGTGGCCGTGCCCGAGGCCATCAGGATCACGTCTGCCGCCGCCATCACCGTGCGGCTCTGTCCATCTACCAGGGTGACCGGTAAATCCGTTGCCGAATCCAGCAATGTCTGGATCTGTTCGCGGCGAGCCCCGTTGGCAGCGGGAATCACGAAGTGCAGCTTTGGCCGCTGAGCATGCAGGGCCACCATGGCATCCAGGAAAGCAGGCATCAGCTGCCCTACTTCCCCGCCCCGGCTGCCAGGCAATACCGCCAGAATATCGGCGTTTTCAGGTAAACCCAGTTCGGTCCGCGCTGCCGGTGTATCGGTTTCCAGCGGCACCCGGTCCGCCAACGGATGCCCCACAAACGCCACCGGCACCTGGTGCTGCTCATAGAAGCGCGCTTCAAAAGGCAACAGACACAGCATCAGGTCAATGCTGCGCTTGATGCCCTTGATTCGACCCTGTCGCCAGGCCCATACCGAAGGGCTAACGTAATGGACGGTTTTCAGGCCCTGGTCGTGAAGGCGTCGTGCGATGGGGAGAGTGAAATCCGGGGAGTCGATGCCGATGACCACATCCGGGCGCTGCTCAAGCAGGAAGCTCACCAGCTGCTTGCGCAGACGCAGCAGTTCCGGCAGGTGAGCGAGCACTTCGGTGATACCCATCACCGAGAGCTTTTCCATGGGAAACAGGCTGGAGAGACCGGCTGCGGCCATTTCTTCGCCGCCGACGCCGATAAAACGGGCATTGGGATAACGGGCCTGCAGTGACTGCATCAACCCGGCGCCAAGAATATCGCCGGAGGCTTCTCCGGCGATCAGGGCAACCAAGGGGGCGTCCTTGCCAGCTTTCATGTCAGCGTGTGATGCCGCGTTCGGAAGCCTTGAGGGAGTCGATGAGGATCTGGAGCTCGTCGGAGGCATCCATGGCTTCCAGCTCTGCCAGTGCCTGCTCCAGAGTCAGACCCTGGCGGTAGATCACCTTGTAGGCAGTACGCAGGGACGCGATGGTCTCCTTGGACCAGCCACGACGTTTCATGCCTTCGAAGTTCATGCTGCGCGCCTGGGCCGGGTTGCCGGACACCATCACATAGGCAGGAATATCCTTGAGCACCAGTGAACAACCGGAGGTCATGGCATAGGAACCAATCTTGCAGAACTGGTGGACCCCGGTCATGCCACCGAGAATCACTCCATTACCCACGTGGGCATGGCCCGCTACCGAGGCATTATTGGCAAAGATACAGTCATCGCCAACGATGCAGTCATGGGCCACGTGCACATAGGCCATCAGCAGATTACGGCTGCCGATTTTGGTCAGGGAGTTGTCCTGAATGGTACCGCGATGGATGGTCACCGATTCACGGATCACATTGTCATCGCCGATTTCCAGCCGGGTCGGCTCACCCTTGTACTTCTTGTCCTGGCACTCCTCGCCCACGGACGCGAACTGGAAGATGCGATTGTTCTTGCCGATGGTGGTCGGTCCCTTGATGACCACATGAGACTCAATGACGGTACCTGCACCAATTTTTACATCGGGGCCGATGACCGTGAAGGGGCCGACCTGCACGTCCTCTGCAAGCTCCGCGGCCGGATCGATAAGGGCGGTCGGATGTATCATGAAAGTTTCGCTTTATTCTGCTGTGAATACGGGAAGTATACGTCAAACCCGTGCGGGAATATGCCGCCCGACTCAGACCTTCTGTTCAGCTACCAGCATCTCGGCGCTGGCGACAATCTTGCCGTCGACCTTGGCCTCGCAGGCAAACTTGAGGATATTGCGTTTGGTCATGATGAACTCGGCACTAAGGTGCAAAGTATCACCGGGCACCACTCGGCGTTTGAAACGCGCCCGGTCAGTACCCACCAGCAAATAGATGTACCCATCGCCAGGTTTCTTGTTTTCGGTAACAAAGCCAAGAATACCGGCGGCCTGGGCCATAGCCTCAATGATCAGCACACCCGGCATGATCGGCTCGTGGGGAAAATGACCATTAAAGAAAGGTTCATTGATGGTCACGTTCTTGATCGCTTCGATGCGTTTGCCGGGCTCCACGTCGAGAACCCGGTCAATCAGCAAAAAAGGGTAACGATGCGGCAGGTATTCCCTGACCGCCTGAATATCCATCATCATGTGTTCCACACAGGCAAGTGCCGCAATACGCGGTCGTTAATCGCTTGAACGTTCCAGTTTGCGCACGCGGCGAGCCAGATCATCAAGATTTCGGAAGCGAGCCACATTCCGACGATAGCGGCTCTGGGTATCCACAGGCAACGCAGAGCCGTAAGTGCCAGGCTCAGTGATGGAACTGGAAACCAGTGACATGGCCAGAATCTGCACCTTGTCACATACTTCAATGTGTCCGGCAATGCCGGCGGCTCCGCCGATCAGGCAGTAAGCACCGATTTTCGCAGAACCGGCAATACCGGCTTTACCCGCGATAGCAGTATGATTCCCGATCACCACGTTATGGGCAACCTGGATCTGATTATCCAGAATCACACCGTCGCCGATCACTGTGTCTTCAATGGCACCCCGATCCACAGTAGTACCGGAACCAATTTCCACATCTGCGCCGATGATAACACCGCCGACCTGATGCAGCTTGGTCCAGCCACCACCATTGAACGCGAAACCAAAACCATCACCGCCAATTACGCAATTGGCGTGTATGATAGTTCGGGGACCCAGTGTCACACCATGATAAATTGTAACATTTGGCCAGATCTTGCACTGCTCTCCAATCACCGAACCGGCACCAATCACCGAATTGGCCATGATCACAGCACCCTCACCCACCGTGACTCCAGCATCGATCACCGCATTGGGGCCGACCGACGCGGACGCGGCAACCTGAGCCTGCCCGTCAACTACTGCGGAGGGGTGAATACCCGGCGTCGCTACCGGTGCGGTTTCGAAAAAGGCACTGGCTCTGGCAAAAGACAGGTAGGGGTCTTTCACAATCAGCGCAGCCACCGGGCAGAACTCCCGCTGGGATTCAGGAATCAGCACCGCCGCTGCCCGGGTTTGCTCCAGGAAGCTGCGATAACGCGGATTTGCCAGAAAGGTCAGCTGGCTGCCCGTGGCAGATTGGATCGTACCCAGACCATCTACTGGCTGACCGGGGTTTCCGACCAGTTCTGCATCCAGCTGCCGGGCCAGTTCACCGAGAGTCAGCATTACTTCATCTTGTTCAGTTGTTTGGTCACCGCTTCGGTGATATCCAGATCCGGCTTGGTGTAAATCACCGCTTGAGCGCTGACAACCAGGTCCAGATTCTCTTTCTTGGCAACTTCAGCAACTGCACTTTGCAGTTTGGGTTCCATTTCCTGCAGCAGTTCACGCTGGGCATCGTTGGCACGCTTCTGCAATTTACGCTGAAGACTCTGGATTTCGATCATTTTCTGCTGACCTTCGGTCTGCATTTGTTCCTGCTGCTCAGAAGACATGGTCATGCCTTCCTTCTGCATTTTTTCCTGCATCTTGCCAACTTCCTGACGCAGGCTGTTGAGCCGCTGCTCATCGGCGCCCAGCTCTTTCTCCAGAGCGCTCATACGCGATTTCACATTATCAGCCGCCTGTAGGGCACCAATGGGGTCGATCACACCGACACGACCTTCAGCCATGGCCAAAGCCGGCAGCATTACAACAAAAGCAGCAATCCATTTTTTCATCATTATTAAACTCCTAAAAAGTCTGTCCCAGAGAAAATTGGAAAACTTCCGTGTCATCACCAGACTGGTCATTCAGTGCCTTGGCGAGGTTGAAACTGAGGGGGCCAATCGCTGTGAGCCAGGTCAGCCCCACCCCCACGGAAGTACGCAAGTCAGTAGCTTCGAAATCGGCCACAATATCAGTACGTTCTGTTTCAAACACGTTGCCCGCATCGGCGAACAGGAAGGTTCGCACGCTTCGGGATTCCGGCGCAAACGGTGTCGGGAAGATCAGTTCCAGGCTGGCTTCGGTAAGCAGGTTGCCACCAATGGGGTCCGGATCCGGATCGCGAGTGCCATTCAGGAAAAACGCCAGCCCTTCAGAGCGTGGCCCCAGGGAGCGCGATTCATAGCCGCGCACAGAACCGATCCCGCCGGAATAATAATTTTCAAAGAACGGCAACACCGTATCGTCCCCGTAGCCATCCCCATAGGCCACATCTGCCCGGGTACGCAGAGTCCAGCGCTGGGTAATCGGGAAATACTTCTGTCCGTTCCAGTTCAGCTTGTAAAAACCGTAATCAGAACCCGGGACAGCAACCTCCAGCCCCAGGCTGCTGGACCAGCCTCGATCCGGCAACACACCGCGATTCAATGTACTGGTCTGTAGCGAGGCATTGAACTTGTATTCGTTGAATTCAGTGCCTTCCTTCTCAAGGAAGTTGAAAATATCGACGGCGACAAAATCCCCGGTCGTAATATCCGTTTGCTCATAGGTACCGCCGAAACTCAGTCGCGAGTATTCGGAAATCGGATAACCAAAGGTCACGGAACCACCCAGACGATCCGCCGCATAGGAGGCTACCGAGGTTTCATCAAAATCAATTTTGGAATAAAACAGGCTGAAACCACGGCTCACACCATCCAGGGTGTAGTACGGGTTGTAATGGGAAAAGCTGTAGGAATCCCGGATATCCGAACGGCTCAGTGCGAAAGACACCCGGTTCCCGGAACCACGCCAGTTGTTCTGGGTTACATTGGCACCAAAGATAAACCCGGAAGCATCAGAGAATCCCACATTGGCCCCGATGGACCCCGAGGGCTGCTCTTCCACCTTGTATTCCACATCCACCAGATCTTCGGAATTCGGCACCCGGGGAGTATCCGCTTCCACCACACTGAAGTAGCCCAGCCGTTGCAGGCGCTGACGGGACAAGTCCACCAGGGAAGTGTTGGCCGGCGCCTGTTCAAACTGGCGCAGTTCTCGACGAAGTACTTCGTCATCGGTTTTTGCGTTACCACTGAAGTTGATACGACGGACATACACCTTGCGGCCCGGCTCCACATAGAAGGTCACGTCGACGGTGTTATCTTCATCATTGGCGTTGTGATCGCGGCCGTTGACCTCGGCAAAGGTATAACCCTCGTTACCCAGACGCCGTTTAAGCAAATCATTGGTGTAGGTAACCAGCTGCTGACTGAACACCTGACCCTTTTTGACGATCAGTAGCGGCTCGAGTTGCTCCTCGGCTACCACCAGATCCCCGGCCAGTTTCACCTCATTCACTGTGTACTGTTCACCCTCCGCCACATTGACGGTGATAAAGACACTGCGGCGATCCGGTGTCACCGATACCTGGGTGGACTCGATGGAAAAGTTGATGTAACCGCGATCAAGGTAATAGGAACGCAAACGCTCCAGGTCGCCGCTCAGTTTTTGCCGGGAATATTTATCATCCCCCTTGATAAACGACCAGAATCCCGTGGAGTTCAGTTCGAAATCCTTGAGCAGTTCCTCATCATCGAACAGATCGTTGCCGACGATATTGATATCGCGGATGCGGGCGGCCTTGCCTTCATAAATCTCGATTTTCAGTGCCACACGGTTACGCGGCAACGGCACTGACTCGGTCTTGATATCGGCGCCATAACGACCCTGACTCACATACTGACGCTCCAGCTCACCGGCAATGGCTTGCAAGGTAGAGCGCTGGAACACCTCACCTTCGGCAAGCCCGGCTTCGGTCAGACCCTTGCGCAGATTTTCCTCGTCGATGGACTTGTTACCGGATAGCTCGATACGGGCAATGCTGGGGCGTTCTGCCACTATCACTACCAGGTCATCGCCATCACGACCCAACTGCACATCCTCGAAGTTACCGGTAGCAAACAGTCGCTGTACCGCATCCACGATTTGATCACGGTCAACAGTGTCTCCAGCCTGAATCGGCAATTCGGCATAGACCCGCTCTACCGGCAGGCGCTGCAGCCCTTCAACGCGCACATCGTGCACCTTGAAAGGCACCAAGGATTCCGCGTTTACCCAAGGTGCCAGACACAGGCAGGCAACCGCCAACAGGCCCTTCAGGTGGCGGTTTAGTTTGTCCCCAAATCTCATGAAAACTGCTTCACCAAGTCGTTGTAAATGGCCAGTAGCATAAAGCTGATAACGAGCGTCAGCCCTACCCCTTGTGCGGCCATAAGAAACCGCTCCGGTAAACTGCGACCGCGGATCATTTCAATGATTCCAAAGAAAATCCAGCCGCCGTCCAGCATAGGTACCGGTAACAGATTGATAATGCCGAGAGTGATACTCAGATAAGCCAGCAATGCCAGAAAACTGGCAATCCCGTAGGAGGCGCTCTCCCCGGCTACTTGGGCAATGGTAATGGGACCACCCAGATTATCCAGGGACAGTTTGCCGGTGACCAGTTTCACCAGGCTGGCCCAAACGACCTCGCACTGCTCCGCAAAGCGTTCGGAAGCCGCCAGGATGGCGCCACCCGGACCGAATTGCTGTTGATAGATGCCGCCCATGGCCACACCGATACGGCCAAAGGTCTGCTCCCCTTCCGTGACCGTTTCCGGCGTCACGGCAAAACGCCGCAGAGCACCGTCTCTCAACACGGTGATTTCCAGTGTCTCGCCCGCGGAGGCCATGATGGTTTCCTGCCAGCTCTGCCAGCCAGCCACCGGCTCACCATTGAGGGCAACGACCTGATCCTGTGCGCGCAAACCCGCCTGATCAGCCGCACTGCCCGCCACCACTTCACCGATCAATACCGCCTGGCTGATGCCCAGCGCATCCAGGGGGAGCTGCTCCAGGTCAGCCGACCAGGGGGAGGTATCCAGCTCGCGTACGGCGGTATCACCGGATGCCGTCGTCACCGTTACCGGCAGCTTTTCTTTCTCACCCAGGTGCAGAATCAGTTCGTTATAAAAGGGACGCCAGCCTTCTACCGCCGTTCCCCCAGCCTCTACAATCCGGTCTCCCGGCGCAAACCCAGCCTGCTCCGCCACCGTCCCGGGCATCACCGGGCCTACGACCGCCTGCATACGACTTTGCCCGAAACTGACCATTAACAACCAGTAGATCAGCATGGCGAGGATAAAATTGAATACCGGGCCGGCAGCGTAGGTAACCACTCTCTGCCACGCAGGTTTGCTGGAAAATTCACCCAGGTCCCCAGCTGCGGTTTCGTCTTCACGGGCATCCAGGGGCTTAACATAGCCCCCCAGAGGAATGCCGCTGATCACCCATTCGGTACCTTTCTTGTCCGTGAACCGGAACAGCTTGGGGCCAAACCCCACAGAGAAAGTCAGCACACGAACGCCGAAGGCACGCATTGCCAGGAAGTGGCCCCATTCATGAAAAGCCACAATAATGACGATGGTGACAACAAAGGCCAGGATCGTCAGCATTCGCGCTCCTTGATACACTGACAGGCAGCACTGCGCGCCTGCCGATCAATCTCCATTACCGATTCCACATCCGTACAGGCGGGGGCAGCCTGGCGTTCCAGAGTGCGTGCCACCACAGCGGGAATCCCCATAAAATCCAGCCTGCCAGCCAAAAAGGCGGCAACGGCCTCTTCATTGGCCGCATTCAATACCGCCGTGGCCGTTCCGCCAGCGCGCATGGCATCCCGCGCCAGACCGAGGCACGGGAAACGCTGCAAATCCGGCGCCTCAAAATTCAACCCCACCAAGGCGGAAAAGTTCAGGCGCTCTGCACCGGACTCCACCCGCTCCGGCCATGATAGCCCGCAGGCGATGGGGGTCCTCATGTCCGGCGTACCCATTTGTGCCAAAACCGAACCATCCCGGTAGGCCACCATGGAATGCACCACGCTCTGCGGATGCACCACCACATCAATCATGTCCGGGGACACATCAAACAGCCAGCAGGCTTCGATAAATTCCAGCCCCTTGTTCATCAGGGTGGCAGAATCCACCGAGATCTTCGGGCCCATGTCCCAGTTGGGATGTTTCACCGCCTGTTCCGGCGTCACAGCCTTGAGTTCTTCAACACTGAATTCACGGAACGGGCCACCGGAAGCAGTGAGCAACAGCCGCTCCACGCCGGCATTGACGCCCTCCTCGGGGAGGCACTGAAAAATCGCGTTATGCTCGGAATCCAGTGGCAACAGCGTGGCCCCATGACGCTTCACCGCATCCATGAACAATGAACCGGTGACCACCAGGGCCTCCTTGTTGGCCAGCAATACCCGCTTGCCGCTTTCTACCGCCGCCAGAGTCGGCCTGACGCCCGCCGCTCCGACGATAGCAGCCACCACGGTATCCGCATCCGGATGGGCGGCAAGATCCGCCAAAGCACCGGGGCCTGACAATACTTCCACTTGAGACCCGGCCTCGGCCAGATGGTTCCTGAGGGACGCCGCCGCAACAGGGTCTGACATGGCCGCAAAACGGGGCCGAACTGTCAGACAGAGCTCCGCCATCAGTCGCCAGCGGGAGCTGGCCGTGAGAGCAAATACCTCATACCGCTGCGGGTGCCGGGCCACCACATCCAGGGTCTGCTGGCCAATGCTGCCGGTGGCTCCGAGAATTGTCAGACGCTGTCTGGCAGTGGGTGTCACAGACTGCCTCCCGGCAGGGAAAACCAGTTGAAACCGGCCAGGGCGATGGGCATGGCGGCGGTGACACTGTCGATACGATCCAGCATGCCACCGTGGCCGGGCAGGATGGTGCCACTGTCCTTGAAGCCTCGCTCACGCTTGACCATGCTCTCGAACAGATCACCCAGTGCCGACGCCAATACCGTCAACAGGGCCACGATCATCAGCGGAAGCAAGTTGGCCTCCAGCAGCCCAGCCGCATAGACGCCGGCCACCACGGCCAGCGCCAGCGCCACACCGCCGGCCAGACCTTCAATGGTCTTGCCGGGACTGACCAGCGGCGCCAACTTGTGTTTACCGAAGGCACGGCCGGCAAAATAGGCGCCGGTATCCGCTGCCCATACCCAGAGCAGTATGAACATCAGCGCCCAAGGGCCAGCCAGCCCCAGTGCCCCCACATCTTGAAGCTGCACAATTGCGGCCCAGGAAGGCACCAGCAGCAACAGACCTACCAGGCCCATCAGCGCCGGGCGATACCAGGCGCGGGCGTTGCCCGGGTAGCCGATCACCAGCACCAGGGCCAGCAACCACCAGACGGGAATGGCGTTGAGCAGCCAGGCCGGGCGGTAGATCTCCGCCAGTGCCATCACCACACCCAGGCCAATCACCCAGGCGCTTCGCACCGCAGCGGACACCTTGCCCATCATGGCCGCCCACTCCCAGCCTGCCAGCACAAAAAAAACGCCAGCAACCAGAGCAAACGGCAAGCGATCCAGCCCGAATACAGCGCCCAGCACAATGGGCAGCAGGATCAGCGCGGTAATCACGCGCAGTTTCAGCATTCTTATTCTCCTTTCAACCCGGCCACTTCTTCGCCAGAACGTCCAAAACGTCGCTGGCGGCCGGCATAGTCCTGCAAGGCGGCAGCAAAGGCGTCCGCATTAAAATCAGGCCATAAAAGCGGGGAAAAAAACAGTTCGCTGTAGGCCAGTTGCCACAGCAGAAAATTGCTTATGCGCTGGTCTCCGCCAGTGCGAATCAGCAGGTCGGGCAGAGGCAGATCAGCCATGGCCACCTGCTGCCCCAGGGCTTCGGGTGTGATCTGATCAGGCGTGATACGGCCCTGCTCCACCTGGATAGCCAGCTGACGGGCCGCCTGGGCAATATCCCACTGGCCACCATAGTTCACCGCGATGATCACCGTCATGCGCGGGTTATCCGCGGTCAGCGACTCGGCCTCTGCCATGCCTTCTTGCAGGTCCTCAGCAAAGGCGCTGCGATCACCGATAAAACGGATGCGCACACCGTGACCATGCAGCTCCTCCACACGGCCGCCCAGGGCCTTGAGGAAAAGCGCCATCAGGTGATCCACTTCCGCCTGCGGGCGACGCCAGTTCTCCGAGCTGAAGGCAAACAGGGTCAGCGCTTCGATACCCCGTTCTGCGGCACTGCGGATAATGGTCTGCACGGTGGCCTCACCGGCACGGTGGCCTTCTTCCCCGGGCAGCCCCTGCTTGCGGGCCCAGCGGTTGTTGCCATCCATGATGATGGCCACATGCCGGGGAAGTTCACCCTGGTGGGAGTCGATGTCCGGGGCGCTGGAGTGGATGTTTTCACTGGCCATACTGCATCCGCCAAATAACAAAAAGCGGGCTGACGTACACCTGAATCCTTGGCTTCAGGTCACAAGCCCGCATCCGTGAACGATGACCGGTTTTATTAAACCGTCATCAACTCCTCTTCTTTCTCTTTCAGCACGCGGTCCACTTCCACCACCATCTTGTCGGTGAGTTGCTGGATCAATTCTTCGCCACGACGCTCTTCATCCTCGGAAATTTCCTTTTCCTTGAGAAGCTCCTTCAGGTCGCTGTTGGCGTCACGGCGAACACTACGCACGGATACCCGCGCCTGCTCGGCTTCAGCCCGTACAACCTTGACCAGATCCCGACGGGTTTCTTCGGTCAGCGGTGGCAACGGCAGCCGGATCAGGCTGCCAGAGGTAGAGGGGTTCAGGCCCAGATCAGAGGTCATGATAGCCCGCTCAATCTGCGGAATAAGACTCTTGTCAAAGGGAGAGATAGTCAGTGTACGCCCCTCTTCCACGGAGATATTACCAAGCTGCTGCAGCGGGGTCTCCGCTCCATAGTAATCCACCGTGATGTTGTCCAGCAGACTGGGATGTGCACGTCCGGTACGCACGCGCTTCAGCGCAGTATCCAGCGCAGCCAGACTTTTCTTCATGCGGGATTCCGCATCTTTGCGAATATCGTCAATCACCGTTATTCCTCGCCTTTCTTTTCAGCAGGGCCTGGCAAGCCTCGAGATGCCAACCAGACCCTTGTTATGCAACGCCCGCAAAGCGGACAACACAAAACTTCATGACAATGGCTGCCCGGGGATTACCCGGCTTCCACCAGGGTGCCTTCGCTACCACCCAGCATCAGGTTGAGCAGCGCGCCCTTCTTGTTCATATCAAACACGCGCAGAGGCATGGAGTGATCACGGCACAGACAGATGGCCGTGAGATCCATAACCCCGAGTTTTTTATCCAGCACCTCGTCGTAGGTCAAGGTGTCGTATTTGACCGCGGCCGGGTTCTTCTGCGGGTCATCATTATAGACCCCATCCACCTTGGTGGCTTTTAGTACCACATCAGCACTGATCTCGATACCGCGAAGGCAGGCAGCGGAATCAGTGGTAAAGAAAGGATTGCCGGTACCGGCACAGAAAATCACCACCTCACCATTCTTGAGATGGCGATTGGCATTGCGGTGGTCATAATGCTCCACCACCCCGCTCATGGGGATGGCCGACATCAGACGGGTGCGGATATTGGATCTCTCCAGCGCATCGCGCAGGGCCAGCCCGTTCATTACCGTAGCCAGCATACCCATATGATCGCCCGCCACCCGGTCCAGACCAGCGCTTTGCAAGGCTGCACCGCGGAACAGGTTACCACCACCTACTACCAGGCCCACCTGGACCCCGATACCGACGAGCTGACCGATTTCCAGGGAAATCGCATCCAGAACCTTGGGGTCAATTCCGAAGCCTTCGTCACCCGCCAGCGCTTCACCGCTCAGCTTGAGCAGAATACGGTTATAGCGCGGCGAGCGCTCCTTGTTCGTCGGCATGTCTTGTTCTCCACCACTCATAAGAAAGCGCCACCCATGAATACCCGCCATCATCTTGCTGTGTTACCGGCCTCAGCCGGTCTTTACGCTGCGCCCATCCAGCGTCGGCATATGGTCTGCTAGCACAGTACCGCCCCGCGCGATGGTTGCAAGCGCTTTTGCTTGAATCGCCTGTAACAGCCAGTCAACAGGCGAAAAAAACGCCCTGCTGATCTCGCCAGCAAGGCGTTCTTTACTCATCGATCGATGCCAGCCTCAGCCTTTGGCCGCAGCTTCTACCTCGGCAGCGAAATCGACTTCTTCTTTCTCAATACCTTCGCCCACCACCAGACGCTCGAAAGCGACGATCTCGGCGCCAGCACCCTTCACCAGGGCGCCTACGGAAGTATTAGGATCCTTCACGAAAGGCTGGTCCAGCAAGCTCACTTCTTTCAGGAACTTGTTGATACGGCCACCGAGCATCTTCTCGACGATCTCGGCCGGCTTGCCTTCCATATCCGGCTGGGCGCGGATGATCTCTTTCTCTTTTTCCAGCGTTTCCACCGGAACCTGATCACCACTGATAACCATCGGGTTAACCGCAGCCACGTGCATAGCCACATCTTTACCCAGCTCGGCGTCGCCACCGTTCAGGGCTACCAGCACACCGATACGGCCGCCGTGAACGTAGGCACCAATGGCACCTTCCGCTTCCAGCTTGGCAGCACGACGAATCTGGATGTTCTCACCGATCTTCTGAACCAGCGCCTGACGGGCTTCTTCAACGGTGGAACCATCTTCCAGCTTCAGCTCGCCGATTTTGGCAGCGTCGGTTTCGCCAGCGGCCAGAGCAGCGCCAGCCACTTTGTCGCAGAAACCCAGGAAGTTGTCATCACGGGCCACGAAATCGGTTTCGGAGTTGATCTCTACCATTACAGCCACGGTGTTGGCGTCGTTGGTCGCAACCACAACACCGCCTTCCGCGGCAGTACGACCGGCTTTCTTGGCCGCTTTGGCCTGACCGGACTTACGCATGTCGTCAATGGCTTTTTCGATATCGCCATCCGCTTCCACCAGCGCCTTCTTGCACTCCATCATGCCAAGACCGGTACGCTCGCGAAGCTCCTTAACCATTGCAGCAGTTACAGCAGCCATGATTATCCTCTCAATTTGGTAAATTTCGGTAAGACAGGCAGGCCGCGAAGGCCTGCCTCGACGGATCAACCTTCGGCTTTCTCGCCTTCGGCCTCGTCGGCTACCTCGACGAATTCGCTTTCACCACCGGTCTGGTTCTGGGCGTACTGCTTGCCTTCCAGAATGGTGTCGGCCGCCGCTTTCACGTACAGCTGAATAGCACGGATGGCGTCGTCGTTACCCGGGATCACGTAATCCACGCCATCCGGGTTGGAGTTGGTGTCCACCACCGCTACAACCGGAATACCGAGCTTGCGGGCTTCCTGCAGGGCGATGTCTTCGTGATCCACGTCGATCACGAACAGGGCATCAGGCAGACCACCCATGTCCTTGATACCACCGATGGAGCGCTCGAGCTTGTCCATCTCACGCTTGCGCATCAGCGCTTCTTTCTTGGTCAGCTTGTCAAAGGTGCCGTCCTGGAACTGGGCTTCCAGCTCGCGATACCGCTTGATGGACTGACGGATGGTTTTCCAGTTGGTGAGCATGCCGCCCAACCAACGGTGATCAACGTAGGGCATACCACAACGCTGAGCTTCTTCGCTCACCGCTTTCTGCGCTGCACGCTTGGTACCAACAAACAGGATCTTGTTGTTGCTGGCAGCCAGCTTGTTCAGGAACGCCATGGCGTCGTTGAACAGAGGCAGGGTCTTTTCCAGGTTGATGATGTGAATCTTGTTACGGGCGCCAAAGATGTATGCATTCATCTTCGGGTTCCAGTAACGGGTCTGGTGGCCGAAGTGCACACCGGCCTTCAGCATATCGCGCATAGTTACGCTGGACATTGTTAATACTCCACTTTGGGTTAGGCCTCCACGCCCCCGCATAAACCCAACCAGCACCCTTAAACAGGAATACCAGCACCCGGAGCTATGTGACGGGGCATGTGTGATTTCCTTCCCCACCCAACGGCGGTTACAATGCGGCACTTGGCGCCACAGGGCCGTCAGTGAGCGGGAAAGCGCGCGCTTTATACCACAGGCGCCCTTTCCGGGCAACGCCAAAGGCGCATTCGCAGCACAGAGAGTGCTGACGCATACCCGCTCAACCCACTGAAATAGCTGGAGTTTCCTCAATTCTCATGAATGTTGTCATCAAAACCCCCGAACAGATCGCCAAAATGCGCGAAGCGGGCAAACTGGCCGCCGAAGTCCTGGAAATGATCGGCGAGCACGTCAAGGCGGGGGTCACCACCGAGGAACTGGACCGCATCTGTCACGACCATATCGTCAACAAGCAGCATGCCATCCCCGCCTGTCTGGGCTATGGCGGCGCGCCGGGCCGCATTCCGTTCCCCAAATCCGTTTGCACCTCGGTGAACCACGTGGTCTGCCATGGCATTCCCAATGACCGTAAAGCTCTCAAAAACGGCGACATCGTCAATATCGATGTCACCGTGATCAAGGATGGCTGGCACGGCGACACGTCCAAGATGTTTTATGTGGGAGAGCCCTCCGTACTGGCCCGCCGGCTGGTGGAAACCACCCGCGAGTGCATGATGGCCGGTATCCGCATGGTCAAACCCGGCGTCCGCCTTGGCGATATCGGCCACCGCATCCAGAAAATGGCCGAAGGTGAACGCTTCTCTGTGGTGCGCGAGTACTGCGGCCACGGCATCGGCGAGGGATTCCATGAAGAGCCCCAGGTGGTGCATTACGGCAAGCCTGGCACGGGTCTTGAATTGCAGGAAGGCATGGTGTTCACCATTGAACCCATGATCAATGCCGGCAAGGCGGCCAACAAGCTGCTGCCGGACAACTGGACCGTGGTCACCAAGGATCGCAAATTGTCTGCTCAGTGGGAGCACACCATCGCGGTAACCGCCGATGGTTACGAAGTTCTAACCGCCCGCAGCGAAGAAACCGATTTGTACTGACACGGGCCGCCAACCGGTTTCCTGCCAGTTACCGTTACGGTCGCTGGCATGCCCGCAACACCACCACAGGACATTCATGACCTTCTCCCCTGCCCTGCCCCAGGAACAACTGTTTGAGGCCCTCCAGGAAAGCGCCCAACCGGGCCAGTATGCCCGCCAGTATCTGGAGCAGGGTCAGGAGCGCCTCAACCAGGCCTTTGCCTCCACCGACATTACCGAACTGGTCCGCGCCCGGGCCGATCTGGTGGACCAGGTGATGATTGCCGCTTGGTCCCTGTTCGGACTCGCCGACCGGGATGGCGTGGCACTGGTGGCCGTGGGCGGCTATGGCCGGGCCGAGCTTCACCCCTGTTCTGATGTGGACGTGCTGGTGTTGATGGCCGACAGTCCGGATCAGACCCTGCGCGACTGCCTGGAGCGTTTCGTCGCGTTCCTGTGGGATATGGGCCTGGAAATCGGCCATGCAGTGCGCACTCTGGATGAATGCGTGGATCTGGCCCGGGAAGACATCACCGTTGCCACCAATATTATGGAAGCGCGCACCCTGGGTGGCAGCGACACCCTTCGCCTTCAGCTGGAAGAGCGCACCGGCCCCGAGCACATGTGGGACTCCGCCGCCTTCTTCGCCGCCAAGTGGCAGGAACAGGTAGCCCGGCACAAGCGCTTCAATGACACCGAATACAATCTTGAACCGGATCTGAAAAATGCCCCCGGCGGCCTGCGTGATGTGCAGATGATCGCCTGGGTGGCCAAACGCCACTTCAATGCCGACAGCCTGGAAGCCCTGGTAGATGTGGGCTTTCTCACCGCTGAAGAATATGGCGTGCTGCGCAAGTGCCTGGATTATCTCTGGGAAGTACGCTGGCAATTACACGTGCATACCGAGCGCAACGAAAACCGGCTGCTATTTGATCATCAGCGCCAGCTCGCCACCCGTCTGGGCCACGAGGATTCCGACGCCAACCTGGCGGTAGAGCATTTCATGAAAGGCTTCTATCGGGTAGCGCTGGCCCTGTCGGTGCTCAATGAAATGCTGCTGCAGCTGTTCGATGAGGTGATCCTGCACAACGAAAAGCCGGACCAGGTACGGCCACTGAATCGGCGCTTCCAGGTGCGCAACGACTACCTGGAAGTAACCAGCCCGCAAGTCTTCGAGAAACACCCAAGCGCCCTACTGGAAGCCTTCGTGCTGATGGCCCAGAACCCGGAACTGAAAGGCATACGCGCCTCCACGGTGCGAGCGCTGATTTACAACCGCCGACAGATCAACGACGCCTTCCGCAATGATCCGGAAAATACCGGCCTGTTCATGCAGTTGCTGCGCAGCCCCCATGCCCTGTTCTCGCAACTGCGACGCATGAAACGCTACGGCATCCTCGGCAAATACCTGCCGGAGTTCGGCGGCATCATCGGCATGATGCAGTACGACCTGTTCCACATCTACACCGTGGATGCCCATACCCTGCTGGTGATCAAGAACATGCGCCGGCTGCGCTATGAAGACCTGCGCGAAGAATTCCCGCTGGCCAGCGAGGTGTTCTACCGCTTGCCCAAACCGGAACTGCTCTACGCCGCCGGCCTGTACCACGATATTGCCAAGGGTCGTGGCGGCGACCATTCCGAGCTGGGCGCAGAAGATGCCATTGCCTTCTGCCAGCGCCACGGGCTAACCGCCTGGGACGGCAAGCTGGTGGCCTGGCTGGTGAGAAATCATCTCACCATGAGCGTGACCGCACAGCGCAAGGACATCTCCGACCCGGACGTAGTCTACGAATTTGCCCGCAAGGTTGGCGACCTGGTGCACCTGGATTATCTCTACGTGCTGACCGTGGCCGACATCAACGCCACCAACCCCACCCTGTGGAACTCCTGGCGCGCCTCCCTGCTGCGTCAGCTCTACACCGAGACCAAGCGTGCCCTGCGCCGGGGCCTCAACAACCCGGTGGAAAAACAGGACTGGATCGACGAAACCCGCGATGCGGCAATGAAAATGCTCACCGAGCGGGATCACGACCCCAAAGCCATCGAATCCCTGTGGGCGAACATCGGTGACGAATACTTTCTGCGCGAAACGCCCCGGGATATTTCCTGGCATACTGAAGCGCTGCTGGACCGGGATGACCCGGAAGACCCGCTGGTGCTGATCCGCGAATCCAGCCAGAGCGTACTGGCCGGCGGCTCGCAGATCTTTATCTACACCCCGGACACCCGCAACCTGTTCAGCGCGACGGTGAACGCCCTGGATACCCTGGGCCTGACCATCATGGACGCGCGCATCATTACCAGTGCCGACGGCTTCAGCCTGGATACCTATATCGTATTGGACGAGCACGGCACCCCCATTGGCGAGGACTGGCCGCGCATCGAACAGATTCGCAAGACGCTCACCGAGACCCTGAAGCATCCGGAACGCTTCTCCTCCACGGTGAGCCGGCGCATGCCGCGTCGACACAAACATTTCGATGTGCCCACCCAGGTATTGATCAGCAACGATATCGTCAACGACCGCACCGCCGTGGATATCCAGACCCTGGATCGCCCCGGCCTGCTCGCCCATATCGGCCGCATCTTCATGCGCTTCGAGTTGCTGGTGCAGAATGCCCGCATTGCCACCCTCGGCGAGCGCGTGGAAGACGTCTTCTTCATTACCGATCTCGATGGTGACCCGGTTTCCGACCCGGCCCTGTGTCAGGAGCTGCAGGAAACTCTCATCAAAGAGCTCGACGACAAGAACAACGGAAACTCCTGACCCTATGAACCCAGATCTGGAACGGTTGCACCCTTACCCGTTTGAAAAACTGAAACTCCTGTTCAAGGATTTGCCCGCCTCGGACAAGTCGCCCATTGCCCTGTCCATTGGCGAACCCAAGCACCCCTCGCCGGACTTTGTGCAACAGGTGCTGCGCGACAACTCAGCCCTGCTGTCGCGCTACCCGACCACCGCCGGCATTACGGAACTGAGTGACGCCATAGCCACCTGGCTCAAGCGCCGCTTCCACCTCAACAGCGTGGATGCCAGCAGCCAGGTACTGCCGGTGAACGGCACCCGGGAGGCCCTGTTTGCCTTTACCCAGGCCGTCATTGACCGTCAGCGTCAACCACTGGTACTGATGCCCAACCCGTTCTACCAGATCTATGAAGGCGCCACCTTGCTCGCCGGTGGTGAGCCGATGTACCTGCCCTGTACAGACGACACTGGCCTGCAGCCGGATTTCGACGCGGTCAGCGAAGACACCTGGATTCGTACCCAGCTGCTGTTTATCTGCACTCCCGGTAACCCCACTGGCGCCACGCTTACCAAGGCCCAGCTCAAGGCCCTGATACAGCTGGCCGACAAGTATGATTTCGTCATCGCCTCGGACGAGTGTTATTCGGAAATCTACCGGGACAAGCCCCCCGCCGGCCTGCTGCAGGCCTGTGCGGAACTGGGCCGGGATGACTATCGCCGCTGCGTGGTCTTCCACTCCCTGTCCAAGCGCTCCAACCTGCCGGGGCTGCGCTCCGGCTTTGTGGCCGGTGACAGCGAAATCCTCAAGGGTTTCCTGCGCTACCGCACCTACCACGGCTGCGCCATGCCTATTCATCATCAGCTGGCCAGCATCGCAGCCTGGAATGATGAAAGCCATGTGGAAAAAAACCGGGCCCTTTATCGGGAAAAATTCGACGCGGTACTGGACATTCTCGGCGGCCCTCTTAAGGTATCCGCCCCGGCTGCGGGCTTCTACCTGTGGCCTAAAACACCGATTTCCGATGAGGAATTCGCCCGGCGCCTGCAAGCGGAGCAGAATGTCACCGTACTGCCCGGCCGCTACCTGTCACGCACAGTGAATGGCAAAAACCCGGGCAAGAACCGGGTACGAATGGCGCTGGTGGCTCCGCTGGAAGAGTGTGTAGAAGGGGCGAAACGCATCAAGGCGTTACTGGATACGCTGTAACATCGCCGTAGGAGCGTCGCTGGCGGCGCGATCAAAAACCAGGATCAAAAGCGATTTCACCACAGAGGGCACAGAGCACACAGAGTAAAACCCGTCTTTTCCTCAGTGATCTCTGTGCCCTCTGTGGTAAATAGCGCTTTTCAGGTTATGGGCTATCGCACCGCCAGCGAGGCTCCTACGGAAAGGCTCGAAGAGGAATACACATGGAATTGACCATCTTCGGTATCAAGAACTGCGATACCATGAAGAAAGCCATGAACTGGCTGGATGAAAACGGCATCGACTATCACTTCCATGACTACAAGAAGGAAGGCGTGCCAGAGCAACGTCTTCGCCAGTGGCTGGAAGCACTGGGCTGGGAAACCGTGATCAACAAACGCGGTACCACCTGGAAAAAGCTGGATGATGCTGTCAAGGAATCCATGAACACAGAAAAGGCGATTACCGTGGCAACCGATAACCCGTCCATCATCAAACGCCCGATTCTGCAAAACGACAATTTCATCCTCGCCGGTTTCAAGGCCGACGAGTGGAAAGACACTTTGAATTAAGAAACGTCAGGCGCCTGACGTCCGACGCATTAGAGAGGACACCATGAGCAACTTTTTCGCCATCGCCCTGGGCTGCGGCACCAAGAACCGTAACGACAACTGGCTGGAAGTGTTTTATCCGGATCCAGCTCTCAACCCGGATGACAAACTGGTCGAAGTCATTCGCGAAGAACTCGGTTACGAAGGTGGTAATGCCGCCATCGAACTGACCCACCGTCAGGTACAGCACATTGCCCGCGAATGGCGCGAAGCCGGCTTCGAGCACGAAGCCAGCTATGCCGTTGCCTTCCAGGAGTCGGATCGCCCCGTGGTTCTCACTGTTCTGGAAACCGATGCAGAGCCGGCGTCCACCCCCGAGGCCTACCTGAAGCTGCAGCTGATTTCTCATCGTTTGGCAAAGCCACACGGTATTAACCTGTCCGGTATGTTCCCGCTGCTGCCCAATGTGGCATGGACCAACGAAGGGGCCGTGGACCTGGACGAACTGCCTGAGCGTCAGCTGATGGCTCGCCTCAACGGCAAGGTGCTGGAAGTGAACAGCGTAGACAAGTTTCCCAAGATGACCGACTACGTAGTGCCCAAGGGCGTACGTATTGCCGACACCGCGCGGGTCCGTCTGGGCGCCTACGTGGGCGAAGGCACCACCATCATGCATGAAGGCTTTATCAATTTTAACGCCGGCACCGAAGGCCCGGGCATGATCGAAGGCCGTATCTCTGCCGGCGTTTTCGTCGGCAAGGGCTCCGATATCGGCGGTGGCGCCTCTACCATGGGCACCCTGTCCGGCGGCGGCAACATCATCATTTCCTTGGGCGAAGGCTGCCTGCTGGGCGCAAACGCCGGCACCGGCATTCCTCTGGGCGACCGCTGCACTATTGAAGCCGGCCTGTACATCACCTCCGGCTCCAAGGTGCAGCTACTGGACGACAAGGGCGAGATCGTGGACACCGTCAAGGCCCGCGATCTGGCCGGCCAGCCCGACCTGCTGTTCCGCCGCAACACCACGAACGGTGCAGTGCAGTGCCTTACCAACAAGAGCGCCATTGCTCTGAACGAAGAGCTGCATAAACATAATTAACGCAACAAGCGGCATGCTTCACACCCGCGTGTCCGCGTAATCTCTGTAGGAGCACCTCTCGAGGTGCGAACCAGCCACCGGGATTTTCCCTGACCGGTTCGCACCTCGAGAGGTGCTCCTAAAGCGGCTTTGAATCACCGATACTGGAATACCCATGTCCCGCACCCTCGACTACACCAAAGAACTCATCCGCCGCGCCTCCGTTACCCCCGAGGACGAAGGCTGCCAGGACTGGATGATCGAAAAACTGGAAGCGCTTGGTTTTCAGTGCGAAACCCTGTGGTTCGAGGAAGTGCGAAACCTGTGGGCGCGGCGTGGCACCCAAGGGCCGGTGTTTGCCTTTGCCGGCCACACTGACGTGGTCCCCACCGGGGATGTGTCGGCATGGAAGTACGATCCTTTCACGCCCACCGAGGAAGGTGACCTGCTCTATGGGCGTGGCACCGCGGACATGAAAGGCTCCATCGCCGCCATCATGGTGGCCATTGAGGATTTTGTGGCAGCGCATCCGGACCACAACGGCAGCCTGGCGCTGTTGATCACTGCCGATGAAGAAGGCCCGTCAGTGAACGGCACCGTCAAAGTGGTCGAGCATCTGCAGGCCCGCAATGAACACATCGACTATTGCCTGGTGGGCGAACCCTCCTCCACCAATACCGTGGGCGATGTGATCAAGAATGGTCGCCGTGGCTCCCTCGGCGCACGCCTGACCGTAAAAGGCATTCAGGGGCATGTTGCCTACCCGCACCTGGCCCGCAACCCGGTCCACGATGCGGCACCAGCCCTGGCCGAGCTGGCCAGCACCGAATGGGATCAAGGAAACGATTTCTTCCCGGCCACCAGTTTCCAGATTTCCAACATCAACGCCGGCACCGGGGCCACCAATGTGATCCCCGGCACCTGCGAAGTGATCTTCAATTTCCGTTTCTCCACAGAACTGACCGATGCCCTGCTGCGCGAGCGTACCGAGGCTATCCTGGACAAACATGGCCTGGATTACGACCTGCAGTGGACCCTGTCCGGTCAGCCGTTCCTCACCGATCGCGGCGCCCTGGTGGACGCTGCCGTTACTGCCATCCTTGATGTCACCGGCCTCGACACGGAACTGTCCACCGCCGGCGGTACCAGTGACGGGCGCTTTATCGCCCCCACCGGCAGCCAGGTAGTGGAGCTGGGCCCCACCAATGCCACCATCCACAAGGTAGACGAGCACACCAGCATCAGCGAGCTGGATACACTGACCCGCATCTACACCCGCCTGCTCGAAAAGCTGATGAAGTGAATCGGTACTCGTTGCCAAGGATGTCCGTAGCGCGGAAACAGGCTAAATCCGACCTCTACTTATGGCACCTGTAGGAGCACCGCTCGAGGTGCGAACCGCGCATCAGCAAGGACCGAAAAGGAGCTTCCTGGCTCGACAGGTTCAGAAAGACACTCGAAATGGTTTCCCTCGCCAGGGCTCGGGTTCGCACCTCGAGCGGTGCTCCTACAGGTGCCCTGAATTATCCGTTACCATGCTCGCTAACATGACACTGCCGGGAAACAACGATGTGGCTGCATGAAATTCCGGTTGGCGGACTGCTGATCAGCCCCATGGTGCTGTTCGTGCTGCTGGGCATGGTGCTCACCCTGTTGACCTTCCTGCTGCTGCGCAAACTGGGCTGGCATCAGCAACTCTGGAAGAGTGCCTGGGTCTATCTGTCACTGTTTATCTGCTTTGTAGCCCTTTTCCTGAGAGCGCTGAGTTAGGGACAATTCATGCAACAACCGCTACGCATTCTGCTCACCGTAGTGCTGGTCATTCTGGCCCTGCTGGCCGGCAACTGGGTGTGGAATTATTACCTCTATGCCCCCTGGACCCGCGACGGCAAGGTGCGCGCCGAGATCATTACGCTATCCCCGGATGTGTCCGGCTGGGTAAGTGAGTTGCACATTCGTGATGACCAGACCGTACAACAGGGCGATCCGCTGTTCCGTATCGATGATATCCGCTACCGCGCCACTCTGGCCCGGGCCGAAGCGCAGCTACTCCACGAGCAGGAATCTTTGCGCCTGGCTGAACATCAATATGAACGGCGCAAACGCCTGCACGCCGGCAACAGCATCAGCCGTGAAGAACTGGACAGTGCCCGTATCGAGACGCAGTTAGCCGCTGCCAATGTAGCGCTCGCCGAGGCAGAACTGGCCAGCGCCAGAATCAACCTGGAGCGAACCAGTGTGGAAGCTCCCGCAGACGGCACTATTGTCAACCTGACCCTGCAGCAGGGAAACTTCGTTAATCAGGGCACTCCGGTAGTGTCCATGGTCAAGGCCGGCAGTTTCTATGTCACCGGCTACTTCGAGGAAACCAAACTACCCATGGTGAACGTGGGCCAGCGTGCCACCGTGGTATTGATGAACGGCGCCAGGAAACTGCGCGGCAAGGTCACCAGCGTGGGGCAGGCCATCGCCAACGCCAACACCCAGACCGACGGCCAGTTACTGCCCCAGGTCCAGCAGACCTTCAATTGGGTGCGGCTGGCCCAGCGCATTCCCGTCCATATCGAACTGGACCACATTCCCGACGATATTCTGCTAGCCGCCGGCATGACCGCCACCGTGCGCCTCCACGAGCAGGACACCAAGAGCGACCAATGAAACTGGATCCGCGACTGGCCGTCCTGCTCACTCCAGACCGCCAGTCTGTCCTGTTTGCCACCAAGGGCGTCATCGCCATGGCGCTGGCACTCTATCTGTCCATGCTGCTGCAACTGGACCGGCCCTACTGGGCGCTGATCTCCGCCGTGTTCCTGCAAGTGCGCCCGGAAACCGGGCTGGTGATCGAGAAAGGCTTCTGCCAGATCGGCGGCACCCTGGTTGGCGGCGCCATGGGGCTGCTGATCCTGGCCTGGCTGCTCCCCTACCCGGCCCTGGCCATCGGCGCACTGACCTTGTGGATCGGCCTCAACGCCGGTGCCTCCGCCTGGGTGCGCCAGGCCAATTTCATCTACGGTTTCGCCATGGCGGGCATCACCGCCACCCTCATTGTGGTGCTCGCCATCGCAGACCCGGCCAATACCTCCAGTCTGGGCATCTTCCACATTGCCAACGCCCGGGTCAGTGAGATCGTTCTCGGCGCCGTCTGCGCCACCCTGGTGAGCAGCTTACTGTGGCCAGTGCGAGTAAGCGGTCTGCTCAAGGAGCATGCCCGTACTGCCCTCAACCAGACACTGGCCTATCTGGAACTGGAACTGGACCCATCGGGCACCCATGCCAAACGCCATAATCAGGTGGATGCGCTACTGCAGGGTATTTTTGCACTCAGTGATGACAGCAGCGCCGTTCACTACGAGGGCAGCCATGGCCCGGGGCGGGCCCGGGCGGCCACAGTGATCTGCCACAAAACCCTTTCACTGGTGGCCCGCATCCGCGTTATCGGGCGCCTGATGCGTAACCACGACGAGCTGCTCACCCCGGCCCTTCGCGACCTGCTTGATGCCTTGCGGGCGGCATTCCAGCGCATGCGCGAAACCCCTTCCGCCGAACAGGCCATGAAAGAAGCCCAGGCCCTGCGACAGCAGCTGCGCGAAGCTCGCGGCGAACAAGCCGAGGATGCCCCGCCTCTGCAGCGGCGCTTCTTCCAGGTCAGTCAGAACCTGACATCGGACCTGATTCTGGCTCTGGAGGCCAACCGTGCCCTGCATTTCAGCCATGAAGTGCAACTGCGACCACAAGGACTGCGTCCTTACCGGGATCTACAGATCGCCTCCGCCGTGGGCCTGCGCAGTGCGCTGGTGTTTGCCCTTGCTGCCGGGCTCTGGGTCGGCACTGCCAGCCCCATGGCCATCATGCTGATGATCATGCCGGTCATGTTCACCATTCTCTTTGCACGTCTGCCAGAGCCGGATCAGGTGCTGAAACGGGCCACCTTCAGTTCCGTGCTGGCCGCACCGGTAGCCCTTTTTTTCACCCTGCCCCTGTTGGCCCTCAATAACGGCAACTTTCCCCTGCTCATCCTGATTCTCGGCGCGCCTCTTTTTGTCGGCCTGCTGGCCATCAGTAAACGCCTGACCCTGCCCCTGGGGCTGGGCTTTTGCACGCCCTATATCATTCTGGTACAGCCGGGCAACGCCATGGATTTTGACGTGGCCCGGGTGGCCAGTAACGGCCTGGCAATCACCGTGGGAATCGCCATCGCCTTCCTCATGTTCCGTCTGATTACGCCACCCAATGGCCCCAACCTGCGCCGCCGGCTGATCCGCCAGACCGCCACCGACCTGACGTTGATGGGCAACCCCTCTGCGGCCACATCAGGTGCCGCCAACATCAATGAAGAATGGTTCAACGCGCGCATGGCCGACCGCCTGCGCTGGCTGACCATCTGTGACAAGGCCCTGCCGGAAGCCCAGCGCCATTTCACCGACCTGGGCCTCACCGGACTGAACCTGGGCCAGGTTTCCCTGTGGATTCAAAGTCGTCTGCGCAGCAATGCCCCACCCGCCCTGCTCGACAGCGCTGATCGCTGGCAGCTGGCCCTGGCTGCGGCCTATCAGGCCTGCTCCCGTGGCACCGTCGACGAGGGCTTTCGCCAACAATCGGAAAGGCTCAAACTGGACATGGACGACGCTGGCAACCTGGCTCAGCGCGACCGCGAACTGATTGCCGGCGCCCTGGAACGCATTGCCCTCACCTTCGAGCGCATGGCGTTCCGGCTGACGGAAGCGCAGCAAAGCCGTGGCGTCGCGGCCTGAAATCGGCCCGAACAGCACTGGCCACAATGTCTACTCTGTGTTTACCTATGTGCCTTTCCCGGAGCCAGACACTGGCCCTCCCAGAACAGCCCGCAGGCCACCTTTACGACCTGCCGTGATGGAGACTTCCTCACATGACCGCGCAAGAAAAACTCGACAGCAAAACCGTCCTGGACACCAACCCGGCCACCGGCACCGCCGTGGCCGAGCTGAATGAAACCGATCTGGCCAAGTTGCCGGAGATCATGGCCAAAGCCCGTGAAGCCCAGGCGATCTGGGCAGCCAAATCATTCAAGGAACGGGCTCGCCATATCACCATGATGCGTAGCTACATTGTCGACCGCGCCGACGACCTGGCTCGCACCGTCAGCGAGAGTAACGGCAAGACCCTTACCGACGCCCTGGCCACGGAAGTGCTCCCCTGTGCCCTGGCCTGCAAGTGGTACGCGAACAACGCTGAAAAATACCTGAAAGAAAAGAACCGTCCCGGCGGCAGCATCCTGTTCTTCAACAAGAAGACCCACATGCTACGTGTTCCTCTGGGTGTAGTGGGCATTATCAGCCCCTGGAACTATCCGCTATCCATCCCCTTCGGTGAAATTGTCATGGGCCTGATGGCCGGTAATGCCGTGCTGCTGAAAGTAGCTGCTGCCACACCGGCCGTAGGCCGCGCCATCGAGCAGATCATCGCTGCCGGGGAGTTACCCGAAGGCCTGTTCCATCATATCGTCGGCTCCGGTTCCAAAGTGGCCACCGGCTTTTTCGATAATGGTGTGGACAAACTGTTCTTCACCGGCAGCGTCCCCGCCGGCAAGACCCTGATGGCCCAGGCCGCCGAAACCCTCACCCCGGTGTCCCTGGAGCTGGGTGGCAACGACCCCATGCTGGTACTGGAAGATGCTGACCTGGAACGAGCCACCAATGGTGCCGCCTGGGCCGGTTACCAGAATGCCGGCCAGAGCTGTGGCGGCGTGGAAAGAGTGTATGTGGTGGACGCGGTCTACGACCAATTCGTGGATCTGCTCGCCAAGAAGACCCGCCAGTTGCGTCATGGCGTGGGTTGCAACGATTTCAATGTGGATATCGGCAGCCTGACCACTGCCGGTCAGCTGCGCACCGTGCAGCAACACCTGGAAGACGCCCTGGCCAAGGGCGCCCGCATCGAAGCCCAGTCCCGCCCGGTAGGCAACGTGGAAAACGGCTTCTTCCACCCGGCTACACTGCTCACCAATGTGACTGACGACATGCTCACCATGTGTGATGAGACCTTCGGGCCTTTGATTGCCGTGCAACGCGTGGCTAACGAAGAAGACGCCATCCGCAAGGCCAATGAATCCAAGCTGGCGCTAACCTCCTCCGTGTGGACCAAGAACAACAAGCGTGGCCGCGCCATTGCTGCTCGTCTGCAATCCGGCGTCACCACCATCAATGATCATCTTTACAGCCACGGCCTGTCCGAAACCCCTTGGGGCGGCTGGAAGGAATCCGGCATCGGCCGCACCCACGGCCCGGAAGGCCTGGAGGAAATGACCCAGGCCAAAGCCGTCAACTGGGATATCCTGCCCTCCAAGCGCAACATCTTCTGGTACCCCTTCGACGAAGCCACCTACAACGGCATCAAGAACGCCCTGCACTTTGTTTTCCCCAAAGGCATTGGCCAGATGCTAGGTGCTTCACTGAAGCTCACCCCGTTCCTGGTGAAAAAGATGTTTACCAAATGGAAAACGGATTGAAAGCAATTGATAATTGAAAATGGATAATTGATAACTGCGCGAATAGCACTTATCAGTAAACAAAACGCAAGAGGCCGCGCCCGAACATTGGGCGCGGCCTCTTGCGTTTCAGGGCCAGCAATCATGGCCCGCGTCGTTATCAATTATCCATTCTCAATTATCAATTAAGCCCATCAAGCCACTCCTGATCCGGCGCATACCACCACGAGCCCATCACCGGGCGCGTGTAGTTCAGCAGGCGGTCTTTGACGGTGTCGTCGGCGATGCCGTACATGCGGCGCAGCAGATAGTCGTAGCGGTCCAGTTCGCAGCAGAAGGCCAGGAAATACAGGCCATGCTCGCTGCTGTCACCGTAGGGCACAGAGCGACGCCACATTTTCTGGGGCACACCGTCCCGGTCCACATCGGTCCGGCCCACGTGGGCATCCGGCGGCATGCGCTCGTCGTCGAACTCCACCGCATCTTCCTTGGTGCGGCCGAATACGTTTTCCTGTTCGTTCACCGGCAGTTGGTTGAATTTCTTCAGGTCATGAACCCACTTCTGGGTCAGCACCCAACTGCCGCCCGCACCAGGATGCGGCTCGGCAATAAAGGCCGCCTTTTCTGCCTTGTCGCCGGTCGGGTTGCCGATACCGTCGACAAACCCGGTCAGGTCACGCATGTCGTGGTAGACAAAGCTGTTCAGCTCCAGTTGCGTGGATAGCAGCTCGCCCACGGCATCCCGTACCTGCATACCGGCATCGAATAGATCGCCGCGCTCCTTCGCCTGTACCCAGACCCACAGATCTCCCTGGGTTGCCGGCACATGGCCCTCCAGGGAAAACGGTGGAAAGCTGAAGCGGGTATCCAACTGCTCCCAGAGGGCTGGCCCGAACGCCATCAACACCGGGGTCTTTTCGCTTTTCAGCGAATTCAGCTGGCGCAATGCGGCTCTCACTGCCTGCATCTCCTGGCCACTGCCAAGGCAGAATTCGAAGAACAGATGATGCTGATAACTACGATCAAAAATCCCCGTTTGCGGTGTCGACACCGTTAACTCCTTAGTACTTATCAATAAACTGCCAATAGTCTAGCAAGGCTACCTGACTTGTTCCCGTGAATATAATGGACCATAGTACGAACTGGCAGACGCAATTCTGAAACAAATTGAAATATGCGCTGGTGTTCCCTGCCCGGGGCTTTCGCTACACTTGCGGCACACTAGTTAACTGAATCCGACTATGACACCTTGGCTTGGCCTGGATCGCCTGGGCTTCTTCCTGATCCGCATTTTCCTGCGTTTGTGCACACGTGCTAACGCGCTGCCTTCCAACCCTGACGAACTGCAACTTGCCCCCAATACCCCGGTGGTTTATGTGCTGCGTGACCGCTCAGCCGCCGATGCAGCAGCAGCGGATCAATCCGCACGACAATTGGGCCTTGCATCTGCACTGCATGGGTTAACGCTGGGCAAAAGCCACCTGAGCCATAGTTACTTCCAGCTGTACCGGCGCAAATTCAGTAATGGCCGGCAGCGAACCCCCGTGTCACCGCCACGGCTGGAAAAACTGGTCAGCGCACTACGCGCCAATCCCGAGGCCGATGTACAGCTGGTGCCGGTATCGGTGTTCTGGGGCCGCCGTCCGGAAAAGGAAAGTTCCCTGTGGCGCATTCTGTTTTCCGACAACTGGTCGCCGGCGGGTTTCATCAAGAAATTCTTTATCATCGTCACCCAGGGCCGGCAGTTGTACGTCCATTTCAGCAAGCCAATGTCCCTGCGCACCCTGGTGGATCAGTGCCCCACGGACGAACAGACCGTGCGCAAGGCTTCCCGCATTCTGCGTGTGCATTTTCGCCGTCAGCAGGAAGCCGCCATCGGCCCGGATCTGTCTCACCGTCGCACCCTCACCAATACCGTGGTGGACTCCATCCCCGTACAGGAAGCCATCCGCGCAGAGGCCCAGCGCCAGGAAACCAGTATCGAGAAGATGGAAGCCAAGGCTCGCCATTACGCCATGGAAATCGCCGCGGATTACTCCCATACAGTCATTCGCTCTCTGGAGTTGTTTCTGAACTGGGTCTGGAACCGACTTTATGCCGGGGTCAGGTTGTACAACATGGACAACCTGACCAAGGTGGCCGGCGACCATGAAGTCATCTATGTGCCCTGCCACCGCAGCCACATCGATTACTTGCTGTTGTCCTTTGTGGTATTCCGCAATGGCCTGGTACCGCCGCACATTGCCGCCGGTATAAACCTGAATATGCCCATCGTCGGGACCATTCTGCGCCGCGGCGGTGCCTTCTTCATGCGCCGCAGCTTTCGCGACAACCCGCTCTACGCCACCGTGTTCAGTGAATATCTGCACACCATTACCGTACGCGGTTATTCCATCGAGTACTTCGTTGAAGGTGGCCGCAGCCGCAGCGGCCGGATGCTCAAACCCCGTACCGGCATGCTGGCCATGACCCTGCGCAGCTTCCTGCGCGATGCACGCAAACCCATTGCCTTTGTTCCCGTCTATGTGGGCTACGAAAAAGTCATCGAGTCCGGTTCCTATATCGGCGAGCTGCATGGCAAGAAAAAGCAGAAGGAATCCGTTGGCGGGCTGATGAAGTCCCTGTCGGTGCTGCGCAGTCACTTCGGCCAGGTGCATGTGAATTTCGGCGAGCCCATCAAGCTGGTTGACTTCCTGGATCAGCATCACACACCCTGGCGCAGCGAGGATCTGGCCGCCGGGGAAACCCCAGCCTGGTTTAAGCATGTGGTGAATGAACTCGGGCAGGAAGTGGTGGAATCCATCAATGCCGCTGCGGTGGCCAACCCCATCAACCTGCTCAGCCTGGCTCTGCTGGCATCGCCGAAGCACACCATGGATGTGGCCCAGCTTCGCCAACAACTGAACCTTTACATCGCCTTGCTCAAACAGGCGCCCTACAGCGACAGCGCCTCCATCGCCACAGATGATGCCTCTGCCATCATCCAGTACGGATTGGACAACGAGTTCCTGGAGCGTATCGAGCACAAGCTGGGTGACGTGGTAACCACGGATGAAAAGACCGCCCTGCAGATGGCTTATGTACGCAACAACAGTCTGCACCTGTTCATCCTGCCCGGCCTTATCTGTTCGCTGGTGATGAACGCCCGCTCAATCAGTATGGGCACCCTGCAAAGCATGGTGCATCTGCTCTACCCCTTCCTGCGCAATGAATACTACCTTCACTGGCAGGACGGCGACGAACTGTCTCAGGCGGTCCGCAAGACGGTGGATGTGCTTGAGAAGGAACAACTGGTGAGCCGCGAGGACGACTGCCTGCACGGGGCGCCTATTCACACCCATGAATCGGACATGCTGGACCATCTTGGCCAGACCGTGATGCCGTCTCTGGAACGTTATTATCTGACCATTCGCCTGCTGGTTCAGTACGGCTCAGGCATGCTGACCGCCGACCAGCTGGGGGAACTGGCGCACCAGACAGCGCAACGATTATCGCTGCTCTACGAGTTCAACTCGCCGGAATTCTTCGACAAGGTGGTACTGAAAAACTTCATCAGCCAATTGTATGGTACCGGCCTGGTGACCACCGACGGTGCCGGGGCCCTGATCTTTGATGAGAAACTGGAATCTCTCGACGATGAAGCCCGTCGCATCCTCAGCCCGGATATCAGCGATGCGATTCAGCGAGTGACACGGGTAACCGACATTGAGCACCTCTCTGAACCGGCTCACTCCGCTTCTTGAGGCCGGCAGAATCACCACCAAAAATACCCGCCAAATGGCGGGTATTTTTATTTCCGGACCAGGCAACCACTCACTAAATAGCGATGGAAACCCCCAGACTATAGTTGATGCTCTGCAGGTCCATTTCCAGTTCCCGGGACAGTGCTACCGAACCACCAACACCGTTGGCCGTGTCGCCACTTTCCACAGTACCGGCATCCACATAGAAAATGGAAAAATCCACGGAGGCCGCATCACTGAGCCAGTAGGCAACCCCCGCACCAAATTTGAATGCAAATTCGGTGCTGTCTCCGTCTTCAATGGTTGCAGAGGCGCCACTAACGGCAACGGTCATATCCTCCAGCTCGTTATCGGCAAGGCCGATACCCGCCCCCACATAGGGGTCAAAGGCTCCGGTGCCGCGGTCATTCATGAAGTGATAATAGCCATTCAGCATGAGAAGGTGGCTAGTGGTCTTGGCCTCAAACGTCCCCGCCTCTGAAACCCCACCAGAGCTGACAGTGACACCATCTTCCTCTTTGGAGGCCAGTGACAAATCCAGCGCCACTTCTGCTCGCAGATTCGGGGACAACCAGGTCCCACCGGCAACACTGAAATAGTCAGTACCACCCGGGTCATAGCCATCTATATTCAACGTCTCGTCAGGAGGGCCCGCCACCGTAAAGTCCATATCCTGTTCGTCATAATCGGCAAGACTGTAAGCAAATCGCAGATAGTTATCGGCCATGGCTGATACCGGCAATACCAGCGGCAGTGCCGCAGCCAACGCAAGCAAACGGAAAGTATTCATGGTCTGATCCTCATTTAAGTGTCGTTCCTTAACACCAGAACATCAGGTGCCTCTTTGAAGCTATCAAAGCGACATTATTGTGTCTATTTTTTGATCAATTAATGAAAGCGTTACGCGGCTGGGTAGTTGCTCAGAAATCAAGGCTACTCATATACATCAAAACGAATAGCCTTACCGGCAATCTGATGGTGGGCTCGGCGTTTTGCCAGTGGCTCTGCCTTTCCCGGGCGTTTGACCACAACCCGTTGCGGGTCCAGGCCGAGTGCCCAATCCAGCAACATCGCTTCTTCGTGGTGATCCGGGTACGCCGCCAGTTGCTGAACCCATTGCAGGTCTTTTTTTACCGCCGCACTTTTTTCCCGGGATGGGAACATGGGATCCAGATACACCGCATGCAGTGGTGGCATACTGTGCGCATCTGCTGCTGCGCAAGGCAGCAATTGCATGACGGCAGCCAGCTCTGTCGGCGCCCGTCGCAGGCCATCCGCCAGCATGGCATGGAGAATTGGTGAGCGCTCAGCCAGCAACACCGGGAAGCCAGCCATGGCGATCAGTGCCGCATCCCGGCCAAGGCCGGCAGTGGCATCAAGAACCATACGGGTGTGTTCCCGGGGTTTTCCCAACGCCTTGATAAGCCGTTCATGTCGAACCCGCTCCGGCGTCAGTCGATACCCCTGTTTTCCATCGCTGAAGGTAACGCTCAAAGGGGTTTCCCGCCCTTCCGGGCGCCACAGGCTCAGGCGCTCTTCCTGCCAACCCAGCACCAGGGGGAAGCCCAGTTCTGCTGCCCTGCTCGCTTCTGCTACCGGAACTCCAGGAAGCCCATCGGGGCAACCGGGTAACAAGCCAAGCACTGCCTCCATGGGATCAGGCCAGCCACGCCAGCAGCGCAATCCCAAGGATCAGGCGATACACCACAAACGGCAGCATGCCGATGCGCTCAAGCAGACGAATGAAGAACACGATGGTCAGGTAAGCCGTAATCGCACTGACCACAGCACCCAGTGCCATCAGCCCCCAGTCAACCGCCACCTGCTGCTCGATCAGATCCTTTGTCTTCAACAATCCCGCACCAAGAATCACCGGGATGGAAAGCAGGAAGGAAAAGCGAGCCGCATCTTCGCGCTGATAGCCCAACGCCAATGCCGCAGTGATAGTGATACCACTCCGGGAGGTGCCGGGAATCAGTGCCAGGGCCTGGGCCAGACCAATAAAGATGGCACCAATAACCCCCAGGCGCACCAGACTGAACTGGCGCTTCCCGAAGGCATCTGCCGCCCATAGCAAGGCACCAAACACCAGGGTCGTGACAGCAATCACCAGTGCCGAACGCAACTCCCGTTCGATCCAGTCATCACCGAGAAAGCCGAACAGCACCGCAGGAATAGTGGCCAGCACCACCAGCAGGCCCAGTTTCAAGTCGTCATTCATGGTCCGCTGGGTTACGGCCTGGCCGGCACCACCGATCATGGCGAACAGATCCCGGCGGTAGTAGGTCATTACCGCCATCAACGTACCCAGGTGGACGGCCACATCAAAGGCCAAGCCCTGATCTGGCCAGCCTAGTACCTGTGACGGGAGAATCAGGTGGGCAGAACTGGAAATGGGAAGAAACTCGGTGAGGCCTTGTATCAGGGCCAGTACCAGCGCCTGGAACCAATCCATGGAAAATCCTTGTTGAAGAAGACGTCAGTTACGAGCTACGAGTTGCAAGGGGCCAAAGTCAAAACCGGTTTGGGTTTTCGACGCGCGCTTCTCGTAACTCGTAACGCTTTTCTACTCGTTGGCGGTTATCTGGTAGCCCTGCAGGAATTCCGGCGGCATGCGGCGGGGCTTGCCGGAATCCAGTGCCACACAGACCCAACGGGTACGTCCGCGCAGAAGGGTACGGCCGTCTGATTCCCGGACAATCTGGTAACGGCGGGTGATGCTGATGCGCTGGTCGTTTTCCACAATCCAGGTGCCGATTTTCAGGTGCTCGCCTTCAAAGGCCGGTGCCAGGTAATCCACCTCAGTGTGACGGGCCACCATACCCCGGTTGAGTTTCTGATACAGATCCCAACCCAGCCCCAGGACCGCGGTATGGTCCCAGGCAATTTTCTCCATAAAACGCAGGTATTCGGTGTTATTCACATGCCCCATCACATCGATGGCTTCGGCCGGCACGGTCACCGCCAGTTCATGAACATTGGGAAGGTCCCAGTTAATCATCTTACTGCTCCCTGAATTACCTGATCGCGAAGATAAACCGGTTGTGCGTGTTCCGCACTCACCCCTTCCCCGCGCTGGAAACCCGATAATGCCAGCTGTGCTACCGCTTTCGCATGGGGATGCACGTCTGCCTCACAGCGACTTGCGCCATAGGCCTTGCGCAGCGCCTCACCATAGACCAGACCGGAACCGATAATCATCCAGTCTTTTTGCGGCAAGGCCGGCAAGGTATCCGGGTCAAACAGACCATCATCGAACAGCGTTCTGGCAAGCCCATCCTCGCAGCAATAGGCGCCCAGATAGACTTCCCCCATGCGCGCATCAAACACCGTGATCACATCCCGATGCGGGGCGATATCCTGGGCACTGAGCGCACAGGCTTCCAGGGTAGATACCCCGATTACCGGCAGGTCCGCCGCAAAGGCCAGTCCCTGGGTAACAGCTGCGGCCACCCGCACACCGGTAAATGCACCAGGGCCATGGCCAAAGGCTATGCCGTCCAGTTGCCGCAGCGTCAGTTGCGACTCCGCCAGTAATGCCTCAACCATTGGCAACACCCGTTCGGTTTGACGTCGTGGTGCCTGCTCGAAATGCTCAAGCACCTTGTCACCGTCCATGATAGCCACCGAGCAGGTCTCGCCAGCGGTTTCCAGAGCCAGAATTCGTGTCATGATTCTATCTGTTCCGTTGCCTGCCCTTCCTGTTGTTGCCGGGCCAGGTAATCAAAAAAACGTTGTACCACGTCCAGCTTCCGCGTGCGGGTCATGTTTGGCAGACTGTTCACAAATAATTTTCCGTAACTGCGTGTCAGCAGCCGGGGATCCGCCACCACCAGCAAACCGGTATCTTTCGGATCGCGGATCAGACGCCCGGCTCCCTGGCGCAATGCCAGCACCGCCTGAGGCAATTGATAATCGCGGAAGGCGTTACCACCATTACGATTGATATGTTCGATGCGCGCCGCCGCCACCGGATCGCCAGGTGAACCGAACGGCAGTTTATCAATGATCACGCAGCTCAGTGCCTCTCCGCGCACATCAATACCTTCCCAGAAACTGCTGGTGCCCAACAGCACCGCATTGCCTTTTTCCCGGAAGCTGTCCAGTAACTCCCGTCGACCGGACTCACCTTGCACCAGCAACGGGTAGTCCAGACGGGGACGCAGCAACTGGGCCGCTTCCCGTAATGCTCTGTGACTGGTGAAAAGGAAAAAAGTGCGACCTTTGGCGGCATTAATAACTGGCACCATGGCTTCACAGAGCGCTGCAGTGTAGCCAGGGTCATTGGGCGCTGGCAGGCCGTCAGGGGCATAAAAGACGGCCTGGCGCTTGAAATCAAAGGGGCTTTCCAGCCGCAGGGTAGTCGCTGAATCCATCCCCAGACGCTTCTGGATATGTTCAAAACGCCCGCCCACCGACAGAGTCGCCGAGGTCAGCACCCAGCTGCACGGCTGGCGCTCACGCTGGGCACGCAGCTGGGCGGCCACGGACAGGGGCGTGCTGTGCAGCACCACGGTGCGTTTGAAGGTTTCAAACCAGTACACCCGGTTGGGTTGCTCCCCTTTCAGGTAAGCCGCCAGACAGTCCACCTGCTCGCTGGCGCGACGGGCACAGGCTTCCATGCCTCGGCTGGCCTTGGCCAGAGGCCCCAGAAACATTTCCAGATCACGCAGCGCGGCTAGCAGGGTGTCGCCGGCGTCGATAACGGCATCTTTCTCCGCCACTTCTGACCAGGGCTCACGGCGCTCCCCCTCCCCCAGACTCAGGCGCAGATCCAGGCAGCCCTTTTCCACCGCTGCGATTAACTGGTTCAGGCGGGCCAGGTCGGCAGCGGTATGCCCGGCTTCGGAAAGGCTGTCACGGCCCAGTTCCTGAACCTGCCGGGTACTGAGTGTGTCGCCGAAAAAAGCGGCGGCAATTTCCGGTAGCTGGTGAGCCTCGTCAAAGATCACCGTATTGGCACTAGGCAGCAGCTCCGACGCCGAGCCATTACCGCGAAGGGCCGCATCGGCAAAGAACAGATGGTGATTGACCACCACCAGGTCAGCTTCCTGGGCTTCCTTGCGGGCCTTCATCAGGGGACATTCCTGATAGTTGGGACAGTCCGTGCCCAGGCAATTGTCTGCCGTACTGGTAACCCAGGGCCATACCGGCGCGTCTTCGGCAATCTGTTGCAATTCAGCAATGTCACCAGTCTTGGTGCGTCCGGCCCAGTGGGCCACGATCTGCAATTGCTCAGCAGTTTCCCGGGTGAGAAAACGGGCTTCTTCCTGATGCAGGGTCAGGCGATAGGGGCATAGATAATTGGCGCGCCCCTTCAGCAACGCCACCTTGCGCGGCAGCCCCAGGGCTTTCTTGACCAGCGGCACATCCTTGAAGAAAAGCTGATCCTGCAGGCTCTTGGTGCCGGTGGACACCAGTGTCGGGCCCTCCGACAGCAGGGCCGGCACCAGATACGCCAGCGTCTTGCCGGTACCGGTTTCAGCCTCGACCATCAGGGTTCCACCCGTGCCGATGACCGCGTCCACTGCGTCCGCCATGGCCAGCTGTGCCTCACGGGGCTGATAGCCCGGCAAAAGCGGCGCAAAGCGCGTCAGATCGGTAAGATGGTTACGGGCGCTGGTCACACGATGTCCTGAGGATGACGGAAGGAAGCAAGCGACAGAGCATACCATTCACCTGCTGAACCCCAAAGGAGTTGGGCATGGAAAACTATACCCTGATCATCCTGGCGGGCGGCCAGGGAAAACGGGTCGGCGGCGCCGACAAGGGACTACTGGAGCTGGACGGCAAACCGTTGATCGCCCACCTGCTGGATCATCTGGCGCCCTCCCCGACCCGCATCGTGATCAGTGCCAACCGTAATCAGGCCACCTACCGGCATTGGGCCGATCAAGTGGTCAGTGATGAACGGGACGGGTTTCAGGGACCCATGGCCGGTCTGGAAGCGGCGCTGGATGCCAGCCAGGGGCTCTGCCTGTGCCTGCCCTGCGATCTGGTGCAGCCTCCCGGCCCCATGCCCGGCGACCTGCTGAAAAAAGCCACACCAGATCATGTCTGCGTGGCTCAGGACCCGATCCGTCGCCAGCCCCTGTGCCTGGCGCTTTATGCAGAGCATTGGCGGGATTCCCTGCACACTTATCTGGATAGCGGTGGCCGCAGCGCCTACGGCTGGCTGGATCAGGTCCCCGTACACCCGATAGCCGTGGCCACGCCGCTACAGAATCTGAATCACAAAGACATATAAGTCACGAGGGGCGAAAAAACCAACCAACACCACCAGTCGTGGCTCTGCGTTCCTGACTCGAAACTCCCCCCAGAAACAACAATGCCCGCACAAGGCGGGCATTGGGGAAAGACTCCAGACAAACGACAGCGTCGTTAAATCAGGCAGTCACTTCCTGGATCTGCTTCATCAGGGCAACCTGATCGGCAGAAGGCTGTGCAGTTTGCAACGCCATCAACTTGCTCATGTCGCCTTCGATGCGGATCTGGCCGCTCATGAAGCCCTGCATACCAGCGGACTGGTCACCTTCAATGAAGATGCGCTTGGCAAGATCAGCCGGCAGGATCATGGTAGTCGGCGCGTCAGCGTGATGGCCTTCTTCGATCATGCCACCGACCAACGCCATCTCCTTGTCGCCACCATCGCCGGACACAGTGATGTTGATTACCAGATCTGCCAGGGCAGCCGGGGTTTCCACATCGCCGGCACCGTCACGGATCTCTTTTACTTTCGCAAACCACTCGTCAGACAAAAATTCCAGGCTCATTCTTATATCTCCTTAACCTATCGTTGTGGCTTCGACACCCCGTGTAATCAGGCATCACCATTCAAACAAGCGTTCGAAACTTACCCGTACCTTATAGAAAGGCCCGGGGGGTGGCAATAGCCGCACAAGCGTCTATCGGGGACAAAAAAACCCGGCACAAGGCCGGGCTTTTTTGTGGTTGTCATGCAGGGGTAATCAGAGGTCGTAACCACGCTCTTCGTGCAGCGCAATATCCAGCCCCTGGGTTTCTTCGTCTTTGTCCACACGTAGTTCCGCGAACAGGCCGACCAGCTTGAGCAACACCCAGGTCACCACAGCGGTATAAACGAACGTGGCCACCACGCCCAATGCCTGCACCCCGAACTGATCCAGCATGGTGAATTCCGGCTTGGCAAAACCGTAACCGGAGAACAGGCCCAGTTCCGTGGAAGCAAAGATACCGGCAAACAGGGTACCGAGAATGCCGCCTACCCCGTGCACCGGGAACACGTCCAGGGAATCATCAATCTTCAGCTTGTGCTTGATAAAGATGACCGAGTAGAAACAGATCACACCCGCAGACAGACCGATCACCAGTGCTGCCGCCGGGCCGACGAAACCAGACGCCGGGGTAATGGTACCCAGACCCGCTACCATGCCAGTGGCGATGCCCAGTGCCGAGGGCTTGCCGAATTTCTTCCATTCCATGGTGATCCAGGCCAGAGAACCCGCCGCTGCGGAAATGTGCGTGACCAACATGGCCATGGCGGCGTCGCCGCCGGCGGCCAGTGCAGAACCACCGTTGAAACCGAACCAGCCCACCCACAGCATGCCGGCACCGGTCAAAGTCATGGTCATGTTATGGGGCATCATGCCCTGCTCCGGAAAGCCTTTGCGCCCGCCGAGTACCAGCGCCGCGACCAGCGCCGCCACACCGGCAGTGATATGCACCACGGTGCCGCCGGCAAAGTCATACAGGCCCAGGTCGGCCAGCCAGCCGCCACCCCACACCCAATGGCAAACAGGAACATACACACCCAGCAGCCAGAGTACGGAGAACGCCAGCATAGGGCCGAAGCGCATACGCTCGGCAAAGGCACCGACGATCAGCGCCGGAGTAATAATGGCAAACGTCATCTGGAAAAGGCCATGCAGGCTTTTCGGCAACGTGCCTTCCAGAGTGTCTTTACCGATACCGGCAAAGAAAGCGTGATCCAAACCACCGATCCAGGCATTCATACTGCCGCCATCGGAAAACGCCAGCGAGTAACCACAGATCAGCCACACCAGCGATACCGCACAGGTAATGGCAAAGCATTGCATCAACACGGAGAGTACGTTTTTGCTACGCACCAGGCCGCCATAGAACAGGCTCAGACCTGGAATGGTCATGAACAGCACCAGAGCAGTGGCCGTCAGGATCCAGGCGGTGTCACCGGTATCCAGACCATCGGCCAGGGCCAGGGACGGAAACATCAACAGTACAGCAAGCAGTTTTTTCATCGTGGCCCCCTTAAATGGCTTCGTTGCCGGTTTCACCGGTACGGATGCGGATTACCTGTTCCAGATCACTGACGAAGATCTTGCCGTCACCAATCTTGCCGGTGCCCGCGGCCTTCATGATGGCTTCGATGGCCTGATCCAGGTCTTCTTCGCGCACCGCCAGCTCCAGCTTTACCTTGGGCACGAAATCGACCACGTACTCGGCACCCCGGTACAGCTCCGTGTGGCCTTTCTGGCGACCGAAGCCTTTAACTTCAGTAATAGTCATGCCCTGCACCCCGACCTGGGCCAGCGCATCGCGGACTTCGTCCGCTTTGAACGGCTTGATCACCGCTGTCAGCATTTTCATGGTTGTCTCCTGATCCACGTGCAGCCTGCCAGCGGCTGCACCAACACAATACGTGCCGAAAAGTTTGCACCGCCATAGCGCATACAAGAATCAGGCCAGCAATATTATTTTTAAATTTCAGTCACTTGGCCGCAGCACACCCCAAATATGCACCACAATAGACCCAGTGCACCACACAAATGCACTTATTTAATGCATTCAGGCTTTCCAAGATGATGCAACGAGGAAGAATTCAGAAAAAGCAGACATGGCGATGCACCAGCAAGAAGCAGTGCATCGACGTACGGTGAGATACAGCGAGGAGAGATGCCACCCCTGCCCGTCGAGGGAGGCGTGGCGACAGATCAATACAGGTAATTGAACATCTTGCGGCGGTATTCGCTGGCCAGCGGATCCCCTTTGGGTAGGCACTCGAATACTTCCAGCAGCGCGCTGCGGGCAATACCATCGCGGAAATCCCGGTGCTCACTCAGCAGTTGCAGCAACGCCTCCAGACCCGCCTGGAACTGGCCGGCCGCCGCTGCCTGCAAGCCAAAGGCATAGAGATCTTCCGGGTTGGGCTGATCGCTGCTGCGTTTACGGAGCTCCGCCAGAGAATGGCTCTCGCCTTCCAGTTTTTCCAGCAAGGCAAAGCGGGCCCGGAACGGGCGTAATGGCTCCACATCTTCGGTCACTTCCGCCAGCACCGACTGCGCCTCGTCCAGACGCCCATCGCCCAGCAGGTATTCTACCAGCATGGCACGGATCGCGTGCTTGTCCGGGCTCTGCTGCAACGTCTGGCGCAGTGCCGCTTCTGCCTGCTCGCCATGGCCGGCGTCGATGGCCATGCGGATCTGTTCAATGAAGCCCTCTTCCTGTTGCTGCTCTGCAGCTTCAGGATCCACTACCGGGGCCAGCCACTGGCGCAACGCCCCCTCAGTCTGGGCACCGTCCAGCTCGCTGACCAGCTGCCCCTGATAGACAAGTTTCAGGCTCGGCAGACTGCGCACCCCGAACTGGCTGGCCAGCATCTGCTGCTCATCGGCGTTGACCTTGGCCAGGATCACCTTGCCCTGGTACTCATTGACCAGGCGCTCCAGAATCGGTGCCATCTGCTGACAGGGCTGACACCAGCTGGCCCAGAAATCCACAATCACCGGCACCTGCCGCGACTGCTCAAGAATTTGCTGAATGTTCTGTTCGGTTGCTTCAATGATGTAGTTGTTCGGTTGCAACGCCTTGCTCCTGAAAGCTTTAAAACTGGATGCAATTGTAAGGGATGACTGCCATTAAATCCGGTTAAATCCTGTGCAACTGATCACTTTCACGGGTTAGACTCAAAGAGGTCGGGTCGATAAGGCTTCACGCCATGTACATGGCCCGTGAGTACGCTGGATTGTATTCAAAATAACCCGGGGCCAGGCGGGCCCGGGTTCACGGCAAAGGAGATCACCATGCTTAGCCTGTTGGCTATTGTAGTGTTAATTGCCACGCTGATGACCCTGTTCTATCAGCGCATCAGTCGCGGCATCGGCAGCGCGGTTTTTGTGGTTGTCTGGCTGTTGAGCGCCTTCCTGGCTCCCTGGCTGGTTCATCCGGTTTCACTGATCCTGCTGGCCGCTGGCGTTGCCTTGCTCAACCACGTCGATCTGCGCCAGAAGTTCATCACCAAGCCGGTCTATAATGCCCTCGGCAAGGTCATGCCAGCCATTGGTGACACCGAACGCGAGGCCATTGAAGCCGGTACCACCTGGTTCGAGACTGACCTGTTTTCCGGTCGCCCGGACTGGGAAAAATTCGCCCATATCCAGTTTTCTACCCTCACCGATGAAGAACAGTCGTTTCTGGACAACGAGGTCCAGGAACTGTGCGACATGCTGGATGAGTGGAAAATTTTTCACGAGTTGAGAGATCTGCCGGAGGAAGTCTGGGATTTCCTCAAGCATAAGGGCTTCTTCAGCCTGATCATTCCCAAGGAATACGGCGGCAAGGCATTTTCCCCCTATGCCCAGAGCCGCATCATGAGCAAGATTGCCACCCGCTCACTGACCGCTGCGGTCACCGCCATGGTGCCCAACTCCCTGGGCCCCGGTGAACTGCTGGCCGAGTACGGCACCCAGGAACAGAAAGACCGCTGGTTGCCCGGTCTGGCAAAAGGCGACGAGATCCCCTGTTTCGGCCTGACCGGCCCGGAAGCTGGCTCTGATGCCGGCGCCATTCCGGATACCGGGGTGATCTGCAAAGGGAAAATCGACGGCAAGGAAGTGCTGGGCATGCGCCTGAACTTCGCCAAGCGTTGGATCACCCTCGCCCCGGTGGCTACGGTAGTGGGCCTGGCCTTCAAACTCTATGACCCGGAAAAACTCCTCGGTGACAAGGAAGAGCTGGGTATCACCTGTGCGCTGATTCCTGCCGACACCCCCGGGGTGGAAATCGGCCGTCGCCACTACCCCGGCTCCCCGTTCATGAACGGCCCCATCAACGGTAAGGATGTGTTCGTTCCACTGGATGCCATCATAGGTGGGCCGGAAATGGCTGGCCGAGGCTGGCGCATGCTGATCGAATGTCTCGGTGCAGGCCGCGGTGTGTCCCTGCCCGCCCTGGCCACCGCCAGTGGCGAGATCGGCTATCGCATGACCGGAGCCTTCGGCCGTATCCGCCGCCAGTTCAATACTGCGGTGGGCCAATTCGAAGGGGTACAGGAAGCATCCGCTGAGGTGGCTGCCATTGGCTACACCCTGGAGGCCTACCGTCATCTGGTCACCCGCTCGCTGGAAGACGGGGCTCCGTCCGTAGTCACCGCCATGGCCAAATACCACGCCACGGAAATGATGCGCGAGCTGATCAACCACGGCATGGACATCGCCGGCGGTCGCGGCATCCAGTTGGGCCCGCGTAATTTCCTGGCCCTGCCCTACCAGTCCACGCCCATCGCCATCACCGTGGAAGGGGCCAATATTCTCACCCGCTCGCTGATGATCTTCGGCCAGGGCGCCATGCGCTGCCATCCGTACCTGTATGACGAATTGCAGGCCATTCAGGCGGAAGACAAGAAACAGGGGCTGCAGGATTTCGATGCCCTGTTCTTCTCTCACGCCGGCCACACCCTCGGCAATATCAGTAGCGGTATCATGCAGGCGCTTGCCGGCCCCTACCTGTCCGAGGCACCGGGCAATGCGGACGCCTTCAGTGCCCCCTGGTATCGGTTGGTGAACCGCTATAGTGCGGTGCTCTCCAGTACTGCAGATATGGCCTTGGCCCTGCTGGGTGGCGATCTGAAACGTCGTGAGCTGCTCTCTGCGCGGCTGGGCGATGTGCATAGCCAGTTGCTGATCGCCTGTTCCATTCTCAAATATCACGCCACCCTGCCACGTGACGAGGCCAACGACGCCCACGCCAGCTACGCGCTGCGCCGGTCGTTCAGCAAGGCCCATGACGCCCTTGATGCCTTCTACCGCAACTTCGGCTTCTTTGGCGTGGGCTATGCGCTGAAAGGGTTGTTCTTCCCGTTCGGTCGCCCCTGCAAGGCCCAGGCCCCAAGCGACGACCAGATCCGCACCCTGGGTGACATGATCATGGCGCCCAGCTCGGTGCGCGATGCACTGGCAGAGCCGGCTTATATCTCCCAGGATCCGGAAGATGCCATTGGCCGCGTGGAAGCCACCTTCAACAAGCTGCTGGAAGTCGAGCCGGCCTACCTGGCGTTCCTGAAAGCCGAAGGCAAGGGGCAACTGGAAGGCAGCACCATCCTGGAAAAACTGCAGGATGCAGCCAGCAAAGGCATCATCGACGCCGACCAGGTAGACCCGGTGAACGAGTACGATGCCATGCGCTACGACTGCCTGCTCACCGACGCCTTCGATATGGACCTGAAGGACGTCAACGTGCACGCAGAACGGCCGATGATGTAGTCCAACCAGGCGGAGGTGGCCGAATGGCCCCTCCGCCCTCTCCCCATTAGTTACCACGCAACCCCCAGCTGAACCGGACACCATTGTCTGTGCACGCAGCAGGAATGGTTGCCAATGCCAGCCTTGTAAAAAGCAATATCACCACAGAGGGCACAGAGTTCACTGAGGCAAAACATTCTTTATCTCTGTGTGCTCTGTGCCCTCTGTGGTGAAATCGGTTTCCTTGCAGATCAACAACCGGACCTTAAATCTGGCCCCCAACGCCAACCGGTCCACAGTTTCACAAAAAGCCACAAAGCCGCGTCAGCGGGGAAAATGCTGTTTTTTTCAGCAGTTATTCCAGTGTCACCGGGTTATCACGCAGATTTAACATTGATATCACCCTTTTGGCGCTTTTACGGCTCGTCGCTTTCGTCTAGGCTTTGCCAAAATTACGCCCCACCTGGGCCTGGCGCCCTTCTTGCGCCTTTTTGCCCCTCGGACAACAGGTCAGGAATGACAGCAGTCGTCGAAGAAAATACCGTTCTCGAGTTCAAGGGCCGCATGTTGATGATGACGGTCCTGCAACTGAAAAACCTGGATGCCAACCTGCTGCATCAGGAAGTCAGCCAACGGCTGGAAGATGCTGCCCAGTGGCTGCAAGAAGCCCCGGTGGTCATTGACGTGAGTCAGGACCTTGAGGTGGATCCGGTGGCCCTGATGGCCGCAGTGGACACGCTGCGTAGCCTGGGGGTAAACCTGGTGGCCCTGGCTCGCACGACCGGCATCGATAGCGATACCGCCGCCATGCTGGGCCTGGGCACCCTGAGCCTGTCCGGCGGCCGCGATGTGCCGCGCCGCAGCGAGCCCGCGCCACAGGTAGAAGCAGAAAAAGTCCCCACCGCCACCCAGCGCATTGAAACACTGGTCGTGGACCAACCGGTACGATCCGGCCAGCAGGTCTACAGCCGTGGCGATTTGATCGTGCTGGCTCCGGTGAGCACCGGCGCCGAGCTGATGGCGGAAGGCAATATTCATGTCTACAGCAAACTGCGTGGCCGCGCCCTCGCCGGCGTCCGCGGGGATGGCAGCGCACGTATTTTCTGCCAGCAACTGAATGCCGAACTGGTATCCATTGCCGGCCATTACCGGGTAGCCGAAGATCTGCCCGAAGCGCACCGCAACCGGGCTGTCTATCTGTCCCTGGAAGGTGACGCCATGCAATTTACCGCGCTGAGCTAGCGCCACAGAAAGACGAAGGTAAGGAGAAAGAGCGTGACGAAGATTGTGGTCGTGACATCCGGCAAGGGTGGCGTCGGCAAAACCACCACCAGTGCAGCGCTGGCCACCGGCCTTGCCCTGCGCGGTTTCAAAACCACCGTGATTGATTTCGATGTGGGCCTGCGCAATCTGGATCTGATCATGGGCTGTGAACGCCGTGTGGTCTATGACCTGGTGAACGTGATCAGTGGCGATGCCAATATCAAACAGGCGCTGATCAAGGACAAGAAGGTGGACAACCTGTTCATCCTTCCCGCGTCCCAGACCCGCGACAAGGACGCCCTCACCACCGAAGGTGTGGAAGGCGTACTGAATGCCCTGCGCGATGACATGAAGATGGACTACATCATCTGTGACAGCCCGGCCGGTATCGAAAAAGGGGCCCTGATGGCCGCCTACTTCGCTGACGAGGCAGTCGTCGTGACCAACCCGGAAGTCTCCAGTGTCCGTGACTCCGACCGCATCATCGGCATTCTGGCCAGCAAGACCCGCCATGCCGAGCAAGGCGAAGGGGATATTCCCGCCCGCCTGCTGCTCACCCGCTACTCCCCGGAGCGCGTAGAAAGCGGCCAGATGCTGTCCGTTGAGGATGTGCAGGAAATTCTCGCCATCGAGTTACTCGGCGTGATTCCTGAATCCCAGGCGGTACTGAACGCCAGTAACTCCGGCAGCCCGGTGATCCTCGATATCGATTCCGATGCCGGTCAGGCGTACAGCGATGCGGTAGCCCGCTTCCTGGGCGACCAGCTGCCCCATCGTTTCGTCAACGTTAACAAGAAAGGTCTGTTCGGCCGTCTTTTTGGAGGCTAAGGGATGAGCATCTTCAGTTACCTGCTTCCCAAGAAGCAGAGTTCCGCATCAGTGGCCAAGGAGCGCCTGCAGATCATTGTGGCCCGCGAACGCTCCACGCGTGGCGGCCCGGATTATCTGCCGCAGCTGCAGCAAGAGCTGCTGATGGTGGTACGCAAGTATGTCCCGGTGGGAGAAGACGCCGTGAATGTGCAGGTGGACCGTGAGTCCGGCTGTGAAATTCTCGAGTTGAACATCACACTGCCGGAAGAAGAAGCCCAGCAGCATTACTGAGCTGGCACCGGAAGCCGCCGCAAGGCGGCTTTCTTCTTTCAATTCCCCGAACGCCCTGTTGTAGGAGGACGAATCCGAGCCTTGGCGAGGAAACAGGCGATGCGGGTGTCACCTGATCACTCTAGAGAGCCGGCTGCTCTGCTGCTTCGGACCGAATCCTGGTTAGACTCTGCGGATGATTTCCACGCTGACGCGTGATTCGTCCCTCAAGCGGAACTCCTACAGCGGCTTCGTGATAAAAGTGCGGCCACGAGCTAAGGCAGGCTAGTCTATTGTGGCAGCACCTGCCATTCCGGTTCGTCGAATTCTCCAATCACCGTGACCTCGCAGACCTTGGCGTGTTTCGCCAGAATCGCCTTTACCTTTTCACTGCGACTATCGTCCTTCGCATCCCGATGAGCCTTGCTATCCCAGTGGGCAATGGCCAGCACCTTGTCCGGTTCGCCGATCTTGCGATGCAGGTAGGTGCCCCGGGCGCCCGGCGTCTGCTGAATGATTTCGCTGGCTTCCACCCAGCCCTGAGCATATTCCTCTACGGTAAAGCCCGGTTTCACCCGCACTTCGAAGATAAATTTCATGGCTGTTCTCCCTGTCGGTAAAACTGCGCCAACAGCCGGTACAGATCCGGCCACTCCCGGCGCAGCGAATCCGGCGCCTCAAAAAAGGCTTCGCTGCAAACCGCAAAGAACTCACCCGGCCCGGTCAATGCATAGGGATCAATAGACAGGGGCCGATGCTGCTCATAATCATCGAAAAGCTGATCCCAGGCCGCCGTGAAGGTTTCGTGCCACTGGCGCGGATTCATACCCGGATGCAGCGGCGGTGCGCCATTGGCACCGTTGCGGCGCATATCGAGTTTGTGGCTCATCTCGAGGATTACAACATTGCTGCCCTGCCCGGCTTCAAGCACCGATTCCCATGACAGTATGACCGGACCCTGATGCCACGCTTCACCCGCCAGCACCGGACTGCTGGCATGGACCACACCATCCTCTGTCTGCCAGGGCCGATTGGGAATGAAATCGCCCTCATAGAGAATGACCGTATACCAACCGTCATACCAGTCCAGCCCCAGTTCCAGAATTGGCACACAGGCCATAGTGGCGACACGCAGACACATGGCGTCGGTAATGGCGAAATTGTTCCCTGGCGCCACACTCTTGCGCGCCAGAAAGCGAAAGCTCAGATCCCGCAGGCGAGCCCGTTCATCATCCTGATAGCGCTGCAACACCGGCCAGTCGCCCACCGCCGCATCCCACTCTGCTTCGGTATATCCCATCTTCTTGACCCGGCGCTTGTCACGCCAGTTTCGCCAGGCTGCAAACATTGTTACCTCAACTCATAAAGCCACACTCTGTTGGAGCGCCACGGCATATCACCATCGTTTTCGTACTTGGCAATCTTCAAGTCGCGAGTAACGAGTCGGAAGAAGCGAAAAGATCAGAGCCCACATTGTTTATGGCCTTTCGCTACTTTCTACTCGCTCCTGCCCTGAAGTAATCCACCAGCATCAACGTCTGCACCATGAATCGACCCAGGCTCAGGATAATCCGTGTCCACTTTGACCTGATAGATGTCGCCTGAACAGTCGTTACCCGGCACAGGCCCTGTGCTACCATCGCCAGCTCTTTTACCAAGCGAATCCTGTTCAGTGCCTGTTAGCCAAGCTCACAAAGCCGACCTGCTGCTCCTGGTGGTCACCCTGCTGGCCGCCATCAGCTGGATGTTCTCGCGGGAGGCGGTGTTGGCGATGCCACCGCTGCTGTTCATGTCCCTGCGCTTCCTGCTGGCCGCAAGCCTTCTGGCCATGGTCGCCCACCGCCAGCTACGTCGGCTCAGCGCCCAGCAACTACTCCGTTGCGTCCGGGTAGGCGCCGTGTTCGGCATTGCCATGAGCTGCTGGGTCATGGGGCTGGCCATGGCCGAGCATGTGGGCGAAGGGGCCTTCCTCACCAGCCTGGGCGTGGTCCTGGTACCCGTGATTGCCCGACTGATCTTTGCCGAACCAGTCCCCGGCAGTACCTGGCTGGCTTTGCCGGTGGCTGCTGCGGGCCTGGCTCTGTTGTCACTGGAGCAAGGACTGCATCTGGAGGCGGGACAGCTGTTCTTTGTAGCGGCTGCCACCATCTTCGCGCTCTATTTCAACCTCAACACCCGGGCCGCCAATACTATTTCAACCACCGACCGCAACGGCAACGCCATTGAGCACCCGCGTATCCCTGCCCTGGCCCTGACCACGATAGTGCTGGCAGTGGTCGGTGTATTGACGGGCAGCCTGTCCGCCATTTTCGAGCCCTGGGGCGAGGCAGCAGCAAACGCCACCGTCGAGCTGGCAATCTGGGTCATCCTCAGCGCCACCGTGGGTACCGCCCTGCGCTTTCTTGTGCAAACCTATGCGCAAAGCCTGTCTCTGCAAAGTCATGGTGTTGTCATTATGGTTCTGGAACCCATGTGGACCGCCCTGATGGCCGCTGCCTGGTTCCGTGAGCAAATGACACTAATGCAACTGGCTGGTTGCGCGTTGATTTTCCTGTCGCTGCTGGTCAATCGCTGGCGGGCAGTAAGAAGCCTGCTCAAACAGGCGTTGTCACGTTTTTCCACTCACCCTTAATTTCATCACTCCCAACGAAAAGGATGTCTTATGGGACCTGATCTTCTCTCCCTGATCCCCGCCATCGCCCCCGGCACCCTGGTAGCCATTACCGCCTTTGTGCTGGCCGGCATATTCATGCAGCGCGCCCGCACGGCGGCCATGCTCGTGATGATCGCCGGCCTGCTTACCCTGCTGCAAAACGGCTGGATCATCTTCAACCAGCTCGTGTTGCTGGAGTGGATGTTTGATGACGTAATCAGCTCAGATACCTACTCAATCATCGCAACCGCCGCCTACAACCTGTTCTACCTGGCCATCAGCGGCCTGCTGCTGTTTGCTGCCTTTGCCGGCCGCAAAGCTGGCAACACTCCCGCATCCGCCGCCGCTCAGGTCGAGCCCCGTGCCGAAGGTAATCTCCCGGCCCATCGAGGCGGGCTGGTGCTGACCTTCGGTCTGCTGGGTATCCTGCTGTTTGCGCCGCTGGGCATCGTCGCCTGGATACTGGGCAGCAAGGATCTCAACGCCATGGGCAGCGGCAACATGGATTCGTCAGGTGAAGGCATGACTACCGCCGGCAAGGTGCTGGGCATCATTGCCACTGTCCTGATGGTCATTGGTTTGCTGGTGGCCACCGCGGTGCTCGCTGTGATTGCCGCCAACTTCCGGGCTTTCTGATCCTTACCGGTGGAGGCTTGCCCGCAAGCCTCCACCAACAATTTACTGCTTCCCGCAATACTGTGGCCGGCTTACTTCAGATGCATAAATTTGTGTACCGCCTTGTGACCCAGTTCCTTCTCTCCGCCCGTAGTTGGCGCACCATTTGCGTCTGGTAGGCACCGTTTATAATTTGTACTGCCATCGCAATAACCGTTACCGGTTTTGCCGGACTGTTCAGCCCTGATAACCAATAACAAAACGATGGGACAATGAGAGCAATCACCCTGGCCGTTTCTTTCCTTTTCGGCACGCTGCTGCCCACCACCCTGCAAGCCGCTCCTGTGGATGTAGACTGTCGGGCTAGTACCTCACGTACTGTGGTGCTCTCTACCCGTGACCAGCAAGTACTGGAAGCTCTGGGAGCCCATGCCAGCAACAGCCACACCCCTGCCCTGATCCGCTACAACGACCTGGCTGGCAGCATCAACAAGCCGATTCTCGGCAACTATTCCCGCCTGCGTCTGGCAGCCATGGCACTACGTGATGGCGATACCGATTTCGCCCGCCAGCAATTGAGCCAGGTGGAACAAAACAGTCCCGCCGCCGTGGATGCCGCCCTGCTACTGGCAGAGAGCTATCGCCGGGACGGAGACCGGGAACGGGCCAGAACCTGGTTTGTGCGCATTGCTGCGCGTTTTCCCGGCAACCCCAGGGCCGTCTCCGGGCTAGTGCTGGCCGGCGATGACTGGCGCAAACAAGGAGCCATCGAACAGGCTCTGCCGGTCTACAACCTGGCCCTGAACAAGATGGCCGAAAACATGAAAGCATTACAAACCCTGGCGGATGACCCGGACCGCCTCTACCGCTCGTTGACCAACAGCGTTGCCGGCAACAGCACCACAGTGATGGATCAACTGGTGCTGGCCATGGTTCGTGACCGGGACAGCCAGGTGCTGGATGCCACCCGCAAACTGATCAACGCCAGCAATGTGCGCAAGTGTCTTAACGAGCAGGAAAAAAGCCTGCATAACGCCATCCAGCATGCCACCGCCCGGGATCTTTCCAATGCTGCTTTTCGCACAGCAGCACAACGGGAAAAAACCGCCACCGAACAGGAAATTGCTGACCTGCAGCGAGTTCTGGCCAATGCCCCGGATGCGGAAGACCTCCAGGTCCGCCTTACTGAGGCGCGGGATCGGCTGCAACGTATCAACGAACGACTGGAAAGGCTGGGCAGTACGGCTCTGCCACCGGCATTGGAAGAACGAAAGAGGCAGATGCTAGAGGACAAACAGCGGGTGGAGACTGAGATTGAGGATGCCCGGCAGCAGGTGCGCCAGGCCTTGAAAGCCCAGTTACCCGAGCTGCAACGGTTCTATCGCAACCTGGCCGGGGAAGCGCAGCTGGGCAAAGCCCAGCTGCTGCAGGCCAGGGGCTGAACCCTCAGCCCTTATGGCTTTTCAGCAGGCTGTCCACCTTGTCGATGTACTTCTGCTTGGCGTCATCCGCAGACATGCCCTTGAGCTTTGCCCAGGCGTCGTATTTGGCCCGGCCCACCATATCCAGCATCCCCGGACGTTTGCCGCTCACATCACCGGCGCTGCCCTGCTTGAAATGGGCATAAAGAAACAGCAGATCATCGTTTCCGGGCTTGCGATCCAGAGTCTTTACATCTTTCTGGGCTTGTTCAAAACGGGCAGTATCGGTCATGATGCTTCCTGTTGGTTGTGATCATTATTGAATATCGCGACAGGGTTTATTCGCAATCAGGCTGTCAAAATACTGCGCTGTCACAGCCTGCGAATCAACATGGAATAACAATCAGGTAACGCCATGCCAGCAGCATCGGAAGCAGCAATCAGCAAAAACCAGGAAGGCGTCCTGCGCAATGCGCTCGACAGCCTGCTGGTCACCTTTGATGGCGAGCTGGAAGCCCGCTATCGGGAACATGCCCACCGGCGCGCCCGGGACCTGATCAGCCACTCGGTCTATCTGCTTGGGTTGCTGTACCTGCTGGTGGTACTGCCGGTAATCCTGCTGGTAGATAGCACCGAGATGGTCGCCTGGCGCAATTACGGGGTCTACCCCATCGCCGTGGCACTGGTGGCCCTGTGGTGTAGCACTCGCCTGTCCTGGCTCAAGCCCCATACCATCGGCGTCATGTATCTTGCTCTGGGCCTTGCGCTCACCGGCACCCTGCTCGGCGCCGTTCGTTTCGACGGGCTTTTCCCTGGGCAGATATCCGCTTTTGAAACCATCTATATCCTGATTATCGGATTTTCCATCCTGCGGCTCCCACCGCAACAGACCCTGATTAGTTGCCTTTGCGCCCTGGCCGCGACCCTGCTGGTTGCGCTGTTTCGGCAACTGCCCCTGCCGCTGCTATCCATGCTGTTGTACTTTGCCATTCCGCTGATTATCTGCGCGCTCAATGGCTACATTCTGGATGTCAGTGCCCGCCGCAATTTTGCCAACAATCTGCTCCTGGAAAGTGAATCCTCGCAGCTGGCTCGCTGGCGGGAGCAGGCAGAAAAGGACACCCTTCGCCAACAGCAGCTCAACCTGTTTCTGGAACGGATTGCCGGCAACCTGACGCCAGAGCAGCTTCTCGACCGGGTGCTTGGCTATTTGATTGAGCAGATCGATGCCAAAGCCGGGGCCGCCTACATCTTGGCAGACCAGGAACTGGTCCGGCAGGCAGGCTGGGGGCTCAATGCCAGCGCAGCAGAACGGCGCCGACTGCCCCAGGATGAAACCCTGCTTGGTGCTGCACTGAACCAGAAGTTGCTGATACAGCAGCATACTGTGCCGGAAGGCTATCTGGATCTGGAGGTGGGAGAAGGAAAGCGCAAACCTGCCACCCTGCTACTATGGCCGATCCATCAGGGGGAATTTGCGTTGGGGATCGTGGAAGTGGCCGGTTCTCAACCGTTTTCCGCTGCCGATGAGGCCCTGCTTAACGAGCTGCACCGGCCGCTGGCCTTTGCATTGCAATCGGCCCAGCGCCGTCAGCAGTTTCTCAACCGCATGGACATTGAGGAAAGCGCTGCTCAAGCCTGATTTCTTTGCCCACTCTTGCGTAACGGACCTGACAGCCGATCCGGGCGGCGCGGCACGATATCCGCCAGCGCCTGTACAATCCTGGCCATGTCCTGCTCCATATCACCGGTGGGCATAAAGCTGCCGACGATACGAACCTGACGCCGCTGGTAACAAAAACCGATCACCACGATGGGAATCTGCATCTGTTCGGCAATCCGGTAGAAGCCGGTTTTCCAGCGCTCCGCCCCTTCTCGTGTACCTTCTGGAGCCAGCCCCAGCCAGAAAGGCTTTTCACGCATCACTGTCGTGGTCTGGTCCACCACATCGTCCGCGCTGTCACGATTCACCGGTATTCCGCCCAACCAAACCATCAGACGCCCCAGCCGACCCTCGAAAAGCGTGTGTTTAGCCATGAACTTCACATGGACTCGCAGGCACTGAATCGCACTGATACCCACCACGCCATCCATATTGGAGGTGTGCGGCGCTACCGCCAGAACCGCGCGCTCCACATTGGGCAGTGTGCCAACAATCCGCCATCCCATGGCAGAAAGAATAACCCGGCCCAGGCCGGCCAGCAGCCAGTGCCCGCGCCGTGGCACCCTGTCACCCAGGGTTTTCGCCTTGATCGGCGGTAATTCTGTTTTCATGCAAATACCGTAAACGTCTGACGGCTCAACGCCACCGCCTTGCCTTCCCCGTCCCAGATCGTCGCCTGGCTCTGTCCGTAGCCGTCGCTGCTGTGATCCGTCTTTACCCGATACTGCCACAGGGTATCCGCAGGGCGCGAGCGCGGATCATCGAGCAGCTCCATGGTCCAGGTCAACGAGCTGGCCGGGGCCGGCTTCTTCAACATGGGTAATACGGACGGTGGCCAGGTATCCACCAGTGCGATCAGCGCTGCCGTGCTCATGGCCTGCGGCGGTGTTCGAAAGCCCATATAACCACTGAAATCCGGCACCTCACTGCCACTGAACGGAGGCATACCATCCGCATAGCGCATCTGGAAGTGCTGCAGAAAATCGGGGGTCAGACCGGCAATGAAAGGTATCTCGATACAACGATCAGGCGCCGGCATGGCCGGTGCTGCGGGCGGCGCCACCAGCACCCGGGATTCTCGTGCAGCGCCCAGACTGACCAGCATGGCAGCAACGACCTGACCGCCCTGACGGGCCGACACCATGGCCTGCATCACTGATTTGCCTTCCCGGAACACCTCGCTGTGCAGGCTGACCGGGCCCGGCGCCATGGGAGCAACAAACGACAGGGAAAAACTGCGCAAGGTCCTGCCTGCAGCCACGGTTTTTTCCAGATGATCAAACAACACGGCGCCGACCAGCCCTCCGAACAGGGCCCGGCCCTGGCCCCAGCCTTCTGGCATTACACCATTCCCCCGGCCATCCACCGTGGCCAGGATCTCGTCAAAATTCATTTCCGTCTCCCTTCAGCGAATGCCTTTAATACCACTGCGGCCGGGCGGGTTAAAGCCATTAACCCGTCGTTGCCCAAGCCTGCCACGACATCCTGCTGAGATTTGTTCAAATAACCGCCAAAAGCGGTGATTTGACCATGCGCCACTCGCCCCTTCCCGGTAGCATAGGCGCCAGTTTTTCAGATTCGCCAGTACGGAGTAATCGGCATGACCTGGTTGAAATCACGACGCCTGCATTACCTGCTGGCCATGACGGCATTGTTTTTCAGCCTGATGGTCATTCTGCGGGCCGTTTTCTATTTCGGCTTTTCCGAAGTCCCGTCCACACCGGATGTGGATTCAGAGGCCGTGCTCAGCGCACTGGGGATCGGGCTGCGCTTCGACCTGCGCCTTGCCCTGCTGATGATGTTGCCGCTTGCCGCGCTGGCCTATCTGCCCCGCTTTAACCTGCTCACCAGCGGAGTAATGCGGGTCCTTGCGCATGCCTACCTGATCGTTGCACTGACCCTGCTCGGCCTCACCTATATTCTCGACTTTGGGCATTATGCCTATCTGGGTGAACGCCTGAACGTTACCGCCCTGCGCTTCCTGCAGGACACCCGGGATTCCACCCTGATGGTATGGGAAAGCTACCCGGTGATCTGGATTACCCTTGGCCTGATTGCCGGCGTGGCGGGCAGTTACTGGCTGGCCCGGGTTGCCGAACGCAAGCTGCTGCAGCGCACCGCCGCCGGCATCTCCGGCCTCCAGGCCACTGTCGGTTTTCTGGTCTGCTTTGCCCTGTTCTTCTTTGCCATTCTTGGCCGGGTCAGCAATATCAATATCCTTAACCCCATTCCGCTACGCTGGAGTGAAGCCTTTGTGTCTGGCGACCGGGCTATCGGCGCCCTGGGTCTGAACCCGGTCCTCTACTTTCGCGATACCCTGCTGATTCCCGTGTCCCCCTTCGACAAGGAAAAGGTCGCCGAGTATTACCCGCTCATGGCCGAGCACCTCAGCATTCCCGATGATCAGAGGCAGGATCTGAATTTCGTCAGAATGGTGGATGTGCAAAACCACAAGCTCACCTATGAGCGCCCACCGAATGTGGTCTTTGTAATGCTGGAATCACTGGGGGCAAGCCGCGTCAGCAGCTACGGCCTGCCGGTGGAAAGCACCCCCAATCTGGACCAGCTAAGCCGTGATGGCTGGCGATTTGAAAACTTCTATGTACCTGTTACTGGCACCGCCAAGACCATCTGGGCCACCTTCACTGGCATCCCCGATGTGGCCCCCACAGAAAGCGCCAGCCGCAATCCCCTGACCAGCCACCAACGCACGGTGCTGAATGAATTCCCCGGCTACCGGAACTTCTATTTCATCGGCGGCAATGCCGGCTGGGCCAACCTGGACGGTCTGGTGCAGCAAAGCATCGATGGCCTGGAACTCCACGAGGAAGGTGACTGGAAAGCACCGGATGTGGATGTATGGGGAATTTCCGACCTGGAACTGTTCCGCGAGTCCAACCAGATTCTCGCCGATCTGCCGGATGATCAGCCGTTCTTTGCCTTCATCCAGACCGCCGGAAACCATCGTCCTTTCACCATCCCCGACAACAATGGTGACTTTCAGCCGCGTACCGACCTCTCCGATGAAGAGCTGGCCAAGTTCGGGTTCCGCAGCGCGGCCCAGTTCAACGCGGTACGGCTGCTGGATTACAACGTGGGCGAGTACATGAAATGGGCCCGGGAAAGTGATTACTTCGACAACACCATCTTCGTGTTCTTTGGCGATCACAGTAACCGCATCACCACCCTGCCCCACATGCCGGCCATGGACCAGCTGGGGCTGGAAAGTAACCATGTTCCGCACATCATTTATGCCCCCCGTTATCTGAAACCCAGGGTCATAGAGGAATCCGTCGGCCTGGTAGACGTGTTGCCCACCGTTGCCGGGATGCTGGGGCTCAACTATCGCAACACCACGCTGGGCCGGGATTTCCAGATCCCCGCCCCGGAAGGTGATCGCGCCAATTTCGTGGTGCTGCGAGAGGGACCGAACCCCATCTACGGCATGGTGACGAAAGATTTTCTGGTGCGAATGAATGCGGATGGCAGCAACGCCACCCTGCATGACCTTCACAGCGATACCCCGAAGCAAGACGTGGCCGCAGAGCATCCGGAGGTCTTCGACCGGCTTTTCAATCTGGCTCGCGGGCAATACGAAACCGCGCGCTACATGTTCTATGACAACGTGGACGAGTAACGCTCGCCAGTCTTGTCCGATACAGACAACGCCCTCACACTGAGGGCGTTGTCATTTCAGGGCTGATGATTGTGCAACCACGGGAAAGCATCGATACCGCCATTATCGGCGCCGGCGTTATCGGCCTGGCCATCGCCCGTGCACTTGCGCCCTCAAGATCCGTGGTGCTGCTCGAGCAGGAAAGCCGCTTTGGCGAGCATCTCTCCTCCCGCAACAGCGAAGTTATCCACGCCGGCCTCTATTACCCACCAGATTCCCTGAAAGCCAGCCTGTGTCTGCGCGGTAACGCTCTGCTTTACCGGTACTGCCTGGAACAGAATATTCCCTACCGGCAGTGCAGCAAACTGGTCGTCGCCAATGAACAACAACAGGACGCACTGGAGCGACTGCATCACAACGCGCTGGACAGCGGCGCCACCGGATTACACCGCTGCAGCCAGCAGTGGCTGCATCAACAGGAGCCCTGGCTCCACACCAACGAAGCCCTGCTCAGCGAATACAGCGGTATCCTCGACAGCCATGCGCTGATGGCGCGACTTGCCGAGCAGGCACAGGCGCAGCATGCCCTGCTCTGCTATCGCCACCGGGTGCGCCGGATAGACTGTGAACCTGGATTTTTTCTACTCCATGTGGACAGCGACGACGGCCCTTTCGAATTACAGTGCCGACAACTGATCAATGCCGCTGGGCTGCATGCCGTGCCGCTGCTGAAGCGCTGTGTCGGCTTCCCCGAAGAACGCATCCCCGAACAACGACTGGCCCGGGGCAACTACTTTTCCCTGAGTGGGCGCAGTCCCACCCGCAGGCTGATCTACCCGCTACCAGAGGCAGACGGACTGGGCATTCACCTCACCGTGGACCTGGCCGGCAAGGCCCGCTTCGGCCCGGATGTGGAGTGGATCGAACACAAGGATTACCAGATCAATTCGGCCCGGCTGCCGCACTTCAAAGACGCCATCCGTCACTACTGGCCAGAGCTGAACTCAGACAGGCTTTCCCCCGCCTACGCCGGCATCCGCCCCAAGCTGTTTATTGCAGGAGAACCCTATCGGGATTTTCTGATACAGGGAGAGAAGGAGCACGGCATCACAGGGATGATCAACCTGCTGGGGATTGAATCCCCGGGGCTGACCGCAGCACTGGCCATTGCAGAAGATATCGCCAAGCATGGTTAAGCTTCACGTAGGGTGCCACTGAGCCTAAGCGAACTGCACCGATCCGGCGTTTGAATGGTGCAGTTCGCTTAGGCTCAGTGGCACCCTACGTGAAGCGGAAATTAAGAGCAGCATCAGTGATGTCGCCCCATGACCGCCCCCGCCAGGCGGGTCACCCAGCTAGCCGGCAAGACCCGCACCAAGGCGACCAGGATTCGGTACAAGGCACCAGGCACCACCACCGCTTTCCCCCTGGCCAGCGCCTTCAGCCCTGCCACTGCCACCTCGTCTGCTGGCATCATGGCTTTTTCCAGATCCGGATCCATCCGCTCACGGGCGATGGACGAAAACTCGGTGCGGGTGCCGCCAGGGCACAATGCTGTCACCACAATGCCAGCAGGCTTGAGTTCTTCATGGAGAGCCCGACTCAGGTGCAGCACACAGGCCTTGCTGGCTGCATACGTGGCCATACCGGGAATGGGGAACCAGGCCGACACAGAAGCGACATTCAGTATCCAGCCCTCTCCGCGCTCGGCCATGGGCGTGGCAAAAAGCTGCGTGAGTGCCAGCAGACTGCGGACGTTCACATCAACCATGCCCAGCTGATCCACCGCCAACAGCGGTTTCTGAAAACCAAAGCCGGCATTGTTGATGAGAATATCCACCTGCCGCCCGGCTGCCTGCGTCTGTGCATACACCGCTTCGGCCGCTTGCGGATCAGACAGATCAGCAGTAATCACATCAACGGTGACCGACACCAACTCCCTGGCAAGGGAATCGAGTCGCTCGGTGCGCCGCGCTACCAGAATCAGGTTGCAGCCCACAGCAGCCAGTTGCCTCGCCATCTGTTCACCGATGCCGCTGGAGGCGCCGGTGATTAACGCGGTTTTTCCCGAAAACATTTCTTGCTCCAGCTTTCAGCTTTGACTGTCCTGACGAAGTTCAAGGCACCTGTAGGAGCGTAGCGTAGCGGAGTAACGCCCGCCCGGGCGGCCCGCAGGGTGCGCGCAGCGAATAATTCCCTTCCAGGGGACGAACTTCACGAAGCGAGGCGACCAAAGGGAGTGATTTCCAGTTCCCAAGGGACAGATAAAAATACGTTTTAGTCTCTGAACCGTTTTCCTCGCTGTCGCTCGGTTCGTCCCTCAAGAGGAACTCCTACAGCGGCTTTGTAGGAGTTCATCATTTCGCGCAACGGTTGGGTCTTCCCCACGCCATTAAGCGTAGTTTGTACCCCAAAAACAAAAAACCCGGCACAAGGCCGGGTTTTTTGTTGGTGCTGACTGCAGGCTTTTTACAGCTTGCCGTCCAGCTCCGGTACTGCTTCGAACAGGTCAGCGACCAGGCCGTAGTCCGCCACCTGGAAGATGGGGGCTTCTTCGTCCTTGTTGATCGCAACGATGACCTTGGAGTCTTTCATGCCGGCCAGATGCTGGATGGCACCGGAGATGCCCACAGCAACGTACAGGTTCGGCGCAACGATCTTACCGGTCTGACCGACCTGCATGTCGTTGGGTACGAAACCTGCGTCAACGGCAGCACGGGAAGCACCCACGCCAGCGCCCAGCTTGTCAGCCAGCTTGTACAGGATTTCGAAGTTTTCGCCGTTGCCCATGCCACGACCACCGGAGATCACGATCTCGGCAGAGGTCAGCTCGGGACGGTCGGACTTGGCCAGCTCTTCACCCACGAAGGAGGAAATGCCAGCGTCCTTGGCGATGTCGATGTTCTCAACGGCAGCAGAACCACCTTCAGCGGCTACGCCGTCGAAAGAGGTACCACGCACGGTGATCACTTTCTTGGCATCGCTGCTTTTCACGGTAGCAATGGCGTTACCGGCGTAGATCGGACGCTTGAAGGTATCCGCGTCGATCACGTCGGAGATCTCGGAGATCTGGGCCACGTCCAGCAGCGCTGCAGCGCGCGGCGCGAAGTTTTTGCCGGTGGTGGTAGCGGCAGCCAGGATGTGGCTGTAATCAGCGCCAACTTCAGCAACCAGGTCGCCAACGTTCTCGGCCAGCTGGTGCTCGTAGGCGTCGTTGTCAGCGCACAGTACCTTGGAAACGCCATCGATCTTGGCCGCTTCTTCAGCAACAGCGCCACAGCCTTTACCGGCTACCAGCACAGTGATGTCGCCGCCGATCTCTTTGGCAGCAGCAACCACACTCAGGGTGACCTTGTTGAGCGCGGCGTTATCGTGTTCGGCGTAAACTAATACACTCATCAGATCACCTTCGCTTCGTTCTTCAGTTTCTCGACCAGCTCGTCAACGGAGCCAACGATGATGCCAGCCTGACGCTCGGCCGGGGCTTCCACACTGACGGTGGTCACACGCGGAGTCAGGTCAACGCCCAGATCAGCAGCGGTCTTGGTGTCCAGCGGCTTCTTCTTGGCTTTCATGATGTTCGGCAGAGACGCATAACGCGGCTCGTTCAGACGCAGGTCGGTGGTGACCACCGCCGGCAGGTTCAGCTCAACGGTCTGCAGGCCGCCGTCGATTTCACGGGTAACCTTCACTTTACCGTCAGCCACGTCCACTTCAGACGCGAAAGTGCCCTGCGGCATGCCGGTCAGTGCAGCCAGCATCTGGCCGGTCTGGTTGTTGTCGCCGTCGATAGCCTGTTTGCCGAGAATCACCAGGTCCGGCTTTTCTTCGTCAACGATGGCTTTCAGTGCCTTGGCGATGCCCAGCGGCTGAACGTCTTCATCGGTTTCTACCAGGATGGAGCGATCAGCGCCCAGTGCCATGGCAGTACGCAGCTGCTCCTGAGCGGTCTTGGGACCGATGGAAACGGCAACGATTTCGGTAACCACACCCTTCTCTTTCAGGCGCACCGCTTCTTCTACAGCGATTTCACAGAAGGGGTTCATGGCCATTTTGACATTAGCGAGATCAACACCAGAGTTGTCCGCCTTCACGCGAACCTTGACGTTGTAGTCAATGACTCGCTTGATGGGTACAAGAACCTTCATAGGATCCTCGGAATGTTCCATTGGGTGACATGTAGAAGGAGGCGAATTGACGCCGTTGCCGGGTCCACCCCCGCGAAAGAGCCGCTATCTTGAACGCTCGGCCAAAGCAGGTCAATAGGCCGAAAATCTGTAAGCGAATGATTTTGCTGCAAATAGACTCTGCACGGTGTCCACTTTTCGTGACTTTACGGTCGGCCATTTCCTTGTAAATCAACCAGCTAGCAAGGGATAATCCGAACACCTGTTTGAAATGGTTGCAGTGGCCGCCCCACCGGATCAACACCCGGTAACAATGCAGCGGGCGTTGCGGCCAACCCAGGCAGTGGTGCGGTTTGGCCTATCTCTATATACTCCGCGCCACCCCAAGGCTGGCCCCAGGTGGCTGCTGAGAAAGGTTTTTCTGTGGCAGAGTGTTTCAGAACTCCTTTCTCAGTGGCTTCAGGGCCGAACACGCAATCGATAGCGAGGAGACAGGCTGTGGAACGCGAATCTATGGAAGTCGATGTAGTCATCGTCGGCGCCGGTCCTTCCGGTCTGGCAACCGCCTGCCGTCTGGGCCAGATCGCCCAGGAAACCGGTCAGGAAATCAGTGTGGTCGTGGTAGAGAAAGGCTCCGAAGTCGGCGCCCATATTCTCTCCGGTGCGGTGCTTGAGCCCCGTGCACTGAACGAGCTGTTCCCCAACTGGCAGGAAATGGGCGCCCCGGTGAACACCAAGGTCACCGGCGACGAGATCTACTACCTCACCGGCCCGGAAAAGGCACAGAAAGTGCCGAACCTGTTCGTACCCAAGACCATGCACAACGAAGGGAACTACATTATTTCCCTGGGTAACCTGTGCCGCTGGCTGGCAGAACAGGCAGAAGGTCTGGGCATCGAGGTCTTCCCCGGCTTTGCCGCCAGCGAAGTGCTGTACAACGACGATGGTTCCGTAAAGGGTATTGCCACCGGCGATTCCGGCATCGGCCACGACGGCGAAAAGAAGCCCAGCTATACCCCCGGCATGGAGCTGCACGCCAAGTACACCATCTTCTCAGAAGGTTGCCGTGGCCACCTGGGCAAACAGCTGCAGGAAAAATTCAACCTGCGCGAAGGCACCGACCCGCAGCACTACGGTATCGGCATCAAGGAACTGTGGGACATCGACCCGGCCAAGCACCAGGAAGGCCTGGTAGTACACACCGCCGGCTGGCCGCTCACCGAGTCCGGCTCCCCGGGTGGTGCGTTCCTGTACCACATCGAAAACAACCAGGTTGCCCTGGGTCTGATCACCGATCTGGCCTACTCCAACCCGCATGTATCTCCGTTCGACGAGATGCAGCGCTGGAAGACCAACCCGGAAATCAAGAAGCACCTGGAAGGCGGCAAGCGTGTCTCCTACGGCGCCCGTGCCATCTCCAAGGGTGGCCTGCAGTCCCTGCCGAAGATGACCTTCCCCGGCGGTCTGCTGGTTGGCTGTAACGCCGGCACCCTGAACTTTGCCAAGATCAAGGGCACCCACACCGCCATGAAGTCCGGCATGATTGCCGCTGAAGTCCTGGCTGAAGCCCTGAAAGGCGGCCGTGGCAGCGACGAGCTGACCGAGTACAAGGACGCCTTCGACAAGAGCTGGGTCTACGAAGAACTGCACGCACAACGCAACTTCGGCCCGGCACAGCACAAGTTCGGCAACTTCATCGGTTCTGCCTTTGCCTTCGTGGATATCAACCTGTTCAACGGCAAACTGCCGATCACCATGCGTGACACCACCCCGGATCACGCCACGCTGAAGCCGGCAGATCAGAGCAAGAAGATCGACTACCCGAAACCGGACGGCAAGATCACCTTCGCCAAGCTGGACAGTGTCTTCCTGTCCAACACCAACCACGAAGAAGATCAGCCGTGTCACCTGACGCTGAAAGACCCGAATGTACCGCTGGAGGTGAACCTGCCCAAGTGGGACGAGCCGGCCCAGCGTTACTGCCCGGCGGGTGTGTACGAAGTGGTTGAGGACGAGAACACTGGCGACAAGCGTTTCCAGATCAACGCCCAGAACTGCGTGCACTGCAAGACCTGCGACATCAAGGACCCCACCCAGAACATCAACTGGGTGGCTCCGGAAGGTACCGGCGGCCCCAATTACCCGAACATGTAATTGGCCGCACGGCTTCCGTGTCGCACACAAAAAAGGCGCCTGAAAAGGCGCCTTTTTTGTTGTCTGACCAGTTGCCGGATATCTGAAGCATTCGCTTTGCAGGCAAAGCGCCAACGGTGGATTCCGGCAGGGAATCAGTTATTACCCCGTTGGAGCCTTGCTCACAAGACGAATCAGCCGCTTTGCTGTGCTTTCACATCCGTCGCAGACAAACACTCAGACCGGCTTTCTTTGCAGCCGTTGGGCCACCCGGGCCCGCTGCTGCGCACGGCTCTTGCGCAGACGATACCAGGCCAGACGGATGCGATAATCCAGGGCATCCATCAGCTCCAGGGGAGGCATGGCCGGCATGTGCAGATCCGGCTTGCGGGAGTGAATCCGCTTGGGGGCTTCCAGAGTTTGAGGGTCGTTGCGCTTCATGGTCTCCTCCCTGTTTGGGAACGTTGTGGAGTGGCTGGGCTGTGATTGGCCTCCATGATGCAATCGGGTTTACTATCAGTAAATCGAAAAGATCTTTACTCATCGTTCAATTTTTCTGAAAGGTGAAACATGCCCCCGGACAGCCCGCTTCAACCCCTCCTGGACACGGAAATCCTGCGCAGCTTCGTGGCTATCGCGGAAACGGAAAGCTTTACCCAGGCCGCCGCCGAAGTGTTCCGCACCCCCTCTGCCCTGAGCATGCAAATCAAGCGGCTGGAGGAACAGGTGGGGCAACGACTGTTCCTCCGCGAAGCGCGTCGAGTCAGCCTCACCGCCGAGGGCGAGGCCATGCTCGGCTATGCCCGGCGCCTGCTGAAACTGAACCAGGAGGCCATCAGTCACTTCACCGCCCCGGAGCTGGAAGGTACCGTGCGGCTGGGCACCCCGGACGATATCGGTACCCGCATCCTGCCCCAGGTACTGACCCAGTTTTCCCGATCTCACCCCGCCGTGCAGGTGAATGTGATCGTCGGTCGCAGCGCCGACATGCTCAAGCAGCTGGATGCGGGCAAGCTGGACCTGATTATGGTCACCACCGGTAAACAGGGTCGCCCGGCACGGGGGGAAGTAGTGCATAGCGAACCACTGGTGTGGGCCGGCGCACAAAGTGGCATCGCCGTCAGCCAGACGCCCCTGCCCCTGGCTCTGGCCAGCCAGGGCTGTCCCTGGCGCAAGATGGCCCTGGAGGCCCTGGACCGCAGCGATCATCGCTACCGGGTCGCCTATACCAGCGAACACTGTGCCGGCCAGGAAGCCGCCATGCAGGCGGATCTGGCCATTGGGCCCTTCCCCCTCAGCCTGATTCAACCGCCCCTGCAGCAACTGGGCGATGAATACCGGTTACCGGAGCTGGGGGATTACCAGATCGCCATGCTTTACCGGGGCGAAGAAGGCTCGGCCACCCATGTGCTGGCCGGCCATGTGCGGGCGGTTTTCCGGGCTTTGCGGCTTTAAGGTCAGAAAACGCCGCAATGATACAAATAATTAATTTTGTCTCATTGTTTGATGGCGCACTCCTCGTTAGCATGAAAAAAAACGGCGTATGAACCACCACGCTGACAGCGAGGACAGAAAAACAATGACAGCCCAAGCCAACCTGGAAAGTCGCCAGGCCCGACTGGAACACCAATGGCCCACTCCACCCACCGCCCGGGAACTGGACGCGCAATTTCCCGGCATCTTCGATGGCGCCATGCTGCTGGCCGGTGGCGCCAACATTATCCTGCAACTGGCCCTGCCAGGGGTGGGCTATGGCGTCGCGGAAAGTCGGGTGGAAAGTGGCTCGATTTTGCATCACCCGATCAAACGCTCGCGGACGACCTTTACCTACCTGGCCGTTGCCATGATGGGCACCAGTGAAGAGAAGCTGGCCTACCGCAGGGCAGTCAACCGCTCCCATGCCCAGGTCCACTCCACCGAACACTCACCGGTGAAGTACAACGCGTTCGATGAGAACCTGCAGATGTGGGTGGCCGCCTGTCTCTACTGGGGCTTTGTGGACACCCATCAGAAACTCCATGGCCCCATGAGCCAGCAGGAAAAGGAAACCTTTTACCAGCTGGCCCACCCGCTGGGCACCACCCTGCAGGTTCGTCAGGACACCTGGCCGAAAGATCTGCAAGCCTTTGACGCCTATTGGCAGGAGGGCCTGCAGCAATTGCACATCGACGACCGCATTCGCCGGTACCTGATGATGATCGCCGACCTGGAATTCCTCAGTCGGCCAACCCGCTTTCTGCTGGGGCGCTTCAACCGGTTTGTGACCACGGGGTTTCTGCCGCCCGAAATCCGTGCGCAAATGCAGCTGGAATGGAATGACAAAAAGCAGCGGCGTTTCGAGCGTACCGTGCGCACGATTGGCCGCATCAGCCTGCTGCTGCCGCGTGTGATCCGGCAGGCCCCCTACAACCTGGTGCTGTGGGATTTCCGCCGGCGCCTGAAGAAAGGCAAGCCGCTGGTTTAAGGGGCTTCGCGGATTAGCGAGGAAAAGGTCACAAACCCACACGGTTTTCCAAAACGTAGGGTGCACTGAGCCTAAGGCGAACTGCACCATCAAACGCAGGATCGGTGCAGTTCGCCTTAGGCTCAGTGCACCCTACGCAATCTGTGACGGTGTCCTCTCATGAAAAAATGGAGGAAACCTCCATCGGCGAAAGCTCCCGCCATTCGCCCGGCTTCAGCTTTTCATCAAGCGCCAGGTTGCCAATCGCCAGCCGATGCAACGTCAGGACCTTGTTATCAAAACGCCCGAACATGCGCTTGATCTGGTGATAGCGGCCCTCGCAAAGCCACACGTCTGCCTCAAACGGGCTACGGATTTTCAGCGCCGCAGGGCGCGTCGTGATGCCCTCGTACTCAAACCACATGCCCTCGGCAAACGCCGCCACATACTCGTCGGTTAACGGTTTTTCCAGCGTCACCCGATAATGCTTTTGCACCTGATTTTCCGGCTGACTCAGCTGCCGGGACCAGTCGCCATCGTTGGTCAACAACACCAGGCCGGTGGAATTGAAATCCAGCCGCCCGGCCAGGTGTAACCCCTCACGCTGATCCTCCGGTAACAGGCCCAGCACTGAGGGATGATGATCATCACAGGTAGCACTGACCACCCCGGCGGGCTTGTTGAGCATCAGATAACGGGGCTGGTTTGCCTGCAGAATCTCACCATCGCAGACCACCACATCAAAGGGGCCAATCCGTCGCTGCCGGTCTCGCTCCACCTGGCCATTCACCTGCACGCGCCCGGCCGCCAGCAACAGTCGCAGATTACTGCGGCTGATTTGCAAGCGGTTGCTGAGAAAACGGTCTAGGCGGTGGTATCGGGAAGTCATGGCGGGATCATAGAGCGCAGCCCGGAGATTACAATCTTCGACCAATAAACGTTGAAACCCACATGGGCAGGCTACTGGAAAGTCTTGCCATCATGTTTCAACCAGCCATCCACATGACGGCCTTGTGGATCATGGTGGGTCCAGTGGACCACCCCACCCCGCTCATTCCACTCGTACTCACCGTAGAAGCTGACACTATCGCCTTCACGCAAGTCCCGAATCCGTGGCGCCAGATCGATGTTGTGAGCGATCAGAAGGGTCTGGCCGGAGGCCAGCTCCAGAATGAATTTCTGGTGGCGACTACCCTTGTTGTCGTCCGGCAGCACCTTGACCACCCGACCGGCCCCTTCTACCTGAACATCGCTTTGCCGGTTTTCATAGGCCGCCTGAATCAGGCTATCACCAGCAGCCGAGGTCGTTTCCGCCCGAGGGGCCTGAGCCGGCGCCTGACTGACGGTGCTGTCCTCTCGCAGGTTATCCAGCCCGTACAGTGCCAGCACTGTCACAGCAGCGATAATCGGGGCTATTTTTCTCATCAATATTCTCTGGCCGGCTTATTTCTCCCCTTTTTTACCACAAGCCATCCGCAATGGCAGAACCGCCATCCACAAAAAAGGGGCAGCCCAGGCTGCCCCTCTCTTTTACCGTAGTCTCGAAACCCCGTCAGGCTTCCACCGTTGCCTCAGCATCGGCACACACAAAGTCATAATCCGTGGAGCGCACGTTGCGGGTTTCCAGCCAGTAGCGCCAGGTGGAACCCGGCCACAGGGCGAAGTTCTTGCCATCGTCCTGTTGGTACCAGCTGGTGCAACCGGAGGTCCAGGTGGTGCCCTGCAAGCGACGCTGCACGTTCGCGTTAAAGGCTTCCTGGGCTTTCGGTTTTACATCCAGATAGTCCGCGCCTTCCTCACGCAGCAGCGCCATGCATTGCAGGATGTATTTCACCTGACACTCGATCATGAACAGAATCGAATTGTGGCCCAGCCCTGTGTTCGGGCCCACCAGCATATACAGGTTCGGGTAGCCGCTGACGGTAACGCCATAATGCGCTTCCGCAGACTTGGCCCAGTCCTTATGAAGATCATGGCCCGGCAAACCGGTGAGCGGAAAATCTTTCATGTAGATACGCGGATCCACCACAAAGCCGGTGCCAAGAATGATGCAATCCGCTTCATGCTCTACCCCGTCTTCAGTGACCACGCTGTGGGCTTTCACCTCGCGGATCCCGGCGGTGACCAGTTCCACATTGTCGCGGTTGAACATGGGGTACCACTTGTTGGAAATCAGCACCCGTTTGCAGCCGAAGGTGTAATCCGGGGTCAGTGCCTTCACCAGCGACTTGTCTTTCACCTGCAGGCGAATGAACTGCTTGCACAGGGTCCCCAGCAGTTGCGCCGCCTTCGGGCTGGAGGCCGGGGCCACCCGGGATTCATTGCTCCAGTAAAGCCGCGCCCGATGCAGTTTGCGCAGCGCCGGGAAACGCTTGAACAACCTCTGTTGAATCCCCCAGTAACCGCGTTCATCCCGGGGAATCACCCAGGCCGCACTGCGCTGAAATACGGACAGCTTCTTCACCTTGGGGGCGATTTCCGGGCAGTACTGAATGGCGCTGCCACCGGTGCCGATGGATACCACCTTCTTGCCCACCAGATCATAACCATGATCCCACTCGGCGGAATGCATCACCTTGCCCTTGAAGCGCTTGAGGCCCTTGATGTTGGGCACGTTCGGCACATGCAACGGGCCGGACGCCAGCACAAAGTGACGGCAATCAATGGTCATGCCCGCCGCAGTACGCACGGTCCAGCGGCCGGTGGTTTCATCAAAATGGGCTTCGTTCACTTCCTGGTTGAACTGGATAAAGGGCCGCAGCTGATACTGCTCCACGGTGTCGAGAATGTAGTTCTCGATTTCGTCCCGGGGCGCGTAGCGCTTGCTCCAGTCCGCCTTGCCGGCGAACGAAAAGGAATACAGGTGCGACTGCACATCGCAGGCCGCCCCGGGATAGCCATTGAAGTACCAGGCCCCGCCCACTTCCGATGCCTTTTCCAGGATCACAAAATCCTCGTTGCCCGCCTCACGCAGCTTGATCGCCATGCACAGCCCGCCGAAACCGGCGCCCACGATGGCCACATCCACGGAAATCGTCTTTGCGGAAATCTTCGCTTTACTGGTCATGTCCCTGCCCTCCTCAGGCGGCTTGCAGCCGGTTCACATCAAAGGCCGCCACTTCGTCCATCAGTGCCTCGGCCTGGTCCAGGAATTCCCGGTTGTCATGCATCCAGGGGTGAAAACCCGGGCGGAAGAAATCCAGCCAGTCCGGCAGGGCCCGGCGCAGTACCCCCGGGCGGCCCACCGCCAGGTTGATCACCTTCCACCACCCCTTCAGGTTCAACAGGCCACCGCCCTTCGCCACCATCACCGTGTAGAACGGCAGGTACAGGCTCCAGAACAATGCATTGGCCAGCAGAAACGCCCCCACTCGCAGCCCATAGGCCTTGATGCCCTTGCCCACCACCTGCTCGAAAGCGTCGAAGCACACCGCCTTGTGCTCGGTTTCTTCAATGGCATGCCAGCGCCAGATCGCCGAGTAATGCGGGTCCACCCCTTCCATCAGTTCGGTATTGCGCAGCAGCATGTCCCCCAGCACGGCGGTCAGATGCTCCAGTGCCACCGTGGCGGCCAGTTGCACCGAACGCGGCGCCTTCTTCACCAGCTCCAGCAACCGCACCACCACCGCATCCATGGCCTCGATAGGCATACCCTCGGCCACCAGTGCCTCGTTGTATTCCTCATGCTCACGGGTGTGGAAACCTTCCTGGCCGATAAAGGCCGACACCTGTTCCTTCAGGTGCGGGTCGGTGATTTCCTGGCGATAGTTGCGCACGCTCTGGATAAAGAAGCGCTCCCCCGCCGGAAAGAAAATCGACAGGGTGTTATAGAACTGGGAGATATGCAGACCGCCCGGATTCCAGCTCAGTGCCTTGCCGGCGGGCAGCCCGAATTTGAGATTCCGGCGTACCGGATCAACCTGAATTGTCATTGTCATGCCCCTTGAACAGATCGGATTGATCGGATGCTAGGGCCATGAGGATGACAGGCTCAATAGTTACATTGAGCAATGTTACGGTTTGTTGATATGGGTCAAATCAGGCGGGCCGAAGAATACAAAGCAGCAAATACCGTCTACTTAACGACAGGAAAAATATCGCATACGTCACCTCAATCAGACCGCATACCCGCAGCGTATTGACCCTTCGCTCCCGGGCTGGGATTGTCGAAGCCACACCAAACCATCAGGAAAACAACAACATGCGTTTGATTGGATTACTGCTGGCCCTGCTCGCTGTGGGCTGGCTGGTCATGACTCAACTGAAAAGCACACCGACCCCAACCGTCGACGGT